>Ga0207032_1004_pt1 | contig 111069 bp, 95 predicted proteins | sample Alteio_BWMinCont_38_FD_153308 | JGI IMG/M metagenome (GOLD analysis project Ga0207032, IMG submission 153308) | Enriched cells from forest soil in Barre Woods Harvard Forest LTER site, Petersham, Massachusetts, United States -... | ecosystem: Environmental > Terrestrial > Soil > Temperate forest >... | reverse complement strand
AAGTATCAATGGAAGCAGCATATCAATTCAAAATGGCGGTTTTGATTCCTGGTTTTTACGGCAGGTTGAAATTCCTGTAGGATGGCAAGTCTTTCCCTACCCTGTTTATTATAATAAAAATAATTTTGCAACCAGATCGTCTGATCATATCTCCGGCAATTATTCTTTAAAATTAACGAATTTAGCTTTGACTACTGGCAAATATGGTCAGAATGGAATATTTGGTGGTTTACCATTTGATACAAAAGGTTTTCATGATACTTTAACAGGATATTATAAATATATTACTCCAGTATCTGATAGCGCGGAAATTAGAATTAGATCCGTAAATAATGGATTAAGTTCTCACCCGGTCTGGAGTATTTTCTTGGATTCTTCTGCATCCTGGAAATATTTTGAAATGCCTTTTTCAGGTTTTGATTCCATTAGAATAGATTTATTATCATCAAGTTGGGGCAATAAAAAATATAGCACCTTATACCTTGATGACCTGCAACTCAAATCGCAACCTCACAATGCCGGAATAATGAGTAGTTTAAAATCAGATATCGGAATTATTGCTTATCCAAATCCGGCTCAGAATCAGTTAAATTTCCACTTCTCCGGAACCATCCCTTCTGAATTTGGGATAAGAGTTTACAGTGCAGAAGGTAAATTAATGATGGATAACAATTATCAATCAGGCAGTTCTACAGTTAGCTTGCCGGTTTCACAATTAAGTGCAGGATTGTATTTTTATGAGATATCGGCAAACGGTTCATTGTTGCGGGATAAGTTTGTGAAAAATAATTGATATCATAAAAATTTTATTCTCAGATAATTTCAAAAAATAATTAAATTCGTTTTCCCTAAAATGAATTTGATGAAGCATCTATTACTTCTTTTCCTTGCAATCATATTATTATCAGGAACTAACAAAGCTCAAACTATATCATCCATACCAAATGGAGATTTTGAAGAATGGGATTCTCTTTCATATACTGATCTTAATTATCCGTGGCAAACCACAAATGCAGAAGATTTTGCGGCACATGGTATATCTACCGCGTTCAAAGTACCGGGGAAGTCGGGATATGCAGTCAGGTTGGAGACTATTATATCCGGCACGGATACAATGGCAGGCTCAATATATAGTTTTATTACCCCTGTGACACAGGTAATTGATGGGATTACTGGTTATTTCAGGTGCCATATAGCTAAAGGTGATACTGCATTTCTTGTTGTGGAATTTACTTCGGGCAACAATCTCATGGCTTATGATTATTATCCATTTACAGGGACTGATACTGCCACATTTCAATATTTTAATTTTAAGCTAAAAGATTCCCTTTTAACAAAATCTGATCAAATGGGCATTATTGCTGTTTCCAGTAATGAGCTAAACAATATCGGAATTCAACCGGGAAGCTGGCTTGAACTGGATGAACTTACCGCCACAGGAAGAGGTATTACCACCAATCCGATCCCTGATGGAGGATTTGAATCATGGATTACACAATTGGTGCATAGCCCACATCATTGGCAGACTGATCCACCTGAAGGTGAGCTCAATGAAATAAACAGATCAACAGATCATGTATCAGGGAAATATTCAATGATGCTTACTGATAATTCTTTCGAGCACAGCATCAACCTCACTGACGGAACATTTAACCTCCGTGCTCAAAGGGCCACAGGTGGCGCTCCATACGCACTACAAAAGGACACATTAACAGGCTATTTCAAATATATTACTACCAAACCGGATAGTGGTTTTATCGCCCTATACTTTACTAAAAAAAGTGTTGGAATCGGTGGAGCTTCTTATTTATTTCATTCTTCAACCTCATGGAAATATTTTGAACTTCCTTTTGATCTCGCCAGCACCCCAGATAGCTTGCTTATTTCTTTAGGCTCAACCCAAAATCCTTTTGATTCATTGCCGAGTACTTTGTATCTGGATGATCTTCAACTAAAATCCCAGCCGCATCCTGCAGGAATTGTAAATATTCCTAAACCAACATTTGACGTTACGGCCTTCCCTGATCCGGCTAAAAATCAGCTGAATATCAGGTTTAGCGATATTCCGGTTTCAGGATTTGAAGTTAAAATATATAATACTGAAGGCATTGTCATTATTGATAAGGTATTCAATCCGGCTAGTTCAACAATCACAATGCCTATAGATCAATTATCTTCTGGAATGTATTTTTATGAAATAACTTACAATGGCTCAGAGGTAAGGAATAAATTTGTGAAGGCAAACTAACCAGGTTTTATATTCATTATTTAAACATCTTAAAAAAACAAATATGCATCATCACAGTAAAAAACAGGTTCATTTGTCGATTTTTTTTTCAATATTAATGCTGATATCAATCGTTTTTTTTTCCTGCAGCAAATCAAGTGCGCCAACGACAGGAACACCAACAATATTAGGTAATTGCAACAGCACGACAACGGGCTCGCTTTCAGGAGTTGGCGGAGGAACTGTAATTTATGTCCCAAACGCTTTCACACCGAACGGAGATGGAATCAATGATACCTTTAAATGCGAGGCACAAAATGTAAGTAGTTTCAACATGACCATAAAAGATGTTAGCGGAACCGTGCTCTTTTCGACTTCAAACCCAAAATCAGGTTGGGATGGCAAAAACAAATCAGGAGCCATTGTTGAAGATTACTATACTGCTTTATTCAGTTTTAAAGATGGAACAGGTGCCAGCTTTTCTTATGGGGTAACGTTATCCGCTTATCAATATCATGGTGGTTGCCTCACCAAAAATTGTTCGCTTTGCAGGTTTGGAGACCAGATAGACCCGAAGCTTGGATTTGTCTATCAGACCTTGGAAAAAGTTTGTCCCTGACCTAGATAAGCCTCTATTTTATCTGACGGCGGCTCTGCTCAACCTGTCATTAATTGCCCGCCCCAATCCCACTTCCGGGAATACTTCTGCGAAGATTATCTCAACAGCAGAATTATCAGCTTCCCGCATAGCCCTGAATAAATTGACGGCTGCTTCTTCCGTGTTTCCAGATTTGCTTAGGACCCAATTCAGAATAATATTACTTGCATTCCATTCTTTCTCAAAAGAAATGATGCCCAGCTTCTTACCCGGATGCTGATTCATTAACAATTCTATATCTCCAATGAATACAAGCTTTGCGGGAGCATAATGGCTTTTGAGCTGTCCGGGAGCTATGGGATTTGAAGACAGATTGATCTGCATTTTTATCTTCCCTGTTATGGTTTCAATGTCTTCAATGGGTGTTCCACCCAAACGATAAACAATGGGTTCATCACCCTCAAAACCAATAATTGTAGATTCAAGGCCAACTGTACTCGGACCTCCATCCAGAATATACGGAATCCTACCATCCAACTGGTCAAACACATGCTTTGCCGTTGTAGGGCTGATGTATCCAAAAGGATTGGCGCTGGGAGCAGCAAGAGGAAAAGCCACCAGTTCCAGCAGTTGTTGAACCAGGGGGTGCGATGGCATCCTCAAACCTACGGTATCCTGCCCGGCAGTAACTATCGATGGAATGATATCTGTTTTAGGTAAAACGATCGTTAATGGCCCCGGCCAGAACCGATTCATCAGTTTTTTTGCGATATCAGGAATCAATGAGACATACCTTGCAGGATCATCGCTTTTTTTGATGTGCACAATTAATGGATCGAAAAAAGGACGGTCTTTTGCTTCAAATATTTTAACAACTGCTGTTTCTGAAAGTGCATTGGCAGCCAGTCCATATACCGTTTCGGTGGGTATGGCTACAACAGCGTCCCTACTAAGGAGTTCTGCCGCTTTTAAAATATCTGTTCCCGATTCCGTCTTCATAGAAAAGGCAAAAATAGAGGATTATTGCTTCGTACCTGCTTTATTAGTTCATATAAAGCTAACCAACTAAGCCAATTTTACCCTAATTTTGCGGCTCATTTTTATTATTGATGGACAAAAATACAGTTACGGGTATATCGCTCATTGCCATTATACTCCTCGCATCATTCTATTTCTTCGGACCTAAAAAGTCTGCCAAACCGATTATTGTAAATCATGTGGATTCTACACAACCGGTTTCCGCAAAAAAAGGTAGCATAGCAGATACCGCAAAAAAAATAGCTGCAGGCGATACAACTTCTGCTAAACCGAAATCAAATGTGCCTACAGGTTGGGAATCCATCACTACGGGACAGAATAAAGAATATACACTCGAAAATGCTAAACTCCGTATCAGAATAGCATCTAAAGGCGGCATGATAGATTATGCTGAACTGAAAAATTATAAAACAGCTGCTCAGAAACCGCTAATCCTTCTAGATTCATCCTCTCATTCGGGATATCAGCTCCCTATCGGTAGTCAAACCATCAGCACCGAAGGATTGTATTTTACCCCTATTGCGCAAACGGCCGGTTCCATTACTATGGCTGTAAAATTGCCAAACGGAGGACAGATTGAGCAGACCTATTTCCTCAAAAATGATTCTGACTACCAGGTTGGATACAAACTCGTTCTGGATGGCATGAAAGATGTTATCCCTAATAATATCAACTATTTCTTTCTGAACTGGCGCGGTGCTATTCTAAGTAATGAACATGATTCAACCATATCTAAAATAAATACCACTATCCATTACCGGAATGTGGGTGAAACGCCAAGTTACCTCTCTGAAACCAAAGACGATCAGGAAACATTTAAGAAACCAACGGATTGGGTTTCTTTTAAGCAACAGTTTTTTTGTCAGACACTTATAAGCACTGAAAAACCATTTGAGGATGCTGAATTGTCTACAGAACTAACCACCGGCAATACTTATAACAAAAAATTAAAGGCAGAACTTACTTTGCCTTATGGCCACAGCCAAAGCGAAACCTATAATATGCAATATTATTTCGGTCCGCTTGATTATCACCTGATGCGTGGCATGCACCTCGACCTCGAAAGGCAAATACCACTGGGATGGTCATTTTTCCTGATTGCCTGGGTGAACAGGTTCCTGGTTATTCCGGCTTTTGACTTCCTGAGTGGATTCATAAGCAATTATGGTATTATCATCCTGCTTATAGCAGTTTTAATAAAGATAATCACTTTGCCTTTTACCTATAAATCCTATCTTTCTTCAGCCAAAATGCGGGTATTAAAACCTGAGTTAGACGAGTTGAAAGCAAAGTTCGGGAAAGAACCTACCAAACTCCAGGGAGAGCAGATGAAACTGTATAGAAAAGCAGGTGTGAGTCCGTTTGGCGGCTGTCTCCCACTGTTATTGCAATTCCCGATCCTGATTTCCATGTACCGGTTTTTCCCTTCTTCCATAGAACTGCGACAACAGGGATTTTTATGGGCACATGATTTATCAACCTATGATTCAATCTATACGCTGCCATTCTCAATTCCGGCATACGGAAACCATGTCAGCTTGTTCTGTATCCTCATGACGATATCTACCATTATTTATACGCATATCAATAACCAGCTTTCACCACAGCAAAGTGAGTTCAAATGGCTGAGTTATATCATGCCGATATTTTTGCTTGGTGTATTCAACAGGTATGCAGCCGGATTGAGTCTTTATTATTTCTACTTTAATATTCTCACTTTCGTTCAACAGTATATTTTCAAAAAAGCGATAGATGAGAAAAAACTTATAGCACAGATAGAAGAAAACAAGAAAAAGCCAACAGCCACCAAAAAATCGCGGTTGCAGCAACGACTTGAAGATTTACAAAAACAGCAACAGGCTCGCACAAGGAGATAAAAATAAGCTGATTACGTTATTTTTCTTTTATTTTGGATACATTTTTCAATTACCCTGTATTAAAATCCGTTGAATCGGTATCGCACCGGCTCAATATACCTGCTTATATTGTTGGAGGTGCCGTGCGGGATCATTTCCTTGGACGTCCGGTAAAAGATATTGATATCCTTGTGATTGGTGACGGCGTTGCTTTTGCCTCAGAAGTCGCCCGCGAATGCCATTCCGAATCAAGGCTAAGTATTTTTAAAACTTTTGGTACGGCACAATTAAGCCTGCATGATCTTGATATTGAATTTGTTGGTGCCCGAAAAGAATCGTACGCGGAAAACAGCAGAAAACCTGAAGTGGTAGCCGGAACCCTCGAAGACGACCTGGCGAGGCGCGATTTTACGATCAACACACTGGCAGTGAGTCTGAACCAGGAAAACAAGGGCGAAATCATTGATCTTTTCAATGGTAAAAAAGACCTTGATGACAAAGTACTGCGCACCCCACTCAACCCTGACATTACCTTCTCCGATGATCCGTTGCGCATGATGCGAGGTATCAGATTCGCAAGTCAGCTCAATTACAGGCTTGCTTATGATACTTATGAAGCCATCAAACACAATTGCGACAGGTTATCCATTGTTTCCCAGGAACGAATTACAGATGAACTGAATAAAATTATTTTGTCACCGGTTCCCTCAATTGGATTTATCTTATTGGAAGAATGCGGTTTATTGGATATTATACTGCCCGAGCTGGTTACCCTTAAAGGTGTTAGCACTGTAGATAATAAATCTCATAAGGATAATTTTTACCACACCCTGCAGGTACTGGATAACGTAGCTAAAATGAGCGACAACCTCTGGCTGCGCTGGGCTGCCATCCTGCATGATATAGGCAAGCCCGCATCACAACGTTTCGATATTAAAGAGGGTTTTACATTTCATGGTCATGAGGTTATTGGAGCCCGGATGGTTCCATATATTTTCAAGAAACTGAAATTGCCTTTAAATGAGCATATGAAATATGTTCAGAAACTGGTGCTTTTACATCTTCGTCCTATTGCTTTGACACATGAAGTCAGCGATTCTGCCATTCGAAGGATTATTGTAGAAGCCGAGGATGATATTGAAGAATTGTTGTTGTTATGCAAAGCTGATGTTACTTCTAAAAACCCTGATAAAGTAAAACGTTATATCAATCGTTTTGATGAAGTATGGGAAAAGATATGCGAGGTTGAAGAAAAGGATAGGTTGCGTAACTGGAAACCACCAGTCACCGGAGAAATGATTATGGATGCCTTTGGCATAGGCCCTTCGAGAAATATCGGTATCATAAAAGATGCACTGAAAGAAGCTATATTAAACGGTGATATTCATAATGATTACGATGAAGCATATGCGCTTATGATAAAACTTGGCGAAGAATTAGGACTGCATCTGAAAAAAAATCCTTAACATCTGGTTAATAATATTGCAATTATTTTGCCTACCTTTATAATAGATTTATGAAAATACTCAGGTTCAATATTACCAACGAAGAAGCACCGGAAATGCTCCGGGTATTAGATATTCCCGCAGGGGCCAATTTCCAGGACCTGCATTTTGCTGTACTTGATGCTGTTGGTTTTGATACCACCCAGCTTTCATCATTTTTTATATGCAATAATAACTGGGAAAAGAAAGTGGAACTTACGCTCATAAACATGGGTACTGATGAGGCTGAAATGATACCTATTATGAAGGATATCAAGATCAAAGATTATGAACATGAGGTAGGCCAGAAATTGGTATTTGAATATGATTTTGTGCTCATGTGGCGCTTTTTCATGGAAGTAACCAAGGTTTACGAATCAGACGAACCAGCTAAAAACTTTCCGAAAATTGTTGAAAGTATTGGCGAAGCACCAAAACAATACGAAACCTTTGAGAAATATCCTGAAGAGATGACGGATGAAGATAGCGCCCTTCTACATGACCTCGAAATAAAAAATATGGATTTCTTCCATCATGAGGATAATGAAGATAACGATGAGCTCTGGGAAACAGATGACATTGATGGTCTTGAAGATACAGGTCATGAACACGACCATGACGATGAAGATTTTTTTTAAGATTTCTCATAGAGAAAACTTTTAATGCCTGATACTTCAAAATCCAGTCCCAAACGTCTTATTGCCATAATGGGGCCTACAGCCTCTGGCAAAACCAGCCTTGCTATTAGTTTGGCAAAAGAATTTGATACAGAAATCATTTCAGTAGATTCAAGACAGTTTTATCGTGAAATGGATATTGGAACGGCAAAGCCTTCAAAAGAACAGCTTGCTGAAGTAAAGCATCATTTTATAGATAATCTTTCCATTCATGACGAATATACGGCCGGTCATTTTGCCAGGCGAGCAAATGCTGTTATTGATGAGTTATTTAAAACTCACGATACAGTCATTGTCGTAGGAGGTTCTACCTTATATTTCAAAGCGCTGTTGAATGGGATAGATGAGTTCCCGGAAATTACTAAGGAAGCTAAAGGACGAATAAGCGAAATAGAAAAAAAGCTCGGTTTAAGCGGGCTTCAGGAAGCACTTCAAGATGCAGATCCTGAATATTTTAAAATAGTTGATGTTGAGAATTCCAGGAGAGTTATCAGGGCATTGGAAGTTTGTTATTCGGATGGGAAGCCATACTCTTCATATTTGAATAAAAACAAGCAGGAAGATAAAGGCTATTCTGTGATTAAAATTGGAATAGATATTCCCAGGTCTGCTTTATACACCAATATAGACATACGCTGTGACGAAATGATTGCGTCAGGATTATTGGGAGAAGTGAAACAATTATTGCCATTTCGTCATCTAAAACCATTGCATACAGTAGGTTATTCAGAATTCTTTGAATACTTGGACGGTAAGATAGGTCTTGATTCAGCGATAAGTCTTTTCAAACAGCACACAAGAAACTACGCCAAGAGACAGATTACATGGTTGAGAAAAGAAGTTGGGCTAACTTGGTTACCAGCAGGTGCCATTGAGATTTTTTTAAACAATGTAACCTCCTGATTGTTAAATTGAATATTGGGGTTCAATTCTTTAATTTAGTCATCGCTATTTAAAATCAGCGGCTATATTTGTGTGTAAATGATAGTAGGTAAAAAACAGGGTCAGTGGCTCAGGTGGCAGTATTTCGCATTTGCCATTATTATTATTGGAATTCTTGCAACCATTGGTTGGGTATTCAATATCATGATACTCAAGCGAATATTGCCACAGCTTGTTCAAATGAGTCCTGTCACTGCATTGCTTTTTATTCTTGCAGGTATCGCTTTGCTGAATATTAAGAGCAAAACACCTGGTCGTTTGCTGGTAGTGTCCATTGCATTTATTATTTGTACAGTTGCTTTACTTAAACTGAGTATTTTTTTTAACGGATGGGACAGTCATATCGATACCATTCTTTTTAAAAATAGCCTTGAAGGAAATCGAATGGCCCCTAATACTGCTTTTAATTTTTTGCTTTGTGGATTATCTCTTATATTTCTTTCAAGGAAATCCGCTCTCGGGGCCGTTATCGGACAATTGCTTAGTCTCATCAGTTTTCTCATTTCCATACTTGCCATATTGGGATATATTTATAGCATAAACAGTCTTTATGTCGTTCGTGAATTTTTCCCTATGGCTATTCATACCGCATTCTGCTTTTTATTGCTCTGTATCGGTATTTTTATGGTACGCGCTAATGAAGGCTTCATGCAGGTTATTACAATACGAAGACTTGGTGGCTCCTTGAGCAGGCGTATTTTACCGGTGGCAATATTGCTTCCAATTGTATTGGGCTGGCTTCGCTTTGAGGCAGCAATTCATGGGTATCTATCTGAAGATCTTAGCGTTTCCCTGGTTATTATTATTTTCATTCTGGCATATTCTGTTGGGATCTGGTTTTACGCAAGATCACTAAATAAAGTTGAAGCAAACTGGCTTGACGCTAAAAAAAGCCTTGTAGAATCTAAGGTAATTGCTGAAAAAGCAAAATTGGCACAGGAGCAATTTCTTGCTAATATGAGCCATGAAATACGAACGCCAATGAATGGGGTTATCGGTATGACAAGCCTTTTGAATACAACTGCTTTAAACTCTGACCAAAAGGCTTTTGTAGATGTGATACGAACAAGTGGTGATTCCCTTCTGACCATTATTAACGACATCCTGGATTTTTCAAAAATACAAGCCGGAAAACTTGAACTTGAAGAACAACCTTTTTCAATTCGACAGGTTATTGAAGAAACGTTTGATCTTTTATCTTCTGAGGCCAACAAAAAACATCTTGACCTTCTATATTCTATAGAAAATGGTATCCCGGAATATTTTACAGGTGATATGACACGAATACGTCAAATTCTTGTAAACCTGGCAAGTAATGGAATAAAGTTTACAAATGAAGGCGAGATATTTATTAGCGTTACTGCAAAAAAATCTGATGCCGGCTGGTACGATCTGAATATTAAGATAAAAGATACTGGTATTGGAATTCCTGAAGACAAACTTGAACGTCTTTTTAAGGCGTTTTCCCAGGCAGATGTGTCTACGACACGGAAGTATGGAGGCACAGGCCTGGGACTCGCTATTTCTGCTAAATTGATTTCAATGATGGGTGGGGCAATTGGAGTAGAAAGCAAAGAGGGTACCGGATCCGAATTTTATTTCAACCTGCCTGCAAAAGTTGCCTTAGACTACACGCCGGAATCTTACATAGCAATTGATAGCCTCCAGGGAAAATCGGTACTCATTATTGATGATAACAGTACAAATCTTTTTCTTTTAAACAGATATTGTGAGGAGCTTGGTATGGTGCCAAAATGTTGCGATAGTGGTGCTGAAGGTATTGAACTCTGCCGTTCAAATACTTATGACCTTGCTATAACCGATATGATGATGCCTGAAATGGATGGTGTCCAAACTGCAATAGCTATTAGGGAAATTGCAAAAAATGAGATGCCTATCATATTAATGAGTTCAGCGGGAAACACAGAAAACCAAATCTATAATGGGAAAAACCTTTTTGCTTCTGTCCTACTTAAGCCATTAAAATTAAGATCATTTTTCGATGCAATCACCAGTGTCATCAACCAGGGGCGTCCCGTCTCCATTTCACGTCATATGGATGCCAAGGATACTTTTATGGATTTGGCCATGGATGTCCCATTACGGATTCTAGTTGCAGAGGACAATATCATTAATCAGAAAATAGCATTAAAAATTCTGGAACGGTTTGGTTATGAGGCAGATATAGCCGCAAATGGATTAGAAGCAATAGAGTCAATTCAGCGTCAAAAATACGATATGATCCTTATGGATATGATTATGCCGGAGATGGATGGGCTTGATGCAACAAAAAGTATAAGAAGCATGGCTCTCGAGGTTCAACCGGTTATTATTGCTTTAACAGCCAATGCCATGGAGAAGGAACGCGACAAATGTTTTGAAGCCGGCATGGACGACTATCTGTCAAAACCATTTACAGTCAATGATTTGAAAGAAATTATTTACAAATGGAAAAGAGGTAAGGAATTATCTATTGTCATTTGAATCACGTTAGTTAGTTTGATAAATGCCGAATAACATCCTTTTCCGCGGAACCACTCTCAACAATAAGGATGAGTTTAAAAAACTTGGAATTCTCTCTTATGGAAAGTATGCGAGCCAGTTAGCAGAAGAAAATTGGACAATGATGGCATCCAATATCAATAGCGACGCAACATGGGTAAGCAACCTTTCTACCTCAAAAGGATTTGTCTGTGCAAATAAAGATAATATTGTTGAATTGCCCTGCATACATCCGAGTTGATGCATGCCGGGCATATCCATGAAAGCATGGAATTTCAAATACTGAATGAACTGTAACCCCAGTTCGGAAAAAGATACTGGGTTTATACTCTTGAACTATAGATCAGAAATTAGAAAGCAACCAATCCGTTAAAAATTCGTCATGTTATAAAGTCGTCTTTTTTTAACTGGTAAAATATCTGGTTTTATGAAAAAGCATTCTATTTATTCCCGTTTCTTTTTTACATTTTTTCTGATTCTAATCTCCTGCTTCAGGGTTTTCCCGAAAGTGCAACAGATCCCAGATCCACTGTTAAATCATTCAAACTATCTTGCTATTGATGCAGGGATGAATTATGTATCTCCTGAATACAGGTACCCATATTGTATAATACAGGAAGTAAGATTTAATTTAAGCAACAACCTGTCAGGCTCTTATAATCCGATAACCTCATTTGAAATTGGCCATGTTTTTAAAATCGGGAAAGAAGAACCTATAGTCTTCAGGTTGAATTCAGGGCTTTCAATAGCTTCATATTCAGTAAATATGATCCCGGATTATAATACTTTCAATTATTTCCCCTCAGCTTATCGCTTTGTGGGTAGTAATTATACCCTATTCAACTTGTCTGAGACTTTTATCCAGGTTCCTTTGGCTATATCGACACATATTCCGCTTAAAATATTCCAACCCCAGGCACGCTATCATGCCCTTGAGTTGAAATTAGGATGTTATTATGGTTTTAATATAAATAGAGAAATTCAATCCCAGGTTATTCCTGAATCAAATTCCAGTACTGAATATATCCTCCCCCCTCATAAGTTCGGGAAGCTAACTTTATTTGCAGAGTCAGGAGTTTCTTTCACAAGTCAAAATGGGAATAGCCACGAAATTGGATGCAGAGCTACTTATGACCCAGGACCTTATTTTACTGACGCCCCTGGCAGCGAAATTCCTTTTTTATATAATTCTATCGGCATTTTCTATCGCTGGACTTTTTATAGTTTTTAAGTCTTTGCGTTTATTTTGTTTTGCATCTAAACATTCAAAGGTAAAATACAGTTAATTGTTAATTGATCATTTTAGTATTGATCATTGATCATTTCCAAACCCTACCTTTGCAGTTCAAAATCAACAAAGATGTCAAACGCAATATTTCAACCACCCGTTCCTGTAAACGAACCCATAAAAAGCTATGCTCCCGGTACTCCCGAAAGAGCTGAGCTTCAAAAAGCCCTGAAAGATGCTGTCTCAGAACAGCGCGATATACCCATGTATATTGATGGCAAGGAAGTTCGTAACGGATTAAAACTTGAAATCCGTCCACCGCATGAAAGGCATAAAGTAGTAGGTCATTTCTATAAAGGAGGCAAAGAAGATGTGCATCTGGCAATAAATGCTGCCATGAAAGCAAAGCAAGATTGGGCAAGGATGCCATGGGAGCAAAGGGCCGCCATTTTCTTAAAAGCAGCTGACCTCCTTGCAGGGCCTTATCGTTCTAAGATGAATGCAGCGACGATGATCTGTCAAAGCAAAAATGCTTTTCAATCAGAAATTGATGCAGCTTGCGAACTGATTGATTTTTTGAAATTTAATGTTCAATACGCATCTAAAGAAATATACCAGAACCAGCCTATCTCCTCCCCCGGCATGTGGAACCGCATGGAATACAGACCATTGGAAGGTTTTGTTTTTGCCTTAACGCCATTCAATTTTGCATCCATAGCTGGCAATCTTCCTGCATCAGCCGCTTTGATGGGAAATACTGTTGTATGGAAAGCCTCTGAAAGACAGATCTATTCTGCTGAAGTAATCATGGAAATATTTATGGCCGCAGGTCTTCCGGCAGGTGTTATTAACCTGGTTTATTCTTCAGGACAAGATTGCTCAGATGTTATCTTTTCGCATAAAGATTTCGGTGGTATACATTTCACCGGTTCTACTTCAGTTTTCAGAACCATTTGGAAAGAAATAGGTGATAATATCCACAAATACAGGTCATATCCGCGGATCGTAGGTGAAACTGGAGGGAAAGACTTTATTGTTGCACATCAGTCTGCCGACCCGATAGCTGTTGCCGTTGCAATGGCAAGAGGTGCTTTCGAATACCAGGGACAGAAATGCTCAGCTGCTTCAAGAGCTTATATCCCTTCTAATATCTGGCCGACTGTTAAAGAAAAACTTGCAGAGGATTTGAAAAGCTTCAAAATGGGACATGTTGAAGATTTCTCAAACTTTATCAATGCAGTGATTGATGAAAAAGCATTTGATAAAATTGCAAACTATATTGACGAAGCAAAGAAAAGTACTGATGCTGAAGTGATTATTGGTGGTGGACATAACAAATCAGAAGGTTATTTTATAGAACCTACGGTTATTCTTGCCAAAAACCCAACTTATGTCACTATGTGCGAAGAGATCTTCGGTCCGGTATTGAGTGTATATGTCTATGACCCTGATAAATTTGACGAGATGCTTGATATTGTAGATCAATCTTCTCCATATGCCCTTACAGGTTCTATTTTCAGCCAGGACAGGTATAGCATTGTGGTTGCCACTGAAAAACTAACACAATCCGCAGGCAATTTCTATATTAATGATAAGCCAACCGGAGCAGTTGTAGGACAGCAGCCATTTGGGGGTGCAAGAGGATCAGGAACAAATGATAAAGCAGGCTCAAGCTGGAACCTTATCCGTTGGGTATCACCAAGAACTATTAAGGAAACATTTGTACCTCCTCACGATTATAGGTATCCTTTTTTGCAGTAAACAGTTAGCAGTCAATAGTAAACCAAGTTTACTCAATTGCAAACTAGCATTACTATTGACTGCTAACTGTTGACTGAACATTGTAAAATTCTATCCAAGGTACATTTTTAAAGTTCTTGTGCGTGATGAATTTTTAAGTTTGCGCAAGGCTTTTTCCTTTATCTGACGAACTCTTTCTCTCGTTAGAGCCATTTTATTACTTATTTCTTCAAGTGATAGTTCTGAATGCCTGCTGATTCCGAAGAAATAACATAGCACTGAACGCTCTTTTTCACTCAATATTCTCAAACTGTTATGAATCTCACTTTGAAGGGATTCCTTAAGAAGTATGGAATCAGGATCCGGCTCATCCTCATTTGGGAGTAGCGAAAGAAGACTGCTATCATCCTCGGAACTTACAGGTGCATCAATAGAAATGTGTCGACCTGAAGATTTCATAAAATCCTCAACATGTTCCACTTCTATTTCAAGCAAAGTGGCCAGTTCTTCAGCCGAAGGTTCTCTTTCAAACTTTTGCTCAAGTACTGAAGCAGCCTTATTTATTTTTGTTAAAGCACCTATACGGTTCAGCGGCAACCTGATAATTCGGGCCTGTTCTGCAAGTGCCTGTAGAATAGACTGACGAATCCACCACACAGCATAGCTGATGAATTTAAATCCACGGGTATGATCGAACCGGTGGGCAGCCCTTATAAGGCCCATATTCCCTTCATTGATCAGATCTCCCAAAGGAAGCCCCTGATTCTGGTATTGTTTAGCTACAGAAACCACGAAACGCAGGTTCGCATTTACCAGCCGTTCAACTGCCTGAGCATCCCCTTCTTTAATGCGAATAGCAAGTTCAACTTCTTCATCAGCAGTAATCATGCTTACGGTTCCAATTTCCTGGAGGTACTTATCGAGCGAACGATGTTCCCTGTTTGTAATCTGTTTTACGATTTTTAATTGCCTCATATCTACATCATTTTTTGTCCATTCCCAAAAGTGCAAACCCCTGTCATCACACAATTTGTGTGTACAATTTTCTAAATACTTTAAACTTGTGTCCTCCTGGCTAAAGGAATGACATAGGCAATCTATGATTTTTTTTCATTCGTGATTCAGATATGACAAAAAAAAATTAACTTTTTTTTAACATATCAACTTAAATGCCTGAAATATTAATATATAACAATCAGTTTACGACCTTGTTGGCACAATACGAGCTTGCAAAAGCTTCAGGTTTTGCTTTAAACACAAACCCCATGCTTAAAATGTATCCCATTGCTTCACTCAAAGCGGAGTTTGATTTAAATCCCGGATTGGTATTTATATCGGCATGGACTTCCAGGTCTATCTTATACTTATCCAGAAGTTCACATAATGAATAGGCTATTTCAATTGATTTTGAAACCTCCATAAGCATTCTTTCTTTGATGCTCATTTTTTTTCGGGTATTGTCCTGGAGAATAAACATAAAACCTCCGCGTCGTTCACGAAGAAAAACAATTACGGTAGCAAATTCAGTAACAAGGCCATATACCTGCGAATCAGTTCCTATACAAACCTTTAGTCTGTTGCCCGATTCTTTTTCCCGGATCAATACCTGTTCTACTTCATCAATGATGGAATGTTCCAGCGGTTCGCCGTTAAATTTCTTCCACATAGCGTAATTTTTTAAGAACTACTTATGAAATCCGCCACAAAATTGAACAAAATTTATGAATAACAATATTTGAGAATTGTTATGAATAGATGAAGGAATATAAAATGAGGGGTCAGGGATCAGGGGTCTGGAATCAGGACTTGTTCATTGATTTAATCAAAACATTGATAATTTTAGATATTTCAATCCCTTTCATGATGAGATCATCACGGCTTTCTAAAGAGATATAATTAAGTCTTTCAGCAAGATATAGCATAGACTTTACTTCGCTGCATGAACTTAGAGAGAAGTAAAGAAACCTGATAAAATCAGCATTGCTACTTCTATCAAATCCTTCAGCAATATTATTTGAAATGGAAACAACTGCTCTAGTTATCTATCCTTGAATCCAAAATCCTTAGATAATTTAAATGCTTCGTAAATTTCAACTGCGAGATCCTGTCCTTTATTCCATGCAACAATATCTTCAAACCTTTTTATTGACATAAAAATATAAATAAATTATTAGAATTGTTTCTGCCCTTCTATCCCCTGACTCCTGATCCCTGTCTCCTTTTAAAAAATAACCACTTTTTTGAAAACCCGGCTATTTGTTTCAGGATCAGTTATTTTAAGAATGTATACCCCTGGTTGGTAATAACCAGCATTTATTTGTTTTTCACCCTGCAAATTATTCTCTGATTCCAGTACTTTGCCGTTGATATCAATCAACTCGAGGGAATATGAGCCGGATTGTGGTAATGATAGGTTAAATGTTCCTTTATTTGGATTCGGAAAAACCTCAACCTGGAAATTTTCTTTTGGAATATCAGTATTTATAGCGGCCGTGTTTACCGGCTTTTTGCCGATATAAGCCCTGATCATAGGGACACCCCGCTGGCTAGACTTTTGCCAGCCTTCCTCGTTTGGATTAATGTAAAGCCTGGATTGCGTGGCAAAATCATCCAGATGATAATTCCTGTCAAAACCCACATTCAGAAAATAATCATAGCTTTGCGACCATCCAAGATAAAATGTCTTTGATACTACCCTTGGTGTATCAAGCGGGAAATAATAAAACCCGTTTCTATGAAAAGAATACTGCGGTTTGACATTATCTATTTCAGCAATAATATTGTCTTTAGTTGTAGTTATATCAGCCGTATCTATAGACGACCATGCCCTCAGGGAAAATAGGTCATTGCTTACATCACTCAGGCTCTGGTTGAAATGAATCCCAATCCCGAACAAAGTATCAGTAGCGGGAATTACAAATTTTAAAGCCACCTGCGAGCCATTCGGTGAATTGCTTATGCCATATCCTGTTTCTGCAGTACCGTCATCGTAAGCCAAATAGGTGTTGAAAATCTGCAAATGGGTTGCAGTATCGTTTGGGATAAATTTGTAAAATTCCGCCTTATCACTATGGGCAATCGTTTGAACTGCAAGCACCACACTATCAGGATTTTTAGGAATATAAGATGGATCCAAAGGATTTGCCTGTAAACCAAAATCAAGAAATTCATTGTTATAGACATTTGCAACCTGGGTACTTTTTTTACTTGCAAGTATTTTCCCGTCAGGTAAAGAACTTATACTGTAACTGAATGTAACGTGCTTGGTCGCAGTATCATTATTATGGGTAAAGACATGAATACTATCTGTATAGTACTGGCTCGTGTAATCTTTATAATAATTCCAGGGAATTGAATAATATCCATTGATGAGGCTCAAAGAAGGCTGATAAACTGCAACATCCGAAGATATGGAGTCGGCAAGTGTTCTGCCACGGTCCAAATATACATAGTCCACATTCCAAATGTCAAGATTCCCGGAATTGTTGGCGTAAGCACGGAACCTGAACTGGAATTTGTGCTGAAAGAAATTTGTGTCTGTTTTATTTGCTACAGGAATCATCGCAACCCTGAACGGAGCAATACTAGAGCCAGGTACCGCCCACATTTTTACCCATGCAGAACTACTCCATTTGGTTACAATTTTCCCCGTTGTATCAAATGCAACAGGTACACTATCGGGTTTAAATTCAACCATTAAAGAATCTCCAATATCCGGAGCATCATACCCCAACCCCTGCGGCTGATAAGCAAAACTCAAATAGATCAAATCTTTTGTTGTATATGGCGACAAATCAATATATGCACTGGTCAGCGTATCAGCAGGACCGTCATTATATTGGTTTCCCAAATCGTAAGCCAATCCAAAACTGTTTAATCCATCAAATGTAGCTACACCCGTCGATGGCGGATTTATGGGATAACCTGTATTTATAAATACTTCATTATCCATCCACAAACTGTCATTCGGATATCCTGTATAGGTAGAAAAATCATCGAAGAAAGGTAAGCTGAGAACCTTTTGGGTTTTATTAAAACTTTTAGGGATTTTGTGTGCGGGCTGATTGAGTTGCTCAATAACTGTATTTTCATACAACGGGAATAATTTTTCCTGGGCAGAAGAATTCCGAATGCTAAAGAATATCAGGATCCCTATAAAAAAATACATTTTATTGATACCCAATATCCTTGTATTAAGAATTTTATATCTAAGCATGTCTTATTTGTTTTTTAGAGATACATTTACAATATCACCTTGAGAAATCTTATTGCCCGATAACGGGTTTTGATTGTAAATTATTGCTGTACCTGTGTTTTTGACACCTGTACTATCAATTCGCCCCAATAATAAATTGTCCCCTGCAAGAATAAATCTTGCTTCCGAAAGCGTTTTGCCTGATAGATCAGGAACAGGTACCACAACACCACCTTTACCTCCGTCACCGAGAACAAAATCAATTGTGCTTCCTTTTTCTATCATCGTACCCGGCATAATAAGTTTGCCATTATATTTGGTCTGAATTACGGCATTAAGGGCGATATTATGTGTATATTCCGGATTGGCACCTGCTTTAAGACCAACACTTTCCAGGATTTTCTCCGCTTGCCTTCTGGGACTATATTCCAGGTTTGGCATAGGTATATTGGGTGCTTTATTGGTATTTAATACAATATAAATTCTACGGTATTCTTTGACTTTCTCTCCTGCTTTTGGATTTTGTTCCACAACAGAAAGTTTTGGCAAATCCGGTGAAAAAACAGAATCCTTTATTTCATAACGCAACATTTTTTCATCACAAATTTTTTCCACTTCAGCTACGCTCCTTCCTTTGAGATCAGGTACCGTAAGTGATTCTCCGTGATGGGTATATATCCTTAGGAAAACAGAGATAACGAAAATAATAAGCAGTACTGCAAGTACAAATATTCCAATATTCAGCCAGAATTTCCGGCTTTTAATTCGTTGTATAATATTCACGTTTGTTTGATTTTGAGCGTCCAAAATGAATAATCCGATCCAAAAATTCAAATGGTTTATAACCATTAAGGGCAGCCTGGTGAAAAATGACGGTCGCGGGTGTAAGGCCGGGTAATGAATTGAATTCTATAAAAATCACTTCTGCCTTATTGCCCGCAAATATTCTTACAAATGCGTCAATCCGGGCATACCCTTCTACATTCAGCAGTCTTGCTGCTTTTTCTAAAATTACTTTTACCTGTGACGATATTTCCGTGTTTGAAACCATATCCTGATCAAACCTTGCCGGGGTTATATTCTGACCTTCACCGGCCAGGAACTTTTCTTCCAGTGAAAGAATTCCTTTTTGAGCCAGGGCTTCCGAAGGCTCAAAAATTTCGTACACGAGGTTATTTTCTCCATCATAACTGGTAAGCAAACCACAGGTTATTTCAAGAAAATGCTTTGAATCATTCTGACCTATAAGCTCCTCTACCACAAAATAGTTTTTCAGTGGAAATTCTTCATTAGATTTTAGTCCTAAATTTTCGATCATTATTGCAGGCAATTCATCAATATCTCTAAACATAGCGTCCATAAATACGAGCAATTCATCCCTGCTTTTTATTTTTTTAACAGCTGATGAGCATCCGTCATCTGATGGTTTGGCAATGAGCGGATAACTGATATGATTTTCAATTTCATCAATTAATGCATGCGGATTCTGCATCCATGCTTCTTTTCTTGCCAGGAAATGCCGCGGAACCAGAAACCCATTCGCCTGTAAAATCTCATTTGTAAGATACTTGTCTATTGTGGTTGCTGATGATTCTGAACCTGATCCATTATAAGGGATATGTCTATCATCCAGTAATCTTTGCAGATGTCCATCTTCACCCGGGCGTCCGTGAAGGCCAAGGAAAACAAAATCAACCATTTCAGCAAGCTCATCAAGGGTAATTTTTCTCGGATAAAATTCATACCCTTTTGATGAAAATGTATTCGTTATATAATCAGCTTTCCTAATTATTTCATTGATGATTGGTTCAATTGAAAAATGACTTGATTTTTCCCTGATATCATCGGCGTTATCTTTTAAAAGGAGAGACATGGGCAAAATATAAAAGTCAAAGCCTCCTTCATTGTTCAGGCTCAGGAAAACGGGGATAGCCTCATATTTACCAGACGAGGATAATTTTTCAAAAACATTTCTACCGCTTTCGACAGAAATATGTCTCTCGGTTGAATATCCGCCAAAGATTACTGCCAATTTCGTTTTCTTCAAATTAACGGCATCTTCACTTGCAAGGCTATCATTAAGCTCTGACAATAAATGATTTATATGATATGCCTGATGCGAAGCATTAAGGCGCTTTTGCAGGGATCTATGAATAATATATGTGAGAAACTGTGTAGGACTCAACCCGATTTCTGCCGCCTGATGAAAAAAGAACGACGAAGGCAGCATACCTGAAGTGGTATTAGGATCGTTTAAAAAAATTTCTCCTTGTTTATTGATGAGTCCGTCAATACGGGCATAAACGTCAAAATGTAATTTTAAATAAAGGTTTTCGCACGCTGAAATTATTTCTTTGATTTTATCTTTCGGAAGTTGAATAGGTGTTATTTTTCTGGAGATACCCGGTAGGTATTTAGCCCTGTAATCGAATATAGCTGATTGTTTTATGATCTCTGTTGGCGGGAGTGCTATAGGTTCTCCCCTCTCCCCTTCTACCACGATGCAGGAAAACTCTTTTCCTTCAATAAACTCTTCCACCAGTATTTCTGCTTCTGTCTGAAGGCTTACCAGTGTAATGCTTTGCTGCCCTGCAGAAAACAGATTTTCAAGTTTTCGCTCCAGCACCGCCGGATGATAAATTATTTCATCTTCAACAACAAACGGGATCCCGATGCCGGTATATATATCACAAACATCCCTAATGAATTCTTTCTTTTGTTCGGATTGAATATCCTTCCATTCATTGGCTTTTATATGCCTGATAAAGAAACTCTTATTAATAACCTGGAGAAATTTCTCGAAATCCCAGTCTTGTAGTATTGAAACGCCTATTGAAGATCCCTGAGTGCCGGATTTTACAACCACTGGCAGTTGAAATTCTTTTTTTATTTTTTCAAAAAAACGAAGCTGATTTTCAGGGGCTTCCAGCCATTCTGTTCTGCTTAATGACACAGAAGCGGCGGCCATAATCCCCATATCCTGCATTAGTTTTTTTTGCAGGATTTTATTGATACCGATAGATGAAGGTAGAATACCTGAACCACTATATGGAATATCATAGAAATCAAGAATACCCTGAACGCTGCCATCTTCGCCATAAGGTCCATGCAATGCAAGGAAAGCGAAGTCAATGATTTCTTTTATTTCTTCAGGAGATATTTTTTTTCCAACAGAAGCTATGATTGCATTAAGTTCCTTTTCATCAGGCTCCAGGCTTTCGACATAAACCTGGTATTTGTTTTCATCGTCTTTATAAGCAGACACAGGGGGATAAAAGTCTCTGATACTGCCTTTATAAAGATATTGCCATTCGAGTAGAACAAAATTCCCAAAACTGTCGATAAAAATGGGTACCGGTTCAAAGAATGTTTTATCGAGTAAATCATAAACAGTTCTTCCTCCTGCAAAAGAGATTTCTCTTTCCCTCGACCTTCCTCCAAATAAGATTCCTATCCGCATTTAGGGCAAAGATATGATTTTTTGTACGGGGTTTTGTCCTCAGAACATGAGCCCGCCAATGCCAAGTTTAAAATAAAAGAGATATGTTTCGAACAAATGATTTTGAATATCGTAGGTCAGCTCTTCAAAATTTGAGCCCGTTGGAATTTTATTGTTATTAAAATTCATAACATTAAAGTCCAGATTTACACTTGCCGTTAGAACAATATTGTTATGCACGATCATGTTATTACCAAAGCCTATCCCGAAACCATTCACTGTAAGATTTGTCTGTTCAGGCTTTATCAGTGTAACCGGATAACCATTATTATCGAAGGTATTATTACGAATATTGCCACTAGCCCAGGTACTACCGGTAAAAATCCTGATTTTAAAATAATTGCCGACAGGCGCAATCGTGTTATTCTTTTTTGGATAAAAAGTGAGGTTTAACCCATATGAATCTCCGGATTCATTTGCATTGCCATCTACGAGAAATATTTTGCTCTGGGAATATGATGCATCCAGGCCCAAACTGAAACTCCTGCCTAATACATATTCTGTACTTATATGATTGCTAAATAAAATCTGAACAGGTAGGGTTGACACTGAGTTAAGATCTATATATGCAAGATTGGGCAATACGTCAAGATTATAGGATAAAATAAAATGCTTACCCTGATAGCCGGGAACCTGCCCCTTCAATAATGCAGGAAACAGAAAAAAACATATCAATAGTTTTCTCATTTAATTTTTTGGCTTTTTGTATTGAAGATAAAGGTCATACAATATAGAATTTAGTACATCCGGCCTGTCTTTGAATTTTACCCGCGATACCCGAACATCTTCGCTTTGTCCCGTTCCAAGATCATAAATATTTGATATTATATAAGTGTTATAGTGCGTCCTGAATGCATTGTACAAGGCATATGGTGTCAGCGGGAAATAAAATATTGAAAATATAGCAAATATCGTCTTCAGGTAGCCTTGTCTGAAATTACTATGCTCGCGATAACACACAACACCTGTCCAGTCAAAATAATTTGTCTGATATTTTTTTGTTAATGCCTGTATATCGTCAGTCATATAATTCACATAATGCATATCGCCCAATTCACTCCTTTCTGCTGAATAATAATTCAAAACTGAGAGGTCGTTGAATACTTCAGCTGAGTTTTCAGAAAGGTCATGCATGTCAATAAGTTCGTAATTGAGCCCGGCCAGGTTCGCATTCGTTTTGATGCAATTATTAAGGTCTTTCTGAGCTAATTCAGACGCGGCAAGCTTTACCGGATTTGATTTGGATTCATCTACTTTATAATAAAATGGATTTACGATAACCAGTTTATTCAAGCCCAGGGCAATTCCATTCCTTCTAAGTCTGCGCTCTATTTTAGCTTCAGCCTTTTTATATTCGCGTGTTTCTTTGTATTGATTGTCACTTAAGGTCTCATTATAGTTAATAACTGCTTTGTCATAATCTTTTATAAAATCGGGATCTGTAAGCAGATCAACAAATGCATACCTGATAAAATAGTTTTTATCGTCTTTCTTTTCCTTTTGCTCATCTCCCTTTTTGCTCCCGGAATTGCTCTCATACTTGCTTTTTTGAACTATTAAGGTTCTAGGCTTATCACTTTTGTTAAGAATATTCCCTTTTGAAGCCGAATCTTTTGCGAGAACAGAATCCAGACTGGCCGGTTTTGGATCTGCCGAAAAAAAAGATTTATCTTTGTGGTACTGCACCATTTCAGTCATGATATCCTGGGTTATCGCTACAATCTCTTTGTCATCAGGGTATTGTCTTTTAAGATTGTAGAGGTACTCAACTGCTAATGCATTTAGCTCAGGAGCTTTCATTTCATTAAAAAAATAAAATACCTGTTGTGAATATCCCTGGATATCAATATATCCATTGTAAATGTCACTATACTTACCATTTGTTTTGTATTTACTCAAACCATACAATGATTTTGCAACGCATTTCTTCAGATAAATGCTACCCGGGTTTTCCTGGAGTAAAAGATAAGATGTATAAAATGCATTCTGAAACATATTGTTATGCAGATAGATATCGCACATTTCATATCTGCATATTTTTTGAGCCGAATTAAAGTCATTCTCACCAACCAGGAATGTTTTCTTTCCTGAAACATCGAGACCCTGCAATTTCGAAATCACGGCTGCTCGCCTCAACTTAGCTGCGGGGTGCGTTGATAACGAATCATCATCGTCTGCAACAACATCACTTATTTTCTTCAGAAAATAAGAAGGTGGGAATACAAGGTTAGAGGTTTCAAGATAGTTTTTTTTGTAAGGCACTTCATTAAAAGTCAATTGAGGATATTCCATGATATCAAATTCTCCAATAGCTTTGTTTGGATCGTAATTGGTTTTTAGAAACCGTTGAAGCCCTACCAGGTCGGCTTCAGATTCTTCTTTTTTGGAAAACATGCTCGCGGCCATAAGCTTTGCATCTTCATTGGTTTTCCTGTAAACCCCTCTTCCCGCATTTATATCATCATTTTCAATTACTTTCTGAATGCTATGCTGGTTTGTAAAATGTGTTAGCTCATGACACAATATCAATGCAAGTTCAGATTCATTATGCAAACGTGCCAGGAGACCAACACATATATATATCACACCGTTTTGCCTTGTAAATGCATTAAAACTTGTTGATTTTAAAACATAGATTTCTATTTTACTCCGAAGTGGTTTATCATCTTTCAGGATGGTATCCATGACTTTATTAACATAAATGCTTACCGGATCATTAAATACCAGCATCCCACTATGAAGGAGGTTATTCAAATCGAAGGCACTTTCATAAAAAAATTCCTTTTTTAAACGCTTCAACCTTCTTTTTTCTTTTGATGATATCTGTTGAATATCTGAATTATATTTTTCCAGAGAGGAAGTGCGAAATTTTTCCGGTACCCTACCTGAAGATCTTAAGGTTTGAAAATGATTAAAATCCTGACCATAGGAATGAGTACCAATAGCAAGCAAACCAGCTATAAACGTAGGCAAAAAATAAGCAATGAATCTATTCATTTTAAGTGCATTTGGCCAATAAGATTGAAATTCCCCTGGTGTAAAGGATTGTGTCATCAATTCACAAAAAAAAGAAAATTAAAGAATAAACTCAGATCAAATCGAAGAAATTTTTAACTGCCGGTTTATATGCTGATGTAAAACCTTCTGCTTCATCAATATGGGCATAATTCCCCGACATAAATATTTTTGATTCCAGAACCTTCAAAAACTCCGGTTTGGAAATAAATGTATTCGACTTTTCGCCTTGAGGGTCAAAAAATTGCGAGCCATAAGCTTTGATCGCATTCATCTTCCGTTCTGCCAAACCAGTTATATCCACTACAAAATCCGGCGTAATGACATTATATTGAATGAAATGATACAAGTGTTTTGGTCGCCATGGAACCTGAACTTCTTCATTATTTTTTGTTACAATTTTTTTCAATCCTGAAAGCCATGCAGATTCTTTAACCAGGTGAGCTGCCCTTCCATGATCCGGGTGCCTGTCATCAATTGCATTAGTCAAGATGATTTCCGGTTGATATTCTCTTATTTTCTCAATAATTTTCAAGCGATGCTCTTCATCATCTTTAAACCATCCGTCCCTGAATTTCAAATTTTCGCGGATTTTCAACCCCAGGATCTTTGATGAGGCCTCAGCCTCTCTATAGCGTATTTCTATAGTTCCTCTTGTCCCCAGCTCTCCTTCGGTTAAATCAATAATGCCAACCGAATAACCCATATCAGTGTGTTTGATAATGGTACCGCCGCATGACAATTCCGCATCATCAGGATGCGCTACAATAACGAGAATATCGAGTTTCATGGGTGCAAGTTAATAAAAGAGTAAGAAGTGAGAGGTTATATGTGAGAAGTAATGATATATAATCTAATAAATGATTTCTGTCAGTCTGACCTTTCAATAACTTTCACTTCTTACTTTTCACTTCTCACTAAAACGGCATTTCCTCATCATCTCCTTCATTCATTTTGGAGCCTCTTATTATGGACCTGAAATTACTGTCAGGAAAATTGTCGATTCCCGCTCCGGTGATACCGGGGCCTTGACCCTGGAATTCGAAATCATTCAGATTTGTAAAACGAGCATACCTGCCTATAAATCTAAGGTTTACACTCTGCGTAGCGCCGTGCCTGTTTTTGGCTATGATTATCTCAGCAACTCCGGTGGTTGGGTTTCCTTCCTCATCTTCTGTAAGGCCATAATATTCAGGCCTGTATATAAACATAACCTGGTCAGCATCCTGCTCAATGGAACCAGATTCACGAAGGTCTGAAAGAATCGGTTTCTTCACGCCACCTCTCTGTTCTACCTGCCTGCTCAACTGAGAAAGTGCAATGACAGGAATATTTAATTCCTTTGCGAGGCTTTTTAGTGATCGGGATATGGTACTGATTTCCTGTTCACGGTTAAAATTCTGTTTCCCATCCTTATTGCCGCCCATAAGCTGAAGATAATCAATGATGACCATTTCAATATTATATTGGGCTTTCAATCGACGGCATTTGGCCCTTAATTCAAAGACATTTAATGCCGGTGTATCATCAATAAAAATCGGCGCTTCACTAAGGCTTGATATTTTGGTGTGAAGTTGCTGCCATTCATATTCAGCAAGTTCCCCGTTTTTTAATTTCTGGGCATCTATCTCCGTTTCAGAGGATATCAGCCTCATAACCAATTGCACAGACGACATTTCTAGAGAGAAAACAGCAACAGGTTTTTTGAAATTAACGGCGGCATTTCGTGCCAGCGACATGACAAAAGACGTTTTACCCATACCAGGACGCGCTGCAACAATAATCAGATCAGAGCGCTGAAAACCGGAAGTAACCCTGTCCAGATCACTGAAACCACTTGGGATTCCCGAAAGTCCTTCAGGTTTGTCGCGGATTTCTTCAATCTGTTTAATGGCCTTTGTAATCAGGCTCCCCATTGGGTCCGTTGTGTTTCTTAGATTCTGCTCTGTGATGCTGAAGAGTTCCTTTTCCGCACTATCCAGGATATCAAACACATCCGACATCTCATCATAAGCATCACGCTGAATGTTTGTAGTTACGGTGATCAGCCTTCTCAGGATATATTTCTGTGCCACAATACGGGAATGATATTCAATATTGGCTGAAGAACTGACTCTGTTTGTTAATTCACTGATATAAAACGCACCACCTGCTATTTCCAGCTTTCCGGTAGCACGTAATTCATTTACAACTGTCAGCAAATCAATAGGTTGCGATTTATGAAATAATGATCTGATGGCGCTGTATATTTCCCGGTGCTCATCCTTATAAAAACTTTCCGGTTCCAGGATTTCAAGAACAATTGTAATGGCATCCCTTTCCAGCATCAGAGCGCCAAGCACCGCTTCTTCAACTTCTACTGCTTGCGGTTGTAGTTTTCCTACATCGTTAAGTATTGAGGTTAAAGGAGTTTTGCGCGCCACGCGACCGATCCGGGTATCAAAAGGTTCTGCCATTTTTTGGTTTGGATTTTATTTTTTTAACTCTGTTTCAATTTCTGTTGCCACTTCGTTTTCTTCTCGACTCTCTCTTTTCTCTCTCTCTCTTTTGAGGGGAGCAAATCTAACAGGGCTTTTGTATTTCTAACAAGATTTTTTCACTGATAACATTGAGAATTATTTTATGAACAGGGAAAACAAATATGTGCATAAGCTGTGAATACATAATATTCTAAATACAGTAACCATCTGATAATGAACTAATAGTTATAAACAATTGATCCAGGTCTCATTTTATATAACAGTAAGTTAACAAAAGAAATTTCCATTTAAATCCATGCCAGAAAATATTGCACACAGTCTATGGGATAACTTAAATTGGAATGGGGAAATTTTCTCGAACTTATCGTGGTAACTCAGGAAGAAATTCTGAAACCTTATGCAAAATCATTCAAATGAATAATTTCTATTTCGGATTTACAAAATCCACAAACTGTATCATTAAACTCAATCCAAATACCAGGAAAATGGTTGGGGCATTAATGTAAATGGCATAAAGAATTTCCTTGCTGGCCTCACTTCCAATAGAAAAATAATAAATAGCCTCACAAGACGTAAGCAAAAGGCTTATGGATGTTATGGTCCAAAAGATTTTGCGAATGTTATTCAATACCAAATCTTTCTTTCTGAATAACATAACCGCAACCAATATGGCAGTAGAAAATGGAATAAATGTGAACAAGTACATCATAACTGTATACAATTCAAAATGTTTTATGAGACAATATAGTTTTAACTTGCGTAAAACTCGATAAAGGAATTGAGAAATGCAAATTGGGATTTTTTTATTTTCGTTTTAATTAGACCGACCAGAATAATTGAATTTAGGGCATCTCTAAAAGCCTGTTTTCGCTTCATGTTTTTTCCCCGCTCGAAGGTGTCTTTTTGGCATGAACATGCGTCACATTAAAGCGAAGTATATAAAATAGTTTTGATGTGTCCTCGGAATACAGGTGCCAACTTGAACATTTTGGTTTCAAATAGGTTATAGCATGCTAGTAATTCGCGTTAGGCCTGTCAATCAACTTTATTAGGCTCATTTTCTTTACAATCGTCCATTTCTTTCCCTCCCAAATCAAAAATAAATGACAATACCTGTTAAAATACTTCATTTAGAAGATAATGAGCAAGATGCCGAATTGATAAATAGATACCTGGTTCTTACAGGTATTAAGTTTGAACTGCTTCGTGTGGCCAATAAATCAGATTTCGTTGCAGCCCTCAAAGATTTTTTACCCGAATTAATACTTTCAAATCAATTATCTCCCGAAATCAATTCCTCTGAAGCTCTAAAGATCTGTAAAGAAAAAAAATGTTCTGCTCCCTTTATTTTGATTTCAAAGGTCGTTTCGGATGAATATGGTGCCAGTATTATTAAGAATGAAGGAGCCTATGATTATGTACTTAAATCACATTTACAGAGATTGCCTTCTGTAATCAACCGTGCATTGGCAAATAACAAACTTTTAATTGAAAACAAGAATTGCCTTGATGAAAATACGGAAATAATTGTTTTGCTTAAGGATACCGAGCGTATGGCTCATCTTGGAAGCTGGCAAGCTGATCTAAATGCAAAAACTACTATCTGGTCAGATGAGGCATATCGGTTGTTTGGATACGAACCGGGAGAAATTGAAGCCTCATTAGACTTGTTTTTGAATCATATCCATCCTGAAGACCTTGAATTTGTAAAAAAAATGACGGCGAATGCAATGATTGCAACAAACAACTCAATTGGATTTACTTTCAGGATCATTGATAAAAACAGAAACAACAGGTATCTGCTGAACAAAATCCTCGTAAAGAGAGATAAAACTGGCAATCCAGTTCGGCTTACAGGTTTTAATCTTGATATTACTGAAACAGTAGAGGTGACAAAACAGCTTGAAAAGCGGGAAAGACTTTATAAAAAACTTATTGAGAAAAGCACTGATATGAAAATGATCAGGTCTCCCGAAGGGATCATACTGTATGTCAGTCCTTCATTTTCCCAGGTTTTTGAACTTGACATGGATGAGCTTATCGGGAAAGACATAACGAAGATGATCCATCCTGATGATCTTGTAAAATATCACGAGTTGAATAAAGATTTATTAAAAAACCCGGGCAAATCCTATAATATAGAAAAAAGGATGATGCGGAGCGATGGATCTTACCGTTGGTGCGAGGGTACCGTAACCAATTGGAACGATGATGAAGATATTGAGGGGTTTGTCGGAAATTTCCGGGACGTTACAGAAAAAAAAGAAGACGAAATAAGAATTTCAGAAAGCGAAAAAAGATACCAGGAATTATTTGATAACAGTCCCATCCCGACATGGATATATGATTCAGATTCTTATCAGTTCCTGAAAGTAAATAAGGCAGCTATACGCAATTATGGCTATACCCTTGAAGAATTTATGAGCATGAAAGCAATGGATTTAAAGTCAAAGAAAGATCTTGATTTTTTTATTAACGCATCAAAAATCCCAGGACTTTACCAAACCATTCATATTAAAAAAGACCGGAAGATAATTAATGTCGAATTAAATTCGGAACAAATCATTTTTGAAGGAAAAAAAGCCAATCTTGTTCTTAGCAATGACATAACTGAAAGGATAAAAGCAGAAGATGCTTTGAAAAAGTCAGAATCTAATTTACAAACTATCTTTGACAATACTGATATTGGCTATATTTTACTTGATACGGAACTCAATGTCGTTTCTTTTAACCAGGTAATCAATATATGGACAGCGACAGCACTGGGGCAAAATTTGACAATTGGTTTAAATTTAGGGAAGTTTATCCAGAATATAAAAAAAGAGGGCATTGACCTTTTAAGGAAATTAAAACAAAACAACAAAGGTGAAAAAATTGATTATGAGTCCACATTTTTAGACAATCAGGGTAAATTAACCTGGTACCATGTTAAATATTTCCCGGTACTAAACGACAAGGGAATTGACACAGGTTCGATACTATCGTTGAATGATATAACGTCAAAAAAGCTTGCTGAAACTGAACGCGAAGAAGTAACGAAAGACCTGATTCACAGGAATAAAGACCTTGAACAATTTGCATATATCGTTTCTCATAACTTAAGAGCCCCAGTTGCAAACATCCTTGGCGCTTGTAGCCTTATGAAGGATGAAGGATTGGAAGATGCTGACAAAGATTTGCTTTTAGTAGGGCTCGATAGCTCTATTCACAATCTGGATGGTGTTATTAATGATCTGAACGAAATACTGCAAACAAAAAAAACGATGAGTGAGACGAGACAACCCGTAGTTTTTTCAGAACTTGTCGCGGAAATAAAGTCAGAAATTGGCGATATGATTCGTAATCAAAATGTGGAAATCAAGACAGATTTTTCGGATATTGATGAGATGCTCACTCTTAAAAGCTATATCAGAAGTATTTTTCTGAATCTGATTACAAATAGCATAAAATACAAAAGGCCTGATCTGGCGCTTGTTATTCATATCTCATCTCATAGATCCCCAAACGATATAAAGCTCATATTCAAAGACAACGGCCTTGGTATAGATATGGTTAAACATAAAGATCAGATATTCGGACTATATAAACGTTTTCATGTTAAAGTGGAAGGCAAAGGAATGGGATTGTATATGGTAAAAACTCATGTGGAAACACTTGGAGGAACTATTCAGCTCAAAAGCAATGTAAATGAGGGTTGCGAATTTGTAATAGATTTCAAAATATGAGCGTGCATTATAAATACATAGTCATTGATGATGATCCACAGAACAACCTCATTGTAAAACTAACGATTAAAAAGTACCTATACCCATCAGATATTCAAATTTTTAAAGATCCATCAGAAGGATTGGAATGGATCACGAATAATTATTCCCCCGAGGTTACAGATGTCAATACTGTTCTGTTGCTTGACATAAATATGCAGGTGATGTCCGGTTGGGAATTTCTTGATGAATTTGAAAAACTTGATGCTCGGGTACAAAATCAGTTTATCATTTTCATGCTTTCGTCATCTGTGGACGATCATGATTTTGAAATGGCAAAAGGTTACGAAATTGTGAAAGGATATCTTATTAAGCCGTTGAAAAAGGAAATATTGCTGGAGATTATCGATGGGGTAATTAGATCGGGGAATTAACATTCAAGTGGTTGCCAATCTATATTTAGTTCCTTCTGTGTTCACGCCTAGGAAACTGGAACAAAGAATATTTTAAGGTCTTTTGTACTTCCAAAAATACTATAACAGCTCGTAATGACTGTATCTACCAAATCACCAACTTTTTCTAATCACCAATACCAACCAATCAATATCGCCCCTACCTTTGTCTCATATTTTATGGGATGCATTTTACAATTCGGTGGCTTTTCTGACATTAAGGCAGTAAAATTGACAAAAATGAAAATGAGTCAAATGTTATTAAAATTTTGTAAATGAGTTGTTTAAAATTTCAACACTTAATAAGTTTACCAGGGGACATATACCATTTGACGTTTTTTTCCGTATATTTAACATAGTAGAAACAAATATGACGCAATGGCGCAGAATTTGATCATATATATTAAAATGGATACATACCAAAATAAATGGAAACACCTAATAGTCCTAACGATGATAATGGGAGTTATAAAAAATTAATGGAAGCAAAATTTTCACCAAGAGTCAGAGATGTAATCAGTTATAGCAGGGAAGAGGCAATACGCCTTGGGCATGATTATATAGGCGCAGAACATTTGCTGCTGGGGCTCATACGCGAGGGTGAAGGCAAAGCCATAAAAACCCTTAAATCTCTTGATGTAGATCTGATCAGGCTTAAAAAGTCGATCGAAGATGCCATCAGGAATACTGCGACACACAAAAACATAACAGGAAACATACCACTTACCAAACAGGCTGAAAAAGTACTCAAGGTAACCTACCTGGAAGCCAAAATATTCAAAAGTGATATTATTGGTACGGAGCATCTTTTGCTTAGCGTGCTTCGTGATGAAGACAATATTGCCGCGCAAATACTTCACCAGTATGCTGTTACCTATGAGGTATTTAAAGAACAGCTTGAGGAAAATTTTTACGGCCCAAAAGGAGAATTTCCTTCTGATCCGGGAGAAGAAGATTTTGGCGCAGGCCCTGAAAAAAGCAGCTATAGTGGTGGTTCAGGCACGGGTAGGAAGTCTGAATCCAAATCTAAAACACCTGTTCTGGATAATTTTGGAAGGGATCTGACAAAAGCGGCAGAAGAAGGCAAACTTGACCCTATTGTAGGCCGTGAACGCGAAATAGAACGCGTATCGCAGATATTAAGCCGGAGAAAGAAAAACAACCCGATACTTATTGGTGAGCCAGGTGTAGGTAAAACTGCCATTGCTGAAGGACTTGCATTGCGAATCATTCAACGCAAAGTATCTAGGGTACTCTTTAATAAAAGAATAGTAACGCTTGATCTGGCTTCTTTGGTTGCAGGTACCAAATACCGTGGCCAGTTTGAAGAAAGGATGAAGGCAGTAATGAATGAACTTGAAAAGAATCCGGATGTGATTCTCTTCATAGATGAGATACATACTATTATAGGTGCTGGTGGTGCAAGCGGAAGTCTTGATGCTTCCAATATGTTCAAACCTGCTCTTGCCCGTGGAGATATCCAATGTATTGGTGCGACAACACTTGATGAATACCGCCAGTATATTGAAAAAGATGGTGCCCTGGAACGGAGGTTTCAGCAGGTAATGGTAAATCCGGCAAGTGTGGAAGAAACCAAAGAGATTCTCCAGAATATTAAAGAAAAATACCAGGATCATCATGGTGTTGATTATACTGACGATGCCGTAAACGCTTGTGTCATTATGAGCGAAAGGTATATCAGTGATCGGTATCTGCCTGACAAGGCCATTGATGTGATGGACGAAGCCGGTGCCAGGGTACACATTACCAATATACATGTACCAGTAAATGTTCTGGATCTTGAAAAGAAGATTGAAGACATCAAAGTTGAAAAGAATAAAGTTGTCAAGAGCCAGCAGTATGAAGAAGCCGCCAAGCTCAGAGACAAAGAAAAACAACTCATAGAACAACTCGAATCTGCCAAACGCGAATGGGAGGAAGAAACCAAAAAACAACGTTTCACGGTAACTGAAGAAGATATTGCTGAAGTTATTTCAATGATGACAGGTATACCTACCAAGCGCATTGCCCAAAGCGAAGGGGTTAAGTTGTTGAATATGGATAAAGAATTGGAAGACAGTGTTGTTGGCCAGCAAGAAGCCATAAAAAAGCTTACGAAAGCCATTCAGCGCACAAGGGCTGGGCTTAAAGACCCGAACCGCCCGATTGGTTCTTTTATATTCCTTGGACCAACTGGCGTGGGTAAAACAGAACTTGCCAAAGTTCTTGCCAAGTACCTGTTTGACAGTACCGATGCACTGCTACGCATAGATATGAGCGAGTATATGGAAAAATTCGCCGTATCAAGATTGATAGGAGCTCCTCCGGGATATATCGGATATGAAGAAGGTGGACAGCTTACTGAAAAAGTTCGCAGGAAACCTTATTGTGTTATCCTCCTTGATGAAATTGAAAAGGCGCACCCGGATGTGTTTAATATCCTGCTACAGGTATTGGATGAAGGATTTTTAACTGATAGTCTCGGAAGAAAAGTCGATTTCAGGAATACGGTTATTATCATGACCTCAAACATCGGCACCCGTCAACTCAAGGATTTTGGGAAAGGCGTTGGTTTTGTGACTGAAACGAGAGACAAGAACGTTGAAGATTATACCAAGAACGTGATTGAAGGAGCCTTGAAAAGATCTTTCTCACCTGAATTCTTAAACCGTATAGATGACCTGATCATCTTTAACTCATTAACAGAAGCAGATATCAGGAAGATTGTTGATCTTCAGTTACAATATTTATATGACAGAGTGAAAGTTATGGGATATAATATCACTGTTAGTGATACTGCAAAGACCTTTTTAGCTAAAAAGGGTTATGATCCTTCTTACGGTGCCCGTCCTTTAAAGAGAACTATTCAGAAATATATTGAGGACAGTGTAGCTGAAGAAATTCTTAGATCAGAGATCAAGGAAGGTGATACTATTGTGGTTGACATGGATAAGAAAGATGAAAACCTGGTAAGTATAACTATAGAACCTTTGGTTGCTGAAGAAAAGAAACCTGAGCCTAAGCCTAAAAAAGGCAAATCTCAGCAGTAATTTTTTTATTGAGTAAATCAAAAGGCCGGTGATGAACCGGCCTTTTTTTGTTTTGCCCTAACCTAAAGGGGGACTATTGGTTTCAAAATCCCGTAGGGATGACATTTTGGTAGAAAGAGGATGATTTGAAGTTTATAGAATCCCGTAGGGATAACATTTTTCCTCATCAATAGAAAATATCGTACCTACGGCACTCAAAGACACGCGTGGGATGTTTTGCTACCAATATTTCGTCCCTCTGGGACTTAGGAAGGAATTATTTAAAATCGTTTAACTGGACAAATTGTAAAACCTCGCCAGTCTTTTCATTAACAGTTACAGCGAAATTGCAAAGATTTCTGATGTATAGTATGTTATCGTTTTTACCAAAATAAATATCAGTAAAAGGACATCTTAATTCAGTATAATATTTTGCTAAAGTAGGATCCTGAAGATGTTGCATTATTCTTTCTCCAGTTTCCCGCATTTCTTTTGTGAATTTCTTAGGATTCTTTATTTGCCAAGCTACTGATTGATTTGATAAATCAATTCCGAAGACGTTATTATTATAGTCTCCAGAACCCCAGGCAATAAAAATTAAATATCCATTTATTTCAGTCGGATATTTAATTTCTATACCATTGAAATGAATTCGTTTCCCATTTTCAAAAACGACATCAGATTTGTCAATGGTATACATGAATCCAATCTACCCCTTAAAAGATTCCATAATCTCTGAACTGATCCCTGTAAAGGAATAGCCGCCGTCATGGAATAAATTCTGCATGGTAACTTTACGGGTGTAGTCAGAGAACAAAGAAACGCAGTAATCCGCACATTCTTCAGCGGATGCGTTTCCGAGAGGTGACATTTTTTCAGCAAACTGATAGAAGGCATCGAAGCCTCCTACTCCACTACCTGCAGTTGTATTGGTTGGTGACTGGGATATAGAATTTACCCTCACTTTTTTAGCCATTCCGTACTGATACCCGAAACTGCGTACGATGGATTCCAGGACTGCTTTGGCCTGTGCCATATCGCTATAATCAGGGAATACGCGTTGTGAAGCAATATAGGTAAGTGCTACCACAGATCCCCACTCATTGATGGCATCCAACTTCATTGCTGTTTGCAATACTTTATGAAGTGATACGCCTGATATATCCAGGGTTTTTAAGAAAAAATCATAATTCAGATCATCATAAGGACGCTTTTTACGCACATTCGGAGACATACCCACCGAATGCAGTACAAAATCAAGTTTGCCACCCAAGGCCTGAACTGATTCATTGAATAACGTCTCAAGTTCTTCAACCACAGTCACATCTGAAGGAATGATCTTTGCATTGCATGCTTCTGCCAACTGGTTTATCGTGCCCATTCGCAGTGCAAGGGCCGTATTGGTGAGTACAAATTCTGCACCTTCTTCGTGTGCTTTTAAAGCCACTTTCCAGGCGATGGATTTCTCATCCAATGCGCCAAAAATGATTCCTTTTTTACCTTTTAGTATATTGTTGCCCATATTTCTTTCAATTTTGTGACAAATGTAGCTCAAAACAGTCAAGATAACCACACTTAGAGTTCTTATTGTTTTTTTCTTGAATCAAAAAATGTACTAAGTGGAATATCCACGCACTCGAACTTGTTCCTATTTTCTTCGTCTCTTTTAAATATTATCCTGATCACCTTGTTTTTATCCAATAATTTTAAACCAAAGATGTTAAAGTCTCCTTTTGAGCTTTGAATTTCCACCGAATCAACAGTTTGGTTTTTTGATAAATCATATCTATAAATAGTATTCTTACTCGCATACAAAAATGATAGGCCATCATTAAAAAAAGGGCCATTTATAGGGTCGAAGGTATGAATATTCAAAGTCTTCTGCGTTTGAATATCTGTTATATATATATTTCCATCAGGCAACTCTTCATCATTATATCCATTACGAAGAGCATAAGTGAATTTGGTCGAATCACTTGAAATTTCAATTGGACTTATGAGAAATATGCTATCTACATTATTGATTGGCCTATTATTTAAATAAAAAGAAAAACTAAAAACATCAAAAGTTCCTAAATCATTATCAACATTACCATCCCATTTGTAAACACTGAATGTATTCCGTGTGTATTTCAGAGTGTCTCGATTCCTGATTTTAGTTGGAAATCGATGTCGAGTTTCAGGTTTATAATCAATAGATTTCTGCGGCAGTTTGTCAATATCAATGATCTTAGAATCTTGATTCCCTTTAGATTGAATTGCTTTTGTTTGATTGGAATTACATCCAAAACCAATAAGCAACACAAAAAATGAAATTTTTAACATAACTCTTCGATTTGATCTTTTGAAAACAAATGCATAATTATACCCTTATTTCAACTCCACCAAAGTTATCCCTTCTCCCCCAAAATCAGGATGTTCGCTTTTGACTTCTTTTACGATATCGTATTTTTTAAGGAGTTCGCGAATAGCCCTTCTCAATATACCGTCGCCTTTACCATGCAGGATGCGCAATGAGCTCATGCCCAGTATCATTGCTTTATCCAGTTGGCTTTCTACAATGGCAAGCGCTTCATCTGCCCGCATGCCTCTCAGGTCCAGACTAGGATTAAAATCCTTTGTAGCTGCATCATAATCAATACCCTTGATTCGTTTTTCAATTTTAACCTTAGGAAGTTCAATCACTTCCAGTTCATTAGTACTTACCAGGGTTTTCATATTGTTGAAGGCTACCAGCGCCTTATCTTTCCTTATCTCTTCCACAATTCCGGTTTGATTGCCATCATCCAGCTTTACAGTTGCACCCACTTTGAGTTCTAAGACTGGCTTTTTGATGGTTTCGGTTTTCTCTTTTTCTATCTTAAGTTCTGCTTTCAGCTCCTGCTTTTCCTGGTCAATTTCCTTCCTGATAGTACTTTGCATGCTTTTCTTTTCAGGCTTTACATTGAAATCCTGGAGCAATTTTTCAAACTTTTTATTCACTTTCTCCAGGCCTTCGAGCGCCTTTTGTTTGGCATCGGTAATGATCTGTTGCTTTTGCTTTTCGATATCATTCTTCAGCCTGGAATATGAGTTCGTCAAAGCATCAAGCTCTTTCTGGCTCTTATCCAGTTTCTCCTGCTTTACATCCAGCCAGTGCTTATCGGTTTCCATGGATGACAATAAGGCATCAAAATTCTGATAGGATTTATCAACCTTCGACTTCGCTTTATTGATAATATTGGAAGGCAATCCAATTTTCTTTGCAATCTCAAAAGCATGAGAACTGCCTGCTTCCCCGATTTTCAGGATATATAAAGGATTCATGGTATCGATATCAAACAACATCGAACCATTAATAACGCCTTTGCTATTGGATGCAAAAAGTTTCAGGTTTGAATAGTGAGTAGTCACCACTCCGAAAGATTTCTTCTGGTTTAAGCCTTCCAAAACAGCCTCTGCAATAGCTCCGCCGAACATCGGATCAGTTCCCGTACCAAACTCATCAATCAGGAACAGCGTCGTGGCATTGGCTACCTTGAGGAATTCTTTCAGGTTTGACAAATGTGAACTATAGGTACTCAAATCATTTTCAATGGATTGATGGTCACCTACTTCAATACATATTTTGCTGAAAACACCCATTTTTGAATCCGGGCTCACGGGCACCAGCATCCCGCATTGTAGCATTACCTGGATTAATCCAATGGATTTCAAAGCGACTGATTTTCCACCGGCATTCGGTCCGCTAATAATCAATATCCGTTCTTCCTCATTCAACGAAATATTAAGAGGAATCGTTTTGCGTTTCAGTATTTGATTGTGGAGTAACAATAAAGGGTGATTGGCATTGATAAGGCTCAAAACAGGGTTTTTCTTGAGATCCGGCATGTGGGCATTGAGTTGTTGTGCCAGCAATGCCTTGGCCCTTATAAAATCATATAGACCCGCTATTTTCTGATAAAACCTGATTTCATGAGTCTCCGGTCTTATGGCATCTGACAATGTTTTGAGTATCCTGTATATCTCCCTTTTCTCTTCCTGTCTAAGCTCAAAAAGATCATTGCTGATCTCAATGGTCTGCTCCGGTTCCAGGAATACAGTCTTCCCGGATGCTGATTCATCATGAATGATGCCCTTTATTTTGCGCTTATGTTCAGCATGCAAAGTCAGTACACGTCTCCCGTTTTTTAGACTTTCAGACCCTGCGGCAAGCCACCCTCCTGCCTGTGCAGCCTGTAAAATGGACTCGAATTTCTTTTCAAGCGCCCTTTCGGTCTGGCGAATTTCGCTTCTTATTTTATCCAGTTCTTTGGAAACACCATTTTTTACTTTTCCTTCTTCATTGATAACACGAATTATATGATTCAAGGCAATATCATTGAAATCATTGCCTTCCAGGAGTCCTTCCAGGTTGGCATAGGTACCGGCTCTTTTCTTAAAATACTGATGAATGCTTTTAATCGTTTTCAAAAACTGCATTAAAATAAAAAACTGCTCTTCAGACAGAACAGAATTTTCTATTTCAAGATATAAAAGCTGTTCGCTTAAGTCATGGTAGCTGTCGGTTGGGAAGCTTTCATCCAGTTCAATTAAAGTTTTGAATTCTTTAACCTGAAACAAGGCCATCATGATAAAGTTATAATTATCAGTTACCTGCATTTTTTTGGCGAAGCGTAAGCCCAGACTGCTGGTACAGTTATTTTCTACGATCCGGATTAATTTATCCAGTTCCAGTTTTTCAATTCCTCCCTCGGGATAAAGAATAGTTTGAATCATACGGCAAATGTCATGTTATTTGATATGTGTTGTCTCTATATTTGCGCCAAAAATTTTAAATGAAAAACATAACTGTCATCGGTTCGGGAACAATGGGTAATGGAATTGCTCATGTATTTGCGTTAAACAATTTCAAAGTTCGGTTAAATGACATCAGCAACGCGGCATTAGATAAAGCCATGACTGTCATAGAAAAGAACCTGGATCGACAGGTACAGAAAGGGGCCATAACTGAAGAACAGAAAGCCGCCTGTATCGGCAATATCACTGCTTCAGACAATCTTGAAACGGCTGTAAAAGACGCTGACCTCGTGATTGAGGCAGCAACAGAAAACAGCGCTATCAAACTCGAACTTTTCGGCAAACTGGATACCTTGTGCAAACCTGATGCCATCCTTGCTTCCAATACTTCTTCTATATCCATCACAAAAATTGCCTCTGCGACCAAAAGACCAGGCCAGGTTATCGGTATGCATTTCATGAACCCGGTTCCTGTGATGAAGTTGATCGAAGTCATACGCGGCTATGCCACTTCAGATGAAACTACGAAAACCATTTTTGAAATCGCTAAAACCTTAAGCAAAGTTCCGGTTGAGGTTAATGATTATCCCGGCTTTGTTGCCAACCGCATACTCATGCCCATGATCAACGAAGCCATTATCAGTTTGCATGAAGGCGTGGCAGGTGTGGAAGAAATAGATACGGTTATGAAACTGGGTATGGCCCATCCGATGGGTCCATTGCAACTGGCCGATTTTATAGGACTGGATGTTTGCTTATTTATCATGAATGTACTTTATGATGGCTTTGGCAATTCAAAATATGCACCTTGTCCGTTGTTAAGAAATATGGTAACAGCAGGATACCTTGGCGTAAAGAGCGGCGAAGGTTTCTACAAATACAGCAAAGAAAGCAAGGATCTGGTTGTTTCGCCGATGTTTTTAAAATAGGCGTTAGGGGTTAGTAAATTGGACCTGCCTAAGAGCGTCATTGCGGACGGCTTGAGCTTGCCTCAGCCTGATCCGCAATCCCGTGGAACCATTCCGCGTTGACTTAAATGCTTTTTTCCTCCATTCTGATCATTCTGGCCTGATATTCCTGTTATAACAGGAAATTTATTTTTTCAATTTTCAACCTGTTGTTTTTTACTGCTTTACACGTAACTCATTGACAAATAACAGGACTTATCAGGAAAACATCAGACCAAAATAGGTAAAAACGATGGTTTATCTTTTTCATTTTCCTTAAATTCCAAAAATCCTCTCGGATTTTCATTCCGATCCCGAACGCTCGGGAAGGAATCTGATTTGCCTTGTTTTCTCTCAAAAAAACTAAAATCAGCCTAAATTGAATATATAATATTCATAATCAATATTATAATGCTAAAATTTCAGCAAAAAAGCAATGAATTAGCAATACATTTTGCAATAAAAAGCGACGGATTTGCAATGAAATTGCCCATGTTGCCGAGCCTGAATCAGAATTATAAAAAGAAGACACAATCGGTAAAAGAGCAAATTTCTTTGCGTTGAACAAAGGCAGACTGGTAACTACAAATATTATGCCAAAATTACAAATATATTGTAGTTTATTTGGTGGAAATTATGTCCGATATAGGTAGCAAATCTGGATGATTATTAACCAATCTATAAATTAAATATTCTGTATAAAGTATTTCGGATTACAGCAAAACAGCCCAAAGAAGCGATAGTCAATTTTGTTTCAAGTAATTTTAAAGACCGAACACTCGAGATTCACATAAAAAGAGGTGGTGTCTCATTACGTCAGGTTTACCTTTGAAATAAAAATTCAAGATAGTCAAAAATAAAATTCGTTTCAAAAGCCCTTTAGAAATTTGAGTCTTTTTTTATATTTGATTGGTGAAAATAATAGAATTATGACAAACCGAGAAGAAAAATCAGAATTATTAGCACAAATTTGGGATACCCAACTAAAGGCTTATTATGCATACGAAAAATTGAAAGCTTTACCAGCTTTTTTAGACCCTTTAGAGGTTTTAGATTGTAAAGAATTTAAGGAATGGCAGGAATTAGAAGGTGAAATTATTGACCTTTTACATCGGATAGCCAACATATAATTGTCCCACTTTTAATGACTTGCCAAAATAAATTATACTATGAAAACTAGTGATGAATATCTCAATCAGGGGAATATAAAATTTGGAAGAGATGACTATAAAGGAGCCTTGGAAGATTATAGCAATGCAATTGTAGTTAACCAGGCTAATGCAAAAGCCTATTTTAATAGAGCAAGCGTCAAATTCATGCTAAATGATTCTATTGGAGCTATAGAAGATCTTGACAGGGCAATTGAGATAAATCCATGGGATAGAGATAACTATTTATACAGGGGCAGTTTAAAAGAAGAACTAAAAGATTACATTGGTGCAATTTCAGATTATAATATGGCAATAGAAATTAATCCAAGATATGAAAATGCATACTGCATTAGAGGACAAGCAAAAGATAAACTAAAAGATTATTATGGTGCCATAGATGATTACAATATAGCTCTGGTTATTAACCCTTTATATGAAAAAGCTTTTTTTCACAGAGGCGAAGTAAAACGGCACCTTAAAGATTATGAAGAGGCAATTACAGATTATAATAAAGCTGTTGAAATTTATCCTGATTACAAAGAAGCATGCGAGAGTAGAGAAAATGCAAAAGATCAGTTAATAAATATTAAAAAAGTCATTCCTCCGGCCAGAAATATCATTGCTAAGCCTATAAGCTCAAGGAGTAACAACTTTTTTGGCAATATATCACTAAACATCATAAGAGTGATTTTGATTGGTGCTCTTGTGATAGCAATTATTTTTATCTTAAAGGTATTTGTGATAAATTTGTTAACCTACATATTCACGAATGTAGCATTCCTAATTACTTTATTAGTAATTGTAATCGTTATAGTCTACTTCGCTAAAAAGTAAAATTCTAAGTTATTCCAAGTATTCAGCTAAGAACACTTGGGATAAAGGAATTAACAAAGATGTATTGATTTTCACCATCTTAATCTTCCCCACGTCAAACACTTCCACGTTCTGAAAATGCCCTGCTCTCGCAATTTTCCGAAGGGCGACTTGTGAGTTAGAATACCCGCCCGACTGAACGCCATTCGGAGTGGACAAAAGTCTATGGACTTTCTACAACTCCCCCTCCCCATACACTTTTTCGTTCCACATGCCTTCGCCTCTGTGAATAACGGCCTCCATCTGGTCTGAAGTATGTTTGAGCCAGGCATTGGCCCGAAAAGCAAACCATTCTTCCCGGTAATCTGAGCTTTCCACCAGGTCTTTAAAATTCCTGAAAGGGCTTTTGCGTTCAAGGGTATTAAAGAGTCTGTCTTTAAGGGGTTCTTTTTCTGGAAGGCTACCTGCAAAATGAGCCATCATCTTGCATGATTCAGGGGATGTCATCCCCTCGATTTCTTCTACATCTTCCCATTCCTCCATTTTCTGCCTATCTTCAAGCCAGGGATCGTCTTCATCATCAGAAAGATCTAATTTATCTTCATCTTGAAGAATTACAAACTCAAATGTAACGGGATTCAAGTAACATCTTAAACCCGAATTTACCAAATCCGAAATTTCCTTAATCTGTTCTTTTGTGAGCTTTTCCATGTCAAAAGGTATTTGATCAATCAAAATTAAAAAATGTATAGAATAAATCTTACCGCAGAGATACAAAGGTATCGCAGAGGATACAGAGAAAAGCTTTGCGCTCTTTGCAATACCTTAGAGTGCTTTGCAGATTGCCTTTTCCCATCCTCCTTACCGCATAGATATAATGGTTTGACAGAGAACACAGAGAAAGGCTTTGTGTACTTTGCGATACCTTAGCGCACTTTGCGGTTTGACTTTTCTTTCTTAACCAAAACTTAAAATATCTTCAAATACGATGCGGCTATATTGAAAATGGAGACTACGACAATTATGGCACCGAAATTGTTTAAAAACCGTCAAAAAAACTTGCAGGGTAAAAAAAATTGAGATACCTTGCGCCCTATTTCGGAATTTCAGGAAGGGGAAATCCGGGGCCTTAAAAATTTGGTTTGAAGAAGAATATTAAATATTATTTTAATCCTGAGACACTTACGTATGTCCACTCGAAGAACCACAAGTCTGAGCGGTTCTTCAGGATAGCCGGGCTTGTTGCATCCTTCACCCTCATCGTCCTACTGATCATTTCCATTAAAATATATACCTCCAAAACACCTGACGAGAACAATCTGAAGCAGGAGGTTATGTTTTACAAACAGCAATTGAATAACCTGAACCGCAAATTTGATAAGGTAAACAGTTCCCTGGCCGACCTCGAAAAAAAGGATAATGAAGTCTATAGCGTGATTTTCGAAGTATCACCACTGCCAAATTCTGCTGATGAACCGGGTACTGGTGGTACAGATAAATACAGCGATATAGAAGGATACAATGTATCCGGTGAAATTATCCAGTCGAATAAAAAACTGGATATGCTTGCCGCAAAGCTGTCTGTATTGAACCAGTCATTCAGCTCACTGCTGAAAATGGCCCTTCAAAAAACAAAAATGTTATCGTCTTTGCCTGCCATTCAACCCGTATCTGACCGTGACCTGCAGGAAATTGCTTCCGGTTTCGGGATGCGCATACACCCTATTTACCATACCTTCAGAATGCATACCGGGATTGATTTTGCTGCGCCGAGAGGGACCAAGATATATGCTACCGGTGATGGTGTGGTGGAAGAAGTAGAATACAATGACCGTGGATATGGCGAATATGTCCTTATCAATCATGGATTTGGATACGAAACCTTGTACGGCCACATGAGCAAGATCATCGCCAAACCAGGCCAGAAAGTAAAAAGAGGGACCATCATCGGTTTGGTAGGCAGTACGGGATTATCTACGGCACCACATTGCCACTACGAAGTGATCAAAAACGGTAAAAAAATAAACCCGATCAACTATTTTCATAATGATCTGAAACCTTCAGACTATGAAAAACTGGTAAAACTGGCCAATAAGGCAGGCAAATCTTTCGACTAATAAAACATTTACCACTTACCTTCTCCTTCCGGAGAAGGAAACAGGATGAGGCCAAATGAAAAAACCTCGAGAAAAACTGTATTACAAAATGGGTGATGTTGCCAAAATGCTTGGTGAAAACCCCTCTTTGATCCGTTTCTGGGAAAAAGAAATCCATTCTTTCCGCCCTAAAAAAAACATGAGCGGTACACGGTATTTTACCAAAGAAGACATTGAAAAGCTAAAATATATCCACCATTTGGCCAAAGTAGAAGGACATACGCTTGAAGCCGTAAACAGGATCCTGAAACAGAAAGAAAATCAGAAAGAAACAAAGTTTGAGGCCATCCAATCCCTTGAAAAAATTAAGGATCTGCTTACAAGCCTTAGAAATCAGGTTGGGTAGATTTTACCTCGTACAAAATCCCGTTAGGGATGCCATATTGGTAGGGAAAACCAAGCAAGAGTTTCCAGAATCCCATCGGGATGACATATTTCTCTTGTCGAAACAGAGATATTCCATACCTACGGCATTCAAAAACGCGTTGAATCTCATTTTTTACCAATATATCGTCCCTAACGGGACTTAAACCCTTAGAAAATGTTCCATTCCTTAGCAGAACTTCTTAAATTGCGACCCTTTTAATTCTATTTAAAGATGAAAAACCAGAATTTTATCGGTACAGGCGTTGCGGTCGTCACTCCATTTGATAACAATGAGAAAATTGACGAAAAAGCGCTTGAAAAGATTCTTAACAATCTCATTTTCGGCGGGGTAGAATACCTCGTCATGCTGGGTACCACCGGTGAATCGGTAACACTATCGAAGGAGGACAAGCTGGAAGTGATCCGGATTGCCAAAGAAACCATCGATGGAAGGGTTCCTTTTGTTCTGGGTATCGGCGGAAACAATACCCATGAAGTGATTGAAACGATAAAACATACTGATTTTGATGGCATTAGTGCAATTTTATCTGTAAGTCCCTATTATAATAAACCTTCGCAGGAAGGTCTGTATCACCATTATACAGCTATTGCTGATGCTTGTCCCGTACCGGTGATCTTATATAATGTTCCTGGCAGAACCAGCTCCAATGTCACAGCTGAAACCACCATCAGGCTATCCGCGCATCCCAATATTATCGGCATCAAAGAAGCTTCAGGTAATATGGAACAATGCATGCGCATCATCAAAGACAAACCGGAAGATTTCCTGGTTATATCCGGTGATGATGCCTTGACGCTTCCTTTTATGAGCATGGGGATGGATGGGGTGATTTCTGTTCTCGCAAATGCCTATCCCAAAGAGTTTTCTGACATGACCCGTGCCACCCTGAGAGGTGATTATGAAACAGCCAGGGAATTGCATTATAAATTATTCAATCTCATTCAGTTGATCTATGCCGAAGGCAGCCCTGCCGGCATCAAAGCCTTGCTGGAAATCAAAGGAATATGCAAAAGCATTCTTCGCCTGCCCATATACAAGGTGAGCGATGCACTTTATAATAAAATCAAGGAAGCCGCGATTTAGATTAACCTTAGAAGTCCCACTTTTTAAAAAAGTGTAACTTCTGGTCGCAATGAGCTATTTTCGATACACATCCTTGCGGTGACTTATCTTAATTATAACGATCGTAACAGTTTGATCTGAAATCTGGTAAATAATCCTATAATCTCCTACTCTATAACGATATAGATCATCCTCTCCTTCGAGTTTAATATAACCTCTTAATCTCGGATTAATTGAAATGGCATCTATGGCCCGACTTATGGATCGATATGCTTTTGGTGGAAGGTTCCCCAGTTCTTTGGATGCCCTTCTTTCTATGACAACTTTAAAAGCCACTTACTTATTCTTCGTATTGTGCTTTTTATCAAGTTTGGCTTTCACATCCTCCCAGGGAATAAGAACAGGATTTTTCAAACGTTCCTTTGCTTCCAAAGCATCAAGAATATCTTCAAGCAAACGGCGGTGCTTTTTTGCATCAAAAATGACCTTGCTGGTTCTCCCTGCATTGTCTTTTTCTATTTTTATCCCGGGTATATTCATCTTGTATTTCTTACATTCAGATAACCTTACAAAGATATAATTGATTCCCTAATTAATATTATTACAACAATGATCAGAGAGGTGGTACTCAAATAAGTTTAGATGTCCCTCTTTTTGAAAAAATAGAATGTCCCAAAACCTTACCCCTTCCCTAATTCAAAGCCGTCTGTAAATTACTGTATTCCTGGCTTGTAAGAACTTCCTTCAATACGCCCATGCTTTGGTTAAAGAAAGGTTCAGGAGCCATTTTCTTAAAGCCCGATAATATTTCCACCCTTTCAGGATGGCTCTGTGCAGGCACAGAATATCTAAACCACGTAAGTAACATTGTCGGCTCCAGCTGGCTCATGATGCGGCCGCGGTGACCCATCAATTCTTCATCGGTAAAATGTTCCCATAGAAGGGGTTGGGTAATGCGTTCTTCTTTTGAAATATGGTCCAGGTATTTGCTATGAAACTCGGTAAAGGCAAGATAATATTCTGCCCCCGCCGCTTTCTGGTCTTTACCTGATTTGGAAGCATTGTAAATATCAGTGATCAGGTCTGATAAATGATGCTGTGCTTCATGGATTTCTACATGGTCTTCCTTGTCATGCGCAGAACTCCCCGGCAACCGCATTTCGAGATCAGCCAGCGTGACTGTTTCTTCATCGTGGGCATGGCCGTCGAGCATGGCAAACACCTCTTTGCTGGCATTGAAAAGGGTTTCTGTTTCCGCAGGATTGTTATAATCTGTTTTGCCTGCCAGAAGCGATGCCTGTGAAAGGACATTTCTTAAGGCTTTGTGCGGCACATCATAAGGTCTCAATCGGGTCATGAAATTTAGTTTTAATGGTGGATCGCAAATCTAAAAATAATTTTCAAAAGCGAAAATGAATGTACTATAACATAACACATCACCTGTTACAGAATCTTATAACACTTGTATTGTTATGTTATTTTGTTATGTGGTGTGGTAAAGATGGAGGATTGAATAGCTGGAACCAGGCTGAATGTGTCACAGATGTATAAGTGCCGGGCAAATACCTCTTACCACTTTTTCACAAACCTCACCTTTGCATCCTTGTACACGTTGAATTGCCAGAATTCATGGCTGATACAGCCTGATGGACAATCATCTGAACCATGATCAAAAATAATTTTATAATAGTCGTTTTCGCGGTAAAATCTAATATAATCTCCATCACCTCCAGCGCAGTAATTAAGTTCGGCATATTTAATTTGCGGTCTGTTGGTGAGCATCTGGCATAGCTTTAAGCAATTTAGAGGCAAAGGGACTTGTAGTGCAATAACCGAATCCCAGGGAAACGTATAAACATTCTCAGTACTAAGCCCAAACCTATTGTGAAAACTATCTAGCAAGGCAAACCCGGTAGGATACTGGTTATTCCAGCATTTAGCCACCCAGCCATGGCTGATATCATTCACGGCTATGGCAATATCCCTTAAATTAAGATCACAATAGTTATGGATATTGTATACTTTTACCACAGTATCCCGCTGCAGAAAATGTGAATTATATATAGCAGCCAGGGCATTTGAAATGGTATCAGCCAATGCTTTTTCTATGGAAAGACTATCCTTATAAGGGCTTTTGATCAACGTATCGTATTCATAGGCCATACGCCAGGCATCATAACTATATTGAGTATTTCCGTTTGGCCACTTGAAGCTTGAAACCTCAACAGAATCATGATCTTGAGTTGGAGTTAATTTATTGGATTCCTGTTTTTTGCAGGAATTCTGCACCATAGCAATCACAATCAAAGCAAACAGAATCTTCTTCATCCGTTAAATATATAAATAATAATGAAAACAGCTGCTATATTCTTGATATATTTTCTGATTCACGAATCCCGCTTTCCGATATCTGTAACATAACATCCCACCTGTTACAAAATCTTATTCCGGTAACACATCTTTGTTATGTTATTTTGTTATGAAAGTTGCTCCTAATCCGAACTAATTTTCTGTATTTCTTCCTGAGTGAGTGGCATTCTGTTTAATGTAGTGTTATAAGTACAGAAATGATTGAATACTTCAATAATTAAAGCCCATTTCCCAGGTCTGTCTTTTCCCTGGTCTGTCTCCTGACAGACCAGAATATCATTTGTTAGGTTTCGGTCGTTCAAGAGACAGACCGAGGAGCAGGGAAACTGTCACCCCTTTGGGGTTTTATAGATAGCAATTGATGTTTTATTACAATCATATCACCCCTTCGGGGTTGATCGGCAAATAACCCCGAAGGGGTGATATGATTATAGCATAAGGAAATGTATCTGTTTCAAGAACCCCGAAAGGGGTGACAGGATTTTCAAATTTAATAGAATATTTCAGCCGAGGAATTGCAATAGTCCACTATCCTGATTCCCGTCATACAAATTCCATGTTTAAGCCCTAAATTTGCAAAATATTTAGAGGTAAGGAATTTTTATATCATTAAAATACAAGACGCATCATGTTGAAAAGATCTGATTATTTTGAACACAGGCATATCGGCCCGAATGCAACCGACACGCAAAAGATGTTGGAAACCATTGGCGTATCATCACTCGACCAGTTGATCGATGAAACCATTCCGGCATCTATCCGCAAAAAACAACCTATGAACCTTCCTCCCGCACTTGGTGAACAGGAAATGTTGCAGGAGCTGGCTAAGATTGCCGCCAAAAACAGAATATTCAAATCTTATATCGGACTGGGCTATTACGATACCATCGTACCCAAAGTAATCCTGAGGAATGTCCTCGAAAACCCGGGATGGTACACTGCCTATACCCCTTACCAGGCAGAAATTGCCCAGGGCAGGCTGGAAGCGCTGATCAACTACCAGACCATGATTATTGACCTCACAGGAATGGCCATCGCCAACGCATCCCTGCTCGATGAGGGTACGGCTGCGGCTGAAGCCATGCACATGTTATACAATGAGCGTGGTAAAGATAACGGTGTGAAATTCTTTGTTTCTGATAAAATATTCCCTCAAACGGTTGATGTACTGGAAACCCGTGCCAATCCTTTTGGTATTGAACTTGTTATCGGCGATCACAAAACATTTACATTCGATAAATCTTTCTTCGGTGCTATTTTACAGTATCCTGATGCTGAAGGCAATATTCATGATTATGCTTCTTTCTGCGAACAGGCACATGCTATTGGATGCCATGTTACTGTGGCGACTGACCTGTTGAGCCTTGCTTTGCTGACACCTCCGGGAGAATGGGGTGCTGATGTGGTTGTAGGTACTTCTCAACGTTTTGGCGTACCTATGGGCTATGGCGGACCACATGCAGCTTTCTTTGCAACCAGAGATGATTTCAAACGTGAAATGCCGGGACGTATCATTGGGGTTTCTATTGACAGCCATGGCAAACAGGCTTATCGTATGGCTTTGCAGACAAGAGAGCAGCATATCCGTCGTGAGAAAGCAACGAGCAATATATGTACGGCCCAGGTTTTATTATCTGTAATGGCCAGTATGTATGCCGTTTATCATGGAAAAGACGGCATTAAAAATATCGCAAAACAGGTACATGGCAGCACCAAAGTACTCAATGATAAACTAAGAGGACTCGGCTTAAAACAAACGAACCATAGTTTCTTCGATACGCTAAGAATTGAAATTGACGAAAACGAGATACCGGCTTATATGGCCAAAGCTGAAAAAGCAGGTATCAATTTCAGGTATGGAGCCGGATTTATCGGGATTTCTTTGGATGAAAATACAAGTGTAAAAGACCTGAATGACATACTTTCTGTATTCGGTAATGCAAATATATCGCAGGCTGAATTTCAGCAGGCTTATGAGGCAGAATTCCATTCCACTTTTGCGCGTAAATCTGACTACCTCACCCACCCTGTTTTCAATTCTCATCATTCGGAACATGAAATGCTTCGCTACATCAAGTCTTTGGAAAACAAGGATTTGTCTCTGGTACATTCCATGATCTCTTTAGGTAGTTGTACCATGAAACTGAATGCAACCACTGAAATGATCCCGGTAACCTGGCCTGAATTTGGTGCCATTCATCCTTTTGCACCATTGGACCAGGCAAATGGATACAAACAGATCTTTGAAGAACTTACCGAAGCATTGAAACAGATCACAGATTTTGATGGCATCTCACTACAGCCTAATTCAGGAGCACAGGGAGAATACACAGGTCTGTTGGTGATCCGTGAATATTTCAAAGACCGTGGCGAAACGCATCGTAATGTGGCTTTGATCCCGCAATCTGCGCACGGAACCAATCCTGCCAGTGCGGTAATGGCCGGCATGAAAGTCATAGTGACCAAAACAGACGAGCATGGCAATATTGACGTAGAGGACTTAAGACAAAAAGCGGAAGAAAATAAAGATGTGTTGGCTTGCCTGATGGTAACCTACCCTTCTACCCACGGGGTATTTGAAGAAACCATCCAGGAGATTTGCAGCATCATCCACAGCCATGGCGGACAAGTTTATATGGACGGTGCCAATATGAACGCACAGGTTGGCCTGACCAGTCCGGGTAATATTGGGGCAGACGTTTGCCACCTGAACCTGCACAAGACTTTCTGCATCCCTCACGGAGGTGGTGGTCCCGGTATGGGCCCGATCGGTGTTGCAAAACATTTGACTCCATTCCTTCCGGGTCATCCTATTGTGAAGACCGGTGGATCTAAAGCTATTCATGCGGTTTGTTCTGCACCATGGAGCAGCGCCAGCATCCTGTTGATCTCTTATACCTATATCCGTATGATGGGCACCACAGGCCTTGAAAATGCCACCAAATATGCGATCCTGAATGCCAATTATATCAAAACAAGATTAGATGGCTATTATGATACCTTATATAGCGGCACCAACGGCCGTTGCGCACATGAAATGATCCTTGACACCCGCAAGTTCAAACAGACTTCCGGCGTTGAGGTTGAAGATATTGCCAAACGATTGATGGACTATGGTTTCCACGCACCAACCATATCTTTCCCGGTGGCAGGAACCATGATGGTAGAACCTACCGAAAGTGAGCCAAAAGGCGAACTGGACAGGTTCTGCGATGTGCTGATTTCCATAAAAAAAGAAATTGACGAAATAGAACTCGGCATTGTAGATAAGAACGATAACGTTCTGAAAAATGCGCCGCATACCGCTGATTCTGTGATCGCTGACGACTGGAACCATAACTACACAAGGCAGAAAGCTGTTTACCCGCTGGATTGGGTGAAGCATAACAAATTCTGGCCGGCAGTAGGACGTATCAACAATGGCTACGGCGATAGGAATTTGGTTTGTTCTTGTCCGCCGGTTGAGGAGTATGAAACGGTGGAATAGATCATTATATTGAAAGCTAAGAATGAATATTGATAAAATTAAAAAGGTCTATGTCATTCTTAGCTTTTTATCAATTTCGTTGGGGTGGTTTCTTACGAACCTGGTTTATTCGATCTATTTAGGTCTTGCACACGGTAAGGCCTCGGATAGTGGTGTAATTTTATTCTATTCAGGCATTTTCACCTTAATTAGCTGGGCAGTATTTATCATATATCCTTTAAGCAGGCTTGATCCTTCAAAAAGACTGTTCAAACCTTATATATTTCCCTTTGCTACAATAGCTTATGCTTGCCTTACATATTCCATTTTAGTTGGGGGATTGTTTCAAAGTCTGGAGCTTATATGGATGTTTATCCCACTTGCAATATTAGAAGGCTTATTTTTCGGCATTGCATATTCAAAATTCATTCGAAATAACAATTTTGCCAGCCTTCTTAATGACAATCTTCTTATTAAAATTGGAGCAATATTTTCTCCTGTAATTTATATGATAATTTGGCTTTGGCTATTACCAAGGCTAACACCTATTCTTGTTTTCAGATATGTGCCGGACGAAATTCGTGAAGGAATATTTGTCCGAAATATATCGAAATTTAAGAAGGGTGATAGTTTCGAAAAATTCAGGCATGCTTTTCCGGGTATGTTCGATGATTGGAGAGATGGATCCGGAGGCGGAGGAAGTGGTCCATTGATAGATTACAATATCAATGTAAAAAACGATACGATAACCAAGCTGGAGTACACCATAAAAAAATAAGAGGATAATATTTAACATTTAAGCATCCTATTACCCTATTTGGTTGGGAAATGAATACTATCTTATCAACCCCCTAACGCCTAATCCCTAACCCCTGATTAATTCCTACCTTTGCACCAATGAAACTACAACTCAAAAAACAGATCGTTTTTTTGGATATTGAGTCCACCGGCCTCAACCTTACCAAAGACCGTATCGTCGAAATCGGTTTGTTAAAGATAAATGCCGACCACAGCCAGGAACGTAAAATATGGCGTTTCAATCCGGAGCTACCTATCCCTGAAGAAATTACAAAGATCATAGGTATTAAAGATGAAGATGTTGCTGACAAACCTTTATTCAAAAACGGAGCAAAGGAATTGCAGCATTTTATAGGTTCCGCTGACCTTGCCGGATTTAATATTTTCAAGTTCGACCTGCCTATGCTGATGGAAGAGTTCATACGGGCAGGCATTGATTTCGATTTGAGCAAACGAAAAGTAATTGATGTGCAGCGGATATTCCATACTATGGAAAAAAGGAATCTTTCTGCAGCATATTCATTTTATTGCGGCAAGGAACTCATTGATGCACACTCCGCTATGGCAGATACAGATGCTACTTTTGAAGTATTTGCAGCTCAACTTGAAAAATACGAAGAGCTAGGTGACAATATTGATTCCATCAATGCTGCCATCGGCAACCCGGATGATAATATCATTGATCTGGTGGGCAGGATTGTTAGGCATGAGGATGGTTCTGAAATGTTTAATTTCGGGAAATACAAGGGCCATAAAGTAACGGATGTATTGAAAAAAGACCCGGGCTATTATAACTGGATCATGACCAGTGATTTCACAGAATACACAAAAAAGAAACTAACTGAGATAAGACTCAGAATGAAATAAAGAATCAATTATGAATTAGAAATTACGAATGCTTGATAAAAGCTAAAAATATTGAATATCGCTCTCCGCTGTCTCCTCTCCTTTAGGAGAGGCACGGGTTAGGCCAAATATCCAATTTCAAATAACCTTGAAAACCATCGCCTTTCATACCCTCGGTTGTAAACTGAATTATTCGGAGACATCTGCTATTGCCCGGCAATTTCAGAATAGCGGATATGATGTGGTTGATTTTGAGCAGCCTGCCGATGTGTATGTTGTAAATACCTGTTCTGTTACGGACCATGCCGACAGGAAAACCAAACGTGTCGTAAAAAATGCCCTTGCACAAAACGAGTTCGCCAATGTAGTGGTTATTGGCTGCTATGCCCAGTTGAAACCGGAAGAAATTGCAAAAATACCCGGGGTAAATCTTGTGCTTGGTGCGGCAGAGAAATTCAATATTGTATCGCATGTTCAAAACCTTGAATATGGTTGCGAACAAGCCATTTTCAATTCACATATCAAAGATATTCACAGTTTTAACCCTGCATGGTCGGCAGGAGACCGGACAAGATCATTTCTGAAAGTCCAGGATGGCTGCGATTATTTCTGTGCTTTCTGTACCATTCCATTGGCACGGGGACGCAGCCGAAGTGGCGCTATAGAAGAAGTATTGAAAGCGGCTGATGAAATTGCAGCCAAAGGCGTGAAGGAAATTGTTTTAACAGGGGTAAATATCGGTGATTTTGAAAATGAATCCGGTGAAAATTTCCTGCAGCTCATCCAGGCACTTGATAAAGTTGAAGGTATAGATCGTTTCCGTATTTCATCCATAGAACCAAATTTGCTTACCGAAGAAATCATTGAGTTCGTTGCTTCTTCAGATAAGTTTGTCCCTCATTTTCATATCCCCTTGCAGTCAGGAAGCGATAGGATCCTGGAATCCATGCGTCGGAGATATAAAAGAGATTTATATGCAGAGAGGGTATCTAAAATAAAGAGCCTGATGCCTCATTGCTGTATCGGTGTTGATGTTATTGTAGGCTTTCCTGGAGAGACCGATGAGGAATTTATGGAGACCTATGAATTTATCAAGGAACTGCCTGTCTCCTATCTTCATGTCTTTACGTATTCAGAAAGGCCGAATACAACAGCATTACGAATCAAAGGACGAGTTCCTGATGCAACACGCCGCGAACGTCATGACATGCTCGTAAGTTTATCCGAAAAGAAACGCAGGCTGTTTTATGAAGAAAACCTCGGGAATGAATTTCCGGTATTATGGGAACAGCAGAAACACGGCGAATATATGCAGGGATTTACCAGCAACTATATCAAAGTGAAAACCACTTATGATCCCGTGAAAGTAAATAGAATCGATAATTTATTATTGGAAGATATTGATTCCGAAGGTGTTGTTATAGGAAGAATTTCAGAGTTAGTCCATTCAAAAGCTTGCGTTAGCCACTAACTCCTAACGCCTGATTCCTGACCCCTGATTTTTCAATGTTCCGCATGTTCCAGTTTCTTCGCGTCAAATTTGCGTTTGAAACCTTCTTCAAACACTTCACCATAATATCCTACGCGATTCATTAAAATAACCAGTTCATCTGCAACAAGGGTTTCGGCCTCTTTGGTTATCTTGATATAAACACCGTCTTTATAAGTTACGAAATAGGCGCCAATCATCTGGTAATTAAGATCTAACAGCTCTCTGTAAAATTTTTCTTTCCCTTCTTCAGGGATGCTGACAACAGGAGTCATCACCTGGAAATAGGTATGGTTTTCTTCTTCCACATGCCACAGGTCAACCCATAATTCAGTTTCACCTCTTTTTAGGTTCCATTGACCTTCGTTGTGTTCAGTTCTGCAAAGGGCAGGATCTACTCCGGCCATGCTGATTCCTTCTTCTACGATTGCGTAATATTTGCTTAAATCTTCCATATTGTGGCAAAGGTATGAAAATATCAGGAGTCAGGGGTTAGGAGTCAGGGGTTGGTGAAAAGAGAAAATGCAAAAGACAATTACATTAATTTTTAAACAAAAAAGCCCAGGTAAAAAACATAATACATTGTATCATAGTCTTTTACTCAGGCTCCAACAATAAAATAAAAGGCCTCTTCCTAAGCCTCCTGGGCAGCCAGTTTCATGGCAGCTTCGTAAATACGTTCATCATCAAGCTTCACATAGCCACCATGAATGCCAGACTCGTAATGAGCGCCGACAAAATTATCATGTTCAAAATGATCAGACCCGAAATAGTTGCGTACTGTTTGTACATCCAGGTCAAGCTCATGAGCAATGTGCTCGATGGCACCATGTGGAAGACTGTCTTTCACTTTCCTCAATTCCTCAAAGGTTAATACCATAACTTCTTAAAATTTAGTTAAACAAAAATTTAAAGAACCACATACCAAAAGTATAAAAGGCAAACGAAAAATCCAAGGATTTATGTCAAAAAGATTGATATTTTTTGAAAAAGGGGCATGAGACTGGTCAAACAAGCGTAAAATTTCAGAAACAGCATTCAGAAACTTAGAATTTCACAATTCGGTTGCATCTAATACCATCATCTGTTAAAATTTTCAGGAGATAAACGCCCGCAATTAAGTGGTAGTTTTCCGCATTCAATTCCAGGTTATAACTTCCCTTATTTTGATCTTTATCTTCTACAATACCAACCTGTTTCCCTGCTATATCAAATAGAATTATCCTTATTCTCGAAGGCTTGGAAAGCGTGTATTGAATTGTTGTCGAAGTATTAAAAGGATTTGGATAAATATTCAATGAAGTAACGGGGCTGGTTTCGGAATTTATTCCATTGGTACATAACTCATTGATCGTAATAACTGAATCGACTTCTGATTTACAATGATACTGGTTGGTAGTAATGAGACTAATATGAAATGACCCTTTTGAAGTATAATCATAGACAGGATTATAAATATCTGAACTATCCCCATCACCAAAATGCCAGAAATAAGATGTATTTGTAGGTACATCGGGAGAAAATGTAACCTCACATTTATTTATGGATGCCTTCCAGTCTGCATCAGGTAATGGATATACGGTTATTTTAACAGAATCAATTGCACTGCAATGGTTTATATTGGTTTCAGTAAGATAATATTCAGTCGTACTGCCTGGAGAAACTGAAGGGTTTGCAGCGTTAGAAAAGAATCCTTTTGGGTTACTTGTCCAGTTATAAGTATTGCCATTAATCGCTTTTGAACCAATTGCAACAGATGAGCCATTGCATATACTGGACGCCGTACCTGCATTTGGCTGTGGCAGAGGGCTTAAAGTTAAAGTAGCCGAATCCGTTTTACTGCAACCCATATTGCTCGTTTCGGTTACTATGTAAATCGTTTTCAATGATGTTGGTTTAACAACAGGGTTTGCTACCGTTGAGCTAAATCCAGAAGGGGAACTAACCCAACTGTATTGGCTTCCGATATCAGCTTTCGCTCCAAGGGTATCTTCGTCCCCATCGCAGATAATTTTACTTAGGCCTGCAATTGCCTTGGGAAGCGGAAGGGTTTTGATGATAACTGAATCTGATTTGCTGCAACCTGCTTTATTTGTCTCAGTAAGGATGTAAATTGTTGTGGCGTCAGGGTGCACATAAGGCTTACTTGATGTGGATGTAAAACCTGTTGGGATAGATGCCCATGAATAATTAATCCCTGAAAGCGCAGTTGCTCCTATAGTTACATAAGTTCCCGAACAGATCGTCTCGTCTGTTCCCGCATTTGCCGGGAGAATTTTACTAATAGAAATGATTGCTTTGCCTGAAGCACTGCATCCCTGTTGCGTTGTTTCAGTGAGATTGTAAACCGTACTGTCTGTCGGATTTACACTTGGATTGGACACTGTTGAGCTAAAGCCTGCCGGAATACTGGACCATAAATATGAATTTCCCGAAACAGCAGTGCCTCCGAGGATGACGGAACTGCCCTGGCATATAACTTTATTTCCACCGGTTACAATTGAAGGGGCACCATAAACAGTATCTAATACTATGGCAGTGTCATTAGATGGTACAGAATCGGTAACACCATTTGGGCTATAAGTATATACAGAAACCTTATAACTGCCTAAAGACGAAAAATTATAAGTCCCAAAAACAACTTCAACCGAACTATCGGGCGCTAATTTCCCGGTCCAGTGATAAGGACTGAGTGCTGTTTTTGAATTAAATCCAATATAAACGCTTGTCAATGTGTCTGATCCATAATTATTTAGACGAACCTTAATTGTGTCAAATTTGGCGCAGAAATTACCCTGTGGGCTATAGATCCTGGAAATACCCGCATCGTTTTTATAACCGAAAGAAAACTTTGCCAAAAAAGCATCATAAGTACCTCCTCCATAGGAAGTCTGATAAGCTCCGGAAGTTGCGATAGCTGATTTACTGCTTGTATAACCGGCAAAGTAAATATTCCCTGATGGATCACCAGTTACATTCAGGATTAATTCATCACCTGATCCACCGTAGTAGGATCCCCAGTCCAGATTACCTGATTTGTTGAATCTTGCCAGGTAACCGTCATAGCCTCCACTATAAGAGGTTTGATAAGCGCCGGTAGTGGCTATTTGGGTTGTAGTTTTAGAAAATCCCACCATATTTATTTCCCCTGCTATATCAACAAACACACCAGCTGCTTCATCATATCCCCCGCCATAGTAAGTAGACCAGTCAAGACTACCTGAAGTATTAAATCTTGCAAGGAAAGTTTGGAACGACCCAACGTATGATGTTTGCCAGGCGCCGGAAGTTGCGATCCCGTTTTTACTCAAAGTGTACCCTGCAAGATAAATTGCATCAGCACCATCTGAAGCGATGTCGAATGATTGCTCTCCGCTTGTTCCTCCAAAATAAGTCCCCCAGATTCGATTGCCGGAGCTATTAAACTTTGCTACAAAAGCATCTTGACTGCCTCCATAGGATGACTGGTAACTCCCTGTTGTTGCTATATCTGTTGAACTGAATGTAATCCCCGTAATATACACATTGTCATCACCGTCACAACAAACAGAAAAGCTTTCATTCAGTGAAGAACCGCCATAATAAGTACCCCATACAAGATTCCCTGAGCTATTAAATTTTGATAGGAAGGCTCTTGTACCCGCAACATTATTTGTTAAAAATGCTCCGGCTGTCGCAATATTACTATCGCTGCCTGTATATCCTGTTAAATAAATATTGCCCGATTTGTCAAGGCTCATCTTAAATACTTCTTCAACGCTGCTGCCGCCGTAATAGGTACTCCATACCAGGCTTCCGGAACCATTGAATTGAGCCAGAAAAGCATCATAATCACCACCGTATGACGTTTGAAATGCCCCTGATGTAGCTATCCCGGAGCTGCTCTTAGTATATCCACTTATATAAACCTTGCCTGATGCATCTACTTTCACTGTATTGGCAATTTCTTCTCCCGTGCCACCATAATAAGTGGCCCAAAGTAGCTTTCCTGAATAGCTGAACTTTACAAGTAATGCGTCTCCATAGTATTGCCCACCCATTTCAGTAGTCTGATAGGCTCCCGAAGTTGCTATTCCCTGGCTAAAGGTTGTCCCTGACATATAAATATTACCGGAAGCATCCAATGTAATACTTCTTGCTTCATCATCTGCAGTCCCACCAAAATAAGTGGCCCATACCAGCTTGGGATCAATGATCAAATCGGAATGATGGTTGTACCGCTCAACTTTAAAACTATAGTCAGTTCCAGAATGAATCATTTGGCTACTGATGGTCCTGCCTTCAGAAAAAGATTCCGGGTTTGATTGTTTAATGGTTCCTAAAGCATTGCAAAAAACAATGCCCTCCGAGCCTTTATTCATGAAATTGTCAATGCCATTCCAACGGACTTTGATATCATTCACATCGCCACCGGGATGCACTATAAAAGAATATTCCAACCCGTGATCTGATGAATAAAGCACCATATCTATATTTTTATATAGATTGGTATAAGTAATCATGCCAAATGAATGGACTTGTGTTATACCCTTATTCGCATCCCCTGTGGTATAATAATTTTCAAAATAGGACTTCTTGTCAGACCCTGTAATCCGGGTGTCCGGGTTTGAATTTACAAATACCAGATCAGTCCTTGAGGTGCTTATTGTGGTCGATTTGATTTCAGGTTTGCCTTTATTCTGATTCAACAAATCATATTTTTCAAAGGGATTTATTTCAGGTGTTCCGGTTGCTTCAGAAACAGTTGTTGGTCCCTTTTCTGTTTTTGTAAAAACAAAGCTGATTTTTCCGGCCAGACAATAAATGCGAACGCCTTCCTTATCGCTCTGTCCATAATATTTTATTTCAGGACATAAATTACCCTCTTTAGATTTTAACTGCCCTTTGTTTTCCATAAAACTCCATTGCCGGTGCTTTATGAGTTGCGTGGCTTTTGCAGATGGAGCTGCAATAGTTTGTATAACTGCAAATTGGAATACAATTGCAAAGAAGAGTAAAAATTTGATCCGGTTCATATGGGTTTAAATAGAGGTTTAATGACCTCAAATATAAATAACCGGGAAGAGAATTTAACAATTGTGAAGAGAAGTTTTTTATCCCGGCTCGACGTCCAAGCCGACCTGTTCCTATCATTCATGAGTGATCGGCGGGGACGCTGATCACGGACAGAGTTTCAGGTTGGCTTTGTAGAATGTCTCAATAGGCATATATGTTTATTATCAGTCTATTCCGGTCTGTTATGAGACAGGCCTGGGGGAAAGAGGAATAATAAAAACTACTTCTTTTTGAATTCGGGTTTAGAATTAATGCTAACTTAGCCTTCTATTCAAAGTATTTCTCCAATGAAAGGGTTATTTATTCTTATTCTGGCTCTTTGTGCAACTCTCAATAGTTATTGTCAAACATCTGAAGATTATATTAATCAAGGCATTGCAAAATCTCAACAGTTAGATTTCACGGGAGCAATTGCAGATTATAACAAAGCTATTGAGATTGACTTATATAATGTAGTCCCTTATGTTCTTAGAGCAGATACAAAATATAAATTAATGGATTATCGTGGAGCAATTGTAGACTGTGATAAGGCAATTGGGTTCGATGCCAAAAACGCAAAGGCCTATAATATACGAGGACATGCGAAAATAATGCTCTTTCAACATGATGGCGGTCTTGCTGACTTAACTAAAACAATAGAACTTGAACCCAAAAATGGAGAAGCATATTATTTTAGAGGCATGGACAAAATCTTTTTAGGTCAAAAAGATAGCGGATGCTCTGATTTAAGTAAAGCAGGTGAATTGGGATATTCAGATGCCTACAAAGCAATAAGATTAGACTGTAACTAAGGTATCTACTTCTAAATATAGCGTTATAGGAAGAAAAGTTCATTATGCAATTATGAAAAATGACGAATATTTCCAGGAGCCTGATTATATTGAAATAACAGCTGAGAAACTTGGCGATGACTTCTTTTATGATGAAGCAATGAGTTCCCTAAAATATCAGGGGAAGACATTAGTGGTGCATGGTACAATCGAATCCATAATTAAAGATTCTTTGGGTGACATATTTGTTACTCTGGCATGCAGGAATGGGGGAATAAAATGCAAGATGTTTGACTGGTCACATACATTGCACATGGAAACTGGCAAAAAAGTTAAGATTATAGGTGTTAATAGGGGGTATCCGCAATTGGTAAACTGTGGAATTAGATAAATTGCAATACCCATAGCTGGCTCACGATTTTATAGCGTGACACTTGGTTTAGCGCTTGCAACGCATTGATAACCATAAACTCCCAAAGACAAATATATTAATTACCAAACAAAAGAACCTAAAACAGCAAATAAAATAGGTCATTATGCGTGTAATATGTGACACAAATATTTGGTACAAAATTGGTTCCGGGAAGATTAAAAAATCCGATTTTAAAAACGCCAGTCTCGTGGCAACATGGAATAATTTATTTGAAATTGGGAATAGTGAAAACCTGTATAAATCGCCAATAAAAGTTAAACAGGCATGCTCAGCTCTTATTGAATTTGCCACAGCTAAAATTTTTACTCATCCTATTGATTACGTGGCTAATATTTATACTCCATCCTTCGATCCAGATCGGTCTGAAGGGGAATATATGTATGATGAAATGATAAAAGTTAACTCTATGATTGATGATGATATACAGAAGCAAGTGCAAGAAAATACCAAAGTGATAAAGGCCAACGTAGACAATATTAGAAGAGGGATTGGTGATGCAGTACAAATATTTAATGATGAAGCTCAGAAAATCAATGACAATATCCGACAAACTACTGGTAAATTGGCTCATCGTAAAACAAACGCATTACCCAGCGCTGCTCAATTCATATCCACTTTGATACTGACCAAAACTGGATTAGATATAACACTTAACAATTTATCTCCCATTTCTTTATTTACCGAAACAATGTCCTTGTTTTTTAAGGATTTAGAATTAGGTCACAGGAAAATGCAAGTTAATGATTGGATTGATTTACTTAACCTGATTTATGTTAGAGATGGCGATTTATACTGGACATTTGAAAAAAAATGGTTGCTCTATATTAAGGCCGCAGGTTTTGAAAACCTAATTTTCAATCCTTAGCTGTTTCCAGCAATTCGCACATTTCACTCTACGAATTTATAAGTTGCACACTTAAGACTACCGATTACATCAATCCCCGCCATCCGTAACGTCCACGCTATGGATTAATAAGCTTGCAGCCTCCGGCTGCCTATTATCACATATTCCGTCTATACTGCCCGCCTACCTGGTACAAGGCATTGGATATCTGGCCCAAAGAACAAACTTTGCCTGCTTCCATCAATTGCTCAAAAACATTTTCATTATGGATGGCTGATGCACGGAGTTTCTCCAATGCTTCGGCTGAAACATTCCTGTTTCTGTATTGAAAAGCCTGAACCATATTGATCTGGTTTTCTTTTTCTTCGGGGGTAGAACGGATTACTTCTGCCGGCATAATGGTCGGAGAACCGCTTTTACTCAGGAATGTATTCACACCGATAATCGGGAATTCGCCCGAATGTTTGAGGTTTTCATAATACAATGATTCTTCCTGGATCAACCCACGCTGATACATCGTTTCCATGGCACCCAGAACCCCTCCCCGATCAGATATCCTGTTGAATTCTGCATAGACTGCTTCCTCCACAAGATCTGTCAATTCTTCAATGATAAATGAGCCCTGGATCGGGTTTTCATTTTTCGCAAGACCAAGTTCTTTATTAATGATAAGCTGAATGGCCATGGCTCGACGTACCGATTCTTCGGTTGGTGTGGTAATCGCCTCATCATAGGCATTGGTATGCAGAGAGTTACAATTATCATAGATGGCATACAAAGCCTGCAAGGTAGTGCGTATATCATTGAAATCAATTTCCTGGGCATGCAGGGAGCGACCTGATGTCTGAATATGATATTTCAGCATTTGAGAGCGGTCATTGGCATTGTATTTCAGCTTCATCGCCTTAGCCCATATACGGCGCGCCACACGTCCAATAACCGAATACTCAGGGTCAATCCCATTCGAAAAGAAAAAGCTAAGATTAGGTGCGAAATCGTCGATATGCATGCCCCTGTTGAGATAATATTCCACAAAAGTAAAGCCATTGCTGAGGGTAAGTGCCAATTGTGTTACCGGGTTAGCTCCGGCTTCGGCAATATGATATCCTGAAATGGAAACCGAGTAAAAATTCCTTACTTTCTCATCAATAAAAAACGATTGAATATCCCCCATCATGCGAAGGGCAAATTCTGTAGAAAAGATACATGTATTCTGGGCCTGGTCTTCTTTTAATATATCCGCCTGCACAGTACCTCTTACGGTTGAAAGGGTCTCTGCTTTAATTTTCTGATACACATCTTCCGGCAAAACCTGGTCTCCACTAACACCCAGGAGCATCAAGCCTAATCCATTATTTGAGGCAGGAAGTTCTCCGATATATTGAGGACGTACGCCTCCATTTTCTTTATAGATTTTGTCAATTTTCTTCTGAACTTCTTTTTCCAATCCATTGGCTTTGATATACAATTCGCATTGCTGGTCAATAGCAGCATTCATAAAAAAAGACAACAGCATGGGCGCAGGGCCGTTAATAGTCATCGATACGGAAGTCGCGGGGTCACTCAGATTAAAGCCGGAATACAGCTTTTTAGCATCGTCAACTGTGGCTATACTCACCCCTGCATTCCCGATCTTGCCATAAATATCAGGCCTATGGTGCGGATCTTCTCCGTATAGCGTTACTGAATCAAATGCGGTAGACAGCCTTTTATAAGAAGAATCAGCACTTACATAGTGAAAACGTTTGTTTGTCCTTTCCGGACCACCTTCTCCGGCAAACATCCTGGTTGGGTCTTCTTCTGTTCTTTTGAAAGGATAAACCCCGGCAGCATAAGGAAAACTGCCCGGCACGTTTTCGGTCATCAGCCAATAAAGAATATCACCCCAGTCTTTGAATTTTGGTAGGGCTATTTTAGGAATTTTTAAATGCGAAAGGCTCTCAGTGTACAATGGAACCTTAATTTCCTTATTGCGGACTTTATAGATAAAATCACTCTTTGTGTAATCTGACTGAAGTGCAGGCCAGTTTTTTAAAAGTTTTTTGCAATCGGGATGCAGGTGCTCTTCAATATTTTCATACAGTTTGTGCAGATAAGCGAGCTGTGAATCTGCTGATGGATCTTTTTGGTGTTCAAGCAATTCAATAGTACCTTTCAGTTTATACAACTGAGAAGCCAGGGTTGACTGTTCCTGGGCCATTTTTTTATACCGATGGGCATTTTCTACTATTTCAGCCAGATATCTTGAACGGGCAGGGGGAACGATATAGAGCTTTTCAGACATCGCCTCGCTGATATGAAAACTGCTTTTCAGGTCTGCGCCCGTCTTGGAAGAAATAATATCCGTCAGGGCTTTATAGAGGTTATTTACGCCCGGATCATTGAATTGTGAGGCCATCGTACCATATACAGGCAGGTCTTTGTCCTCAGTATTCCATAACTGGCGGCTGCGTTTGTATTGTTTTTTTACGTCCCGCAGGGCATCCATAGCGCCTTTTTTATCAAACTTATTGATGGCGATAAGATCAGCAAAGTCAATCATGTCAATCTTTTCCAGCTGGGATGCTGCACCAAATTCAGGCGTCATCACATACATGGAAACATCCGACAAATCAATTACGGAAGAATCTGACTGACCAATGCCCGCACTTTCCAGGATGATCAGGTCAAAATTAGCCGCTTTGCAAACATCTATAGCATCTTTTACGTGTGCAGAAAGGGCAAGGTTCACCTCCCTTGTAGCCATCGAACGCATATAAATACGGGGGTTATAAATGGCATTCATCCTTATCCTGTCACCCAGCAAAGCGCCGCCTGTTTTTCTTTTTGATGGATCTACCGATATAATTGCGAGGGTTTTATTTTCAAAATCATGAATAAACCTGCGAACAAGTTCATCCAATAAAGATGATTTCCCCGCACCACCCGTACCCGTTATTCCCAACACAGGAGTAATCTTTGTTTTTTCCCCTCCTAACGCCTTATGCCTTACGCCTAACGCCTCTATTTTTTTATGAAACCCCTCTATCTCATCCTCATGGTTTTCAGAAAAGGATATGGCATGGGCTATTGCTACATGGTTCTGGTCAGGTATTTTATCCCATTCTACATGCTTAAGGTTGCAAACGGTAAGAAAATCACATTGCTGAACAAGATCATTGATCATTCCCTGGAGTCCCATATGCCTGCCGTCATCTGGTGAATAGATCCGGGTAATACCATAGGCTTGTAATGCCTCAATTTCAGATGGGAGGATAACACCACCCCCTCCTCCAAACAATTTTATATGCCCGGCGCCCCGCTCCTTCAGTAAGTCATACATATACCTGAAATATTCATTATGGCCTCCCTGGTAAGATGTAATAGCGATTCCCTGCACATCTTCATCAATAGCACAATCCACAACTTCACCTACAGAGCGGTTATGCCCCAGGTGGATTACCTCGCATCCTGTAGACTGAATGATCCGTCTCATGATATTGATCGCGGCATCGTGCCCGTCAAATAAAGAGGCTGCCGTAACGATCCTGATCTTATGTTGTGGTTTATATACTTCCATAGTTGCCTTTATGATAGTGCAAAGGTACAATTTCATGCACACATACATAATAATAAACAATGCTATGCCAATCGAATATTTTTTTTATCTCAAAAAAGTTTCAGAATAAAATTACCTTAATAAAAACAAATTATTTACTTTGCCCTAAAAATGGAAAACCAAGTGGATTTAAAAGAAATAATTTCGATAAGCGGCAGACCCGGTCTCTACAAGGTAGTGGCCCGTTCAACCAAAAACTTTATTGTTGAATCCATAGATGATCAAAAAACGAGGTTATCCGTGAACGCAACCCAGCAAGTCGCTGTTCTGGATGAAATTACAGTGTATACAAATTCCGAAGATAATCTTCCGCTCAAGACCGTTTTCGAAAATATGGAGAAGAAACGAAATGATGGCCCGATCCCTTCGGCAAAAGATAACCCGGTTGATATCAGAGAATTCTTTAATTTTGCAGCCCCCGGATATGATCAGGAAAGAGTTTATATTTCCGACATGAAAAAAATGCTGAAATGGTTTGAAATCATTTATCCTGAGCAGCAAGCAACTGAACCTGTTAAAAAAGAAGCCAAATCAGGCCCGAAACCAGCGAAAAAAGCCAAATCTTAATTTTTCCCACTACTATTTTCAAATACTTTGAATCAATCAAATAATCATAAGAATAAAAGCCAGTCTGTTTCTTTTGACACTCCGATAATTTCCATTCGTTCCAGGAAATATCTACCCGAAGGCTTTGAAATGAATGCATGGGATGATGCAAAGCCCTATTATGAAGAATTGAATAACCGGCCAATAAACTCAGTGGAAGAACTGAAAAAATGGATGCTTGATCGCAATGAGCTTGAAAATTATATCGCAGAAAATGTAGCCTGGAGATATATTAATTATACCCGGAATACCGAAGATTCGGATATCAGGAGCAGATACCTCTTTTATATCAACCAGATCAAACCAAAAATTTCCCCTTTTACCAATTTACTGGATAAAAAATTAATCGACTGTCCATTTCAGAATGAACTGAAAGACGAAGGATATAAAATATACCTGAGGACAACACGTAATGAAATAGAACTCTACCGGGATGAAAATATTCCCCTGACTGTTGAAAGTGAGGAAAAAGCGCAGGAATACGCTGAAATACAAGCAGCAATGACCATTGAATATGGTGGCGTAGAGCTAACCATGCAACAGGCCGCAAAATATCTGAAAAGTCCGGATAGAAAAGTTAGAAAAGAGGTTTATGATAAGGTTATTGCCCGCCGTTTGCAGGATGCCCAACGTTTGGATTTGCTTTTTAGCGAACTGGTAAAACTCAGGCACCAGATGGCTGTCAACGCCGGATTTGACAATTTCAGGGATTATAAATTCAGATTGCTTGGCAGGTTCGATTATACGATTGAAGAAGTCTACCAGTTTCACGAATCTGTAAAACAGGAATTTGCACCGCTGGCAGAATTTATTATCGAGCAAAAACGAAAAAAACTCGGTCTTGATGTCATGCGTCCTTATGATATTGATGCAGAGCCGGCCGGCGAAGAGCCCCTGAAGCCCTATGAAGACAGTGAAGATCTAATAAATAAAGGAGTAACTATATTCGGGAAACTCAATAAATCATTGGGAAATTACCTGAGTGTCATGCACGATAAGGGATACCTTGACCTGGATTCCAGGAAAGGGAAAGCCCCTGGTGGGTATAATTATCCATTGGATGAAATAGGAATTCCGTTCATCTTTATGAATGCATCCGGAAAATTCAGGGATATGGTGACCATGATGCATGAGGGAGGCCATGCCATTCATTCATTCCTTGCCCGAGGGCTTCCTCTATCCGTTTTTAAACATACGCCCTCTGAAGTCTCTGAACTGGCTTCTATGTCCATGGAATTGTTGAGCATGGGCAAATGGGATATTTTCTTCGACAATCCCAAGGAACTGGTAAGAGCCCAACTGGAGCAACTTGAAAGTATTGTTGACAGTTTGCCGTGGATTGCAACTGTTGATAAATTTCAAAACTGGATCTATACACATCCTGAACATACAATACAGGAACGTTCTGATGAATGGGTCAAGATATTTAAAGAATTTCAACCGGATTCTGTGGACTGGACGGGTTATGAAGCAGCAATGATAAGCAACTGGCAAAAACAACTTCATATTTTCGAAGTGCCTTTTTACTATATCGAATATGGAATTGCACAACTGGGCGCCCTGGCGGTCTGGAAAAATTACAAAAACAATCCTGAACTGGGATTGGAAAAATATCTGAACGCCCTGAAACTGGGATATACCCGGAGCGTACCTGAAATATACAAGGAAGCCGGAATCTCATTCGACTTCTCTTTGCCTTATATAAAGGATATCGCTGATTTTCTAAAACATGAACTGGAACTCCTTGAAACAAATGTTCCTGAAATAGTCTGATAATTTCTTTCATAGTTGTATTAGGGGCTGAAAGCATCGTAAATTTGCATTCAGATCAGATCACTGTAAATTTTTAAATCAGAATATTGTAAGTACATGAAAATCATTTGTATAGCAAGAAATTATGCGGCTCATGCGAAAGAACTGAATAATGCTATTCCCGAAAACCCGGTTATATTTCTGAAACCGGATACAGCCATTATCATCAACAACCGGCCTTTTTTTCTTCCGGAATGGTCAACCAAAATGGATTATGAAACCGAGCTTGTTTTCAAGATCGGTAAGGTCGGAAAATACATCGACGAAAAGTTTGCTGCGGAATATATCAGCGAAGTAACCCTCGGAATTGATTTTACGGAACGGGCTTTGCAGGGAGAATTGAAATCAAAAGGTTTGCCCTGGGAATTGTCCAAAAGTTTTGATGGATCAGCCGTTATCGGTAAATTTTTAAAACCGGATTCTTTGAAAAATTATAAAAATATTGAATTCAGGATGGAAAAAAATGGAGAAACAGTTCAGCATGCTCACTCTTCTGAAATGATTTTCCCGATGACTAAAATCATCTCATTTGTGTCTCAGTATTTCACATTAAAAACAGGCGATCTCATTTTTAGCGGAACTCCGCAAGGGGTTGGCTCTGTTTCTATTGGCGATAGGCTGACCGGTTTTATTGAAGACAAAGAAATGTTCGCTTTTAATATAAAATAGTGCAATACAGAAAATATTCGTTTTACATCTTATTTGTTGCAGTTTCATTCTCATGGAATTTTCTAAATGCACAGCCCTATCCGCAAAATTATTTTCGTTGCCCGCTGGATATTCCCATTTCGCTGGCCGGAAACTTTGGTGAATTGCGAGCCAACCATTTTCATACCGGTCTCGACATCAAGACGGCCGGAAAAGAAGGTTTGTTGGTACATGCCGCAGCAGATGGATATGTCAGCCGGATCGCAGTTTCTTCAGTTGGCTATGGCAATGCGCTTTACATCACGCATCCGAATGGATATACAACTGTATACGGCCACTTATCAGCTTACAATGCAGCCATTCAGAATTTCCTAAGACAAACGCAATACAAAAGCGAGAGTTTTGAACAGGATATCAAACCGGAAAAAGATCAGTTCCCTGTAAGCAAAGGAGATGTAGTGGCTTATTCAGGAAATTCCGGAAGTTCAGGCGGTCCGCATCTTCATTTTGAAATCAGGGAAACAAAGACCGAAAAACCGGTGAACCCGCTCTTATTCGGATTTAATGTTCCCGATATTATTCCTCCTGTTATCCAGGCTATTAAAATTTATCCATTAGACACAAACAGCTATGTAAAAGTAGTTTATGATCAGAATGGAAAATCATCCCTGAAATCACTCACGGCAAACTACGGACAAAACGTAAAGGTTTTTGCCTACAAAAAAGGAGAATATTATTATCTCAAAAATGTCACCCTCCTCCAGGCAGAAGGCAATATTGGTTTTTCAGTAGAAGCAAACGATTATAAAGACCACGATTACAACAAGATAGGTGTATATTCCATTGAGCTTTGTGTGAATGAGGAAGAGATTTATCACAAATCCATGAATGTCCTGGATTTTGATCTGAAAAGATATATCAATACCCATGTTGACTATGCTGAACGAATGAAAACAGGGAGCTGGTTTGAAAAATGTTATGTATCGCCCAACAATGAACTTCCAATTTATGATTCGCTGAAAAACAGGGGAATTGTCCCAATGAAATCAGGCAATATCTATCATATCTCCTTCTATCTCAATGATTATAATAACAATTTTTCAACACTGGCATTCGATGTCAGTTCACCGCAGGTAAAACCGGAAATTCCACCTATTGAAAAAGGATATGATTCCATTTTATCATACGATAAACCGCACAATATCAATCTTGGGAATATCTATATCAATGTTCCCAAAAATATTTTCTACGACAATGTTGAATTTAAATACCAGGATCTTCCCGGCAAAAAGCATGGCTATTCGGATATATACAGCCTGGGAAATGCAGCCATCCCCTGCCAGGATTATTTTGATGTCGGAATAAAAGCGGATAATCTGCCGGCAAGGTTGCAATCCAAAGCATGCATCGTTTCTTATGCTTATGGCTATCTGGGAGGTGAATATGATAACGGATGGGTAAGGGCAAAAACAAGAACCCTTGGCAAATTCCTGATTAATGTAGATACCATCCCCCCTACTCTTGTTCCGGTTAATATCAAGAACGGAAAAAATATGGCGGGCACAAACCAGATACGTTTTCTTGTGAAAGATAACATGTCAGGCGTCAAAAACTATCGGGGAACGATTGACGGGCATTGGGTTCTTTTCCAGCATGATGCAAAGCGTTCGCTGATATATTATACTTTCGATGAGCACTGCCCGCCGGGTAGTCACAAATTGGTATTAACTGCTGCCGACGACCGGAATAATACCAGAACTGTTGAGATGGAATTCAGGAACTAATGAGATGATTTCGCGTGTGCTTCCGTGAGATTCACCCACGGTTATTCACGTTTAACCCTTCTCAGTGTTGCAAAATCAATTGCACCAATCATTAGCATTTTGTTGAAAACCTTCATTGGGAAGCCTGAAGGGCTTCAATTTGAATAACCGTGGGTGAAACCCATGGAAAGACATCGCATCCTCCCCCACCGAACAGAAAACTCTCGTAAAACTGACCATAAATGTTTTGCGTAATGAGCTTTAGCAGATGAGTTTAAGGAATTGATATTCCTAATTCATAATTATATTATTCCGTCCTCACAACAGCTCTCACATAAACTTTCCCATCTACAAGGATTTTGAAATAATAAATTCCATAAGCCAGGTTGTATCTATCGGCATCAAAAGAATACAGACCAATGTTCTCAGGTTGTTCGGTATCAATCAGTTCCCCGATAAGCCTTCCGATATCATCATATAAAATAATCTGGATATGTGCTGCATGATCGAGACTGATTTTGATATTGGTATTCTGGTAGAATGGGTTCGGAAATACTTCGATATAAAATTGAGGATTAGGTATATATCTGATGTTGATCGCCGAATCAAATATGGAACTGCAGCCAAAAGCAGTAGTAACTGTCAACGAAACAGAAACCGTCGAATCTTTGGTAAAATTGTATTTGTGTTTTTCAATATAATTACTGCCAATTGTGCCATCGCCAAATGTCCAGTTATAATATTGACCTGTAGTATCTATGGCCTTGAAAACAAATATAGGACTGTCTGACAATAATTTCCAGTGGGCATCAAGCAGCGGTTCCGCATATATTATAAGTGAATCCGTGTTTTGACAGCCATGGTCATCAATCTCTGTTAAATAGATAGTATTAAATCCCGAGTCTGACTCAAGGTTTACTGTATCCGTGGATTGCCCACCAATTATATATCCATTATTCAAATTCCAACTGTAGCCAGAGCCTGAATCATATTGTACTGTAAAGATGTTAGGGCTATGATCTGCACAAAACATTTTGGGGCCATTTATTTTGGGCTTTGGTAACGGGTATGTATAAACCAATACCGAATCTATGCCTGTACATCCTGTAGCAGAATCCGTTAATTTAAGAATATACCATGCTGTAATATCAGGCTTAATGGTTATCCTGGGTAACGACGGATAAGTACCGGACTGTATTGATTTCCAGGTATATTTAAATCCGTTTATTGGTCCATTGGTACCAATGGTAACTGTGTCACCGGAACAAAGAATTTTAGAAGATCCCGGATTTGGCTTTGGTGATGGAATAACGGTTACAGTAACAGAATCGGTTTTAGTGCAGCCATTTGTATTTGTTTCTGTTAAATAATATTGGGTGACTGAATCCTTGGGAATAATTACAGGATTACTAATATTAGATGTAAAACCAAGAGGTTTTGAAGTCCATGAATAGAAATGTCCTGATATTTTTTTAGACCCGAGAGTTATTTTGTTCCCAGGACAAATAGACGAATCCTTCGCTGTTAAAGCTAAAGGACTTGCATAAACAGTGTCGATAATTAATACCGTGTCATTTCCAGAAACTGAATCTTTGGCCCCATTGGGAAATGAAGTCCATGCTTTTATCGTGTCCACACCGGCAGGGAAATTAACTGCATCAACAATTATTGAATCAGAAACATCTGGGGCCAATGAACCTGTCCATTTATACGGTTTTTCAAGCTTATTATTTATTGACAAGTTAATTCTCACAGAATCAAGGTACTTCGTTCCATTGTTTGACAAAATCAATTTCAGAGCTTTCGTACCGCTACAAAATTTACCTCTTGAATTTATACCAAATTTTATATCGGCATCATTTTCAAAGAAATTGAATTTAGAAAGGAATGAATTTGAATATCCTGCTGATGATACCTGATATGCTCCACTTGTTGCAATTCCATTACCTGCAGAACCTCCGGCTAAATAAACAATGCCTGTACCGTAAGTTGCGACTAAACCACTAACTGCATAATAGGTAGCCCACTGAATTGAACCACTGCTATTAAATTTTGCTAAAAACCCATCGAATTGCCCTTTGGAAGTCTGGTAGGCACCGCTAGTAGCAATTCCAGTCGAGCTTCTTGTATGCCCTGCAATGTAAACATTCCCGGCAATATCCAAAGTAACATCACTACTGCCATCTACACCCTTACCCCCAAAATAAGTTGCCCATTGTCGGATGCCATTGCTGTTAAATTTGACAAGGTATGCGTCATAATCGCCCCCATATGAGGTCTGGTAGGCGCCGTATGTTGCAATTCCTGAACTACTTAAGGTAACGGCAGACTCATAGATATTACCATTAAGGTCACTTATAATATAGTAGCCGTCTGTAAAACTATCTCCGCAATAATAAGTTGCCCACTGAATTTCGCCATTTCCATTGAATTTGGCAATAAAGGCACCATCACTTCCTTTAAAAAAAGTTTGATAGGCGCCTGTGGTCGCTATCCCTGAATGGCTTTCTGTAGATCCTGTGATATAAACATTGCCTGCAAAATCTGTGGTCGCGCCCCAACATTCATCAGGCCCACTGCCGCCGTAATATGTATCCCATTGTATTACACCTGTAGCACTAAATTTTGCCAGAAAGACATTATATGTACCAGAATTTGATGTCTGATAAGCGCCACTGTTAACAATTGGTATACCTCTTCCGGCAAATCCTGCAATAAACACATTTCCATTTTTATCTGTGGCTACGCTTGTTCCTTTGGCTTCTGAACTTCCACCATAATATGTTCCCCATTGAAGTTGGCCAGAAGTATTAAATTTAGCCAGATAAGCAGTACCTGTTCCATCCAGTGAAGTCTGGTATGCGCCACTTGTAACTATCCCCGTAGTAGTACGTGTTTGACCCGCGACAAACAGGTTCCCGTTTTTATCTATTGCCAAAGGGTTGCCATTATTTCCATCATCGCCACCATAATAAGTGGCCCATATTAAACCCCCATTACTATTGAATTTCGCAAGGTAAGAATCAAAATTTGTACCTATAAATGAAGTCTGATAAGCACCACTTGTAGCGATGCCTGAAGAACTTGTTGCCCCTCCGCACATAAACACATTTCCTAAATTATCCACAACGATTTTACAAGGGTCATCTTGTCCTGGTCCTCCATAATATGTCGCCCAATCTAAAGTCGGATCAATAACCAATATTTTCTCCTTATCATACCCACCCACCTTAAAACCAACCTTATTATTTTGCCTTTCAAAAGAACTTACAACCGCATTATCTCCCTGGAAACTAACTGGTTTCCCTTCATCAATTTTCCCTAATGCGGTTGAATGTTCAATCTTATAATTTTTTCCTGTCCGTGCAGACGGGAATGTTTTAATCTTTTCAATTCCCTCCCATTTCATTTGAATATCAGAAACTTTCCCTCCGGGATACACAACAAAAGAATATTCCAATCCTTTTTCACGGCAGGCTAAAACTATGTCTATGTGTGGATATATTTCTTTGTAGGTTATGGTTTTAAAGGTGTGTACATTGGTAATACCGCTGTCTGCGCCGGCCTGTCCCGACTTATTCGGGGTGGTGTAGTAGTTTTCGTAGTATTCCTGCTGGTCTGAGGCGAGGATTTTGGAATTGGGGTTGGCGTTTATTAACACAAGGTCGGCACGGGAAGTGGTTATTTTGGACGGAATACTCTTATTCCGACCAAATCCCCCTCCCGAAGAAGTCGGGACAGGTGCCCCCTTTGGAAGGGGGATTCCCGAAACCGACCCTGTTGCTTCGGAAACAGTATTGTCGGTTTTTTCAACTTTTGTGAATACAAAACTGATCATCCCTGGTTTACAGTACAGATATACTCCGCCTTGATGCCCATAATATTTAATATCTGAGGGGGCAATTTGCCCTTTGTTTTCAACAAAATTCCAGTCTTTGTTTTGGAATAATGAATTAGAATATTTTAAAGATTGCGCTGAAGAAACTGTCTCTAATCCACGCAAAAAGAACAATGCAAGAATTAAAAATCTGAAAGTCGGTTGGTTGGTTAATAACATTCCTGGCGTTTTAGAATGTGACATTCGTAAAAAATCGAATTTACTTATTAAAAGCCAGAATATTAGCCTACAATTTTAAAATATCTTACAGGTTCAAATTGAGAAAGTCATTAATTTGTTTTCACTTTGCGTTCTTTGCGGTTTTTTCTTAGCGTTCTTTGCGAGAAAAAAAACTCATCCCGAGCTTTTCGGGACAGAGGTTTTCGCAAAGATCGCAAAGTACCGAAAACCAGCTTATTCTGTGCGCACAACAGCTCTCACATAAGGCTTTCTATCCACCAGGATTTTGAGATAATATATCCCCGATGCCAGGCTATATCTATCAGCATTAAAAGAATACAGGCTAATATTCTCAGGTTGTTCTGTATCAATAAGTTTGCCAATAAGTCTGCCGATATCATCATATAAAATGATCTGGATATGCGCGGCGTGATCGAGGCTGATTTTGATATTGGTTTTCTGATAAAATGGTGTCGGGAAAACATCAATATAGAATAATGGTGTAGGAAGATAACGGATGCGAATCAGAGAGTCATAGGTGGATGTACAACCAAATGCTGTCGCAACCGTCAATGAAACATCAACTGTTGAATCTTTAGTGAAATTGTATTTATGGTTTTCCAGAATATTGCTGCCGGTTATGCCATCGCCGAATGTCCAGTGATAATACTGTCCTGTAGTATCTATGGCTTTGAAAACAGATACGGGGCTGTCTGATAAGAGTTCCCAATGGGCTTCGGGTGGATTGCTCCCATACACTTTTATAGAATCCGTATTTGAACAACCATTAAGACTTGTTTCTTTTACTCTGATGATATTATAACCTGAATCAGACTGAACATGAATGGAATCTGTTCCCTGCCCTGAAATTATTTTTCCGGCATTCACTGTCCAGGTATATTTAGACCCTGAATCGAAAGGAGTTCCAAATCCAACAGGTGGCTGATTGGTACAAATAGTTTGAGGTCCGCTTATTTTCGGTTCGGGGAGCGGCAAAACAAAAACATATATAGAATCTTTGCCCGTGCATCCAGTAGCAGAATCGGTTACCCTGAGCTGGTACCAACCTCCCACAATCGGACGAATTGTAATCCTGGGCAATAAGGGATAATTGGTTGATTGAGAAGAACTCCACATATACCGGTATCCTGCCAATGAACTTTTGGTGCCAATGGTAATTGTATCTGATGCACAGGCTATTTTGTTTGGGCCTGGGTTCACTTTCGGAATGGGATTTATAGTTATTGATATTGAATCTGTTTTGGAACAGCCGGAAAGATTTGACTCTGTAAGGATATAAGTTGTTTTCACTTTAGGGTTTACAACCGGATCGGAAATAGTAGAAGTGAAACCAGTTGGAGATGAAATCCATTGGTATTGATCGCCTTTGACTGCCGCACCGCCAATTTGAGTTGATAAACCACTGCAAATTCCTTTATTTGGTCCAGTAAAAGCAGCAGGTAATGGATTAATAGTTATAAATGCCGAATCTCTCACATAGCAGGTTTTTTTATTCAGGGGAAGATATGCTTCAGTAAGATAATAGACAGTATTATGAACGGGTTTAACCTCAAGAAGCGGCACTTTTGAAAATGTGGTTATAAGATTCAGAGCCCAATTATAATAAACATTAGAATCAACTGGTAACGAACCTATTATGATACTATCACCAAGGCAGATGGAATGATCACCTCCTGCATTTATTTTAGGTACTTTAATAACGTGAATTGTGGTAGAATCCGATTTGCTGCAACCATGTATTGTATTTATTTCTGTTAAATAATATTTGGTTGAAGAATCCGTGGGACTCACAACCGGGTCGCTTAATGTTGAAGTAAAACCGGGCGGAGCAGAAGTCCATAAATAATAATGACCGGATGTTGCAGAATCGCCAATTGCAATTTTGGTTCCCGGGCAAATGGCAGTATCTCTCACAACTGACGCCGTAGGCACGGCATAAACTTTAATTATGATTTTTGCGGAATCATTTTCCGGAATGGAATCTTTAAAACCATTAGGTAAAGACGTCCACGCTTTGATGGTATAATTGCCCGCTGTAAAACTATCATTTCCAAGAGTTACAGTCGTAATATTATCAGGTTGCAGACTACCATGCCAACTGTATTGCTTTTGATTTTTCCCATTTACAGACCAGTTGACTTTTACAGAATCCAACTCAATATTCCCGAAATTTTTCAAAATGACTTTGACTGGATATTTGCCTGAACATAAGCTGTTACTGAGACCCGAAAATGATTTTAACCCGGCGTCATTCCGCAGTTTAAGATCAAATTTTGCAATAAATCCGTCTATAAATCCATCATTTGCTGTTTCATAGGCCCCTGAAGTTGCAATTTTATTCAAACTATATGTAAACCCGGCAAGAAATACATCCCCATATTGATCGGCACCAGTGGCCTCGCCTTCATCAACATCTCCTCCTCCATAATAGGTACTGGATATCAGGTAACCATTCAAAGTAAATTCAGCAAGGTATGCATCTGCACCGCCCCCTCCATATGTACTTTGATATCCGGTTGGAATACTTATTCCACTCGTACTGTTAGTATATCCCGTAATATCTATTTTCCCATAAGGATTATAACAAATACCCGTTGCTCCTTCATTGCCGGGACCACCGAAATAAGTTGCCCACGTTTCTATTCCAATGGGTGTAAATTCAGCAACAAATGCATCGCCAACAGGATAATATATACCTTTTTGCCCACCGTAAGTCGCCTGGTAGGCTCCTTGGGTAGCTATTCCTTTGCCACTGTTTGTGTTTCCATATAAAAATACATTCCCGATAGTATCAACAGCTAATCCCGTTCCATTTTCAGTTCCGGTATCTCCAAAATAGGTGCTCCATTGCAATCCACCGCTTTTATCAAATTTTGCCAGGAAAGCGTCCGTGTTACCTCCAATAGTAGATTGAAAACAGCCAGAACTGGCAATACCAGTTGTATCTAGTGTAAAACCTGTGATAAAAAGATTCCCGGAACGGTCAGTCGCCACGGCGTGAACCTCATCATCTCTCTCCCCACCATAATAACTTCCCCAAAGCAAGGAACCTGCCTTACTAAATTTGGCGAAAAACCCCATGAATCCCAAAGATTTGAATTTGGTTTCGTAGGACCCTGATGTTGCGATACCCGTTCTGTCTAATGTCACTCCTCCCACATAGACATCACCAAATGGATCCGTTTTTATGGTATTCATATTTATTGAAGTATGCCCTCCGTAAAAAGTACCCCATATTCTGTCACCGGCAGAATCAAGTTTTGCAACAAAACCAAAACCTGTTGACTGATATGCCCCTGAAGTTGCAAGCCCCGAATGCGAAGTGCTGGTTCCGGTTATAAATATATTATTCGAAGAATCAATTGACACAGCGGCACATTGCGACCCTCCGCTTCCCCCAAAATAGGTAGCCCATACTACCGAGCCGCTGTCTGTAAACTTTGCTACAAAGCCTTCACCTGAATCGCTGTAGGTTGTGTCATAACTCCCTGCTGTAGCTATGTTTGAAGCAGAAAATGTTCTACCTGCTACAACTACTTTGTTTTTATGATCCACATCCAGTCCCCATATTTCATCTTCCTGAGTTCCACCAAAAAAAGTACCCCAATCCAGTGACGGGTCAATAGTTAAAACCTTCTGGTGATCATAATTTTCTGATTTAAAACCTATGACATGATTTTTGATCAGATAACTGCACTGAACCCCTTTCTTTGAATCCAGGTAACCCCTGAGGCCGCTTTCATGAATAAAACCAAGTTTATTGACATACCGGATCCCAACATTTTCAGCTTCCATTTGCATGCTATCCATTCCCTCCCATTTCATTTGGATATCAGAAACTTTTCCGCCGGGGTAAATCACAAATGAATATTCCAAACCTCTTGATTTGCAGTATAATACCATATCTATCCATGGATAAATATTTTTATATGTAATTGTTTTACAGGAATTGGCCCTGACCAAAGCAGATGAACTATTTTCATCCGAGCCCGATAAATAGAAATTTTCATAATATTCCTGCACCTCAGATCCAATGATTCTTGCATCAGGATTTGCATTTAAAAGAATCAAATCCGTTCTGCTGGAACTGATTTGAATACTTTTCCTGGACAACTTTTGAGGATTCGATTTGCTATAAATCAGTGAATTCGATTCATCTGTTTGAGGATTTTTAACGCCCTTTCTGAATTCAAAACTAATAGTGTTTCTTTTAAAATAAAGATATACACCTGACTCATGTCCATAATATTTAACTTCGGGATGAGAATGTCCATTTTGATCTTTTAACTGTCCTTTATTTTCGAGGAAATTCCAGTTTTTTTGTTTCGAAAAATGTGATGCGAATTTTAAGGATTGAGCAGAAATATCAGATCCATTAAATCCATGAAAGCAAAATGTGAAAATTAATATTAACTTGAATAAAAGCCTGTTATTGAATAACATTCTGATTTCTTCGGAACGTATGTTATCCTTGAATATCAATCCTTATTTTATTTCATCCAGCTTAAAAACTTCTTTGACTTTAATACCACGTTCTGTTTGTTCCACTGTGCAGCACTCAACTATTGGATCATGTTCAAAATAAAGGATATATTCTTCTTTTGCGGCCGTCGGCAGAAATGCCTGCTTTTCATCCATAGTTATCAATGGTCTTGTATCATAAGCCATGACCCATGGAATCGGGACATAAAAATGGGCTGGTAAAAGGTCGGCCATATAAACGATGGTTTTGCCATTATAATTAATTTTAGGAATCAGCATGCCATCCGTATGGCCATGTACATAATTAAAAGAAATTCCCGGGAATAATTCTCCCTCCCCTTCCAATAACTGCAATTGTCCTGCCTCCTGCATGGGTAGCAGGTTTTCTGTTAAAAAAGAAGCTTTTTCTCTCGCGTTGGGATGTAAGGCAAAATCCCAGTGTTCTTTGCCTACCATAAAAGTAGCATTCGGAAAAGTGGTTTCATAACCTGTATGGTCTTTATTCCATTTCACACTACCGCCGCAATGGTCAAAATGCAAATGCGTCAGCAGGTTATGCGTAATGTCTTCAGGCTCGAAACCCAGGCTCCTGATGGATTTGATCAGATTATCTTCACCCCATAAATAATAATAGCCGAAGAATTTATCGTCCTGTTTATCTCCGAGCCCGCTGTCAATAAGGATAAGTTTGTCACCATCTTCTATAAGCAAACAACGCATGGCCCATGAGCACATATTATTATCATCAGAAGGGTTTTTTTTATTCCATAAGCTTTTCGGAACGACCCCGAACATGGCACCGCCATCCAGTTTGAACATCCCGGTATTTATTGTATGTAGTTTCATTATGAGTAGTTGGATTAATCATTACAAAGATAACTAATGGAAACCGGAATTATCGGCACCTTCGCAACGTTATGTCTGTGTTAACGAGTTCTGTTAACATATTATTCCATATAATTTTCTATTTTTGCATAAACGAGAAAAGGGGCAATGAGAAAAAACGAATTTTTATTTAAAGACAATACTGAGCCGCATCGCTTGAGAACCAGGGAGATGATTAAAAAATATCCTGAAATCAAGAAACTGATCGGCAAAAATCCGAATACTATATTTGTGATTCTGTCCTGTGTCATCATTCAGGTTGGAGTAGCATATTTATTGCGTAACCAGGCATGGTGGCTTGCCATTATAGTCGCATGGTGTTTCGGGGCATTTGTTGGGCATACTTTATTTGTTACGATTCATGAGGTGGCTCATAATCTGCTTTTTAAAAGCAAAAATGCCAATACCATTGCAGGCATTATCGCCAATCTGCCTTCTTTTTTTCCAACATCCGTTTCCTTTCAGAGATATCATCTCAGGCATCATTCTTTCCAGGGCGTGCATGAACTGGATGCTGACCTGCCTGGATACAGGGAAGCGAGGATATTGGGAAATTCGGTTATTGGCAAAGCATTCTGGCTATTGATCTTTCCTTTTTTGCAGGTAGGAAGAACATTCAGACTGAAAGAAATAAAACCGATAGACAAATGGGTTGTGATCAATTTTGCTTCGCAAGTCATTTTCACTGCTTCCATCTGGTACTTTTTCGGACCGGTAGCGATCTTATACATGTTTGCCAGTTTTATGTTTTCTGTTGGTTTTCACCCGCTGGGCGGCCGTTGGATACAGGAACACTATCTGAAAGACACCGAGCAGGAAACCTATAGTTATTACGGAGTTTTAAATACCATCCAGTTTAATATAGGCTACCATAACGAACATCACGATTTCCCTTCCATACCATGGAATAAGCTGCCAACCCTGAAAAAAATGGCGCCGGATTATTATGATACCCTTGAATCACATAAATCATGGACAAGAATATGGCTGCGATTTATTTTTGATCCTAAGATTACGCTTTTCTCGAGGATCATCAGGGACAAACGCGGCAATCTGCAGGTAATGGACGAAGCAAAGCCGGATATGGATATTTACAAATCGATTGAGAAGGAAAAGTTGGTGGATGCGCAATGATCATTGGTCATTGATCATTCCCGAAATATCGATTCCCCCAAAATTACCTGAGCTCATGAAAAGCAGGGTATTTTGAGAGTCAATATATGTTTTTAAGGCCTTTTCAAGAATTTCTTTCTGATCAAAAAACATCAAATCTTCTCTATTGAAAGCCTGCCTGATTTGCTGCTGATCATACGCGTCGCCTCCTTTGGCCTTTAATGCTTCGTTATCAACATAAACCATTGCCGTTTCAGCGTCCGCAAGCGCCCCTGAATACTCTTTAATAAAGTCTTTATTGAGACTGCTGAAGGTATGCAATTCAAGAATTGCTACCAGCTTTTGATTCGGAAACTGTTCTTTAACAGCCTGAACAGTAGCGCGCACTTTTGAAGGTGCGTGGGCAAAATCCCGGAAAGCAATAATATTCTTTTCGTTGCTTATTTTCTCAAGTCTTTTTCCGGCACCAGTATAATCTGAAACAGCATTCCAGAAATCTCTTACAGGGAGTCCTAGTGCTTCGCAGATTTTCTGTGCCCCTGCCAGGTTTTGCAGGTTATGTTTACCGAAGACCGCTACGGGGAAATCGTAATTTTCTATGTTAACAATGGTCCTGCCATTGATAATTTTATATGCTGGCATGGAAACAGGTCTGAGCATTAAATGTGTACCGAATTTCAATGCCAGATCAGCAGATTCTTTATCATAAGCATTGAAAATCAGTTCCATCCCTGTTTTCATACTTTTTATAAAATTTACAAACTGTTCTTTATAAATCTCATAAGTCGGGAACACATTGATATGGTCCCACGCAATACCATTGATCAAAGCAACCTGTGGCTGATACCACATAAACTTTGGTCTCGGATCTATTGGGGAGCTCAGGTATTCATCCCCTTCGATGATGATGATAGGAGCATTACTCAGCCTGACGCTGTTTTCAAAACCAGGTATACTGGAACCTACGGCATAATCAAAATCACGATTATTTTTTTTCAATGCATGCATAACCATACCGGTTACACTGGTTTTGCCATGACTACCAGCAATAACAACCCTTTTTTTGTTTTTACTTTGATTGAAGATAAACTCAGGGAAGCTTAATACTTTGATTCCAAGTTCTTTGGATTTTAATAATTCCGGATTATCAGGTTTGGCGTGCATGCCCAGGATAACCATATCCAGCTTTTTAGTGATCTTTTCCGGATGCCAACCCAATACTTCCGGTAACAAACCCTTTTCCTGAAGCCTGCTCAATGCCGGTTCGTAGATATGGTCGTCCGAACCCGTAACCTGGTATCCTTTTTCAGCCAATGCCAATGCCAGGTTATGCATAATGCTACCACCAATCGCTATTAAATGAACTTTCATCTTTAAATATAAGTTGCAATATCGTTTGCAATAATACGTTGGTATTTCGATGAAAAGAAGAACCGGGATATTCTTATTGCTTTTGCCATTTTTAATGTTCTCTTGTTCCTGCAAAAAGAATAATAGCCTGGGGCCAAACCCGGTGCCTTATCAATCTGTTTACACCGTCATCGACATAACTTTACCTCAATACAGTGATTTACAAAATGAAGGTGGCTCTGTAACCATTCCTGGGGGTAATAAAGGCATTATTGTTGTGCATGATTTTCTTGACAATTTCTGGGCCTTTGATCGCACTTGTCCTTATCATATTAATTCGCCTTGTGGTGTAGTTAGAATGTCATTTCCGGATGCTTTATACATGGTTTGTGGTACTTATTCAGGCAAAACACTTAATGCATGTTGTAATTCAACTTATAATCTGAATGGTGGTACAGTAATTAATGGTCCATCAAAATATCCTTTAAAAGCCTATCAGGTAACACAATCGGGCACTGTTCTTTCAATATCAAATTAGCTTATTTTTATACTGAAATACCTTTTGCTCACCTCAGGAAAGTTTAGCATTATATTTGCAAAGAACTATTTAAAATAACCTTGCGTTAGTATTCCAATGAAAATAAAAATTTTCGCTTTCCTCCTTCTCACTTTAGCTATGTCCTGCTCATGCAAAAAAAACAGCAGTCTTGGCCCAAGTCCGGTACCTTATCAATATGTATATACACAGATAGATATCAGTACACCATTGTATAGCTCACTTCAGAACGAAGGCGGATATGTATATCTGCCTGGTGGAAATAAAGGATTATTGGTCGTCCAGGATTTTCTCGGAAATTACTGGTGTTTTGACCGGACATGTCCTTATCATGTTACATCTCCTTGCGGGGTCGTCAGGATGTCTTTAAGCGGTTTAGATATCGTTTGCGGCTCTTACTCAGGTAAAACCCTTGATGCCTGCTGCGCTTCTACATATGGATTGGATGGAACCGTTACCCATGGGCCATCCACTTATCCTTTAAAGGCTTATCGTGTAACAGTTTCCGGAACAGTACTTACTATTAGTAATTAGACCGGATTTCAGTTTGCCTTTATGGCAGGATAGTTGCACGATTTAAGAAACTGATTTGCTCTGAATAAATGATTAGAATAAAGCTTTTCTTACTTAGCCTCCTCTTATGTTTTTCATTTTCATGTAAGAAAACAGATGTAGGCCCAAGCCCTGTACCATGGGTAAAAGTGAATATTTCGATTGATTTGAGTAAATCGCCTTACAATGCACTATTAACCCCCGGCGGTTATGTTTATATCCCGGGCGGATATAAGGGAATTGTAGTAGTATCAGACCAATCGGGTAAAATATGGGCATTAGACAGGACCTGTCCTTATCATGTGAATTCATCTTGTGGGGTAGTTTCAATGTCCTCAGCAGGTAACCAATTCACGTGTCCTTGTTGCGCCTCAACATATGCCCTGGATGGGTCTATAGGGCATGGCCCCTCAACGTATTCACTAAAGGCTTATATTGTAAGCCAATATGTAAGCACCCTTACCATAACAAGCTAAATACTATTGTTTTAAAAACCTATTTTCTCAAAAATAAACCCTTTTGCTGAAAAATATTCAAGTGTTTTCGGGAGCAATTTTTTAAGATTTTCAAACGCTTTTATATGGTCATGAAAAACCAGGATGCTTCCAGTCCGGGTATGCCTGACAATCTGATTCCAGGCCATATTTTTATCAAGATTTTTATCAAAATCGTATGTCAATACTGACCAGAGAATGATTTTATAATTCAGATTCTGTAGAAGCTTTAATTGTACTTTTTTAATACGACCATATGGCGGTCTAAACAACCTGCTTTGAATCACATCATTGGCCACAATCACATTTTCCACATATTTCTCTGTATTTGTCTTCCAGCCATTTAAATGATTGTAGGTGTGGTTGCCAACGGCATGACCTCTTTTTTTGATCTCTGAAAATTTGTCTGGATATTTTGACACATTTTCGCCCACGCAAAAAAAAGTGGCTTTCGCCTGATATTGATCAAGCATATCCAAAATCCAATCTGTTATTTCAGGAGTAGGCCCGTCGTCAAAACTCAGATAAATGGTTTTATTGCGGGTCGGCATTTGCCATATTGCATCTTTGGCATAGAAAAACCGGATTAATCCTGGCGTATAAAATAAGCGCATCCTGATGCAAAAATAACCATAATGGATTCAATATCCTTTGGTAATTATAGGATATAATTATGGTAACTCAAAAGCTACAAGGGATCTCTCATTTCGATCCCGAGCGCTCTGGAGAGAAATCTCGTCTAGGCATAGTTGAATGAGCATTTTGTCAGAGTTTCTATCAGATTTCTCCTGCGTCGAAATGACAAAAGTGTTCACAAATTCATAATTTTAGGGTGCTTGATAAAAAGAACTACATTTGTCTTATAATTAAAAAACAATAATATGATGCCCATTTCAATTATCTGGCCTATTCTTTTTGTAGTACTTCTTATTCTTTTCCGGGCTCTGAGAGTAGTAAAAGAGTATGAAAGAGGTGTAATTTTTTTCCTTGGAAAATATACAGGTGTACGCGGCCCTGGACTTATTGTGCTGCTGCCAATACTGGAACAAATGACTAAAGTAACCTTGCGCACCATTACAATGGATATACCGGCACAGCGGATTATAACAAAAGATAATGTCTCCATAGATATTGCGGCGGTAGCTTATTTCCACGTGGTAAATGCGGAAAAATCTGTACTTGCCATAGAGCAGGTTTATAGTGCAGTAAACCAGATCAGCCAGACGACAGTGCGTAATGTGGTTGGCCAGTTTATCCTTGATGAACTGTTGTCACAGACTTTGAATATCAATACCCAGATCAAAACCGTCATTGACACACATACCGAACCCTGGGGTGTGGAAGTGACCGCTGTCGAAATCAAAGACATTACATTGCCTGACAATATGCAACGTGCCATGGCCAAGGAAGCTGAAGCAGAACGCGAAAAAAGAGCCAAGATCATTGCGGCAGATGGTGAATACCAGGCTTCTATAAAACTTGGCGAAGCAGCTGATGTTATTTCCAAACACCCGATCGCGCTTCAGTTAAGGACATTGCAAACCATGGCTGAAATCAGCGTTGAAAAGAATTCAACCATAATATTCCCCGCAAACCTGCTTACCACATTAAATGAGGCAGTGAAGTTTGTGAATAAGGAAAACATTTAAAAATTACTTTGAAGTAATTATTACAGCCGCAATCAGGAAGGAATACGTGCAGATTTTACCTTGTGTTTTTGAACAGCCAGGCCCACAGGGTTATCATGCTTCATCAATTGCGTTGAACTTTTCGCACCATTGGAATTTGGTTTTTGAGTGACACATGGTTTATAAATGGCACCTGTAGCAAAATCAACTGCTACCCATATCAGGCCACAGAAAATATCAAGTACTAAAGGAACTACTCTTATTTCTCTTGATGGTTGTCCGGGTGCCGGTTTTGTTCTCTGGCAATCGCTTACCTCTCCACCGAAAATAGTGGCACAAGACTGGAATAAAATTGTACCTGAAAGAAACACTGTAAATAATAATTTTTTCATCTGATTAAGTTTGTTTATTTGCCAAAAATAATAGAAAAAAATTAAAATTCAGAATATTTATATAATGCCCATCTGTTGTGGCATTGATGGATAAACTTCTCCATCCAAAAGACAACCGCCTTTGGGTACTTCTTACTTTTTACCTCTCACTTCTTACTCTTTAGCAAAAACTCAATTCCGCATCTTCCTAACTTCATTCCTCAAATGATCCACTCCCTTTTCGATCCTGTCGAGTGACTTCTCAGGATCGGGGAAGGTATAGCTCATATAGAGTTTGGTTTTCCATATTTCGTTGATTTCCATCAGGGGTAAATCATAGGAATGATACAAGGTATTGTCTGACTTGAGGCCAATTTTGGTTTTGTCAACAAACAATACTCTCTTAAAGAGAATACCATGGTTGGCCGTGATAAACACATAGGTCTCGCCTTCTTTGATGTCAGCGATTTTTTCGACATATTGTCCGATCAAAACAGAACCGGAAGCAATCGGCAACATCGAATCTCCCTGTACTTCAAAGGCCCTGTACGTGCCGCCTGTTAAAAAAGGCAACCTGAATTTCGGCAGGTCGGTCAGATATTCAGGATCGCCATATCCCAGGGCATATCCAGCATAAGCTTTCACAGGCACAAATTCAATATTTTCATTCCCGAAATTATCTACCGTAAGTGCCAGGATCTTGAACTTTTCTTCAAGGTCTTTCGGGGCTTCCTTGCCGGATTTACCACTGATAATTTCTTCCAGGGGCACCTTAAAATGCTCGGCATACCGGCGCAGAATCTCAAGAGATGCTCTTGCCTTTCCCTGCTCGTAAGCGCTTAATGTAGTGCGTTTTAAATTAAGAATTTCTGCCAGTTCCTGTTGTGACAGATTGGCCCTTTTGCGAAGCCAGATGATGTTTTGAACGATATCATTCATAATCAGGTTATTGATAAATATTTCGTCAAATATATAACTTTCTTGTCAAAAACAAATAAATTTGAGAAAATTTTTTATATGTCTGAAACCCCCGAATATATAAAAGGAAGAGGCTCGCAACTGAATGTAAAAAACCGTTTTGAGAAACGCGGTTATAGCATGGAGAACATCGAGGAATACCACGAGCCACTTGAAACTGATAACCTGACAGAATACCTCACCGTCTATCCTAAAAAGATTGTCAATAAAGTTGATAGCCCTGACCTCGGATTCATGTACTCTATGAACCCATACCAGGGCTGCGAACATGGGTGTATCTATTGCTATGCCCGCAACAGCCACGAATACTGGGGCTATAGTCCGGGGCTGGATTTTGAACGCAAAATATTGGTGAAAGAAAATGCCCCTGAACTTCTTAGAAAAGCCTTTGAAAATCCCAGGTGGAAGCCACAAACCATCATGCTGTCAGGCAATACCGATTGCTACCAGCCGATAGAGCGAAAAATGAAGATCACACAAAGAATGCTGAATGTCTGTCTTGAATTTCGAAACCCGGTAGGCCTTATCACCAAGAACAGCCTCATATTAAGAGACAAAGAACTGATCGCCGAAATGGCTTCGCTTCATCTGGCAAGCGTTGCAGTTTCCATTACTACTTTGAACGAAGATACCAGGCAGAAAATGGAACCACGCACCACAACTGCCAAGCAGCGACTAAAAATCGTGGAAGAACTTGCCAAACTTAATGTACCTGTGACGATTATGGTTGCACCTGTTGTGCCCTCCATCAACGACCATGAAATACCTGAAATACTCAAACAATGCGGAGAGCGGGGAGCGAATTCAGCCGGATATACGATCGTAAGATTGAATGGCGCGATCGGAGAAATATTCACGGACTGGGTTCATAAAAATTATCCGGAAAGGGCAGAAAAAGTGTTGGACCAGATCGCAGAATGTCATGGTGGGTCACTGAGAGACAGCCGATTCGGGACCCGGATGCGCGGTGAAGGTCAGGTAGCCCAAACCATAAAAGATCTTTTTAAAATGTCAAAACAAAAATACCTGAATCCAAAAGATTTCGGAAAATATGATCCTGCAAGTTTCAGAAGGCCACCTAAAAATGGGCAACTGAGTTTTTTTTGAGGGTTGGTTTTAATGTATTATTATCTATTTTTGATTGAAAATCAAATATTAAGATGGATTCTTTTGATCACAACAAATTATTGAAAAAAGTAGCAAGGGAACGTCTAAAGCCATTTAATATTCTTCAAAAAGGACAATCAAGGACGTTCCTTTACGATAAAGGCTTGTGGACAGCAATAATTGAGTTTCAACCATCATCCTGGTCAAGAGGCACGTATTTAAATGTTGCAGCGGATTTCCACTTGTATCCAAGAGATTATTTCGCTTTTGCTTATGGTGGTAGGGAAAAAAGTTTTGAAGAAGCAGAAAATGAAAATGATTTTTCAAAAATTGTAAATGACTATTGTGATCAAGCATTACTTAAAGTAGCTAAAATAAAAGTAGATTTTATTGATATTTCTTCTTCAATAAAAACTTTAGAAAATCTAAAAAGTAATGATCCATGGAAAATTTATGACCTTGGTATTCTATATGCCTTAAACGGACAAATTAACCCATCAAAAAGATGCCTCCAAATAGTTTATGAGCAAAAATGTGATAGGCCATTTGAATTTGAAAGGCAAAAATTTATCGCTGAGATATTAGAATGGTTTGACAATGATAGATTGCTAAAAAGCAAGCTGAAGGATATGATCAACAGAACGCGACAATTGAAGAAATTGCCTATTATGGAATTAGCTTAATGTATTTCTTCCTAGATTTACTGACAGCCTGGAATGTCCTGATAAAGAATCAGTTTGAGGATATTTTGAATTGTATAAGCTGGACTATTTATAAATGATAAATATGTGATATTCTTATATAACATAACCTATCACGCCCTTTCAGGGCTATATTAATGTATTTGTTTAAACGAAGGGCTGCACCCTTCGCTGATATATTACGCTCCTTCAGAGCTAAAAAATGTAGCTAAATGAGAAATTGGCAAAACCACAAATTCTTCTATTTTTGTAATTCAATCTCATTAATATTTATATGTCCGGTAAACGCAAAGCCGCTTTAGGTTTCATATTTGTTACACTCCTCATTGATGTCATGGGTTTTGGCGTTATTATTCCCATACTGCCGCAACTCATTGGTGGTATGGTACATGGTGGCAATGGAACATCGGCTTTATATGGAGGCTTGCTCATGTTTGCATTTGCCGGTATGCAGTTTCTTTTTTCACCTGTCATTGGTAACCTGAGTGATCAGTATGGCAGGAGGCCGGTTTTGCTTTTTTCATTAATGGGCTTTTGCATTGATTACCTGATCCTGGCTTTGGCTCCGACCATTGGGTGGTTATTTGTAGGGAGAATACTGGCCGGTATTACAGGAGCAAGTTTTACTACCGCATCGGCTTATATTGCAGATATCAGTACACCTGAAAAACGCGCACAGAACTTTGGGATGATCGGTGTGGCTTTTGGGGTGGGTTTTATATTGGGACCGTTAATTGGTGGCTATGTCGGATATTTCTTTGGAACAAGGGCGCCATTTTATTTCTCTGCGGGATTGACTTTTCTTAACATGGTTTATGGCTATTTTATCCTGCCTGAATCATTAGATAAAGAACATCGGAGAAAATTCGACTGGAAACGAGCCAACCCGGCAGGCGCTTTAAAAAGTCTGAAAAGATATCCTGCATTGTCCGGATTTATGATCTGTCTGTTTTGCCTGTTCGTGGCAGGACATGCTACTCAAAGTACCTGGATCTATTTCACAGCAGAAAGGTTTCACTGGGGTCCAAATATGATTGGCCTTTCGCTCGGTCTTGTAGGGCTTCTTGTTGCTATTGTGCAAGGCGGATTGGTTAGAGTGATCAACCCATGGTTGGGTGTTAAAAAATCTATTGTTTATGGTCTTCTAATTTATATGCTTGGTAATATTTTATTTGCTTTTGCCAACCGGGAATGGATGATGTTTGTGTTTATGATCCCATATTGCCTGGGAGGATTTGCCAACCCTGCCATGCAGGCCGCCACAGCGAACCAGGTGCCCGCCAATGAGCAGGGAGAGTTACAGGGAGCCATTACCAGTCTGCAGAGCCTTAGCAGCATTGCCGGGCCTTTGCTCATGACCAATCTGTTTTATTTTTTTACTAATAAAACCCCAGGATCTGTATATTTCCCCGGTGTACCATTTCTTGCAGCAAGCGTGCTAATTGTAGCCGGATTATTTTTTGTCAGGAAAGGATTTACAAAACTCGGGGCAAGCAATCCTGAATTTGCAGCAGAGCAAACAGTTACTGAAGAAATCGTAGCAGCAGAATAATTTTAGAATATCTATGAATGTTTCTGTAGATTGGACGAATTTACTATCGTTAGCCTTCGGGTTCAAGTTTCAAATTTCATCTTTCCAAAATGAAAATGAATAAAGAATGGCATGACCAGAACCCAATGCCAAAGAACCCGACTTTTGATCAGCGGGTACAATGGCATACCGAACATCAGAAGCATTGCAAATGCCGCCCCATTCCTGCAAAACTTCTTGAGAAAATGAAGGGAAAAGGAATTATTTCCCGGTAATTGTTTCTGTAATAAATCGTATTTTTATTTTCAGACAAATCCTTTTACAGGTTCTGCATTTTGGTATCAGCTACCTTCTCATCCTCAGCATAGTTGATGGTTTTCTGTGTTTTTATAAGCACTGGCAAGGTTTCCATTAAAATTATTCAATTCGGGCAAAAATAAATGGCTAAAAATTAGGCTTTTTAATTTTAATTTATTAAGTTCGTTATTCAATTGCCAAAATTGTCAAACTATGAGAAAAAACTACAAACTGGTTTTTCCATTGCTGTCCCTCCTATGCTTTTTATTGCCAAATGCAACACGTGCAACACACGTGATGGGGGCTGATATTACATGGAAATGTCTCGGGAACGATAGTTTCGAACTGATCGTTCATGCCTACCGTGACTGCAACGGTATTCAATTGGGAGGTACGGACCTTACCTACCAAACCACGGGTGATACATGTGTAACTATTCCCGTAAACGCAAATCCTGATGTCTGTTGCGGAACAGATATCACTCCGGTTTGCAAAAGAAGCTGTGACAGATGCGAAGCCACTACCCCACCCTGTTCGTTTCCCTATGGTATCGAACAATGGACCATTACCGCAGTAGTTTACCTCCCTCCACCCTGCTGCAACTACACTATAGCCTGGCAGGAAAATGCGCGCAGCAGCCTGATAACCACCGGCGCAGCCAACGCCAGCTTTTATGACGAAGTCTATTTGAACCGCTGTATCAAACCCTGTGTTAGTTCGCCTTACTTCACAATACCCCCTGTAGGTATATTTTGCACCAACCAGTGTATCGTATACAATCCCGGAGTGGATGACAACAGCCGGGACGCTGAAGGACGTGCAGATTCGCTGGTATATAGCTTTGGGATACCCTATTCATCCCAGGGAAATTCGATTCCCTATCTTTATCCATATACCAATGACGCCCCTCTCATCTATGCAGGTTCAAGTAAAAACGAGGCTTTTATCCCGCCTACATGCTATGGATTTCACCTGGATTCTACCACCGGAGATATCGAATTCAAGGCTCTTAAACCAGATCAAACGGTATTTGTAATTGTAGTGGACATCTACCGGCGTGATTCATTGGGTGTGGAGCGGAAAATCGGTGAAATAAAGCGTGATATGGAGATCATTATAATGGATTGTCCTGCCAATCATCCTCCAATTATTCCGGGTATAAACGGAGGCACAACTTATTCTGAAAAAATATGCGCTGATCAGCAGACATGTTTCCAGGTAAAAGCTTTTGATCTGGATCTTCCCGATACTGATTATTTATCATGGAATAATCCCGGAACCATGACCGGAGCAAGCTTTACAGTTGTCCCCAATGGCCAGAAATGGCCGACTGCCGTATTCTGCTGGTATCCTACTGACAAGGATGTCAGATCATATCCATATACATTTATTGCGACTGCTATAGACAATGCCTGTCCGGTACCGGGGAGGGCTTCACGGGCGTTCAGCGTTTATGTTATTGCAGCACCAAGTGCCAATTATTCCGCCATAGTTCAAAAATGTGGTATGGTCTATTTCCAGGCGAGTCCATCCAAGTCTTCCTCCACAACCATAACAAATTATCTCTGGTCGGGTGAAGGATCGCCGGGACATAGTCCCTTATATAAAATCGGGAAGACCGCATCTTATCAATATAACTCTGGTGGCACTTATCATTACAACCTGGTTGTCACCGGCCCAAATGGTTGTACAAGAACATATTCAGACAGTGTTACCATTGCCCCTTTCCCGGGAATAAGCCTGCCAAAAGATACGCAGGTTTGTAATAATTCACCGACAATAACAGTAACTGCAAAAACTATCAATGCTTACAAACCATATAATATATGGTGGAATTTCAAAGACAAAAAAGGCGATTCACTGACCACTATTTCAATTACTGAAACCATCACTCATGATACCACATTCCGGGTAAACATTTTTGATGAAGGTTGCCCCAATTTCGATTCCATGAAAGTAAAAGTAATTCCACTTCCCAAACCAAATATAGGAGCAGATAAACGTGGCTGCTGGGGAAAAGGGGTTATGCTGACCACCGGTTTAAAACATATGCCTGTTACCAACTGGACCTGGATCAATGGTAAAGACACAGTTAATAACCAGTTAAAAGGCGATACAATAATTGTAGGAGATTCAGGCATATATACAGTTTCGGTTCAGGATTCAATCGGATGTCCGGGAAATGATACTGTAAATGTATTTTTCAATCCATTGGTTCAGGTTCTGGGAATTGATACAACTGTTTGTGTAGGTGATTCGGTTACACTCAAAGCTGGCATAGGGGGTCAGGGAGCAAGTTATACCTGGATGGATCAGATCCATAACAATAAAATCGTGAATACTGATCCCATTTATAAGTTTGCTGCTATCGGCTCATCAGGATATGGAAAAAACGCCTTTTTTAAAGTAGTTATCAAGCAGACGGGACATGGATTAACATGTTCTGATACAGGTTACTTCAAGGTAGTCGTGAACACCCCGAGTCATCCTATTCTGGATTCCCTTAAACCTAAATGTATTGATGATCCACCTTATAAATTAGGAAATACACCACCATGGGTTGATGCGGGTCATCAGGGTGGTACATGGTATTATCCCAGGAAACCCTCAGCGATTGTTGATAATTTTTTATATCCTTCCAACATGGGCAGGACTGATAATGACCATACATTGGGTTGGGTTCACTATTTATTTGTAAATGAATACAAATGTGTTACTGATGATTCCGCCCATATTAATATCAGTCTGAAGCCTCAGGTAACAGCCGGACCAGATACAACCATCTGTACCGCAAATGGAAAATATCTTCTGAGCAATAATTCTGTTTCACCTGCAGGTGGATTATGGTTTGCACTGAAAGGAACTCCAAACGGAGCCATCTCCTATTCGAAAAATCGCGACAGTGTTTTATTCGATCCAAATTACCAGGGCATTACAGATACGGTATATGGAATTATATATTCATACCAGGACCAGGCTGTAAATGGCAAATCATCCTGCAGCAACAGCGACACTGTATACCTTCGGGTCAGGTCCAACCCGGTTGTTACAGTTATTCCTGCGGATTCACTTTGCATGAATGCCGGACCTGTACAATTTACCTCCATGTCTCCTCAGAACGGAATCTGGAAATTTGCTTCCGGTGATATAACCAATCCGCATGCTTTGAGATTTGATAAGTATTCTCAGACTTACAGCTTTATAGCAGATTCAGCAGGGCCCGGGTGGCATTATTTAACATATACTGCTTTTGGTGATTTGCAAGGTCATATGTGTCCCACTACTAAAAAAGACAGCATGTATGTAGTTCCTGCACCTCAGAATGTCGACTTCCATACTGCTGACACCTTATGGGAATATTGCGTAAACCATTCAAAGGTTGCACTTGTTCCAACATCAGCAGGAAAGACTATTGCTGGAGGTTCATTCGTTGCCGGAAGAGAGGTTTACGAATCGGGCAAAAACTATTATTTTGACCCGAGTCTTGCAGACACTGTCAATAGCAACCCTGTTTTATATATTTTGTATTACAATCATAATCAATGTCATGTATCCGTATCTCATGATGTAAAAGTTGATGGCCGTCCTTTTGTTACATTTAATTCGGTACAGAATGTATGTGCAAACCAGGGTAGTTTTGAAATGAAGGCCACCAAATACAATGCAACGGGATTAATCTGGAGTGCTGACGGTGTGCCATACACAGGGTTCATAAACCAAAACGGTGATAGCACAGAAGTTTCATATAGCCCAACTAATACGCAAATACTGAATGGCAAATTCACTATCTCAGTTAAAGCGTCAAAACTTGGTAATTGTGCCCCTTATACGGCATCGAAAAGCTTCATTATCAGCCAGCCACCTGTTATTAAATTCACATCACCAAGAGATGGCTGCGAACCATTGCCCATACATTTCAATGCTGATTCAGTGATGATAAACAATATTACCATCGCAAGTGATCCTTCCCAGATGAAGCGTATTGATTGGGACTTCGGGGACGGTTCATCTCATTCTCAGCAACAAAATCCTTATCATGTATACAAGGTAACGAATGGGAAAGACACACAACAGTTTGATGTGACATTGACTGTAACTTCTGATTCGGGTTGCGAAGGCAGCTTGACTAAAAAAGGATGGATTACTGCTTATGCAACTCCAAAACCTGTTATTTCTGCCAATCCGCAATTCACCACAATTGCCCTGCCTCAAATACAGTTCACACTCGATACAAAGAGTACGGGAATTGATTTCTCAGATCCAAAAACAACATACCGCTGGTCATTCGGAGATAATTCTCCACAGAGCACTTCCTATCTCCGGAATCCTGTACATACCTACGGAGACACAGGTACCTACAGGGTTTGGATCCAAGTGAATTCGAAAGGATGTACGGGTGATACATTCCTGACCGTATATGTACAACCTGAGTTGATTATTTATATCCCGAATGTGTTTAAACCAGATAATCATCATCCGATAAGAAGTACTCTTATGGATGAACCCAATTACTTTGACGCTGAGGTCAATAACACTTTTCAGCCCGTTATCAGTGACTATGCCACTTTTCAGATGAGTATATACAATCGTTGGGGGCAATTGATGTATTCTACAAATGATCCTGGCAAAGGTTGGGATGGATGGTATCAAGGTCACGAACCTGTACAGGACGCCTATGTATATGTTATTAAAGCCACAAGTTATTCTGGCAAACCATATACTTTTACCGGGACTGTAACATTGGTTTACTAGACATTCTTTCAATAAAATCTTAACAAAAAAGGGGGCCTATGTCCCCTTTTTTGTTTTATTTATTTTTAATATTTTGAACAACTTGCATGGTTCATTCCTTACTATAATAATTAATAAACTTAAATAAGAAAAATTATGGGAGGCATTTTATACATTATCGCTGTTATACTCATTATCGGATGGGCCATTGGTGTATTTTTTTACAGCGTCGGTGGACTGATACATATATTACTTGTCCTTGCCATCATTGCGATATTATTCCGTCTTATCAGCGGAAGAAGGATATAATTTTCAAGCTAACCTTGGATCCGCTTTTCCATTAAGCCACGTACTTTTTCCTTAAGAGCAGGAATATCCTTTTTGGTCATTCCTTTTGTTTCGATAGGTTGCTCCCACCAGGCATTTACCTTTCCTGGTATGAGTTTGAAAAGATTCCCTGGTTGCAATATTTTCCGGGTGTCGTAAATAGTGCACACGGCAATAGGAGTACCTGTATTTATAGCAACCGTAAAGGCTCCATCGAGAAATTCTGTAAGCAGCTCATTTGTTTTATTCCTGCTTCCTTCAGGATATAAAAAAACTGAAACTCCCTGTTTTAGCTCTGATTCCATCTTTTTGAGGCTCATCACCCTGTCTCTCACGCTCTGGCGTTTGACAGTAATGTATAATGTACGGATGATATAACCTAGAAAAGGGGCTTTCCCAAGTTCGTCTTTTGCAAGGAATTTAAATGTATTATCAGTTGCGATGGCACAAACTGGAATATCAAGATAACTCCGATGGTTACTCACAAACACATAAGTTTCCTTTGGCCGAATAAGATCTTTGCCAAAGACTTTGAGCCGGGCACCGCTACAAAACAAAACATAATGTGCCCATATCTTCGAAAGTTTATTTGCTATCTGAACGGCATTTACTCCTCCAAAACGAAGTATGATCGCATAAATGAGCGTAACAATAATGAGGGAAATGATGATCAGCAGACCTGCAAGAATGGCAAAAATAAAACCGAAAACTGATTTGAAAAACTGCATTTGCCTAACGAAGGTAAGGAGAAATAAAGAACAAACTGAAATCATGTTCAGATCAGGATTCTTTTATCAACCATTTTTCAATTTCATTTTGATTACATGTTTAAACTATACCTTTGCGGCGATTTGTTTTTTTTGAGAATTATAAATTATTAAAAGGCTATTTCATTATGACAGCGTTGAGAACCATAAAATATTTATTTGCAGGCAGTTTATTCCTACTATCAATTCCTGCAATGCAGGCGCAGGTTAAGGGCACAAAATATGCAATCAAAGACATAAAGCGCCTTGACGCTTCACCTGTCAGGGATCAGTATCATAGTGGAACCTGCTGGGATTTTTCAACAAGTTCATTCCTTGAGTCAGAATTACTCCGAAAAGGGAAAGGCGAAATTGATCTGTCAGAAATGTTTTTTGTAAGAAAGGATTATGAAGAAAAAGCCATCTGGTACGTGAAAATGCATGGCGCCATGAGTTGGGGCCAGGGTGGCGAAGCGCATGATGTATTGAGGATATACAAAGAATATGGTGCCATGCCATATGATGCTTATCCAGGTAATTTTGAATTATCTGGTAAGCCAAAACTTTTTGAACTTGAGGCCGTTCTGAAGGGGTTGCTCGACGCCGTCATCAAAAATCCCGACGGACAACTCAGCCCCTATTGGAAAGACGCGGTAAATGGCGTTTTGGATGCTTATCTTGGTAAAATACCTGAAAAATTTCCATATAAAGGAAAAGAATATACAGCAAAAACATTTGCGGATATGCTTGGCCTTGACCCGGATGATTATATAGAACTCACCTCGGTTACAGATGAACCTATTTATGGCCAGTTTGTAAATTATGTAACTGACAACTGGCATAGTGATCTGATATATAATATTCCGTTAGAAGGGATAAAGGATATTTTGAATAATTCCATTGACAAAGGCTATACCATTGCATGGGGAGCAGATGTAAGCGAACCGGGATTCGCTTACAAAAAGGGCGTTGCTGTATTGCCGGATGTCAATTGGGATACGATAGCTAAAGATAAGCGAGATAGTTTTGTAGACAACCCAATGAAACAAATGGAGGTCACGCCTCAATGGCGCCAGCATGAAATTGACAATTACAATACCGGCGATGACCATGGGATGCAGATAACCGGAACTGCTGAAGATCAGCTGGGAAATAAATTCTATACCGTAAAGAACAGCTGGGGAACAAAAATGAGCAATTACAAAGGGTATTTTTATGCTTCGGAATCTTATGTTCTGGCAAAAACAACTGCGATAATGGTGAATAAAAAAGCCATTCCAAGAGAAATAGCAAGGAAACTCGGTATTTGATGCTTGTGTCAATTATTAAACAGGAAACCTCATGAAAAAAACAATTATTGCATTTTTGGCTATTGGCCTCACTGCCTGTGCATCGTATAAAATCGTAGCACCATCGAAAACTGATGTTGAACATGGATCAGCTAAGTATCCGGGCCTGACCCTTGCCGATCTCACCGAAGGTAAAACTATATTTGAAAGAAACTGTGTCAAATGCCATAGCCCTCAAAGACCATTTAGGGTATCTGCGGCAGAAGTAGAAAAAATAATGCCGAAGATGGCAAAAAAAGCTGGTATTGACAGCAGAAAATCAGAGCTTGTGCTTAAATACCTGATTACAATGAAAGGCACGGCTAAGAAATATTATTCTATTAGAATTTGAAATAAAGCAAACTCAGGTCAGCCTTTTTTCAAGGATAGATTTGACTTTATTATAAAGACCCATGGGTGTCATGGTACGCCAGGGAAGATCATCAAGTTCGCCGCCAAAATTAAAATAATAATCAACTCTGTGGGTTCTGAATTCCCGGAAAACATGTTCCTGGAAATTTATGGCCGCAATCCATCCATCCTCAATATCCTGGAACCACTCTTCATAATAATCGTCACCTTCGTAATGGAAATTCAACACATTTTCACCAATCAGGATAAACTTATTAATCCCATTATCAATCATAGGATCTAAAACTTCGCGCTTTAAAAACATGATATCATTTGAAATGGCATCATTCCATTCTCCGATAAGTTCAATAATGGTAAAACCTTCTTTGTAATCAGCATATAATATCTTGATATACAAAGTAGGAGACCCTATCTCATCCCATTGCGGATGTATATAATGATCGTATACTGAATTGGTGAAATAAAACTCGCTATATGTTCTCTTATAAAACGGGGACCGCTTATCATGTTCAGCTGTATAATAATCCCGCCAGTTGAAATGAGGTTCTATTTCATGCATATGAGTTTCAGAATTTTAATGCCCTGGTTTTTCTTTCTCCGCTTCTGTTTTATCTATTACAGCACGAACATTGCCAAATTTTAAAAGAGATTCTTTGGCATAATCGTATTCCCATTTGTACAAATTCATGAGCATTCGGGTTCCACGTTCCACCAGTTTTTTATTGGTAAGCATCATGTCCACCATTTTATTGTCCTTCACCCGGCCAAGTTTTATCATTACAGCCGTGGTTAACATATTTAATACCAGTTTCTGAGCCGTCCCTGCTTTCATACGGGTGCTTCCTGTTACAAATTCAGGGCCTACTACAATTTCCACAGGACAATCTGCAAAACCGGCTATTGGGCTGTTATTATTGCATACGATGCATCCTGTCTTAATGCCGTGATGCCTGCAATCTTTCAAACCTCCCAGTACGTAGGGTGTGGTACCAGATGCCGAGATGCCAACTACAAAGTCTTTACCGCTGATCTGATATTTTTTAAGATCTTTCCAGGCGGCATCCATGTCATCTTCGGACCCTTCACTTGCTTTTCTGATGGCATCATCTCCTCCGGCAATCAGGCCGATAACAATATCATGACTTACACCAAAAGTGGGAGGGCATTCTGAGGCATCAACAATACCAAGCCTGCCACTCGTGCCTGACCCGATATAAAACAAACGACCTCCGTCACTTAATTTTTCATAAACCGAATCGACAAGAATCTGTATCTGCCTCATAGATCTGGAAACTGAAACCGGGACAGACTTATCTTCTGTATTGATATTATTGAGCAGCGTAAGGGTATCCATATGCTCAAGATCATGATAATTAGAATCAGATTCAGTCGTTCTTTCTTCTTGAAACATATTAATTTTCTTTTCGGGTTAAGTGATATATAACCAGTTCATCTATTGGGGATTTTATAAGCTTTTTCAGGTTTACGCTGTATTCCGATGATATTTTTTCCAGCTGTTTCCTGTACACATAGCCAATGGAACCAACCACCCCAAAAGGCAAATCACGAAAGCCCGGATACTGAGAAATATGTGCTTCAAAATAATCTCTCATGCTCTGCTCTACAAGTTCATTGCAATAATCCTCATGTATATTTTCTGAAATAAAAGTTGAAAAACCAGCAAGCCAGCGGTTCGGATTTTCTTTTTTATATACCTGATCTAATATCATCTTGTCGTCAAGTCCGAATGTAGCATAAATTTTTTTATGAATAGATTCAGGCATTTTAAAGTATAGAAAATCACGTAATAACTTTTTGCCCATATAGGCTCCACTCCCTTCATCTCCAAGAATAAAACCAAGGCTTGGCACGCTGTCAACAATCTTATCCCCGTCATATACACAAGAATTGGAGCCGGTACCCAATATTCCAACGATCCCTTCTGTATTAAACCATAATGCCCTGGCTGCACCCATCAGGTCGTGCTCAATTTCAATTTCTGAATTCGCGAAACAATTTTTGAAACTATTATACATAATAGACTTGTTTTCATAGGAAGAGCAACCTGCTCCATAAAAATAGATATTTGATATGCTAAAGTTATCAATCTTTGGAATCACCTCATTACTTAATATAGCAGCGATCTGGTCTTTGGACTGTATGTATGGATTAAAACCCTGAGTCTGAAACTCAAGTTTCTGATCGTTTTCGCCTGTTAAAACCCAGGAGGTTTTTGTAGATCCGCTATCAGCTATGAGTATCATCAGGATATTATTTATAATTTACAAAAAAAGGGGTCATGGTGCCTATGTTTTGAATTGCGAATTTCTGTTAACTTTGCTAAAATTAACGATTAAAGATGCGAAGAATTATTATATGTTTGCTGGCGTTGACGATCAGCGCAAGCGTTTCTGCCCAGGTTTCTTTAAAAAAGAAGAAAAAAACTGCAACAACTGATAGTTCTGCAGTAAAAAAGGACAGTACTGTAAATCAAAAAGCTACGAATGAAGATAACGATGCCGACAAATCAGGTGGTGGGAAATTTGATTATAAATCAGCTAATGCCAAAGCTGCGCAGGAAGATGCAGAATCAGCCTCAGATAATAAAGGCGCTAACGGTTCGGATTCATCAGTAAGTTCAAAACCAGGAATAAAGGGAAAATCTGCGCCTGGCTCCAAATCGGCATCCGGAAGTAAAAGTTATTCAAAAACGCCTGTTGCAAAACCCAAACCTGCACCAAAACCAAAGCCAATGACTGCTGCAGAAAAGAAAAAAGCGGATGCAGAAGCAGCTGAAATAGAAGCGGCAACACCAAAAGGCGTTGAAGCTTTGTATTATAAGTTCCCCATAGAATATCTGCCTGTTGTTAAGGAGTTTATGGATTATAAACAATCAGAAAGCCCAACGGATGAGTTGCACCGTGTTAAAATAAAAGATGATAATACCATGCGGAAACAGATTATCAGGTTTAAAGATATTGACAAAGGATATTTAATGCTTCAGAAACCGGGCGATACCAAATATACCCGTATGCAGGTTTATAAAATGACCAATGGCAACCTTGTTATGGCAGTAGAGCAATCTGATTGCCCTAACGGGATATGTTCAGGAACACTGCAGTTTTATTCAAAAACGGCAGGAGGCTGGAGAGATGCCACAGAAGAATATTATCCGCAGGTTGATTATAAGTTTGTGATTGACAGGTTGAAATCTGCTTATAAAAAAGAATACAAGGACCTTGAGCTTTATAATTCCCATAATTATGAAGACAATGATGCCAACCTTAAAAAAGCTATTACTTACCAGATTTCCCCCGACGACGGGAGCATCGTTATTCAAGAAGAAAACCTTCCTTGCAAGCTATATTCAGTAGTATGGGACATCAAAAAAGAAAAGTTTGTATTGAAAAAAATAGAAAAATAGGCTTAGATTCTTTTAACATTGCCGGAATGTTTCCGGTTGCAAACATTATTTGATATGCCCGATTGTATTATTGTTGAAATAAAAAACAGGACCTGCTATATAACACTAAACAGGCCTGATGTATTCAATGCCTTTGATGACGAGCTGAGTTATGCCCTCCAGGATGCCTTGAAAGAGGCCACCCGGAATGATGAGGTACGGGTTGTTGTATTGACAGGAGCAGGCAAGGCATTTTGCTCGGGTCAGGACCTTAAAGACATTGCTCAAAAAGAAAACCGTTCATTGCGGGATTCCATCGACAAGCGTTATAATCCCATGATAAGGGCCATGCGAACCATGCCAAAACCAATTATCTGCCGTTTGAATGGCGTAGCAGCCGGCGCAGGATGTTCATTGGCCCTGGCGTCTGATATGATCATTGCTTCAGAAAATGCATCTCTTATAGAAATTTTTATAAACGTTGGACTAGTCCTGGATTCAGGATCTTCTTATTTTCTTCCACGTGTTGTAGGCAACCAGAAAGCATTCGAACTAGCCACAATGGGTAGCAAGGTAATGGCAGCACAAGCATTTGAATGGGGAATGATTAGCAAAGTAGTTCCTGCAGAAGAGCTTGACAATGCTGTTGAGGCTGTGGTGAGCTTTTACCGCAATGCCCCAACCAAAGCAGTAGGCCTTATGAAAAAAATGATGAACAAATCCTTCAATTCTGATCTGGATACCATGCTTGAATATGAGGCTTATTGCCAGGAAATAGCTGGAAACAGCGAAGACTACAGGGAAGGTGTCAATGCCTTTAATGAAAAGCGAAAGCCTGAATTTAAAGGTAGATAATAGCTCAATTTCTTTCAATTTCTAATCGAGAACAATGACCCCTGCCAGAGAGAAAAAATTCAAAGACGTTATTTCCAAACGCCAGCCCGGGCTCACTGTTGTCCTGGAGAATATTCACGATCCTCATAATATATCCGCAATACTCAGAACCTGTGATGCTGTCGGGATCATGGAAGTTTATGTGATAAATACGCGCGACGTGTTGAAAAAAAAACTGGGCAAAAAATCATCAGCTTCCGCCCGAAAATGGGTTAAAGTTCATTATTTTAATACAGTTGCGGATTGCGTAAATACCTTAAAATCAAATGGTTTTTTGATATATGCGACGCATTTGTCTGCTAATGCGCATAGTTTATATGATCTTGAGCTTTCGAGTCAGGTTGCCCTGGCATTTGGCAATGAACATGCCGGTGTATCAGATGAATTGCTTGACTTTGCAGACGGAAATTTTATTATCCCGATGATGGGAATGATTCCCAGTCTTAATGTATCTGTTGCCTGTGCAGTATCTTTATATGAGGGGCTAAGGCAAAGAAAAGAAAAAGGTCTTTATGAAGCTCCGGCAATACAAGCACATCTCATTGAAAATCTATATGAGGAATGGAGTGGTGAAGAATATTCACAGGCTGAAACTGAATCATAAGATTAATAAACATCAGTCGGCTCAAATTCGAAGACCTGGTCATATTCAGGTTTTACAACCATCTTTCCTTTCCTGTTGATAAACCCGTATTGGCCATTAATTTTCACAGCTGCGAAGTTGTTATAAAAAAACTGGGCATCATCAAACTGAGGTTGAATAACAAAGATTCCTTTTTTATTAATGTACCCATATTTTCCATTTTCTCCCTGAATCGGGGCAAGTCCATCTTTGAATCGCGTAAGGGTATTTCCTGAAAATTGAGGTTTTATCACAACCTTGCCCCTGGTATCCATGAAACCAATTTTTCCCTTATCCCTGAAACTGATCATTTCATCCTGCGCCAACACGTCTACGTCTTCATAAGGAACCTGGATCACTACTTCACCTTTGGCATTGATAAAACTATATTTGTCGCCCTGTGCCACATATGCAACTCCATTCTCAAAACGGTATGCATCATCATATTGCGAACTTGCTATGGTCTTGTTTTTCATATCAACAAAACCCCAGTGGCTTCCTGTTTTTACAGCAGCTTTTCCTTCATAAAAATCCTGTGCATTATCATATGAAGGTTTTATTGCAAAGCTATCGAGGCTGTCTTTAAATCCATATTGCAGGCCGCCACCTGTTCTCGAAAGAATTCTACCATATCCATCATTAAAATCGAACCCTTTCTCAAAGTTCTGCAATACCATTACCAGGTATCCCAGTTTGTTTATATATCCACGGTAATTTACCGAATCCTTATGATCAAAATAAGAAATGAGTGCGCGCCCATCATGAAATGGATCAGCAGCAATAAACCTGGGTTTAAATCTGAATGTCCCTTTTTTATCAATATAGCCCCAATATTTGCCATATTTAACATTTGCAAGCCCTTCACTGAAACTACCTGCATTATCAAGGTTAAATGGTATCTGAACTGTTCCTGTGGTGTCGATATAGCCCCATTTGCCCCCTTTCGATACGGCTGCGTAAACCTGCCCATTCTGTGCAGAAGAATATTCCGGTATCATCAGAAATGAAAAACCAATGATACAGGAGTACAATAATACTTTTAAATTAATCATAAAATTCTTGAATGCTATGAATACATCCACAAGACGATAATTATAACATTTGGATGCCTGAAAACAATAATTTTTTCGGTTTATATTTCTCAGTATTTACGCAAAGATTTTACATATTGCGCCAAAGCATGAATTTCAACCGAATTAAGTTTTTCACTGTATCCTTTCATTACGCTGCCCCTTCCATTCTGAATGATTGTCGATAAACCCGCATCATCCAAAACACTGATGCTTAAATTTGCCGCTCCATGATTACCAAGCTTTCCATCAGGTCCGTGGCAGGTGTTGCAACCAGTATTTACATATAAAAAGAGCCCGTATTTCACTTCATCATAACCAGGTGCTGCCGGATCTGTAACAATACCGCTCAAATCTGGTTTTACGGGTTTATGCAAGGCAGGATCTTTGATATAACTCAGCATGATGACATATAGAAAAATCAGGAAAGTAAAAATTCCCATGATTTTGCTGTTTTTGTTGAAGGCATAAATTCCCGTGCCGATGCTAAGAGCAATAAGGCACATTTTAATTAAAAACCAGGCATCGCTAAGTCCGGTTTTTGATAATATGGCCAGCATTATTCCCGTTGCAAGGAATAAAAAAGGCAATATCATTTCACCAATGACCCTTGTTCGTTGTCTGAACCTGGCAAGTCCTGCCGTATTGTTCATTAATAATAGGATAAGCTTGATAGTAAAAACGATCACATATAAGGTGATAAGGAGCTCATGCGTGTGTAACAGTGCAGAATATAAGGTTCCCATGGGTTAATTTTTTGTCAAAGATATATAAATGCCTCCACTCGTAACATATATGATCATTTGAGCAGAATTAAACTCTAAAATTCCATGGTCATTCTGATAAGAACAAGTAATTTATTCCCCTGTAAAATAATGCATTGGCGGGAAAACAGCATAAACCTGGGCTCTGTTCAATTCGAGTCTGTTACCTATATTTACTGATGAACCTAAAACCCAGTTTCCGTTTGATTCTTTGGATGCGGCAAGCATCACCTGACCAAACTTTGTGTCTATAGTAGCTGAGGCTTCAGGAGGATTGCTAACCCTTTCTTTTGCAAATTCAGGCACACGTATCAGCGATAACATTTTGACATAAGCATTTGCTTTTATCTGGTTTATAGGCCTGCCGTTTATAGACCATGTTCCATTTACATTTTCGAGCAGGTAATAGACATTCGTATCTGGTGATATTACTTTAACCGTCTTGTAATAATATGGGTTAATGGGGTTCAGTATTCTTTTCCTGAAGTTATGATCAGGAGCAAGCATGGAACCATCCAGATAAGTTTCCTTAAGAAGATATACTGAATCGCTGTTTATTCGTCTGAAATAATAACTGGCTTTGAATTGATCAACAAATTCCAGCCTTCCAATGATAAACCTGCCAGCTATATTGTCGCCTTCATATACAATCACCCTGGTTCCGTTATCATCAAGACCTTCCGATTTCCATTTGCTTTTATCCAAAATAACCAGCTTTGCAGTATCCATTTTTGTAAAATGCCGCAGTGCACGGATCACAATTGCCAGATCGGCATCTACGATAGCATGATCCTGCAATCTCACTTTCCAAATGCCGCTGTCCTGGAAAACTGAGTACATAGCATTCATATTGCTTTGGGGTATCACATCCCATCTCGTAATGGACAGGCTATCCAGGGCTGCTCTTTCACTTACAGAAACGAGTTTATTATCCTTATGCTTTGACAAAAAATGATATAGTAAAAAGCATGCTATAGCAATGATTAAAAAAAACGTGAATTGAATGAGAAATCCGGATTTACTTGTTTTTTCGGGCATAATGATAATTTATTTTTAGCGAATCAGGTTTCAAATTTAAGCTATGTATGCTTTCCTGCTATTATTTTTATGTGCCCGCAATCATATCACAATCTTATATTTTTTAATTTCACTGAACAATTGTACTTTCAAGATGTTTATATATAAACAAAAAATTAATATTATGATAATTAGAAACTTACAATCAATCGAACGAAATATCGTTTTAGGTATGACTTTGATTACTGCTGTTGTTTTCACATCCTGTTCCCGAACCCTTACCAGCCTCCGTAGTTCCGAAAAATTACAGAATCAGCAGGTATTATTGACGAAACCATCTGAAGTAACTGTTCCCCAAACGGCTGTGGTTTTCCCGAAAGAGCAGTCCCCATCAGTTTTACAAAAAGCTGATAAGGTTGAATTGGTTCAAGCAGCAAAAAAACATAAGTTCAGCATGTGGGCGAATTCTCAATCGCATTTCATCATCCAAAAATCAACCTTGGTAAAAAACACGATCGTAAAAACGGTTGATAACCAAATGGCATCCGTTAAGTCCATGAGTAAAAACAATAATCAAATGTCTGACAATCATTCAGCACAACCCATGCGTGATCTGATCCGTACAGGCATAATGTGCATTGTGATTGCTTTGGTTTTATATCTTATAGCATGGCTGTTATTTTTTGCCGATCCTATAAGTACCTTATTTTATGTCCTTGCCACAATTTTTCTTGTTGTTGGAATTTTATTCCTTCTCTTTGGTCTCTTGCGAATGATGTAATATTGAGTAATAATTTTTTCAAAAGCCGGTATCTAAATATGCCGGCTTTTTCTTTTTTATTATTTATTTCCCAAAGACAATATTACCAAACCGTAAAATATTTGGTAAAAACATCGTCATTTGAAAAAAAACCTAAAGATTTGTGCCCATGAAGAAACCTACCCGGCATATTATCGGACGACGGGAACTGGTGAGTTTCCCCGAACTGGGATTGATGAGCATAGAAGCTAAAATTGATACAGGAGCTTATACATCTTCTTTACATTGTAAAGAAGTGAGCCTATTTGTCAAAAACGGAACAGAACATGTATCCTTCCTTTTACTTGACTCAGAACATCCGCTTTTTGAAAATAAACTAATAGAATGGCCGGTTCACAAGATAAAACAAGTAAAAAATTCATTTGGCCAGGTAGAAGAAAGAATTGTAATACGGACAAGAATAGATTTTTTTGATCTTATCTATGAAATAGAAATATCACTCGCTGATCGTTCGTTGATGGATTATCCGGTACTTTTGGGGCGAAAAGCACTCCGGAAAAAATTTATTGTTGACGTTTCCAAAGTTCATTATGCCCCCAAAAGAAAAACTATCGAATATAAATAAATGAAAATCTGTATATTAAGTAGAAATGAAAACCTTTATTCCACCAAACGATTGATGGATGAAGCACGTAAGCATGGACATGAAACTACCGTACTTGACTATATGGATTGTAATATTCTCATTGAAGGCGGGAATCCGGTGCTGATTGTAAACGGAAAAAATATTGCTTTGCCTGATGCCATTATTCCACGAATCGGTGCCTCAAAAACCTATTACGGATGTGCCGTAGTCAGGCAGTTTGAAATGATGAAGGTTTTTACCAGTGTCAAATCCCAGGCCATTGTACGTTCGCGCGATAAACTCAGAAGCATGCAGATATTATCAAGGCATGGACTCGGACTTCCGAAAACTGCTTTTTCTGCGCATCCTGAACAGATTAAATCCATTATGAAACAGGTAGGCGGGCCTCCTATTGTTATTAAATTATTGGAAGGCACACAAGGAAAGGGCGTTGTGCTTGCTGAATCTTTAAATGCTGCAAAATCTGCACTTGACGCCTTTTTCGGACTCAAAGCCAACATTATCATCCAGGAATATATTAAAGAATCTAATGGACGCGATATCAGGGTATTTGTTATCAATGGCAAAGTTGCAGCCGCTATGGTACGGCAGGGTGTCCACGGCGAATTCCGGTCAAACCTCCATCAGGGTGGTATAGCTCAGAAAGTAAGGCTTACGAAACTGGAGCGTGAAACGGCAATTAACGCGGCCAAAACATTGGGTTTGTCTATTGCAGGGGTTGATCTGCTTCAATCAAGCCGAGGCCCGCTGGTGATGGAAGTAAACTCCTCCCCCGGCCTGGAAGGTATTGAAAAAACCACAGGCAAAAATGTTGCGGTTCAGATTATAAGATATATCGAAGAAAACGCCTTCAAAAAATCAAAGGATAAAGTCGGGGCGTAATCAATGATCAGTCATCAATGATCAATGATCAATAACGGCCAATTACAACAATTCCAAGGCATTAAACTATATAAGGCAAATAAAAAGCCGAAAGCTTTTTCAAACTTTCGGCTCAATATAATAATTGATCATTGTTTATTGATCATTGATCATTTTACCCGTTCACCGTCTGTGCGCAATACGCATCATAAGCTGCGGCCAGGTTTTGAGCGATCATTTGAGCAGGGCGACCTTCAATATGATGTCTTTCAATAAAATGAACCAATTTACCATCTTTGTAAAGTGCAATAGAGGGAGATGATGGCGGATAAGGAAACATGTGCTTGCGGGCTTCGTCCGTAGCTTCAAGGTCCTGTCCGGCAAAAACTGTCAACAGCCTGTCTGGTCTTTTATCACCCATAAGGCTCATTTTTACACCCGGGCGGGCCATAGCGGCAGCACATCCGCAAACGGAATTAACGACCACAAGGGCAGTTCCTTCTTTATTTTCAAAAGCTTTATTCACTTCTTCAGCTGTGGTAAGTTCCTCAAAACCAGCAATGGTAAGGTCTTCACGCATAGGGGTTACAAGTTCTTCAGGATAAGGCATAATATATATGTTTTATTGTTAATTTACAAGTTCAAACACCAATCGTTTGATTTTAGTTTGGCAAAAGTAAGAAAAATGTGCTGATGAACTAATGAGATAATGTGCTAATGTTGAAAAAAGCCTCATTTACAAACTTGAGTGACAATAATGCAACTGCAATTCATTTGCAACTTGTATTTCAAGAGACATACGTCGGAAGGGAATAATAAATTGCAATCTTGTTTTTTTTTCTTGCAAACACTTGTTTGCATAATTTTTTCTTCTGTATATTTGCAATCAAATGTTTGCGCATTATGAAAACAAGACGAGATATCTACCAGGCTATTGCAGATCCGACACGGAGGGCCATCATTACCCTGATCGCGGTTCAGGCCATGACACCCAACGCGATAGCCGAACATTTTAAGACCACGAGACAGGCGGTATCAAATCATCTGCAGGTCTTAACTGAGTGTGAATTGGTTGCACAAAAACAAAAAGGAAGAGAGATCTACTATCAACTCGAAATCAATAAAATGAAAGAAATCGACAAATGGCTGGAGCAATTCCGAAAAATATGGGAGTCACGATTCGAAAAACTGGATGCTATCCTGGCGCAGATGCAGAAAGCCAAACAAGCTGGCTCTAAAAACAAACTTAAATAGTTCAATTTAAATAAACAAACGAAAGATTATTAACCATTTAAATAAAACGAGATGAATCCAAATCTGCTTTTTGATTTCTCCGTGAATAAGGAGACCAACGCTGTAGTTGTAAAACGTGAATTTGCAGCAGGGCTTGACCTGGTATGGGAAGCCTGGACTAACCCTGAAATCCTTGACCAATGGTGGGCACCTAAACCATACCATTTAGAAACCAGAACCATGGACTTCAGAGAAGGTGGCTACTGGCTCTATGCTATGATTTCCCCTGAAAACCAGGTGAACATGGCAAGAGTTGATTTCCAAAAGATTGAACCAAAGAGAAACTTTTCGGGCCTCGCTTCATTTTGCGATGATTCGGGCAAAATTAATACTGATTTTTCCAGCTCTGTATGGTCGAATTCTTTTAAAGAAAAAGATGGGAATACTATTGTAGATGTTAATATCAAATTTGAAAATTTGGAGGACCTGGAAGGTTTTGTTAACATGCGATTCCAGGAAGGCTTTACAGTGGCTTTGGGCAATCTTGATCAGTACCTGGAAGCACAGGGAAACCTTCGCAAGGAGTTAAATGCCAATAATATGACCAGAGTAGCAACGTATCTCAATTTCCCTGGGAATACCGAAGAAGCTATGAATTTTTACAGATCTGTATTCAAAACGGATTTCGCAGGACAGGGGCTCCAGCGCTTTGGCGATATACCGCCACAACCCGGCCAGCCTCCTTTAGCAGAGCCCTTAAAAAAAATGATCCTTCATGTGGAATTACCAATAACGGCAGGGCATATATTGATGGCTACGGACGCGCCTAAAGAAATGGGATTCACCGTGACACCTGGTAACAATATGCACATCAGCCTCGACCTGGATAACCGTGAGGAAACCAAAAGGATTTTCGATGAACTTTCTACCGGAGGAAATATAACCATGCCTTTGAAGGACATGTTTTGGGGTGCATATTATGGTGCCATTACGGACAAGTACGGCATAAACTGGATGGTAAACTGCGCAAATAAATAAGTTTCCCATTTTCTGTTCCAGGTTGGCGGGGACGCCAACCTGAATTTGGATTTGCAAAGGATTTGGATATCATATAAGCGGTCGGCGGGGACGCCGACAATGGACAGGAGTTTAATTGCTCCAGCGGAGCAACCTGTTTGTAAAAAAAAAATTATGCAATTATATCAAGTTCCAGCGGACCGCCTGTTATTATGTGTATGTAATTTGGTATTCAACAGGTCGTTCCTCCGGAGCTAAAAATCGTTTGTGATTGTATTTCTACAAACGGTGGGCTCCTCTGGAGCCAATTTGTGAACATTCGAAAAAAGAAAAACATTTTGAAAAATATTTGCGCTTGTAACATATTGAAATAATTCAAGTTAAAAAATAATTTTCCAAAGCACCCACCCACTTGGCGGTCTCGCTATATATGTATATAAAACCCAGGCGTAAGGCATAAGGGGTAAGGCGTAAGTGGCTCCTCCTTCGCCAAAGGCTTCGGCGGACGAAGAGCGCGAGAAAATCATGCGTTAGCCGCTTACGCCTTATGCCTGACACCTTATGCCTAATATAACGTTCACTTTAAAATCTGTAAACCAATATAATACGAATAAGATAAATCAAAAGGTGCTGCCATTTGGCACAAATGTACACCCAAACGTGACAGATAAGTCGTTCACTTTAAGCTAATAATC
>Ga0207032_1003_pt1 | contig 112129 bp, 96 predicted proteins | sample Alteio_BWMinCont_38_FD_153308 | JGI IMG/M metagenome (GOLD analysis project Ga0207032, IMG submission 153308) | Enriched cells from forest soil in Barre Woods Harvard Forest LTER site, Petersham, Massachusetts, United States -... | ecosystem: Environmental > Terrestrial > Soil > Temperate forest >... | reverse complement strand
GGCAGTGGATGAATTTTCACATCCCGAAAAAAATAAAAACCTTGAAGGGAAAAAAATAACCGCAAAAATACATCGCGATGATTTTATCCAATGGATCAGCGAAAACCATTTGCAGATAGAATTTATCTTTCATCTTGGCGCCAGAACCGATACCACAGAATTTGATATGGATCTGCTGAACCGGTTGAACCTTGACTATACCAAAAAAGTCTGGCATGCCTGTGCTGAATACGGGATACCGCTCGTTTATGCCTCTTCTGCAGCTACTTATGGGGGTGGTGAATTTGGCTATAATGATGATCCTGAATTGAGCGAAAAACTTCAGCCGTTGAACCCATACGGCATATCAAAAAACGAATTTGATAAATGGGCATTAAAACAAACCAAAACCCCTTATTTCTGGATCGGACTTAAATTTTTCAATGTATATGGCCCCAATGAATATCATAAAGGACGGATGGCCTCGGTAATTTTTCATGCGTTCAATCAAATCAAAGCCACGGGTGCTATGAAATTGTTCCGCTCTCACAATCCGGATTATACGGACGGCGGACAGATGCGGGATTTCGTTTATGTAAAGGATGTTACGGATGTCCTGTATTTTCTTCTTCATCATCGTGACAAAAGCAATTGCGGGATATACAACCTCGGGAGCGGTAAAGCGAAAACATTCCTTGAGCTGACAAAAGCTGTTTTTAAATCTATGAACCTGCCCGAAAAAATTTCATTTATAGATACTCCAGGGGATATCAGGGACAAGTACCAGTATTTTACAGAAGCCAGGATGACCAAACTGAGGAACATCGGGTACGAAAACCCCTTCACATCACTTGAAGAGGGAACAAAAGACTATGTTTTAAATTATCTTACAGATCACAAGTATTTGTAAATAAATAATTTAAAAAATATTTTCATTTTTATCGAACAAAATAAAACATTGAGCGTTTTACTTAGAAATGGAAGGATGTCAGATTCTTCCAGAGTGTCACATACGTTTAAGTTTTTTTATGGTGTGTTTAAAGGCCGCTCCGAACCCCGGGACGGCCTTTTTCTTTATGTTTGTTCCTTATATCAAACGGATGATCCAGGATTTAGGGAAATTTATCAGTAGAAATTTTGCATTGCACAGCCGCATTCATCTATTGAATGACAATCAAGGTATTGATAGGTTTTACATCAAAAGAGATGATGAACTCAGCTCCGGGATTACCGGGACCAAATACCGCAAATATGCCAGCCTGATTCTTTTTTTGCTTGAAAATAAATTTGATGAAGTTGTTATTATTGGAAGTGCGCAATCCAATAATGTGATCGCAGCATTGCAACTCCTGAATGAAAATCAAATCAAAGCGCGGCCTTTTTTGCTGGAAAGCAATGAAACCGAATTGAAGGGCAACCTGCTCTGGATGAACTTACTGCATGACATGAATGAGGTAACCTGGATAAGCAGAAATGAATGGGAAAACGTTGATGATATCGCGCAGAAATACAAAGAAGATCAAAATAAATCGGGCAAAAATATCTTCATTTTTCCTGAAGGCGGATTAACCATTGAAGCCATCCCCGGTGCCATGACGCTGGCCTATGATATTGAAGAAAACGAGAAAGAAAAAGGGCTGTTTTTTGATCATATATGTATTGATTCAGGCAGCGGTACACAGGCGATCGGATTGCTGCTGGGAATGAGGCTATTAAAAAAGACATGCGATGTTCATATCACACTCATTGCAGGTACTGAAACCGAGTTCATGGATATATATACTGTAATGACTTCATTATTTGAAGATTACACGGGAATAAAATTACCAATTGAAACATCATTTAATATTCATTTTTACAAGCCGGTTATATCCCCTTCTTTTGGCTCCATTACAACAACTGTCCTGACAGAACTCAAATCTATTGCCCGAAATGAAGGAATTTTGATGGATCCTGTTTATTCTGTAAAACACCTCATGACAGCCAAACAATATATTACAAGCCAGGGATTAAAAGGTAATATTCTATTTATTTACAGCGGGGGGAGTTTTGGGCTGAGCGGTTTCCAGGGGATGCTGGGGAAATTAAGTTGAAAACTTGATTTATATTTCCGCTCCAGTTACAAACTGGAGCGAGCAGTTTAAATCTTATTTATTAACCGTAAAAGAGTTCAGAATCCTTTCTCCCATAGGCTGATACATTGCAAATTTGGTTTGCTCACAGGTCAGGGTAAGCACATAAGCATTATCATTAATGATCATATAATACTGTTCCCATTTTAAGTGATACACACCCTGCTCTCCTGTATAGATCATACGTTGATATTCCTTATTGCCTTCCTTTATCCTTTTGTTTTCGATAATAACCGGATTGGTGATCATTTTCTTTAACTGTTCCAGGGTCATTTCGGACAATTGATCCAGATCAATATTTTGTCCCTGCAGGCTTTGACTGAGCAGGTTTACGTTTTCTTTAAACTGGTCTTTCGGCGATTCTAAAGGTGAAAACAGAATAAAGGCTGTCCCGAATTGTTTGCTCGTATCCAGGTCCCATTTATCAGGGTATTGAATAACATAATTCTTCGCCTCAAATTTCTTCCATTTAGATACGGTCAGCGTTCCCGGTTTTGTTGAAGTCTGAGCGTAAATGAGGGATGCATTCAGTAGGAATAATATTAATAATTTAGGCATGTTTTTTTTATTCAATTAAATCAAATGTCAATCTTTTTCTCACCATCTCGCAATCACATCCATCCCCCCTTTCACATCCTGGCCCATTACGACTTTGATATCGGTGCCCAAAGGAAGGAAAAGATCGCAACGCGAACCGAATTTGATAAATCCCAGTTCTTCGCCCTGGCTCACCTGCTGGCCTTCTTTCAGGTAGAAACAGATTCTGCGGGCTACGGCACCGGCTATTTGGCGCATAAGCAGTTTTTTGCCGGATTTATGGGTGATGACCGTTGTATTCCGTTCGTTAAGCAAAGAGGATTTCGGGTGGAAAGCTACGAGGTATTTCCCCTTATGGTATTTATAAAACTCCACATTCCCATTTATCGGAACACGGTTCAGGTGTACATTCAGTGGCGACATAAATATCGAAACCTGCATGCAGTCTGTTTTAAGATATTCAGGTTCAAATACTTTTTCGATCACGACGACTTTTCCATCAGCAGGAGAAACGATAGCATTTTCGTCAATGGTCAAAACCCTCTTAGGATTCCTGAAAAACTGAACAAAAAAACCATAAAAAATAATACTGGCCGGAACCAGTATAGCGTACATCCACACAGGCAGATACGTACAAAAAATAAAATCCAACCCTGCAAGGATGATTCCTACAATCAATAATGTTCCTGTTCCTTCTTTGTTTATGCGCATGTTTAATATTTAATGCAAAGGTAACTGTCTGATCGGGGATTTATTGGATTAATGGATTTTTGGGAAGCAGGAAAAAATCATGATAATCACAAAAATCATATAAATCACAGTTCAGACTTCTTCTTTGCGTGAAAATAATCTTATTCTTAAATTGATATCATCCTTAAAAAAATTAAAACAAAAGGCGCTGCGAAAAGCAACGAATCAAATCTATCTAAAATTCCGCCATGACCCGGTAAAATATTTCCCGAATCCTTTACACCCAATATGCGCTTAAACCTTGATTCTATCAGATCCCCAAAAGTTCCGAATACGATGATAATAAGGGCAAATCCAAACCATTCTACGAGGTTCAATTGTCCAATTGTTAAGTATAGTATATAAGCAACTCCAAAGGTGCATATTCCGCCGCCGATACTGCCTTCCCAGGTTTTTTTGGGGGATATTTTCGGGGCTAAAGGCGTTTTCCCAAAGGCCCTCCCCGTTAAATAAGCAAAAGTATCAGACGACCATAAAATAACAAGAAAACCTATAATTATAGGCGCGTTATATTGCCAGGTTTCAGTACTAATGCCAATAGAGGCAAAACAAAAAACGCCAAGATTGATATAGATTAATCCGCCGTAACTTAATCCAAGATTTTTGAGAGATCTTTTTTCAACATTTAATAATTCAAAAACAGCCGGAACCAACAGAAAACCAATGAATAACCAGATTTTATTGAGTCCTAAAAAACTATTGAAAATGTGCAACGACTGCATAACCCAGATCAAAGCAACACCTGTTCCTCCAAGTACAGTTCCTATGAAATCCGGTTTGTATTTCCTGTCTTTGAACAGTATAGCAAATTCCCGAAGTCCAAGAACACAAATCACAAAACAAAGCCCAATAAAAGAATATTCATTCCAAAGCACTGCACCAAGAAGCACAACCACGAATAAAGCACCTGTAATGGTACGCTGCCAGAAATTATTCATCCCCTGCCTCTTCTATGAGTTTGGTGGCCATATCAAATTCATCTTCATGTACATAGAGCTCAATATACCCGAATACCAGGTAAGATGAATCTCTCTTGTTGATCACAACCACGTTTACACCATTATTTTCCAGGTTTCCGGCAATAATATCCGCCTGAACCGGGTTCTGCGTTTTGAAAACCATTTTCCAATCGGAGTTGTCTTCTCCTTTCGAATTCATTTTAATTACCTTCATATGGTATCATTGAATCTTGTTGTTTCAGTTTGATTTTAAATATATAAACCAGGTAAGCCAGCACAAATAAAGAAACAATTGAGAAAAGAATCTGCATTATTCCGAAAGAATTTTGGACTCCCGAACCGGTTTCAACTGAACCCGAATAATAACTAAGGCACAGATCCATAAAATTATTCGTGAAATGAATGAGTATCGGCACTTTGATATCTCCGCTCCACAGGTAGGCATACCCTAATAAAAGGCCAAGTAAAAAACGGGGCAAAAAACCATAAAATTCAAGATGTATAAAACTGAATATAAATGCTGTAGCTATTACAGCTAAGTGACTTCTTTTCAACCCGATCTGAAGGGCTTTCTGCAAAAATCCCCTGAAAAACAATTCTTCAGCCACGGCCGGTAAAATGGCAATAATCACTGTATTAATTATGAAATCCCAAATACCATGCATTTGCAGGAATGATTTCATGAGACCTTCATTTTTCTTTTCCATGGCCTGCATCTGTTGTTCCATTCCACTGAGAAAATGCGGAAGTACAAGATGCTCATTGAAATAAGCTGAAACAGTTACCAATGGCTGAATACCCAAGGCAAGGCAAATAGCGAGAATAAAAACGGCAAATGAAGTTCGCTTTTTCATACCCATAAAGGCAACAGCATTGTGCTGAAAGATGATAAAAGGCAATATCAGGGCAGGAACTACAAACAAGCCCAGGTCTGAAAACAATTGAATGATTTTTAGTCCGGCAGCAAAAGCAGGCCCCTTATTTTCAAAATTTCCCAGGCTGAAAGTAGCAAGGGAAGTGCCAGTGATGGACGATGCGATCCAGAGCCCTAAAAATGAGATCACAGCATAACTGATGAACCATAAGGATGCCCCGATCATGATTCTCAGGTAAAATGGCATGAAAGCCTGAGATCCCTCATTGAAAGGGTTTTTCATAGATAAACCTTAAATTCGTGCTTTTATATAGATAGTTGACAAAGATACGAAATATAGAATTGGGCGATTTCCCCTTGCTGCTTGCACCCATGGAAGATGTAAGTGATCCGCCGTTCAGGGCGGTTTGTAAGGCGAATGGAGCTGATCTGATGTATACGGAATTCATCTCTTCGGAGGGATTGATCCGTTCTGCTGTAAAAAGCCTGAAAAAGCTGGATATCTTTGAATATGAGCGTCCTATTGGCATCCAGATTTTTGGAAGTGAGATTGATAGTATGGTTGAAGCAGCCATTATTGCGACACAAGCGAAGCCGGAACTCATTGATATCAATTACGGTTGCCCGGTGAAAGCGGTAGCCTGTAAGGGGGCTGGGGCAGGCATTCTCCAGGACATACCAAAAATGGTGAGGATGACCGAAGCAATCGTAAAAGCAACCCATTTACCCGTGACTGTGAAAACGAGATTGGGTTGGGATGATAAAACAAAAAATGTGGTAGATGCCGCAGAAAGACTCCAGGATATAGGCATTGAAGCGCTCACCATCCATGGCCGCACCCGGGTACAGATGTACAAAGGTGAAGCTGATTGGACCTTGATCGGTGAAATAAAATCAAACCCAAGAATGCGTATTCCGGTCTTTGGAAATGGAGATGTGGACACCCCTGAAAAGGCCATGCAAAACAAATTGCTCTACGGGGTAGACGGTATTATGATCGGCAGGGCATCGATTGGATATCCATGGATATTCAGGGAAATGAAACATTATTTCGCAACAGGTGAAATGATGGATCCTCCAACCCACCAGGAACGGGTAGATACCTGTCGCACTCATCTTATGGAAAGTCTGAAATGGAAAGGTGATGTATTAGGAATCCTGGAAATGCGCAGACATTATCACGCATATTTTAAAGGGTATCCAAATTTCAAACCTTTTCGCGAACGGCTGGTAACAACTATGAATCCGAATGAGGTCATTTCAATTCTTGATGAAATTGCCTTTGTATTCAGCGGCGCTTTATTTGAGCCGGTTGAGGCTTAATCAATAACCAAATACCATTGACCAATAAACTTGAACAAGTCAGTGTATAGTTCTAAGCTCAAACATGTTGTTCAATCGCCCTTAGCAATTGATTTGCAGGCATAGCGCCGGATTGCCGCCATTTTATTTGCCCGTTTTTAAAAAGAATAAACGTAGGTACGCCCTGAATCTGGTATTTGGTAGCAGTGGACTGGTTCTTATCTATGTCCACTTTTATAACAGAGGCCTTATCACCAAGTGACCTCGCAACTTCTTTAATAACCGGGGCCATCGTTTTGCACGGGCCACACCATTCGGCTGAAAAATCCACCAATACCGCTTTGTCTCCATTAATGAGGTCTGAAAATGATTTCATCTTTTCAATTTTGCTCATATAACAATATTCGTACTTGAATCGTTTTAGAATTTTTTATCATTCTTATCAGCTATTCCCGCTGAAAAGCTGAATTTTGAATTGAAATAAAGCGGCCACAGACCATGAAATGACAAACCGTAACATCTATATAATCCTTTATGCTTTACTATTAATTACCTACATCGGCGGACTGTTTCTTCAGATTATGGAAGTTGATGCTGCGCAATATGCCGCAATGAGCATGGAAATGCTCAAAACCAAAAGTTTCCTGAAATTATACGACGGCGGGCTGCCATATCTTGATAAGCCACCACTTTTGATGTGGTTGTCATCTTTATCTTTTTATTTATTTGGCATTTCAGAATTTACCTACCGGCTTCCTTCGTTCCTGGCAACGATTCTTGCTATTTATAGTACTTATCGGCTTGCAAAACAATGGTATAACGAAACAATCGCATCCTGGAGCGCTCTTATTCTGGCTTCCTGCCAGGCTTTTTTTCTTTTTAATAATGACGTCAAAACAGATAACCTGCTTACAGGAATGGTTATCTTTTCCATCTGGCAACTGTCATCTTATATCAGAAACAGAAAACCGATCAATTTTATTCTTGGTGTAATAGGCGTCAGCTTGGCCATGCTATCCAAAGGTCCGATTGGGTTAATTGTTCCAGCCACGGCTATTGGGTGCCATTTGCTTTTGCACCGAAACTGGAAAGGAATTTTCGATTTCAGATGGCTTATTGCGATACCGGTTATTTTACTGTTTTTATCACCAATGCTATATGGATTGTATGAACAATGGGGCTCCAAAGGGATTACCTTCTTCTTCTGGACCCAGAGTTTCGGCCGCATTACCGGCCAGAGCGAATGGAATAATCATGCAGATCCATTCTTTTTTGAGCATACATTCGCATGGGCTTTTTTACCATGGACAATTTGCGGAATAATTGGACTATTTTATAGTGTAAAAGAACTCTTTAAGTCTCGTTTCAGGCTGGATGAAAACAATGAGGGAATGACGATATCTGGATTTATCCTGGTATTCATTGCTTTGTCGATGTCTCACTACAAACTGCCGCACTATATTTTTGTTTTGTTTCCACTATCGGCTATTATCACAGCAAGATGGGTTTATGAAACCGGCATGCGTGAGACCGGTATGTTCAAATGGCTTACTGGTATACAGCTTGCAGTTTATATTTTGCTCGGCACAGCACTTTTTATCCTGCTTTGGTTTGTATTTCAACCTCTTAATATTTTAATTTTTGTGCTTTGCATGGTGCTGATAGTATCAGGAATCTACGTATCCATTAAAGGCAGCCAGTCACTCACAAGGATATTGATCCCCGGAGTGATTTGTGCCGCGGCGATCAACATAGGCCTCAACTTTGATTTTTATCCACGCCTGATGAAATACCAGGCAAGCAACCAGGCGGGGATGTTTGCATCCGGTTTAAGCGGAGGGAACCCCATACCGGATAACCAGTTTTATTCTTTGAATTATACGGGTTGCCATTCTCTGAATTTCTATTCGCGTCGGTTGGTAAACCCAATTTATCCCCAAAACCTAAAAGACAGCCTTGCAAAAAGAGATATCTGGCTTTATGTGGATGAAAATGACTATACAAAGCTGACCGGTTTCCAGAGGGCCAATGGCGAAAAAGATATCCTGATTAACAATAAATCTGTTCAGAATCTGAGCCTTGCATTTTTGAATCCGGAAACAAGAGATCAAACCATTCATAAAACCTGGCTAGTACATTTTGCCCGCATCGATGCTCCAAAAAATGGTATCAAATAAATAATAACGTTTGCATAGCTTGCTTTCTTAAAGAAAATTAAATTCGCACACAGAAAAACAAATCAACAGTGCATAAGGTCGACTATTTCAAAATCATAAATAAGTACATATCCCCATACAGTGCAGCCTACAATATCTATGTTGTACATGTTTCACTGGTTACTGCAAAGGCCATTAAAATAGCACGCCACCTGGGTCTTAATGCCGATCAGAAGCGATTTATCGAAGAAGCAGGAATGCTGCATGATATCGGCATTGTGCATGTAAAGGCAAGCGAAATATTCTGCAATGGGGAAATGCCCTATATTTATCACATCATTGAAGGCCGCAAAATACTTGAGGCGGAAGGACTTCCTCTCCATGCCCGTATTGCGGAAAACCATATCGGTGTTGGAGGCATGACCAGGGAAGAAATCATAAGGGACAAAATTCCACTGCCCCACAGGGATATGTTATGCGAAACCATCGAGGAAAAAATCATATCCTATGCCGATCTTTTCTATTCGAAAAACCCGCGCAGGATTTTTGTTGAAAAGAATATAAAACAGGTACGTGCCAAAGTAAAAGGGTACGGTAAAAGGCAGGAAAAATTATTCAAAGAATGGTACGATCTGTTTGAAGAATAATTTCCCCTAAATAAGGTTTTTTTATGTTACCGGCTAAGGCTTAAATAACTAACTTTGTCGCTGTTAATTAAACCTTATCAGAGGGTAATTTTTAATAAACGGGATAACTGATACTTGAATTATAATAGCGGAATAGATTTATGCCAATTAATATACTTGTTGCAGAGGATAATGATATTAACCGGATAATGATCCGCAAAATCTTCCAGAAAACCGGAATTAATTTTGACATGGCTGCAAATGGCGAAGAAGCCATAAAAGCCTTTGAAAATAAGTATTATGACCTGGTTTTTATGGATATCGAAATGCCTTTTTTGGATGGTTTTGAAGTAACCCGGAAACTTAGGGAAAAGTATAAAAATCAATCGAGCCAACCTTTTATTGTAGCCTTAACGGCCAATTCTCTTTCAGGTGAAAAAAACCGATGCCTGGAGCAAGGCATGAATGAATACCTTGCCAAACCTTTTTCGGTTGAAGATGTTCATACCATGATTGAAAAAGCCAATGAAGCCTATGCAAATCCTGAGAAAAATTAGCAAAGGCCTCTTTTTATAAATACTAATATTTTTTCTACATGAAATTTGCAACCAAAGCGATCCATGCCGGACAGGAAGCTGATCCAGCCACCGGTGCTATTATGACGCCTATCTATCAGACTTCTACCTATGTACAGGAAGCACCGGGAAAACATAAGGGTTTTGAATACGCCCGCACACAGAACCCAACCCGTCTTGCCCTTGAAAAAAACCTCGCCGCGATTGAATCAGGCGCCTTTGGATTTTGTTTCGGGAGTGGCATGGCGGCCATTGACGCAGTTGCAAAATTATTATTGCCCGGAGATGAAGTCATAGCTACAAATGATTTGTATGGAGGCAGTTACAGGATTTTTACCAAAATATTTGAAAGATACGGGATCAGATTTCATTTTATTGACCTGAGCCATGCAGAAAATGTGACCAATTATATCAATGATAAAACAAGGATGATATGGGCCGAAAGCCCAACCAATCCTATGCTAAACATCATTGATATCGCTGCCATAAAAAAACAAATCGGTGACAGAAATATCATTCTGGCAGTGGACAATACTTTTGCTACACCTTATCTTCAAAGACCCCTGGAACTCGGTGCCGATATCGTTGTCCATTCAGCTACAAAATACCTTGGCGGTCACTCTGATGTAGTTCTTGGGGCTGTAATCTGCAACGATCCGGTCATTGCAGAACAGATCAAATTTATCCAGAACAGTTGCGGCGCCATTTGCGGCCCACATGATGCATTCCTGGTATTGCGAGGCATCAAAACCCTTCATGTCCGGATGCAAAGGCACTGCGAGAACGCTATGAAAATTGCTGATTTCCTTTCAAAACATCCCAAAATTGCCAGCGTATACTATCCGGGTCTCACTACCCATCCCAATCATGAAATCGCATCCCGTCAAATGAAAATGTACGGCGGCATGATATCCATAACCCTGAAGGGCGACAAGATGGAAGATGCGCTAACGGTTCTTACCAAAACCCATTTGTTCTCCCTTGCAGAATCATTAGGAGGTGTAGAATCACTCATCGGCCATCCGGCGTCCATGACCCATGCTTCCATTCCGAAAGCCGAGCGCGAAAAGAGTGGTGTTACTGACTCACTCATCAGACTAAGCGTTGGGATAGAAGATGTTGATGACCTTATTCATGACCTATCAAGTGCTTTGGATGTAGTTGGGATTTGAGGCAATGAGACAATTTGACAATAGTGATAGGAGCGATTCCCTTTTAATTTAAAGGGACCTATGGCGATTTTTCAAAAAATCATAACGAAAAATATATTCTCATGCGTAAGCTCATTTTCAAATTTTCAAATTGCCACATTTTCAAATAGTTATTATCGTCCTCACCAACCACCTAATCCCTGTTTAGAAATTGTTTTCCCCGCAATATCACTTTAATGCTCCGGCGTTTTATGGAAATGGCTCTTTGATAGGTCTCCCCTTCGTGTCTGCGCTTGCTGTATGAATTGATTATTTCTTTGTGCGTCAGCACGCTTATCACCTTTTTGTCATTGCCATGTGCAATAACAGGAAGCACATCCAGATTGTATTTCGCCATAAGGTCCGTTGCCAGGCTCAACCTGCTTTCCTCATATACATAGGGCCCGATGTCTTGAATCAGGTCCGTTAAGCGGGTATTATCGGGATATTCTTTCCCGAAGATCAGTTTTCTCAAAATAGTACCTGCAAGTGTACCATCATTGTTTACCAAAACAAATGCTGTCGCCTGACCTTCGCTAATACTGTTTTCCTTCACCCACTCGCGGGCATCTTTTATGGTATTTTCTATATTCAATACATTGGCTTCTTCATTCAGCACTTCTTTTACCGATACCTGTTGCAATATATCCGGCTCGAAAGAACTTGGAGTAGAAACACCCCTGCGTTCTATTTTCTCAGTCATGATGCTTCCCTTCATCAGGAAGAATGAAATAAAATATGATGCCGTACAGGCACCCATCAATGGCAGCAATCCATGTGGTTGCATGGTGCTTTCCAGTGCGAACACGATAGAGGTAAGCAATGCCCTTGATGCGCCGGCAAACATGGCAGCCATGCCGATCAATGCACAGGTCATAACATTCACACCACAACCCGGGAAAAATTTTAATGCCACGAGTCCAATCAAACTGCCGAATGCGCCGCCAATGGTAAGCAACGGAGCCAGTGTACCGCCTGACGTACCACTTCCCAGGGAGATGCACCAGGAAAGAAATTTAAGAAAACATAAAGAAAAAAGCATGTATAAAGGCAGCGTACCACTGAGAAGATTATGGATATTAATATAGCCAACCCCTAGCGTGAAAGGCGCGAAATAACCTATGGCACCCACGGCCACAGCACCTATGGCGGGCCACCACATCCAGTGCACAGGTAATTTTTCAAAAAGGTCTTCCACAAAATAGACGGATTTTGATACAAGTGAGGCGGCCACACCCGTAACGACACCCATAATCACATAACTAACCATCGCAATACTGGATGGCGGTGGTATATCAGGCATTGCAAAAGCAGGTCCTGTGCTGAATAAGATATAATGCATAGCGGCACCCATCACGCAAGAAAGCGAAACCGGAATAATTGAACGTGGTGAAAACTCAAACAGCAGCAACTCAATGGCTAACAATAGCGCCGCCAATGGTGTACCAAATATCGCAGCCATACCTGCACATGCCCCGGCAGCCAGCATGATCTTTCTTTCATTGGGCGTTACCCTCATAATCTGACCTGAAAAAGAACCTAATGCCCCACCTGTGGATATAATTGGTCCTTCAGCGCCAAACGGACCTCCCGTACCAATAGATATTGCCGCTGATATGGGCTTCAGAAAAATGATAATGGGATTTATCCTGCTTTCATTCAAGAGTACTTGTTCCATCGCCTCGGGTATACCATGTCCCCGAATTGCGGGTGATCCAAACTTTGCCATTATACCCACAATAAGACCGCCGATAACAGGTAATATCACTACAAACCAGCCGAGGTGATTATTGCCCGGTGATAGATCTTCCAGTGAAAATTTACCGTAGAACGAAATGTTGGAAATAAGTGAAATAAACAAAACCATCAATTTGGCCACGAAACCTATAATGATGGCATTGAAGACAGCTTGTAAACTAAGATAAAAAACACGTTTGCCAACCGGATAATTTTTTTGTTCTATGATGGCATGATCTACCTCTCCGAGAGAAGACGATATGGGGATGGCTCCGGATGGCTCGTTGATTTTGTTACCTGACATAATTGGGGGTTTAAAGCGGTAAATAGATCGGTCGAATTACTGGCAAAGTTATATGCAAAACCATAGAAATATGAGGTTATTGACACTTTTTAAAGTTTATTGTCATCGAATAGAAACAACAATTTTATAAAAGATTATAGCATAGAAAATTGGAAGAGCAGAGATTAGAAATCAATACCCACTATCCAGTACCGCTGTCCTTTTGGTAGGGAAAAAATACTTGAAATCGAGGGCGAAATAATGCCCTTCAAGGATGGATGCCACACCTTCGGGACCACCATTATAGTTGTAGAAAAATCCTACGCCACCCAATGGCATCAGCATCCGGTGATAGAGGGCTCCTACATAAAAATAGCCGTTGTCTTCGGTCCGGTATTCAAATCCCACATTGGCCATCAGGGCAGGTAATACCCAGTATTCACGCCCTACACGAACAAAATATTGACTGTTCATGGGTGTCTGGATATCTTCGGGGAAAAAATCAGCCGATACGCCAAAAGCCGTATTGATATACATATTCTTTGACAGCCTGATATAGATAAGGCCCAGGAAAGGGATTTCATAATTGTCAAACCTGAATTGGTCTTTCACAACATTGCCTGCACTGTCTTTGCCTGATGTTCCGTATTGCCTCGACGTATAATATATCCCTGATTCAATCGACCACATCCTGCTCAATGCGGATCGTATAACCGCCCCGGCACTATATCCCACTCTTGGCGTGATGGTAAATACATTGTAATTTTTACTGAGCTGCGGATAATCTACGGCGAACAGATTGCTCGGGATAATAGGACGAACTTCAATGCCAAGTGTCGGTTTATCAAGATAATATTCCTGCGCTGATGTTTTAATTATATGAGAAAAGACAAGGATGGAACACAGTAAAAACACCCTGGCTTTCCTTTCTTTTCTTAGATAATTTTTTTGGGCAGATGTATGAGATATTACCATAATGGTTCACAAAAATACAATTGCAAAACAGCAATCCGAAATACAATATTTCCGTGCTATCGGTAAATAACCTTATAAAGAATCTAAAAGTATGAAAGCGAAAACATTTACGTATGGAAAACGTAATTTTGAGAACAATTTGCACACGAGACTGTTATTCCAAAACTATGTTCCTCAATAATTTATCAGAAACCGAAAAAAAAGCATTTTTGACCCTTGCCAAAGAGTTTATTCTTGTTGATGGTGTATTGAGTCCTGAAGAAGAAGAACTGGTGAGAATCATGAAAGCCGAAATGGGAATCTCAGAAGGATTCCCCGAAGGAGAAAAATCCCATCAGGAACTTTTCAGCCTTTTTAATTCCAGGAAATCGCGCATTTCGGCGCTGATTGAAATGGAAGGCCTCGGCTATGCGAATATGGAATATCATGTCCAGGAAAAAGAGTTCATCAAAGAAATGGCTGAGACTTTTGGGATCACAGCAGACGAATTGGATACCATAGATGAATGGGTTGTCCGCCAGGTTGCCCTGCTTTACGAAGCCCACGAACTCTGGAGCTGATAATCTTTGAAGCCTGTATTTGTTGAATTCTCTCCGTATTTTTACAATTTTATTGTAAAACCATGCCGCGCATTATCGATCTGAAAACAATTCCTGACGGATATCTTAGTGTCTGGAAAATTGAGGAAGATGCCGATGACCTTAAATCGAAACTGCAATGGAGCGATGAAGACAAAAAGCGATTTGAAGCGCATAATGATGGCGAGCGCAGCAAACACTGGTTGTACAGCCGTATTCTGTTGCGGGAAATGCTGAATACTTCCCGATTCATAGAACTGGATGCTGATGCCTATGGCAAACCCTTTCTTGCAAATTTTACCCAGAAACTTTCCATCAGTCACTCCGGGGATATGGTAGCAGTAATGTTATCGCAATATGAATGCGGCATGGATATCCAGATCATGAAACCCAATATTGAAAGAATCGCGCATAAATTTATCAGCGAAGATGAATGGAAGTTCGTTCATGAAAATACGAGGTTCGAGCAGATCTATCTTTTCTGGTGCTGCAAAGAAGCGCTCTACAAATACTATGGCAAAAAAAACCTGGCTTTTAAGGAACATCTTATCTTGAAACCATTTAGCTGGCAACCGGAAGGGGTATTAACCGGAATCATTGCCAAAGATGATTATTACAAAGAACTGCCTGTGTACTGGAAAACGATAGATAACTATCTCATGGCCTGGGTATCCGGGTAGCCATGATCCTTAAAAGGTAATCTCCAATTTTTTAAGCTTCAATATTTTAATTTGCCCTTAAACATCAAGGGGCAGCTTTGCAGCCGCCCCTTGAATACAACAACATTATGAAGGAGGTACTATTTCGTCATTTCAAGCACATAGTATTTCTTTTCGCCTGAAGGTAAATAACCTTCTACGAGAATACCGCCTGTTTTACCGTCAAGTGCTTTATATATATCATTCGGGGTATATACATTGATCTTATCAATGGTGGTAACCACAAAACCAATAGGTATGCCGGCATCTTTAAATTTGCCTTTGGCCACGTCATCTATTTTAGCTCCATGATCAATATTCAGTTTTGCTTTTTCTGCATCCGGAACAATTTCGCTGGTTATACCCAGTTCTTTTTTCAGGGTATTCGTTTCACTGGAAACAAGGCTGGTTTTGCCTTCCCTGTTTCGAAGCACTACATCATATTCCTTGTCTTTCCCATTTCGGATCAGGTCAACAACTACGTGATCACCAGGTCTTTTTGCTGCTACCATCACCTGCAGTTCTGAAACGCTGTTTACAGGTTTGCTGTCAATTTTGGTAATAACATCACCTTCCTTGATACCGGCATCGCCACCGGCACTATTATCGGTAATCGTGCCCACCAATACGCCTTCAGGTTTTGGAAGACCTTTATCTTCCGCAATTTTATTGTCAACATCCTGGATAGAGATACCGAGATAACCTCTTTGTACTTCACCATAGTTTTTGAAGTCGTCAATAACTTTTTTCATCAGGTTGGACGGAACCGCAAAAGAATATCCAACATAACTGCCTGTTTCAGAAGCAATGGCTGTATTTATCCCGATCAGCTCTCCTTTGGTATTCACCAGGGCGCCACCACTGTTGCCGGGGTTAACGGCTGCATCAGTTTGTATAAAGTCTTCAATGGCAGCATTCCCTTTGGAAGGATTATTCCTGTCACCTGGATTATTTTCTCCTAAAAGATGAATATTTCTTCCTTTAGCTGAGATAATACCTGCGGTAACTGTTGAAGTCAGGTTAAAAGGATTGCCTACAGCAAGCACCCATTGGCCTACTTTGGTTTCGTCTGAATTGCCAATGGTAATGGGTTGCAGGTCATGCGCATTAATTTTAATTAATGCCATATCGGTATTGGGGTCGCGGCCGATAACATCAGCTTTGAATTCCCTTTTATCATACAATACCACATCAATATTGTCAGCATCAGCTACAACGTGATTGTTGGTGACGATATAGCCATCGCTGGAAATAATAACACCTGAGCCGGAAGCCTTTTGCGGACCGCGCGGCACGTTAGGGAAATTAAACTGCGGACCAAAAAAGCCAAACGGATCCTGACCGGGTTGCATCTGGTGATTTTCATTTTCGGCCGACTGGTCTTGTTTTGGGTTGATCACTGTATTGATGTGTACAACCGTAGGCATCACTGCTTCAGACACTTCTGAGAAATCAAAAGTCGGCACAGTCACGTTTTTGATATCATAGTTGGCATTTCTCGCATGAAAAAACGAGTTATCGGGGAAATACTGTTTTTGCTCTATTGTTTTATAAGCGCCTACGCTCACCAGTCCCCCGACGATGGCCATGGCAAACAATAACAGATACTTTTTTACATTATTCATATCTTTGTTTTTTAATTTTTACGTTTTCTAACGTGAGATTTTGCAAACTTTGTGCCGTAAGATGAAAAAATTTATAAAAAATTACACATTAGCATTTTACAGGTTCATTTTCAAACGCCTGAAACACGCAAAACTTAGTGAAAAACTGACAAAGTGGAAGAAACCAATACAGAAAAACGAAAGGATGTCAGTTATATCTGGCAGACAATAGTGATAGCCCTGGTGCTTGCGATATGTGCTGGTTTTTACGTTTATTTTAAAAACCAGGCAAAGAAAAAACAAGCGGACATTCATAACCTTTCCGAATGGAATATCAGGGGAACTAAATTGAATAATATATCCTTAGATGGGGTATTGTTTGTGGAGATTTTAGCACAATAGATAATATAAGATGCAGATTCATTTTTATAAATATCAGGGCGCGGGCAATGATTTCATAATGATAGATAACCGCGATCAGAAATTTCCGGGCGGCGTTAATTTGATCAATCATTTATGCGACCGTAAATTCGGGATAGGCGCGGATGGGCTTATCCTTCTTCAAAACCATGATGGATTTGATTTTGAGATGGTTTATTTTAATGCTGATGGCAACCTGGCTTCCATGTGCGGCAATGGCGGACGATGCACTGCCGCTTTCGCAAAACAATTGGGAATTGGGACGGGCAATTATGATTTCCTTGCAGTGGATGGCCCTCATAAAGCCTTTTTTACCGGAGAAAAAGTTTCTCTGCAAATGAAAAATGTTGACAATGTTTCGGTTAGGGATTCGGCTTTTGTTCTGGACACCGGATCGCCACATTTTGTGCAGTTTATGGATCAGATCGCCGAACTCAATGTATTTCAGAGAGGGAAAGAAATCCGCTATAATGATGAATTTAAAGACAAAGGGATCAATGTGAATTTTGTATCAGCAGACCCCGATTTAACAGATCATATCCGTATCAGGACTTATGAGCGTGGCGTAGAGGACGAAACCCTGGCCTGCGGTACAGGAGTTGTGGCGTCAGCCCTGGCCTGGTTTTACCAATCAAAAGAGAATAAATCCATTCCACAAACCAGAAAGATACATGTGACCGCTATGGGCGGGGAACTGGAAGTTGACTTTGACTACAGCCCCGAAACCCTATATTCCAATATATGGCTCAGCGGCCCCGCTGAAATGGTTTTTGAGGGCAAACTAAATCACTGATCATTGATTATTGATCATTTCTTACCTCACCACCGTTATAGTCCCTTTCAGTGTTGTAAAATTGGTATTAGAAAAATCACCGGCTTTTATATAGTAGACATAAACGCCTTCAGGTACTTTTACGCCATTCTTGTTATAATCGGCATTCCACGGTTCATAAAGATCTTCGGAATGGAAAACCTGTTGACCCCAACGGTCCACAATTACCACATCAAAGTCAATAACACCAACGCCTTTGGCCAGCCATGAATCGTTCTTCCCGTCGCCATTCACTGTTATACAGTTTGGCGCATAAATGGTATAGCCAGGGGTCACATAAACAATATACCTGAATGTATCCACACAATGGCCGTTAGTGGTACATAATGTCACCAGGTAAGTACCGGTATCCGTATAAGTATGGGTAGGACTCATATCATGACTATCGGTGCCGTCACCAAAAGTCCAGTAATAATTGTTTGGATCGGCATGCACAGTTGTATTGGTAAAGGTAACCTGCGGTTGCTGAATATCAGCCGGATCAGGATTTGCAATAAAGGATGCGTAAGGAATCTGACGGATTACAACATGCTGTGTATCCGAATTTGAGCATCCCAAATTGGTCGAAACTTTTAGTATTAACCTGTAAACCGTATCAGCGCCTTTAAAACTATCTGCATAAGTGTGGTAATAATTAGGATGGGTAAAGACAGAATCTGTAGTGCCGTCCCCGAAATCCCATGCATAACTGGCGATGGAACCTCCATTGGAATGGGTGCTGTCAACCAACAGGAACGGTTGCCCAAAACAAGTAGTATCCCAAACAAAATTAGGTGAAGGCAGCGGATTGACAACCACGTAGGCCTCGGCGGTATCGGGTACGCAGCCGGCGGTATTCCCCTCGAACATTTTTACCAGATAAGTTCCCGGAACGGTATATTGGTATGTAATCCCATTTTTACCTGCCGCAGTCCCGCCATCTCCAAACCGCCAGTTTGGGAACGTGGCATTCTGCGTGAAAGTTGAAGTATCCGCAAATATATATTGCTGCATAACGCAATTCCCGAAAAACGTAAAACCCGGATGCGGCAACTGAACCACATTTATATATGTTGAATCCGTGTTCGTACATCCCTGGCTCGAGGTTTCCTTTAATTTAACCCAGTAATTCCCGGCATTGGCAAAGGTATGCACGGCATTTTCACCGTAGCTCGTATCGGTAGTGGGATCTGCGGGATCTCCGAAATTCCACTGGAATGTCGGGTTGAAAACATTGCTGTTTTGATTGAATCCATAAAAGTTATATGGCCTGTTATTGCAACTTACCGTAGAATTAAAAGTAGGAACAGGACTCTGCTCGATAATAATGCTTGAATATTTTGTGTTCGGGCATCCATGATTTGAATACACGGTAAGGGAAGCATTCAATAGGTCAAAATCACTAAAGACGTGACTGGTATCATGAACACGTGCGGTATCAATATTACTAAACACCCATGTCCATGCCACTGCGCTATCTGTTAATGCGGTCTGATCCATAAATGGAGTGGGAGTACCGGCGCAACTGATGGTATAACTGAATTTGGCAGTTGGAACCGGGTAAACCGTGACCATCCTTATAAATGAATCTTCACAATTCGAGGTAGATGTTACATATTCCCGGATTTTATAATTTCCCGGAGCTGCATAGCTGTGTTTGGCCACAGGACCGCTGCCGGTATGCCCGTCTCCGAAATCGAAAACTTCAGATGAAAGGGAACCGGGGAAACCAGGCACGTATGAAGAGTCTTCAAAAATAATGGTGCTGTCTACGCAATTATTGCTTGTTAAAAACTTTGCAATCGGTGTTGGCGTTACAGGAACCAATGTCAAAGGCGTACTGTCTGTACAGCCTGTACCAGGCATAAAAGAGGTGAGCCTTACACGGTAATTTTTTGAAAGGCTATACGTATGAACCGGGTTTTTATTGGTATCCGTTGGTGTTCCATCCCCGAAATTCCAGAAAAATTTTATGGTCCCCGCCGATTTCGTAAATGTGGTATTTGTAAAATTGATGGGTTCACCGGTACATTTCGGGCCTACCGTAAAGGAAGAATGAGGTCCGGGTATAATGCTAACATTGATAACTGTGTCTGCGCTGCACTGCAACGAATCCGTAACCTTAAGGGTAACAGGGAAAGTGCCTGAATACTGGTACAGGTGTTTTGGGTTTGTTACAAAGTTTGCTACCAGTGAATCCCCGAAATTCCATGTATAAGAAGTGTCTTTTAATGCCCCGAAACTGGCCTTGGAAGTGTTCTCAAAAATGACACTATCCCGTTCGCAATCCCCAACGAGTTTAAAATTCGGCCTTGGAAGCGGATAGACAAATACAGCCTGGGTTGCGGTATCCGTGCAACCGTATTCAGAATAAGCTACCAGTTTTACATAATGATTTCCGGGCGTCTTAAAAGCATGCAATGCTGTGGAACCCGTATCCGTTCCACCATCACCGTAGATCCATAAATAATGTGCGATATTATCATTTTTGGCATAACTGGGCATGGATGAGCTGCTCGCAAAAGGCACCTTTACACCTACGCATTCACTGAGAAAGCCATAATTTGTTGCCGGAAGTGGGTACACGACCACATTTTTTGTAATCGAGTCAATACATCCTGCCTGTGTTTTGGAAATGAGCTTGACCTGGTATTTATAACCTGGATGTTTGTATTGATGCGCCGGATTCTGAGTATAGAGATAAGTTGTATCCCCGAAATTCCATTTCCAGCCTTTGATGCTGTTGCCTTTCGGAACGGTGGAAGAATCAAAAAACTGTACCGAAGAATCGACACAGGTATTGTGAAAACCAAAATTTGGTGTTGGCGTCGGATTGATATATACCAGTTTGGTGGCGCTATCTGCGCAGCCTTCATAAGATTTCACGTATTCAGTAACATAAAAACTGCCTCCGTGTGGAAAGCCATAAGTGATACCTATAGGGGCATAAAAACCAACATAACCGCCCGTTGTATCGCAATTGGTATGGTTAGAATCGCAGATCCTCCAATGCCAGCTGTAAAGGCCTCCGCCACTGAAAACAGTTTTACTGGAATCATATATCGTTGCGATAGAATCCTGGCAAACCGGTACAAGGTGGAAATTAACAATAGGGTTGCTATAAACTTCAAAAGTGAATGGAAGACTATCGCTACAACTCCCGACATGATTAATGGCATAAAGTTCACCTGTTATATTACCACTATCTGCGAAAAATTTAGTTACCGTTTTACCATTGTAGATAGATTTATCAGGGAATTTCCATACATAAGTAACTCTCATTCCCTGTGTATCAGATGCCGCCTGTTGTGTCACATTAAAAGTTATAGAAGAATCCTGACAATGGGTTAAATTCTTAGGAGTACTTGGAGCTCTCGCAAAAGGTCGGGCAGCAATGACCAGAAAGTTGGTAATTGAACTTTTACAACCGGAAGCTGTGGAATCCTTTATCACAAATTTGTAAGTTCCCCTGGTAGCATAGGTATGGTTGCCAAGCGTTGTACCTGAAACCGTTCCCCCATCTCCGAAACTTGTAAAATATGATGCGGCTTTTGAACTGGTTAAAGTAAACAAAGGTTCACTTCGTTCACATAAGGGCCCTGTCATGCTATATGAGGGTAAAATACCGGTCCCGCTTATGGTAAGTGATTTGGTTGTTGAGTCTTTCAGCCCATCCGTCGCGTTGGTTACAACCAGGCTGATGGTAAAATTACCTGTAGTCGTAAAAAACTTGGTGACTGATTTCCCGGTATCGGTTGTCCCATCGCTATAATACCATTTGTATCTGAGGGTGCCTTTATTGGTACCCGTATAATTGGATGAATCCTGGAAATTATAGATCGTGTACGTACATGCGTTTGCGCTCGAAAAATATTTAATATACGCCTTCAGCGTTGCCGCTTGTACGGAATATGATATACAGAATAGCAGAGAAGCTATAAAAATAACCCTTTTGAACATGTAATTGTATATTTTGGCTTATATAATCGTTACCTTTATTTTAAATTTATAGATCTCCGGCAGTTTTCAAATTTCTACAAATTTCTTATAAAAACATAATTCTGATGAATCCAGTTCTGCAAATACCCTAATTCTATCTGCGTTTAAACTACCTTTTACCTGTATCAGCATTTAAAAAAGACGTAATTTACTGTTAATTTTGCTCAATGCCAAATTTTTCTTAAAAATCCATTTTTTAAAGTGCCCATTCCAGGTAGCCTCTAAATCTCTGTCTGCAACAGGCAGGTCCTAAAGGAGACTTACGATTAGAGATACTTTAAACATTCGAACACTTAATCCAGAGAACATTTAATCGGATTCCAATATTCGGATATTTCCCCTGTCTGCTACAGGCAGGCTTTAGGGTCAGGGCAGTGATATCAAACTCACCAAAGACTCAAGTTGACGGCTTTACTTGCAGGTGTTGAAAGGGACATTATTTCTATTCATAAATTCATTTTCTTTTAGCATCGCTTTCATCTAATTTTGGTGCTTAATTTCAATTCATTTGACTAAACCATTTATCATTGGAATTGCCGGCGGAAGCGGTGCCGGGAAAACGGTTTTTTTAAAATCGCTGAGGGACCATTTTGATGAAGATGCTCTTTGTGTCATTTCGCAGGACAATTATTACCGGCCTGCAAATGAACAGGTTCGCGATGAGAATAACGAAATCAATTTCGACAGACCCGAAGGTATTCATAATAAAGGGTTTTTGAAAGATATTGAATTGCTTTCTGAGAAAAAAACTGTCATCCGGCAGGAATACATGTTCAATCAACCTGGGGTGAAAGGAAAGGCTCTTATTATGAAACCCGCGCCGATCATTATTGTTGAAGGCTTGTTCATTTTTTATTTTTCAGAAATACGGACCATTCTGGATTTAAAAATATTTGTGGAGGCACATCATGAAACCCGACTGGAACGGCGCCTGCGTCGCGATCATCAAGAACGCGGGTTGAGTCATGAAACGATTCATTATCAGTGGAATAATCATGTTGTACCGGCATACGAAACGTATTTGTTGCCATACAAAGCCGAAGCAGATATCATCATTGAAAATAATGGTGCGATAGAAGATGGAATAGATAAAATATTGGAGATTATCGGGAGCAAATCAATTTAAAAATCTTAGTACAGTCCTGCTCCCATCTACGTCCTGTTTTTTAACATTTTCAATGTCCTGTCATAGCCTGTTGCATAACTCAATAGGGTCACAATACCCATAATATAGCCCAGGATAATATAACTCATATCAAACAGCGCCCAGGTTGAGAAGCCAAAAAGGAATAATTCATATCCTAATCTCACAATGCCCGGTACCTCGACCGGTGCGGGGTTCGGATCATTCGGTATGCGGAATACGCCCCAGATCGTAGCTGCTATCACGGGCAGGCCGATGGCAAGCAGGTATTGTTGCCATACGATAGTTGTCTCATGCCATCCCCATACGCCAACGATGAGCATCGCAGCTATTTCCATTAAAAACCGGATAAGTAGATTAACAGGATGTTTCGCCATATTTTTGATTTATCAGTACCTGAAATTAATCATTATCCTGCTTATTTCCAGTCCTCCGGATGGTCATAGGTTACGAGTCTTGTAATGCGCCATGAATTGCCTGTTTTCTTCCATATTTTCATGAATTTAAAAGTGGCTGATTGCATTTTGCCGCCTTCCTTATGCGAAAAAACATGCTCCCCAGTTTGAATGGCTCCGAATCCTTTTATGGGGTAAACTTCCATACTTCCGGGAACCAGTTTTCGGGTAAGAGCGCCACTTTTCTTAAATAGAGTGCCAAAAGCTTCCATAGTTTGCTGATAGTTTCGAACCCCAAGATTATCCTGGTATACTTCAACACTTGAATCGAAATAGGTTTTCATTTTGTAAACATTCTTCGAATTGAAAGCATCAAAAAGCAGTGAATCTGCATGGGCTATTTCATCATATAATTTCCCGGAAGTAGAGGAATCGGGTTTGGTTTTAATACCCTTGCTTACAAAGGATACTGTTGTAAGAACTACAAAAAAGATAAAAGTAATTTTAATTGGTTTCATTGTTTTCAATTTGGTGCTTTAAATGATGCAAAAATTATTTTATTGTGAAGATATTATGCCTGCGCTTTATTAATTATTATGCGGATTGCAAATGCGAACAAATATAGCCAGGATGAATAACTTAGATTTGTGATTTCATACAAAAATATAGATATACCAGTTATCCAGCTATCCGTAGCGTCCACGCTACGGATGCATAAGCTTCCAGCCTTCGGCTGGTCTTCAATCAATGAGGTTAGAACTCATAAATGGATAGAGCGGCAGCCGGAGGCTGCAAGCTTACAAGTCCTTAGCCTGCAGGCTAAGGACAGCGGAGACATGGTTATCAGCCCGGAATACTTGTGGTTGTTTTCTCACCCCAGAGGGGTGAAACGTTTGTAGAACACAAAAACCCGTCCAAATTGTCCGACCCCGGAGTGGGTCGAACATTGAATGATTGTTTTGAAATGCTGTTCGACCCGCTCCGGGGTCGTAACGTTTGCTTGTCCTGTTTCATTCTACAAACATGTGACCCCTCTGGGGTCAAGAAATAATAGTATTAAATCCCGCTATCCATAGCGTCCACGCTACGGGTGCATAAGCTTCCAGCCTCTGGCTGGTCTTTAATCTACGAGAGTAAAACTTATCAAGGTATAGAGCAAGGCAGCCAGAGGCTGCAAGCTTACAAGTCCTTAGCCTGGAGGCTAAGGACAGCTGGGTTATTTAACTACAAAAATCCGGACTTCTCAACAAAACAACATTGGACTTTTCAACAAAGTTTGCTAAAATATTTGCCTTGAACTTTGCATTGTTAATTTTTAACAAATAAAACAATGGAAAATAAAGCAAACCAAACCGATCGCAAAGTGTACGTTATCACGGGGCCAACCTCAGGTATAGGTCATGAAACAGCACTCGAACTGGCCAAATATGGTAAAGTTATCCTGGTAGGACGAAATCCTGAAAAACTGGATGCCGTACAAAAAGAAATAGAAAAAATGGGCCAGAATGCCGTTTCTATTGTGTGCGACTTTTCAGATATGACAAGTGCGGAGCGAGCGGCAAACCAAATCATAGCGCTTAAGCTTCCAATTGCCGGACTGCTCAACAATGCAGGAATCTCTCCTTCGGCTGCGTCGAAAAACGCCCGCGGATGGGATATGACTTATGCCACAAATTATCTGGGTCCATTTATGTTTACAGAAGCGCTTGTCCCTCACCTGCCAGATGGCGCAAACGTCGTATTCATTGCTTCAGCCATAGAAGATCCTGACCGCAAACCCGTGAAAGCTTTAGGAATGAAGGGTGCGCGTTTTATCTCTGTGGAGGCGAGCGCACGGGGCGAGTGGAAACCAGGTGGTACCAAGGTGGCTGGCGCTGATGCCTATGCTACATCTAAACAGAGCGTCCTGGCCGCTGCGATGGCTCTTGCACGCGAAAACAAAAGGCTGCACATCAATGCCATAGAACCGGGAATCACTCCCGGAACCGGACTTAACCGTGATTTGAATGTGGCACTTCGTTCCCTTGGCCAGGTAATCATGTTATTTCCTCCATTTGCCAAATACAGGAGTACGCCAAAACGTGCTGCTAAGATGATCGCCAAAATCGTAACCGATGCGTCGGGAAAAACAGGGGTATATTTCGACGAAAAAGGTGAACCTATGCTCGGCTCAAAACAGGTAAGCGATCCTGAGTTTCAAGATGCTGTCCTGTCAGAAACACGTGCATTCTTGTCGGAAGCTAAGAACATTATCTCATAGTATTTTTATTATGATTATATTTGGGATGATCAAATGAACACTGACACAACAAAACATCAAGATTATGTCATCGCTGAAATTTCTCCGGAGCAATTTATTGCCGAACATACTTTAGCGTATGTCATAAAAGGAGTTATAAACATATACGACGGCAACAAAAACATTACTTTAAAATCAGGTGACTATTGTCTCGCGCGGAAAAACCGGTTGGCCAGGTACAAGAAGGAAAAAGTAAATGATGAGCTCGAAAAAGTATTTGTCGTTTTTGATGAAAAATTCCTGAAAATGTTCCAGGAAAAGCACAAAACAAAAGCAACAAAATTCGATTCAATAGAAACCATCATAAATATAAAGCCTACTCATTTGATGCCTGATTTTATTCGTTCGCTACTACCACACTATCATCATGGCGGACAGATAGATGAAAGATTTGCGGATGTAAAACGGGAAGAATTGCTCCTGATATTATTGCAAAATCAACCGGAGCTTGCAGGCATATTTTTTAATTTCGTCATGCCCGAAAAAATAAACCTGGAAGAATTTATGAACCGCAACTATACCTTCAATGTAAGTACGCAGAAGCTCGCTTATTTAACGGGGCGCAGTTTGTCTTCTTTCAAACGCGATTTCAAAACCATATTTCACGAAACACCAAGCCGTTGGCTGGTGCAAAAACGGTTGCAGGAAGCACATTTTCTAATCGATAAAAAGAATAAAAAACCATCCGAGATTTATTATGATTTGGGATTTGAAGATTTATCACATTTTTCATTCGCTTTCAAAAAACTATTCGGATTGGCGCCTACAGAATTGACAAGACAGAGGGTGAATATCGGGAGTTAAAATACTTGGCCAAGTCTATTCAGAGCAAGGCAGCCAGAGGCTACAGGCTTGGTAGTCCTTAGCCTGGAGGCTAAGGACAGTGGGGTTAGAAGAAAATATTTATAATGATTGTATATTAAAAAAGTATTTAAATTTGGTGTTATGCAGAGTAAAATGTTTGTATTTATCGGTTTGCATGATAAGGACTCAAATGCTGATATAACGTTGCTTTTAAAAAGATTGAATAAAAGATTTTCAGGGAATCATTCATTCAAATTTAAACAGGAAAAAGCTTTATTGTCAGCTCAAATTAACGATGTTGGTTTTTACTTAACATTCGAAACATCGAAAAAAATTGAAAAGGTTTGGATACAACTGGCAAAGGATTTCGAGTTATCTCTCAATTTAAATGCAGTTACTGAAAAGGAGCTTACAGAACGATATGATAAGTCGAAGAGATTGCTTCCTGATCTTTACAGTGATGATGATTATGCGTTAGCTAAAAAAATCTTTGATGAAATGAACAGATTTCAAGGAATAAAGATATATTCATTTCAGTAGATAATTCCTAGTATGTCGTTTTTTTGTCCCAATACATTGGCCTAAATCCTTAGCTCAGGCAAAGCAGTACCTTGTCTGTACCTTATAAAATCAATTAAACGACTGCCTGAATTCCAGTGGTGAAAGATTGGTTTTCGTCTTGAATAACTTGCTGAATGACTGCGGATGTTCAAAGCCCAATTCGTATGCTATTTCGCTCACGGATAAGCTGGTGGTTGATAATTTTTCTTTTGCTTTTTCAAACAACTTATTATGAATATGCTGTTGCGTGCTTTGGCCTGTTAATGCTTTCAACAGTGCGCTTAAGTAGCTGGGCGAAATGTTTAATTCTTCTGCAATATATTGAACAGTCGGCAAGCCTTTTTGGACTAAGTCATTGCGATTGAAATATTCTGTAAGAATATCTTCCAGGCGATTGAGAATCTGATGGCTGGTTATTTTCCTGGTAATAAACTGGCGATTATAAAACCTTTCGGCATAAGTGAGTAATAATTCCAATTGGGCAATGATTACATTCTGACTGAACTTATCAATGTTTGACCGATATTCCTGGTCAATATTCTGAAAAATCCCAGCGACCATGGTTTCCTCTTTATCAGAAAGGTGCAATGCCTCATGTATGGAATAACTGAAATATTCATACTGCTTAATGGTTTTAGCCAGTGGCGTATTCCATAAAAAATCAGGATGAATAAGCAATAACCAGCCGGAACGTATTACCGGTTCATCGGGATTCGTTTCAATTCCAAAAACCTGGCCGGGCGACATAAAAAACATGACACCTTCATCAAAATCATATTGTTGCTGACCATATTTTATTTTGGCATTCGACATCCTTTTGAGCGATATGGAATAAAAATCAAAGACCAGGCTTAATGGGTCATAACCAGTGGGATGTGTGATGGTTTCCAGGTTTATGACAGTAATTAATGGATGCTCCGGTTTGGGCAGTCCCATTACCCGGTGATACTCGCTGATCGTTTTTATTCTGAGAGGTTGTCTGTTTGGCATAACGCAAATATTTTATTTAGTCAAGGAAAGTCATATCTTCCTCACTCAATTCTATTTCTGTTGCTTTCATGTTCTCTTCAAAATGCTTTAAGGATGATGTGCCCGGTATCGGCAATATCCATGGAGAACGATGCAGCAGCCATGCCAGGTTTATCTGTGCTGCCGTGGCATTGTGTTTCTTTGCAATCGATGCAATCCGCTCATCCTTCTTAGGCATGGAATTGACCAAAGAAAAATATGGAACTAGTGGAATTTTGTTTTTCTCACATATCGCAAGCACTTCTTCGCCACCTCTTGTTTCTTCTCCCCAGGGTTGTTTTAATGAATTGCGCTGACCATGACCATACATATTTTCAACCGTGGCGATATCTCCCATATCCATAGCAGTTTGCAATTCATCAGGATGGACATTGCTCACACCCACATGCAATATCTTTCCTTCTTTCTGCATTTCAAACATAGCTCCCATGGATTCCTGAAAAGGCACATCGCCATGACCTATTATCCTGAAATGAACCAGTGTTATTTGATCAATTTTAAGGGTACGCAAATTATTTTCTATGCTGGTACGTAATTGTTCAGGGCGATTGAACGGAATCCAGCTTTTATCAGGCTTTCTTGCTCCTCCCACTTTGGTGCATATTACCAGGTCGTTGGGATATGGATAAAGGGCTTCTTTGATCAACCTGTTGGTGACATCTTCTCCGTAATAATCGGCAGTATCAATAAAATTCACACCGCTTTTAATGGCTGCTTTTAATATCTCCAAAGCTTCAGGACGATTTGCTGGTTCACCCCAGATGCCTTCACCGGTCAGGCGCATGGTACCATATCCGAAACGTTTCACTTTTATGGGGTTTTTACTTCCTCCGGCAATTGTAATTTCTGGTGTTTTCATATAAATTGAATTTGATCAAACTTACTACTAATAATATTATTAAAAAATCATTTTAGATAACGTGGGGATCAGCCTTATCAGTTATTGTTGATACATCAAGGCAAATTCTTTTGCAAAATCCTTCATTTTTACTTTGCCAGGCGCAGGTTTGTTCAAATTATAGTCTCTATAAACATCTCCATTGTGCATACTCGCCTGCATCTCTACTAAACCTGCTGCAATGGTTCCCGGCACTCCTGCTTTTTCCATTCCGCTTTGCAGTTGTTCATCAGTAATGATTTTCCATTTCAGATCTGGTTTACCGATAGCTTCTCCCAAAATACCTGCCACCTCATTGCATGTAATCTCTTCGCTTGCCACATAGAGCACCTTTCTGCCGGATAAAGGTTTTACAATTTCATCTGCAATACTTGTGGCAATATCAATTGGTGAAACCCAGGGTATTATGTCATCTCCGCCATAGTTCGATGCGATAATACCAGTAGTTTTTATAACAGGTATAAAGTTTAATAAGTTATAGTAGAAACCAACCGGGCGCATGAAGGTGATATCTATATTTTGCATTTTATTCAGAATTGCCTCTGCATGATGATGAAGAATAAGCAGACCGGATTCCTTTTCCATATGAGCGCCGATACTGCTTAAATGGACAACTCGCTTCACACCAGACTGCTGAATGGCTTCAGCGTAATTGGTCATGATATTGTCACAACGCTCCGTTACTCCAGTAAAAATATTTCTATTAGTAGTATCTGTAAAACCCTGTGGGGATGATGGCGGCATCATGGTATAAACCGCATCTGCTCCGCTAAAAGCACCCGTGAGAAAAGAAACATCTTCTATAGAACCAATGGCAGCGGTAGCGCCCAATGCTTCAATATCTTTTTGTTTTTCAGGGTTGTGACTGATAATGGTAACGGCATGTCCTTTTTGTACCAATTCTAAAGCGAGCGGCTTGCTGATGTGGCCTAACGAACCAGTGATTGTAATTTTCATTTTTGTTTAATTTTATGTCGCAAATTTCCGCCGGCACAAACTAACAGATGTAGCCGAATCAACTATTGTTGTAGTCGGAATTGGTTTTGTCAGTTCGTAATCATAATACCTGGCTATCAAACACTTTTTACGTGATTGTAATACTTGTAGAAAACATGAAAGAAGATGGAAATTAAATGTTATTTTTCTATGCTGAATACATAATCCCCCGTCTAAATAGCTAATTTTGTTCTATGGGGGGCACACCCTGAATAGGGCAGATGAAATATTAAGATCTTCAAACCAAAAGAGCTAAAGACATGCGAAATATTTTTTCCCGCGACAAGATCCACGATCCTGAATTAGATCGCAAGGCTCATTATATGAAAAAAATAATATTGCCTGTAATGGGCATTGTTGCTTTGTTAATGATCATCGGGATTATAGTACAGCCGCAATTTGTGCTGCGTTATCTTTTAGTTACCGCCATTATATGTACCGCAAGCCCAACCTTTCTTTTTTTTATCCGCCGGGGCCATGTAAAATTAAGCGCTTACTTATATCTCAGCTTCTGGGTGTTATTGATCGTAGGACTTTCATGGACGGGCGGCGGTATTAAAGGGCATGGAATAAGACTATTGCCTATGGTTGTATTGATGTCAGGACTGATCATTGGCAGAAAAGAAATATGGGTCTTTGGCATTATCGCCACATTGAGCAGCCTTGTATTGGTGATTGCAGACTATGACCATTACCTTCCTGTAAAAGAAGCACTTGGGCAAACCCCTTTGGTTTACTGGATCATTTCAACGACATTTATTTTTACCCTTTGTTATCTGCACTATTTGTCAATCAGTGAATTGGAAAAATCATTGATGGAGACCCAGAAGGAGCTCTTCCTTCGGAAGCAATCAGAAGAAAAGTATCGTCTCATTTTCGAGTCATTCCAGGATGTGTATTATCAGACAGACCTCACAGGTAAAATTATGATTGTTTCTCCTTCTATAAAAGCACGTGCGGGGTATGAACCCAAAGAGCTTATTGGCAGAAATGTGAGTGAGTTTTATAATAACCCCGAAAAAAAGAATTCCATGATGGCAGAACTGATGGTAAATGGCTCTATTTTTAACTATGAACTTGATCTAATAGCCAAAGACGGCCAGGTGATCCATTCTATTATTTCAAGCCATGTTCGCCATGATCAAAATGGCAGTCCGAATGGAATAGAAGGCACAATTCACGATATTACCCTACGAAAACGGGCAGAAGATATGCTAAAGCTTCAAAATGAAATATTGTATGAAGTGGCATTTATCCAGTCGCATATCGTAAGGCGGCCCGTTGCAAACGTGCTTGGCTTACTCAATTTAGTTAACAGGAATGAACCAAATGACCCTGTGAATTTTGAAATCATTCCGAAACTGGAAATTGCTACCAAAGAACTTGATGAGGTTATTCATCAAATTGTTAAGAAAACGGAAGAAATTCAAAATTTACTTTCAAATGATGCTCATTAGCGCCGACCATTATACTTTCCTGATATAAGCCCTTATGGTAAGTGGCGCAAAAATGGAAAGAATTACTCCCGCTCCCAATATTGTTAACCAGAAATCCTGGCCTATCACATCTTTATTTACCAATTCCCGTATGGCCGTAATGAGATGCGATACAGGGTTAAAGGTGGCAAACCATTTCAATACAGATGGCAGCGTATTTACAGACACAAAGGCATTTGAAAGAAAAGTAAGTGGGAAAACCACCATCATGGAAATGCCTTGTACACTGGCAGCCGTACGGCCTACCACTCCTGCAAACGCAAAGATCCAGCTGGTGCACCAGGCAAAGGCGATGACAAGGACACCTACTTCCATTACTCCTGCGATACCGGCACCCGGTCTGTACCCCATAAGATATCCCATGGCAAAGGTTAATATTGTGACAATGGCATATCGGATGGTATCAGCCAATAATGCGCCTGCAAGGGGCGCGATCCGGGCAATGGGCAATGATTTAAATCGGTCAAAAACACCCTTATCCATATCTTCGCGGAGCTGAACCCCGATGGCAACAGAACCTGTAATAATGGATTGTGCTAAAATACCGGGAATTATGACGGGCAGATAGTTATGTACATTCCCTGCAATGGCCCCGCCAAAAAGATAAGTGAACATGAGTGTGAATAAGATAGGTTGAGCTGTCACATCAAGCAGCTGTTCCGGTGTGTGCCTTACCTTCAAAAGTCCACGGTAGGCCATCGTCAATGAGTTGTTGACAGTTTGACTGAAACTGGTCTTATTGCTGAGCCTCATTTCAATTGATTTTTCCATATATTTAGGTTCTGATTCCTTTTAATCTTTCAATTTTTCAATTTTTCATTTCCATCCCAACTTCTTCTTCCAGCTCCGCATCAGGCTCGGTTTCGTGTCCTGTGAGCGCGAGGAATACTTCATCAAGGGTGGGGGTTTTCACACTAACTTCTTCGAGACGGATATTGGCATTTCTCAAGGCAAGCAAAAGGTCTGTGATAAGTTCGGGATCTGACATTGGGGCGATGATCATGCCCTGGTTCGAGATATGTGCATCTACATTCAATACTCTTTTCAGGATCTGCCTTGCCTCAAGGTCATTGTTTTTATTCATCAGTCTCAGCTCCGGGGATGCAATACCTACCGAAGCCTTCAATTCTCCCGGTGTTCCTTCAGCGATTACTTTTCCATGATCGATGACTGCAATACGGTCTGCGAGCTGGTCTGCTTCATCCAGGTATTGGGTGGTGAGCAGTACCGTTGATCCCTCCGCAACAAGCCGGCGGATGGTTTGCCACATCTGGTTCCGTGTCCTGGGATCAAGCCCGGTAGTTGGTTCATCGAGAAAAATCAATGGTGGCCTTGCGATGAGACTTGCTGCGAGGTCGAGCCTCCTGCGCATACCGCCCGAAAATTTCTTGACCTGTCTTTTGGCTGCCTGGCTAAGTCCGAACTCTTCAAGCAATTCTGCAGATTTGGCACGGGCGTCATTCCGGCTCAGGCCCAGCAAACGACCAAATATGAACAGGTTTTCACCGGCAGAAAGCATCTCATCCACAGAGGCATACTGGCCCGTGAGGCCAATGAGGCGGCGCACGATCTGCGCTTCTTTCAGTACTTCATGCCCAAAAATTCTGGCTGTCCCTGCATCCGGTTTTAAGAGGGTACTGAGCATGCTTATGGCAGTTGTTTTCCCTGCTCCATTGGGACCGAGTACGCCATAGATGCTGCCGCGTGGAATAGATAAATCGACCCCATTTACCGCCAGGTTATCGCCGAATTTTTTTACCAGTCCATGGGCCTCAACGGCTACAGACGGGTTTTTTACTTGTGAAAGGATCATGATTGAAAAGATTTAAAAGCAATTCCGGTTGTTGTCTATGTGAAAGACGGCGAAGGAATGGATTTATTTTAAAAGACAGAATGATCTTTTCCTGTTGAGCCACAATCCCCTCTTCAGGCCTCAGTGATGCCCGCAGGCATAAAAAAATATAAAATTTTGACAATTTAATATTACACCTTCGTACTCGTTTGTTTTTTATCTTTGGCTTATAATTTTTACAATATTAAAATCATAAAAAAATGAGCGCACATATTGACAATGTACCGAAGTGGGTAAGGATTGTAATAGGGATTTTTGCCGTAATAAATATTGCATATGGTGTGATGTGTTATTTCGATATGACCATACTTTTTCACAATGCTACGGGACTTGATCTCAGCAGTACGGCACTTAAAAATGCGAGTTATGAATATGCATCCCGGAACCTGGCTATTGGTTTGGCATTGGGATTTGTGACCATGATCAAAGGCGCTCCTGAAGCGCTCGTCATTTTAACCATTGTCAGGGCATTAATAGAATTACAAACCATTATTTTATCAATAGTCGAAGGAAATATAACTGCGATGATAATTGTACCGGTTGTGTTTTTAGTGGTGGAAGTATTCATCGTAAAAACCTTAATAGGCGTTATTAAAAAAGAGGAAGAGCTGGAAAACAGTTAGGCAGGTCTTGTAATAATGCCATGTCAAAACACCGGGCCGGATCTAATTTATATCTGAAATCTTTAGCTTTGATTAACTCAAAAATCGGAACCATGAAAAATTTAATTCTTTTAATTCTATTATTCTCTGCAACGTTCGCTTCAGGGCAAAAAATGCTTTGTTGTGCCATCGCTTCCAATGATATGAGAGCGATGGTAGATGACCCGCAATTCCGGGCATCTCATGCTCCTCCTTTGCCATTTAATTATGAGGGTCAGGCTGGGAAAATGATCAGTTTCCCAACAGCTGATGGCAGGACAGGGTCGGCTTATGAAGTGCTTGCTTCAAAACCCACGAAAAACTTCCTTATTATAACCCATGAATGGTGGGGGTTGAATGATTATATCAAACAACGGGCGGATGAGCTTCAAAAAACATTTGGCAATATAAACGTGATTGCTGTTGATATGTATGATGGTAAAGTAGCCACTTCTCCGGATTCTGCAGGGAAATATGTGAAAGAGGCAACCGATACCCGTATCATGAATGTTATAAAAGGGGCCATCTCTTTTGCGGGAAAAGATGCCCGGATTTTTTCGCTCGGCTGGTGTTTTGGGGGTGGGTATTCTTTGCAAACAGCCATAGCTGCCGGCAAACAGGCGGTAGGATGTGTGATGTATTACGGCATGCCTGAAACGGATATGACTAAGTTAAAATCATTGCATTGCGATGTGCTTGGCTTATTTGCCAGCCAGGATAAGTGGATAAACCCGGATATGGTAAAAACCTTTAATGATAATATGAACAAAGCTGGCAAAAAACTCAGTTTTAAAGAGTATAATGCTGTACATGGTTTTGCCAACCCCAGCAATCCCAAATATGATAAAACGTCTACAGAAGATGCCAACCAGGCTGCCATAGATTTTATTAAGGAGAGGTTGTAAGGTTTAGCGTCCTCTTGAAAATCATCGTGTATAAGTCAGATCAAAATCATGTTCCCATTTTTTGCCATCGGTTGACTTCTCCCAACTGGCTGTGATGGTTTTACCATCCCCGCTGATGACGCCTTTAAAACGTTGAGAAAAGCCTGGAGCCTTTCTCCAAATTTTCCATTCAGCTTTATCAAAACTCATTTGATAAATCCTCGAAACATTCCGGTCATCATAGTAGAATATGGCAAATTCTTTGTTTGATTCATCGCAGCTTATGAGCCAGGTTGCGATAGGAGTGCCTGCCTCCCTGTCACCCTGGTGCATGGCTACATAAGCTCCTCCCTCTATCCACTCAAATGAAGTTTTTCCATATACCTTGGCATGAGGGCCGGGAAGAAATGAGGCATTTGAAATTTCCATTACCCAGTTCCCTATCAACATTTCAAGTGGCTTGAGTGATGGATTGGGTTTAAATTCGTTTTGCTTTGTAGTTTTCATATTGTTATATCTTTAATTCTAAAGCCTTTTCCATAGTCTCATTCCCTCCATACCTAATTCGACGGATCAGGACTCTAAAATACAACAAACCTGGTATTTTTGTGTTTAATTTATTTAAAAACCAGCAAGATGGGAGAACAAACAAAAAAAGTAATTGTGGTAGGTGCAACCGGAACACTGGGCAATAAAATCGTGAAAGCACTACAAGCCCAGGGCGCCGATGTTACAGCAATGGTGAGACCCACCAGCAACAGGAGCAAACTGGAAGAAATGGGAGTGAAGAATTTCGTGATCGGGGACATGATGGAAAAGTCATCATTAAAGGGAGCCCTGTCTCCTTCATTCGGTTTTGATGCCATTGTTGTCAGTGCTGCCGGATATACCGGGCATACCAAAGGAGATAGCCCGCTTACGGATACTATCGGTTATCAAAACCTGGTTGATGCCACCAAGGAAGCAGGTATTCCCAGATTTGTAATGATATCCATCCTCGAATGCGACAAGGCAAAGGGTGTCCCTCATTTTTACAACAAGTACCTGGTTGAAAAATACCTGGCCGAAAAAAAGCAGCCTTTTATCGCTTTGCGAGCAGGGGCTTTTCTCGATCAAACGAGGGATTTTATTCTGCCAAAAATAACAAAAGGGATACTGCCTGTTTTTTTTCAGGGGTCAGCGTACTCGTATGGGATGATCTATACCCCTGACCTGGCACGTTATACAGCTATGGCTGCTTCTATATTACCAGATTCGGCTCTGAATAAAACAGTAGACGTGGGATGGGCTGAACCGGTAAATGAAATTAAACTCGCTGAAGCATTTGAAAAAGTGCTCAAAAAACCAATAAAAACTGAGGCTGCTATTCCACCATTCGTCGTAAAGATTATGTTTCCCTTATTATCTATATTCAAGGGTGGCATGGGTGACATGCTGCAAATGATAAAATGGGTGAAAACCGGCGCTTATGTAAGTAAGAACACGCAGTTACAAAAGGAATTTTTTGGAGACCTGCCAACAGTTGACGAAGCCATAAGACGATACTGTAAAGATAAGGATCTGATTCCGGAATAAATCAGACTGATTTAAAAATACTGGTTGGTTTTGTCACCAACAAGCCGCTTTTGATGCAGATTCCATCGCAATTATTTCCTAAATACACTTGCTGAGTATAAAGGATATATTATTTATTTATAGAGCATTATAAGTGTTAGTTACTTCATCAGCAAGGGCGGGAAAGGAATTACACTAATAAAAATTAATTTGGCTCATTCACTGAGTGTTTTTATTTTTGATAATTCATATAAACTGAACAATATATGTTAATGAAGAAAATTTTAAGTATTGTTTCCAAGGTTATTTTTTTGCTTGTATGCTCATTGATTGTGTCTGCCTGCAAAAAAGTAACCGTTACAATGCCCTCAAGCAGCAATATTTCTTTCCATGCCGGAAATGATGATTATGTCATTAATGCAGTGTTAAAAACGATGGATGGGGGTTACCTGGTTTCGGGTTTTGTAACACCCAGCGTAAGTTTATATACAGGGGTTTATCTGCTGAAATATGACGGAAACGGCAAAGAATTATGGTATAAAACCTTTCCTAACGCGGATATCGTCTTTTCAATGAGCATAGCAGAAACTTCTGATGGGGGATTTGTGATTGTTGGCGAATCCAGTCCACTTAATGTAGGTGCAGGTGGCCTTGCTTTATATCCGAGGATGTTTAAAACCGATGCCAACGGAAACCTTGAATGGATCATTCATCCAAGCATTGATTATTATTTGACCGGCGTTTGTTCAGATCAGTTCGGCTACTTTTATGTATGCGGAAATTATGGACCTACAAATGCTAATTTTTTATACAAGTTAAACAATGCAGGAACCAAAGTATGGTACAAAACCTTTGTTGGCAATATCCATATACCGGGTGCGGGTTTCAACGCTGCGAAAATGGCTGTTGATAATAATGGTAGTTTATTAATGGCGGCGACGGTAGTTATAAACAAAACAAGCAACACCCCTCAGTTGGAATTGATCAGGTTTGATACTGCAGGAAAATTTCAGAAAAGTACAAATTTCCCAAATGTCAATTTCCCCACCGCCTCTTCCCAATTGCCCCTCGTATTCAATAAAATGGAACGGATGGCAGATGGTTCTTATGATTTTGTATTTAATGCTGTGTCACAACTTGGCACAACTAATTATTTTTCAAATGTTTTACATGAAATAACTACAGACCAGAATCTCCAGGTAATTTCATCCAAAGTATTGGATTCCATTACACCTATTACTTCAAATACAATTGGAACACCTACGGCAAGGCTGGATAATTATGTAACATATTACCAGGCAGATAATATGGATATTATGGAAACGATTCCAACAGTGTTTAATGGAGATGCAGGTTCTTTGCAGGGAAAATATACCCTGGTGAGGAAAAACCAGAATGGACAAACTATAAATCAGCAATCATTTGATGGATGGCCCTGCGGCATGTTTCTGGACGCCAGTAACCATTTGTATATCTTTGGTTTGACCGTAAATCCGCTAAATGAAACCCGGGGTATCTTCAGGTTATATGTGGATGAAAGCATTCATCCGTATTAATGGCGATATGAATATCAGAAAATATATACATCATTTTTTGGGTTTGCATAAGACAGGTATCGTCATGCTTTTCCTTTCCACATTCTGGATACAGCAAGGGTGCAATAAGATATCAAATGTTGAAAAATCATATTTTGGATTTAAAGAATTCGGGGATACCTCTAATAACCTGTTTCAGTATATTGCCCATGACCAACAGAATAATATATATTATATTGAAAATCAATATGTTTATAAAACAGATTCTGCCATATTGGTTAAGATAAATCCCCAGGGGAAAAGAATCTGGAGAAAAACATTGTATGTTAATCAAACAACGAAAGCATTACAAATATTTGATACCGGTGATGGCCTGCTGATAACCTTTGTGTTGGGCACCGATCAATACCATACGTACTTTGGCAAGACTGACTATAATGGCAATCTTAAATGGACTCAAAAGCTTCCCATGGAAAATGGAATGAATGCCGCTGTGGGCCCCAACCATACTTTTATGTTTTTTGGGATAGAAACGGCAAGCCAGGCCATGGGCGCCTATTGTACGGATACAAGCGGTAAAACGATATGGACCAAAGTATTGGGTAAGTCTGTAAATTATGTGGGTGATGAACCCTGCACCGCAGGATGTTATTCAAAGGATGGCGGATTTATTTTTGCAGGCGTCGATCCTTTTGGCATAAATAACGAGCAACAATCTATCATTTTTAAGGTGGATGTGCACGGCAATACGCAATGGGTAGATACTTTTCCTGCAGACGTTTATGAGAGCGATACACCTTTCGTTTCCGGCCTGGGTGTAGTGGAAGCCCCGGATGGGCAGGTATACGCTGTTTTTGGAGCTTCTTATACCATATCAACCGGAAGTGATTATCACATATATATCGTAAAAGCAGATCCCACCTCAAAAACACATGACATTCAGCCGGTTGATTTCAGGTTTACTGCTCTGGGTTCTGGTTTCCCCAGCAGCGGTTTCTATTTTGGGTTAGGCAGCGATAACAATTTTTATATGGCAGGGCAAACTGATATCTCCGGGGGGTTGAAACATTATAATATGTTCATCTGCAAGTTCGATGCATCCTATCATCAGATATTTTACAATACTTATGGAGGATTATATGATGTTGGGGGAGTAGTTATCCCCTACATGAATGGCGGTTTTTTATTGGGCGTTTCAACTTCTGGTTTTGGCAAGGGCTATAATAAAAATGATATTGCCATCATGGTTACAGACGGAAGCGGGAATCTTTTGAATTAAAAGTTATTTGATATACTTTTCCTGGCTTGCGCGTTTGTAACGCGAGTGTACAGGGTATCTCATCTTTTCTTCTATCTTAGTATTTGTGACAACAACGATCAGTGCATCAGTGAATAGGATATGCCTATTTTCAGACCGATGCTGCCAAATGTCATGGGTGTTGTGAGATCAGTTTGAGAACCGCCGGAAGTGCTCAATGTGCGATCAGCAGTTTTAGAAGCTCCGTCAAAAGCCTGCGTATTCTTATAAGTTGTTGGCCTGTAGGTCAGGTCACGATCAAAAAGTTCGGCACTCAATTTCAAATGATCGGTGATGGGATATTGCACACCAAATGCCGCATATACGCCAATGGCTACGCCGCCGGTATATAAATCAATATTAGTACCTGGTTGAACAAATTGACCCGACCAGGTTGTTTTAACGGTAACAGATGGCAGCCCGACGACAACGCCAAACCGTCCGTAAAAATTGATTTTATCCGCATTGGCAGATAGTATAAGGTCGGGTGTAACAGCAAATAAATTTCCGCTATAAGCAGATGTTGAAGTTTGAGTGAAGTTATTTACATATTCAGTTACCAGATTAAAACTCCTTCCGATCATTTCATTGAGATCAAGTCCAACACCCAGATGATCGCTTAGCATATAGCTGCCCGCCAATGCTATATTAGATCCTGTACCAAAGCTGAAAGGCGATTCAGAATAAGTGCCGTTTTGATGACTTATAATTGATTCAGATCCAGAAGGGAAGCCGTATCCAAGATCGAGGTGGATTGACATATCTCCTTTCTGAGCCTTTGCATTTTGAAATAAAATGCCCGAAAAGAGAAAGATCAGCGTACAAATTCTGCACTTCATGCTATTATAGATTTTTAAGTGAAATGATAAGGTTTGAACAAAAGTATGGCTTTTTCAAAATATATCATTAGCCCAAATCACTGGTCTGGCACACAGACAAGCTGCATCCCAATTTCCTAAACCTCCTGTTTCAATATTGCCTGCACTTTTCTAAAAATCATAATGAATGCCTGTCAGCTTTTCAGAAACTTCCCAAAGTTGTTTTGCTGCCAGAGTATTGTATGATGCTTCATTTGATTTTACGAGTTCAGGGTAACCCCGCATTTCACCCATTTTGGTAGGCCCGTAATATTCACCCCCTTTTGCGTTTTTGTCAGTAGCTGCCCTCACTATAGGGAGGCTGCCCATCTGTGCGCTTTGTGCCAGGATTTTATTGGCCAGGTATTTTACAACAAAGCCCGAATATCTTTGCAGATTGGTTTCCGCAAAACCCGGATGCGCCACCGTTGCGACGGCATTAATTTTATGAGCCTTAAACTGGCGGTCAAGCTCATACGTAAATAACAGGTTTGCCAGTTTGCTTTGCGCATATGCTTTCCATTTGGTATAAGATTTCTCCCAGTTTATATCATCAAACTGTATGGCATCAATTCCTTTGTGCAGGCCGCTGCTTTGGGTTGTTACCCGTGCATCTGGTGTTTTTTTGATCAGGTCAAGCAGCAGCCCCGTGAGCGCGAAATGCCCGAGATGGTTGGTGCCAAACTGCATTTCAAATCCTTGTCGTGTGGTTTCTTTTTTAGGTATCGCCATCACGCCCGCATTATTCATCAGTACATTTAAGGACTTGTATTTCGCATGAAAAGCTTCTGAAAAATGCTTTATCGAATCCATATCGCTCAGGTCAAGTTGCATGATATCCAGTTTGGCATTCGGGTACATCGTTTTGATTTGTGCCGCCGCTGCTTTGCCTTTTTCAAGGCTGCGCACGGCCATTATTACATTCGCACCCTTGCCACTCAATGCCATGGCTGCATGAAAACCGAGGCCGCTGTTGGCGCCGGTGATCAAAATGTTTTTACCCGTTTGATCAGGAATATTTGCTGAAGTCCAGTTTGTATTGGCCATGTTTTTCGTTTATTTATTATTTAAACCTATAAAGTTTCCAAAACCTTACCGGTTTTTCTATTGAAGTCCCTGCTCAACCCGTAGACGAAGCTGCCCGCCTCATATTGTAACTGAAAATTAAATTCCTGTTCAATAAGATATATAATAGATGCCATTGCGAAATCTGTCGGAGTATTTTTTTGAATCAAAAGATTTGATATTGAAAATTTATATTTTGATTTTAGGAGTTCCCTTATATTTGCCAAAAAACAACCATATGAAAAAATTCTATACAGGTATTCTCTTTATTTTAATTGTATTGACATCACACAGTGTAATAGCTCAGAAATTCAAATGGAATGAAGCTAAAAGAGTAAAACACGGTCTTTACCAATATCCTATAGGTGAAGATGGAGGCGTAAGCTACAGATTGGGCGGTAATCAACCACTTTTTGGTTTCGATGGCGCGGAAGTGAGAAAGATCGGACATTTCTATATTCTAAAATATTCAAATGGTTCAGAAACGCCGGAAGCGATCAAAGTAAAAACGGACTATGACTTGTATAAAATAGAGGCTTGTTATATTTCAGATAAAAAGATCATTGTACTCTATAAGACGTTTAAGGGGGGCTATTCTGTTGATTTTTATGCAGATGTATTCGATGAAAATGGGAAACGGGAGAAAACGGTTGCCCTCATTGATAAAAAAACCAACAGGGATAAGAAGATGCTGGACAGAAATATGTATATCACAGTATCAGAAAACAATAATTGTTTTTTAGTTCGGTTTGGTGAGATTTTTAAAATGTTTGATAAAGACCTTGATAAAAAATGGGAGCGGAATTTCGAAAAAAGTGCAAAGGAAATTAATGTTACCAACACCGGCACAATGGTTATGATCTCTTATGAGAAGGATAATGACAAATCTTATAGTTTGGTAACGGTTGACGCTAAAAATAAACTTATCGAAACTAAGATGGGCGCCGTGGGCGATATCTTTTATGACCAGGAAAATGACCTGGTATATGCCTTAACCTTCAGTGGCGCAGCTGATAAAGGACATTTTTTACATTATGGCACTCATACCGACCTCACCATCAGCAAGAGCTTTTCATATGCCGTGTACCAGGGTGCGGATATGAAGAAACTGGATGAACAAAAAAATATCGCTTTTGATGATAAGATCATTACCGAGGCTAAGGACAAGGACGATGTAGATGGGCTGGTGGGTCTCGAGTTAAAATCTGTTACATTAAGTAATGCCGGAACGCCTGTTTTCATATTTAACACCCGCGCAAATACTTTCAGCGGAGAGCTGGCATTGCCCGAATGTATATTGCTTGTAAAAATTGTAAATAAAGATGAAACGGTTCAAAAATTGATTACCAAGATCTCAAAGGATCAAAAACTGAGATTTATAATTCCGTTTTATAATGTAATATACAACAATAATGATATATGCCTTTTGTATTATACAACTGAAGACGATAAACAAGGTGGCAGTACCATGCTTAATATCAGGACTTATAACCTGGATTTAGAATTGGGGGGCACTACAGAGGTTAACCCTTATAAAGAACACGGATATGGTATAAATATCCTGCATTTCTACAAACAGTCAGATCATTCTTACCTGTTTTTTGGCCTGGCTACCAATACTAAAATGGGGATGGCCAGTTTGAGTTTCTAAAAGATTTTTAGAGGGTTATTCCGGTTCCGTGCTGCCATCATGTTACAGCCTGGAGGCTGAGGGCTTGGGGAAATATAGCCCGGAGGCTGAGCATAGCAGGGAATGCCATTTGCAACAGGTTACCCAAAAGTAAAACATTTTCCAAAATATTTTCGCTTATAACTCATTGAATAAATATCAGTTAAAAAATATTTTTTCAAAGTACCCACCCACTTTGGGGTTTCGCTATATATGTATATAAAAACAGGCGTAAGGGATAAGGCGTAAGGCGTAAGTAAAAATGCATCAGATTCCTCCTGCCGTCGGAATGACAACTTACAATATGAAAAAGATAAACCGGCCTTTAAAGCCATTTCCTATTGATCTTTTATTGTTATCTATTGATAATCGTCAACGAGTTACGGGTATGTGATTGAAAATTAAAAGATTAAAAACTAAAAAAATGAAATCATTGATATATCAATCCAGAATGGTCAAAAAGGGCGTTTTTTGGAATTTATCAATAGGAAAACAATGAAAAGAGGTTTTTTGGAATTATGAATTACGAATTACGAATTGAGGCTGACGCAAGAAAATCATGAAATCTCCTGCGAGATGATAAAACAGAAATGACCCGCTTACGCCAAGGCTTCAGCGGGCGAAGGATAAACCCGCCTTTTTACCTATTCTGGCCTGTATTTTTCCTGTTATCGCTGGTTATTTGTCAACGAGTTACGTGTAAATTATTAAATATCAATAGGTTGAAAAATGAAAAAAATGAATTTTCCTGTTATAACAGGGAGCAAATGGTGGAAGATTCAGAATGGCGTTTTGTGTTTATCCATCGAACCACCCTCCCGAGTTCTCGGGACAGGCAGGCCTACGGTCACCCCTCTCCCGAATTGGTCCCCGAATAAGTCGGGACAAGCGGGACAGGCTCAACCGTGGAGGGGAATATTGCTGACGCGAGCGTAGAATCCCCCTCCCGAGGAAGTCGGGACACGTGCCCCCTTTTGAAAGGGGAATCCCATCTTTCAGCATTTGTATTTTAATTAACACATTATCACATTATCACATTATCACATCAGCACATCGGCACATTGCCTCATTCCCAAATAGTCTTCTCACTTCTTACTTCTCACCTCTCACTCTTTAATTCCAAATTCATACCTTTGCAGTTATGATAAAGATTACATTCCCTGATGGTAAGGTAGTAACGCACAATGAAGGCGTTACCGGGCTGGAAATTGCCGAGAGTATAAGTCCGAGGCTGGCAAAAGAAGCTTTGGGTATTTCTGTCGATGGTGAAACCCGCGACCTGACGCGTCCCATCAATACGGATGCGCAGGTAAAAATCTTTACCTGGGATGATGAAGAAGGCAAAAAGGTGATGTGGCATTCATCAGCACACCTTATGGCTGAGGCATTGCAGGAACTCTATCCGGGCATTAAATTCGGTATTGGCCCTCCCGTAGCCAATGGCTATTATTATGATGTGGACCTGGGCGATCATGAAATCACTGCCGCAGAACTGTTGATGATCGAGAAGATGATGGTCGATCTCGCCCGTAAAAATGAAAAATACGTCCGTACCAAAGTTGCCAAGGCCGAAGCTGTGAAATACTTCACCGAAAAAGGCGACGAATACAAACTGGAACTGATCGAAGGGCTCAACCCAGGTGAGATCACTTTTTATACCCAGGGCAATTTCACGGATCTCTGTCGCGGACCGCACCTGCCGGATACCAGTTATATCAAAGCGATAAAGCTTACCAATATTGCAGGGGCCTATTGGCGCGGCGATGAAAAGAACAAACAGCTCACCCGTATCTACGGTATTACCTTCCCCAAGCAGAAAATGCTGGACGAATACCTGGTTTTGCTTGAAGAAGCCAAAAAACGTGATCATCGTAAGTTGGGCAAGGAACTCGAACTGTTTACATTTTCAGATAAAGTAGGAGCCGGGCTTCCATTATGGCTGCCAAACGGAACCATTATCCGCGACCAGCTGGAACAATTCCTGAGAAAAGAACAGAAAAAAAGAGGTTATGTGCCTGTGATTACCCCGCATATTGGTAAAAAAGACCTTTATGTTACTTCGGGTCACTATGAGAAATACGGCAAAGATTCTTTTCAGCCGATAACCACTCCTGACAGCAAGGAAGAATACCTGCTGAAACCGATGAACTGTCCGCATCACTGCGAAATTTATAAAAGCAAAGCCCGTTCGTACCGTGACTTACCAGTAAGGATTGCGGAATTTGGTACTGTGTATCGCTATGAGCAGAGTGGCGAGCTTAACGGATTGACCCGGGTGAGAGGATTTACGGTGGATGATTCACATATTTTCTGCCGCGCCGACCAGGTAAAAGAAGAATTTTTGAATGTTATAGACCTGGTGACCCTGGTATTTACCAAGCTTGGGTTTTCAGAATTTACAGCACAGATCAGTCTACGTGACCCTGAAAATAAGACCAAATATATCGGCAGTGATGAAAACTGGGCCAAAGCTGAATCGGCAATTGTAGAAGCCGCCGCAGAAAAAGGCCTGAAAACCATAACCGAACTTGGCGAAGCTGCCTTTTATGGCCCGAAGCTGGATTTCATGGTAAAAGATGTGCTTGGAAGAAGCTGGCAGCTGGGAACCATACAGGTGGATTATAACCTTCCTGAGCGTTTCGAACTGGAATACACCGGGGCTGATAATCAGAAACACCGCCCTGTAATGATACACCGTGCCCCATTTGGGAGCATGGAAAGGTTTATGGGAATACTGATCGAACAATGCGCCGGGGAGTTTCCATTATGGCTGGCACCCGAGCAGGTTATGGTGATTCCTGTAGCCGAAAAATATATTAATTATGCACAGAATGTTTGTAATGTGCTGAATAATTCCGAAATTCGCACCTCCCTAGACGACCGTAATGAAAAAATCGGGAAGAAGATCAGGGAAGCCGAGTTGAAAAAGGTCCCTTATATGGTGATTGTAGGGGAAAAAGAAGAAACAGAAGAAAGAATTTCAGTTCGCAAGCACAAAGAGGGAGACCTCGGGGCTTTCGAAGTGAGTTTATTTATAGAACATTTAAAAAAAGAGATAGAATCTATTTAAACAAGGTCGCTTATCAGAGAACCAGACAACAGGTATAACCGGGCACCGGATCCCCGGTTTGCAAACAGGATCAACAGGGAGATAACCGCCCCTAAAGTGCGGTTGGTAGGAGAAAACGTTACTCCGGGATTGTACAATACCGAAGAAGCGTTGCGGATGGCTAACGACATGGAGTTAGACCTGGTAGAAATATCCCTCCAGGAAGACATGCCGGTATGCCGGGTAGTAGATTATACAAAGTTTCTCTACGAACAGAAGAAACGGCAGAAGGAAATGAAAGCCAAAGCCGTGAAAATGGTCGTAAAAGAGATCAGGTTTGGACCAAATACAGATGAGCATGATTTTGAGTTTAAGCTCAAACATGCAAAGAAGTTTTTGGAAGAGGGATCAAAAGTGAAGGCTTACGTGCATTTTAAAGGACGTACCATCATTCACAAGGAAAGAGGAGAAGTGCTGCTGCTGAAGTTTGCACAGGAACTTGAAGATGCAGGCAAAGTAGAACAATTGCCGAAACTGGAAGGAAAGAGGATGTTTATATTTATAAACCCGAAAGGAAAGAAGTCATAAACAATGAGACAACATGCAAATGTGCAAATGTGCAAATGCAATACAGAATAATAAGAAGCACAACGAATAAAGAACAGAGATATGCCAAAGATGAAGACCAATTCAGCAGCAAAGAAAAGATTTACTTTGACTGCAACAGGTAAGATTAAAAGAAAGCACGCTTATAAAAACCACATTCTTACCAAGAAAAGCAAAGACCGCAAGAAAAGACTTGTAAAGTTTGCGATCGTGAATAAAGCTGATGAAGGCAATGTAAAACGCCTGTTGACCATCGGTAAATAATTTTTTTAATTAACAGATTCAGATAAAAGTAATACGTCATGCCAAGAGCAACGAACAACCCCGCCAGTAAGGCAAGAAGAAAAAAGATACTCAAAGCTGCCAAAGGCTATTGGGGCCGTAGAAAAAATGTCTATACCGTAGCGAAAAACGCGGTAGAGAAAGGTATGGTATATGCCTATCGCGACAGGAAAGTAAAGAAAAGAACTTTCAGGGCATTATGGATTCAGCGTATCAATGCTGCAGCACGTGAGCAAGGCATGAGCTACAGCGCGTTTATGGGCAAGATCCATGAACACAATGTAGAGCTGAACCGCAAAACCCTGGCCGACCTGGCCATGAACAACCCCGATGCATTCGAGGCAGTGGTGAAAGCCGTTAAGTAGTTTATTATTGATTTATAATATATTGAAAGGGAAGCGATAAGCTTCCCTTTTTGTGTTTATTGTATTCTCGTTCTTAACCTTCTGATTCAGGTGACCCGTCGTTCTTAAAGAACATCATAACAATCAGTACCAGGATCACGCCAAATATCAATGTTTCTCCAAATGTGTACATGCCGAAGGCAACATCATTAGAATCTTTGTTATGGGAAAAGGGATTAGGCCATATAAGTTCTATAAAATTTGGGTTAATAAACCGGGCATAAATAAAGACGAAAATGGAAAACAGGATAGCTGTAAATATAACAATGACAAAGCCAGTGCTGAAGCCTTCAAGATAACCTACGTTGTTATCATTGCGCTTTTGTTTCAATTCTCTGATCGCAAGAAAAACGCCCAGGGCTATGAGAGGATAATTGATGATCCTTAGTGCCGAGTACCCGATCAATCCGAAAACAGCCATAATTGCAAAATACACAATTAACATAAATACGGTAATGAGGCCATACTTTAGGACAAGCCCCCGTTTTGATACTTGATTTTTTTCCATGATGTTTTAATTTAGAGGTTTGAATTTCAATTCATATATATAATGCTCAAAGAGCCAAATTGTTCATTACACTATAATTACGTACGATTACCGGCTTAAGGCTGGTTTTCAGCAAATATTCCTCAAATTGCTCTATCAAATCATTAACAAACAAAATGACCGAAAGCTTTAAGATATTCATCAACGATAAACCGCTGCAATTTCTGGAAGCAGGCTACGAACCCGAGAACAGTTCCTGGATAGAATTACCCCTGAATTCAGATACGAATATCAATCTCTTATTAATGGATATCTATAATGCGGAAAAGAGCTCTGCATTTTTTATCAGGGTTGATTCCATTGCCGCAACATTAGGAAAAATTCGGAGAAGTATGACAACCGTTGTTGCTGCCGGCGGACTGGTTTGGAATGGCGATGGGCGGTTGCTCATGATTTTCCGCAGAGGGAAATGGGATCTGCCCAAAGGCAAACTCGATCCGGGCGAAGACCTTGAATCGGCAGCCTTAAGGGAAGTGAGTGAGGAAACAGGTGTAAAGGGACTCAGCCTGAATGGGAAACAAACTGTGATGTTTTATGTATTTAAAGATCACAATAAGTTGTTCCTGAAAGAAATACACTGGTATAAAATGTTATGCAACGATGATTCCCCGCTCATACCACAGGCTAAGGAAGACATTACGGAAGCTGTTTGGGCTAGCGGGCATGATATTGACGAGAACATGAAAAATACTTATAGTTCAATTAAAGAACTATTGTTAGGCGGCGTTGAGAAGATAAAGGATTAATTGCAATCTGCCGGTACTTTTGTTCTACATTTTGTAGTGAGTAAATAATGATTGTAGTGAGTAAATAATGAATATATTTGCATTTGAGTAGATTTAAGATGAAATTATTAACCTGTTTTTTTATTGTGTTCCTCTGGTCTATAAGATCTTATTCCCAATATGGGGTAGGTATACAATTATCCTCTGTTTCCTGGTTGGATAATCAGGGATATACTGAAAATGGCGAGGCGAGCGGCTTTTATAGTCCAACACAGGGAAACGGTTTTGCCTTTGAGGGGCATTACATTATTAAACCTAAAATGCGAGTAGTCTTAAACCTCGAGTATGAGTTTACAAACAACGAAAAAACTGTTCATGATACTGTTATTAATGGGCAAAATTATCAGGAATATGTATACGTCAGTGATCCTGCGTTTATATTAAGAGCAGAATTTAATTATGCTTTTACCCATAATTTTATTGATGAAGGATTTACATTTTATGGTTTGGGCGGATTGGCTGTGAATACATATTCTTACAGTTCTTATTACGGTGCTTCTACGACAGGCCCAAGTGGAAATACTACTTCATCTAATTCAGCTACCCAATCTAAATTTTATGGTGGGCTATCGGCGGCAATTGGATTAGGTATTGAGTATGCCTTTAACCCCAAAATCCATATTTTCCTTGACCTCAGAGGATGCACAGGGGAGACAACTCATTTTTCATCAGCAAATCTTGGAAGTAGCAACCCTGATATCTTACCGAATAATTTTAATCCAGGCTATATAAGCTCAGCAATTGGATTAAGATATAACCTGATTGAACAGAAACCAGGAACTACTGCGCCTAACTCAAATTAATTCTAACTTGTTTGGACAACTCTTGTATGGGCAGTCCAGTCTTTTTACTTCTCACCCAACTCAGTCTTCCACCTTCAGATTCCCTGAATATCCCTCAAATAATCAGTCAATCAATACCTCACCTTCAAAGATATATTTTCAATTGAAGGCGATTCATCTTTATTTGTAAATATAGACCGTCCGTTTTTTGCAACGACATCCCATGCGATCCTATCTGTGATATTATCTATAACACCAGGTTCTGTGATGTCGTCCACCAGGTCAAATGTATATTCCCCTGTCATTTTTACAGCTTGGTGAAACGCATCCTGCAGGATTAATAAATCTCCCCTTCCTTCTTTCACCGCTCGATAAATATCAGATAAATCTGTAATCACGTTACCTTTACCTACAGCCTCCTGCATTTCATTCATGGCATCTACCCTGGTCTGTTTTTGATGAGCAGATACAATCTTCCATGCATCGGTAGCCAAAGTCTTTTTCGAGGTATCGTCGTAGTTTATATGTACGTGACCCATGTAGACGGATGGTTTGTCGGCAACCTGCACGAGCCGGGTATAATTGTCCTCCGTGCAAAAAACGATGCAGTTCATTCCTGTTTCATTGTGAACTTTTACGACTGCCTTATCTACCGTATTAAAATATTCACGAACCATATCATCAACCAGTTTTCCCTCACTTAATTTCTGATGATCTGTGAGATAATGATGTTTTTTATCGAACGGAAAACCATCGGTTCGTATTTCCTTTCCTATCGCGTCATTTATGGCATGAAACAAACTGACCCCGGATTGTGACAGGACAAGGATGAGATATTCTTCAGTTCTGTTCAATTCTTTAATTAACGGTTTAATGGCATATGAGTCTGATAATTGAACATTATCTTCCGCTATCGGCCATGGTGATTTCAGGATTTCTTGTGTGGTATTGGAAAGAAAAATATGTAAGCTGTCAAGGTTGTAGTTCATATCTATTCCCTTTTCGACTGCATCAATTTTTTCTAATAATTCTGTAACTGGGCGCTTGCCAAATTCACTGACTACACGTTCCTTGGCTTCATGTAACAGTTTTTTAAGCTCAATGCTATCTTGTAAAGTATCCGGATGTGTTCTATGCGTATTCATAGAAATAGTAACACATGGATGGTTTCTTTCAGAGGCGAGCTCTTCTAATTTGTTTTTTTGCATTTTTTTGATATTCAGGTAGATAATACGATAACAAATGATTAACGTATCAAACATCGAAAGGTTTAATAATTTTCAGAAGGATTTCGTTAACAGACGCTTTTCGGTCGGGGACAAAATTGCCACAAAGACACAAAGACCCAAAGTTTTAGCGCCTTTGTGCCTTTGTGGCTCATTTTTAAACAGCGTTTGGTCTTTAGAATTGCTAACTTCTGGAAAGTTGCCAACTTAAAAACTGGTCATCCAATCTTCTTACCTCTCACTTCTTACTTCTCACTCTTCCTGCTATCAATCTTCCACCTTCAAATTCCCACTATAGCCTCTCCATTTTTCGACCAAAGCCGTCATATCCGGTGGCAATGGTTCTTCAAAAAAGAGCTTTTTGCCGGTGATGGGGTGAATGAATCCTAAACTCCTGGCATGCAGGGCCTGACGCGGACATAAGGCAAAGCAATTCTCAACAAACTGTTTGTATTTTGCAAATTTCGGACCGACAAGAATTTCGTTGCCTTTATAGGCAGCATCATTGAAAATGGGGTGGCCGATATGCTGCATGTGAGCCCTTATCTGGTGCGTGCGTCCTGTTTCCAGCCGGCATTCTATCAGCGTTACATAATGGAATTCTTCCAGCACTTTAAAATGGGTTATGGAACGTTTCCCTTCATCTTCTTCCTGGTACACCTGCATCACCCGGCGGTCTTTTTTGGCTCTGGCCAGTTTGGCATCAATAGTTCCTTCCTGCTCCGCAAAAGTACCCCATACCAATGCCTGATAACTGCGTTCTATGGTATGCTCAAAAAACTGCTTGGCCAGGAAGGACATGCTGTATTCGTCTTTGGCGATAACGAGTAAGCCGCTGGTATCTTTGTCAATTCGGTGTACTAAGCCCGGACGGCGTTCGCCATTTGCGGTAGGCAGCTGGTCAAAATGATAAATGAGCGCGTTAACCAGGGTGCCTGTATAGTTGTTGTAACCCGGGTGGACCACCATACCTGCGGGTTTGTTTACCACCAAAAGGTTATCGTCTTCATAAACAATAGTGAGGGGGATATTTTCGGGTTTGAGTTCTTTATCTCTTGGCGGCTCGGCAAGCAAAATGGTGATCACCTCAAGTGGTTTCACCCGGTGATTTGGTTTTACAGGTATCCCGTTTACATAAATACTGCCGGCTCGGGCTGCATTTTGTATCCTGTTCCGGCTGGCGTTCTGAATCCTGCTTGCCAGGAACTTGTCAATACGCAGGGGTTCCTGCCCTTTGTCTGCCACGATACGGAAATGCTCATAAAACTCTTCCTGTTCTCCCTGTTCTTCAGCGTTTAGATCGTCTTCAATTTCAATATTATCCATGAATCGTTTTTTCTTGTAAAAGGCAAGCAGTTACCCGGATAGAATTATTCGCGCTATCTAATTTTTTTGTAAAATTAGGTTGTTTCATAAGATATTGCTAACTTTACTTGTTGATTACAATTTTGCCAAAATTTGTAATGCGAAAAAACTGCCCTCATATATCGTTGCGCGCGGTCTTACCCATGGGCTTGATGCTCCTTTGTATCGGCAACAATTGCGATGCAAAGATAGCTGATACTACTTATCAAATTACCACTAATGCTTTCAGGGGGCAACAACATGCCCAGATTCTTAAATTTAAGCTGGGCATAACCGGACTGGCACCGGGAAAAACGGAGAAAGCCACTAAGTTTTATTTCTCGACCAAAGGCACCACGAATGTGTCTGATATATCGGCCGCTCATCTTTATTACACAGGGAATATTGACTTAACAGGCAAAGAACTAACAAGTTCGGACACCATTGGGACTGTCATTAATAATCCGAAAGGGAAAATGTATTTCCAGTTAAATAAAGTCCTCCAGGCCGGCAATAACTATTTTTTTCTGGCATATGACATATCAACTAATGCCAATACTTCTCCTGATGTGCTGGATGCAACGATTGATTCCGTCAGGCTTTCAGACACAGACATAGTTATAAAAACCGGAAACCCCGTAGGAGCAAGAGCCATAGATTATTATGAGAATTACTGCAATATATCTGTATTAACCCCCAATACTGTAAGCAAACAATACATTGGCATTACCAATGTTGAAATCGGAAACCAGATCAATAACCCATCAGTAGACCTGGACAGGCTTAGTTTTTATCCGGCTCAGAAATTAACAGCCTACAGGCAGCAGAGTTATTCTGTTTCTATTAAATATGGTCAGGGTCATAATGAACAGGTCATTGGCTGGGTAGACTGGAATAATGATGGCATTATTGATACGAGTACTGAAACCGCATTTTATACAAAATCGAGTCCTTCTGCGCAAACCTACAGCACAAGTCTTTATATACCCTGTACAGCCACACCCGGTTCTCATAAACTCCGTATTGTAAGTGATATTGACACAGTTCCTAAACTGAGCCCCTGTAGCAACCTGAGATATGGCGACGCAGAAGAATATATTATTGATGTGCAGCAGGATGCATACCCTCCGAAGCCTTCTTTTGTCATCGATTCACCAAGATATCTTGGATCTCCTGTGGTTTTTACCAATACAAGCAATGTGCACGGGAATGTAAAAACCGAATGGTGTTTTTCAAACACTTGCATCAATAATAACAATGCAAAATTTGATGCTGAAGGTGATACTGTTACGTACACCTGGACTCAAAGTCCCGGCAAAGGCAGTGTAACCTATGCGGTAAAAATGAAGCTTACCTGGCAGGGATGCGATTCGACTGTAATCAGGTATGTGACCGATAGTGTCAGATTGATTCCACCGGCATTGTCGCCCGTTGCACAGTTTATTGCAAGCCAGAATATTGCCGATACAACAACGATCATTCAACTCACCGATCAATCCGCCAACAAACCCGGCAGTTGGTATTGGCAGATAGAACCTTCTGTCATTAATGGATCGCCAACATTCAGCTATTTGAACGGGACAACATATTCTTCCCAAAACCCTGTATTAAAATTCAATCAAACAGGAAATTATAATGTGAGCCTAACCGCGCATAACGGCAAAGGACTCCAGACAGAAACTAAAAAAGGTTTTTTCAATATTATCAATTATGTCAGGATGTGTGGGGGCGTTGATACAGTAACAGGAAATTCCGGGTTTATATATGATGATGGCGGCAAGTACGGCCCCTATGGTAACAATAAAAGCTGTTTTGTGGTCATCAAACCACCCTGTGCCACAGCTATTAAAATAAGTTTCAATTCATTTGATGTCAACACCTATGGTGCGGGCAAAGACAATCTCAAAATATTTGACAGTACCAATGCCAGAGGCAATTCGCTGACTGCAGCAGCGGGATTCCCAAATGGTTTTCAAAACAGCAATCCCGGCAATATTCCTCAAATTCCACTTGGCATAACAGCAAATTCAGGAACGGCATATCTGCAATGGACAACAGATTCAAGCTTTACCGGGGATGGTTTTGAGGCATTCTGGACTTCAGTTCTAAGGACATCTGCACCACCCAAAGCTGCATTTTCATGCCCTGATACCTTATATATAAATCATACTGTTGCATTTACAAATAATTCGACTGGCCCGGAGCTTCATTTTTTCTGGGATATGAATGGAGATGGTGTTAATGATAACTTTAATTCTAATCCTGTGTTTCAGTACGATTCGTCAGGGATAATAAAGGTCAGATTAATTGCGCAGAATTGCGGAGGGGTGGATACTTTTTATAAATCTATTATCATTCTTAAAAACGATTTTAAACCGGTCGCTAATTTCAAAACCATACTTGGCGATGGTATTTCAACAATAACTACCGTTGGTTCTAATGAGCCGGTTCAGTTTTACGATATTTCTACCGAGCATCCCTTTAAATGGCTTTGGAAGATAAAACCTTTAAACAACCGGAACCTTATCAGATTTGTGAACTCTGATTCTTTGACGCAAAATCCTGTGGTTCAATTCCCTGATTCCGGAATATATTCTGTTTCTCTCAGCGCAACCAATGAAAAAGGAACGTCAACAACCTTAAAAGATTCTTTTATTTATGTGCAGCAATATTGTACTCCTTTTGTGGTAACACCGGTCAATTCAGTCGGCATTTCCAGAGTTGTTCTTTCAGACCGCAATAATGACACCTTAATCAATCATTTTTCCACATGTGGAGATACAGGCTATAATGCCTACCTTACTTCAAATCCTCCACCTTTGATCCAGGACGATTTATATCATATCAGCATAAGCAGGGATACAGCAATTGGGAATATGAATGGAATAGTATGGCTTAACTATAGCAAGGATGGTAATTTTAACCAGGCGGACGACACTGCACTTGTCCTTCAGAATATCACTGGGAAAACATGGGGTGGAAGCTTTCAACTGAGAAGGATTACGACTGGAACCTGCAGGATCAGGGTAGGTGTTACCTTAGCAGATAGGACGATAGATGCATGTGGCGTGAATGCCGTAGGAGAATTTGAAGACTATAATGTGGTTCTTGTTAAAGATACTGTACCACCTATTATTACTATCAAGGGTCAGGATACGGTGCTTGTTGAAGAAAAAACAACATATTCAGATGATGGTGCCAACGTTTACGATTATGCGGATGGGTTAATCAATTATAATCTTATAACTAACGATAGTGTTAATACCAGTATACCCGGGGTTTATTTTGTAACTTATAATGCAGCAGACAATGAAGGCAATGCTGCCAAAGAGGTAAAGAGAGTTGTTAAAGTCATCGGGGATACCACGGCTCCTGCCATAATTCTAAATGACAGTCAGGTTGTCTTTGTGGAAGTATATACCCCCTATCATGAAGACGGTGCTGTTGCAAAAGACAATATTGATACCGGATTGACCGTCATGATTTCGGGCAATGTGGATATTAACCATACCGGGGTATATTTTATTACTTATTCTGCGACGGATTTGAGTGGAAATAAAGGCATTACACATCGTAAGGTAATTGTAGGCGACACCATAAAACCTGTCATAACGCTTTTGGGAAATCCTGTTTTTAATCTACAGGTGCTCACCCATTTTGCTGATCCGGGTATAGCTGCCGCAGATAATTATACAAGACATTTGATTTATTCTGTTAAGCCCAGACCGGATTCATCGAAGATCGGCATCCAGTATATTATATATACGGCTACTGACAGTGCCGGTAACAGCGCATCGGTAACCAGGAAGGTCATTGTAAAGAATTTCATACCTCCATCAATTCATTTCCCTTTTGATACATTTTATGTCGAAGTAAACAAAAATTATACCTTGCCTAAGCCGGTAATGTCTGATAATTATTATCCCGTTTCAAAAATACACGATACCATATGCTATCGTTATGACAAAGTGAATCAACAATATTTGTATATCAATAAATATCAGCTCGGTCAAACCACCGTGATGTTTATTGCCAAAGATCCTGAAGGACTAAGGTCTGATACAGCCTTCCTGATTGTAAAAGTAGTAGACAGGATTGCACCAATACTTTATTTTGATGTGGATACCATGGTTTACCTGCAGCGCTGGCAATACTATGATGCCAATTTAGGATATTATTATTCAGATAATTATGATTGTTGTCCTTTCATACTCACATCGGGTACTTTTGTGAATACAGATAACCCCGGCACGTATTACCTTAATTACCAGGCCGAAGACCATTCTGGAAATAAGTCTAAAATGTTTACACGATGGTTTATTGTTGCCGAATCGTATGCAGGTATCGCTGCACAGGACCCTGCGAAAAATGGGTTTGGTTATTTCCCGAATCCTGCCCGTGATAAAATATCTATAAATTATTCGTGGCCGCAAAAATGTTACGTCTCATTGAATATTACGGATATGCTGGGGAGAAATATGAAGAATATCTACCAGGGATTCACCAATTCATTTAATCTGGATGCAAATCTGGCAGATTTGCCTGCAGGAATGTATTTTATCAATTTTATTAAGGATGAACATCTTAGTGCATACAAACTGGTAATCGAAAAATAAAATCAACCCGATATTCGAATTAAAACCTGATATATCTGATTGGCCGGGATTTTAAAATAATAACCCTATATTTCGCTTTTACTTCAGGTGGGCAAATGTATTCAGGCAAGCAAAAATTCTTTTCATTTTTCCTTATTTTATTCCTGATTTTTTGGTCAGTGTCCGACTTGTATGCACAACAGAAAGGCGCAGATAAAGTCCTGACACATAATGATTCTTTGGTTCAGAACGAGATTGATGTCTGGGATGTATGGACCGATATGTGGGGCATTAAAAATGAGCCTTTTTCTGATACTTCAAAACTTAAAAAAGACAAGCTGTACCTGTCACTGGTTCCTGCCCTGGGTTATACGGAGCACACTTCACTGCTTGTAGGCGCAACAGCAAATTTTTCTTTTTATACGGATGACCCTGCAAAAACGAACCTTTCCATCATAACTTTAAATGGTGCCTATACACTCAATCACCAGGTCACGGTGCCTCTTGAATCGAATATATGGACTAAAGGGAATGACCTTGACCTGATCGGTGATTTCAGGTATTTCAAATATCCGTCTATCACTTATGGATTAGGGGGCTATACAACACTTGCAGATGAGGATCCGCTCGATTATTCCTACATCAGGGCTTACGAAGTAGTAGCCAAACAAGTTGTGCCTGATTTTCTTGCGGGAATCGGTTATAATCTCGATTATCATTATGATATAGAAGATTTTGGCAGGGAAAACGGAATCGAAACGGATTTGCGCAAATATGACGGAGGTGTGGGTTCAACTGTTTCATCCGGGCTGTCGCTTAACCTGATATATGACGCGCGGCGGAACAACAATAATCCCCAGAGCGGGTGGTTTGGTAATATAATAATTCGTCCAAATCTTACCCTTTTGGGAAGCAGCAATAACTGGCAATTGCTTTATGCGGAGTTTCGTAAATATGTCCGCTTCCCTAAAAAATCTCATAACATCCTGTCATTCTGGAATTTTTACTGGTTTACAGTTGGGCATGCACCATATCTTGATTTGCCTGCAACCTATTGGGATACTTATGAAAACAGCGGTCGTGGCTACGTACAGGATAGGTTTAAAGGTCCCGGAATGATGTATTTCGAAACGGAGTATCGGTTCAGAATCATGACTAATGGTCTGCTGGGAGGTGTGGTTTTTACCAATTATCAAAGTTTTTCAAGCTGGCCCGGGCAAAAATTTGATAATGTTTTACCCTCAGTGGGAACAGGATTACGCATTAAGGTAAACAAACATTCTAATACCAATGCATGCATTGATTATGCCTGGGGAATCAATGGTTCCAGGGGATTGTTTTTTAACCTGGGAGAGGTGTTTTAATTCTTCATGTCTCATGCTCAGACAGCTTTACAGTCTTTGATAATGTAGCCTCTCAAAAATTCTTCAAACGCCATCTTTTTCCGGCCTTCAAGCTGCAGTTCAAGAATATGAAGATATCCGCCTTTAACAGAGACTTTGAGGAACGACCTATTGTCTGTAATAATTTGACTGGGAGTCTCATTATTTATAGCAGTTTCTTTCATGGTCTTATATATTTTCAAAACTTTGCCATCAAGCATGGTCCAGGCTGTGGGATAAGGACTTAAGCCACGGATAAAATTATGAATTTCATTAAGGTTGTTGGAAGTCCAGTTGATCCGGCAATTTTCTTTAAACAATTTAGGAGCCGGTTTCGGTTGATTTGTAAGGGTTTGCGGCTTTGTTTTTATGGTCCCCGCTTCAATGTCTTTTACCGTTTTTAAAACAAGTTCCGCCCCGGCTGTCATCAACTTGTCGTGTAATGTTCCCGCATCTTCGTCCGGGCCAATGGATATTTTGTCCTGGTAGATAATATCTCCCGTATCAATATCATGTTTTAAAAAAAAGGTCGTCACCCCTGTTTCTTTTTCACCATTGATCACCGCCCAGTTTATGGGTGCAGCGCCCCTGTAATCAGGCAATAGAGAAGCATGAAGGTTAAATGTACCGAGTTCAGGCATTTGCCAGACGGCGTCGGGCAGCATCCTGAAAGCAACAACGACCTGTAGGTTTGCATTTAAAGATCGCAATGCATCCAGAAAATCAGCGTCTTTGAGTTTAAGAGGTTGCAATACCGGTATATTATTCGCGAGCGCATATTCTTTAACAGGTGATTGATGAATTTGCAATCCTCTTCCGGCGGGTTTATCAGGGGCGGTTATTACAGAGACAACATTATAACCGGCTTCGTAAATACTTCTTAATGAAGGTACAGCAAAATCAGGGGTCCCCATAAAAATGATGCGGAGATTTTCGTTCATAGTACAAACTTATGAATGCATCTTGTGAATTTCCATTTTAAGTTGTTATTAATCATAAATTGCCGATTTTTGAAGCAGGATTAGGTTTTATTTATCATGCATTCTGGGATAAGTTAAAGTTTAATTCTCGATTTCCCAAAAGATTATTGATTTGGAAATTTAAAAACTGATTGGGGTATTGAACCTTAAACCTGAATTTGAAATTATAAATGATTGCAAATAAAAGCTGGGTGGCAAAACCTGCCCCTGACGAGGAGATATATCAGAGCCTGAAATCTCAGATCCAGACGGGGGATATTCTTCTCAAGCTGATTGCCCAGCGGAATATTACGTCTTTCAGTGAGGCAAAATCTTATTTCATGCCATCTATCGATGATCTGCATTCTCCATTCCTGATGAAGGACATGGATAAGGCGGTGACTTTGATTCATGAGGCCATTGGAAACAATAAGAAAATTGTGGTTTATGGGGATTATGATGTAGATGGTACTACCGCAGTGGCCCTTGTGTATTCGTTTTTTTCAAAGATTTATTCCAATTTGCTATACTATATCCCGGATCGGTTTTTAGAAGGATATGGCATATCATCCAAGGGAATTGATTGGGCTGCTGAAAACGGAGCATCCATTATCATTGCGCTGGATTGCGGGATTAAGTCAGTTGGCAAAGTGGAATATGCCCGCGATAAAGGGATAGAATTTGTAATTTGCGACCACCACATGCCTGGAGATATGATACCTCCTGCGGCAGCTGTTCTAAACCCCAAGCGATTGGATTGTGAATATCCATACAAGGAATTGTCAGGTTGTGGTATTGGTTATAAACTCATCAGCGCATATGCTGAAAAATATGAAATAACCTGGGACCCGGATGAATATCTGGGTCTGGTGGCTGTGAGCAATGCTGCAGACATCGTGCACATGACAGGCGAAAACCGGATTTTAACTTATTTCGGTCTGCTTAAAATAAATACAAATCCGAGACCGGGTTATAAAGCATTAATAGAACTGGCAGGCGTAAAATCAAAAATGACAGTTAATGACCTGGTGTTCCGGATCGGTCCAAGGATTAACGCTGCAGGTCGTATTGCCAGCGGAACGCTGGCTGTAGAGATGCTTATAGAAGAAAGCTATGAGAACGCCGTGAAACTGGCCGAACGGATTAATCAGAATAATACAGATCGTCAATCCGTTGATTCTACAATTACCAAAGAAGCTCTGGAGATGATAGAACAACTGGATGAGAATGAAACCCGGAAAACAACCGTGCTTTTTAATAAAAACTGGCACAAAGGCGTCATCGGCATCGTTGCGTCACGTTTGATAGAAAAATATTACCGGCCTACAATATTGCTCACAGAATCGAATGGAATGGCTGTGGGATCCGGACGAAGCGTGCCGGGTTTTAATCTTTACGACGCTATTAAAGAATGTGAAGAATACCTGGAGCAATGGGGTGGCCATCAAGCGGCTGCGGGTTTATCGCTGAGCCTGGATAATATTGAGAAATTTGCAGAAAAATTCGAAGAATCTGTCAGTAAATCCATCACCAAAGAAATGCTGACACCTATATTGGAATATGATCTGGAAATAGATATTGATGATGTGACAGCTACTTTTTGTAGAAGCATAGAGCGTTTTGGCCCCTTTGGTCCGGAAAGTATGAAGCCTGTTTTTGTAAGCCATGGACTTACCAATTATTATAAGCCCAAATTGGTTGGCAATAATCACCTTCAGTTGTCGTTACGTTCCGGTGAAGGGAAACTCTACAAAGGAATAGCATTCGGGCTTGGCCATTTTTATGAAGAAATGCTGAAATCATCGCGATTTGATATCTGCTATACTATAGAACCAAATGAATATAAAGGGGATTACATTGTCTCCATAAATATTAAAGATATTCACTTCCCGGAGGCTCAGGAACAAAATGTACCGGAAGTTCATCAATTCACCCATTTACCAGCACAGTAAATAATTCTATGCTCCTTAAATCAGAATCATTAGTAAAAGCATACCGCAGCCGCAGAGTTGTTGACCACGTATCAGTACATGTGGAACAAGGTGAAATCGTTGGTCTTTTGGGACCCAATGGGGCCGGCAAAACGACTACCTTCTATATGATCGTAGGATTTATCAGACCCGACGAAGGTCGCATTTTCCTGGATGATGAAGATATTACCAAACTGCCTATGTACCGCAGGGCACAGAATGGGATTGGCTACTTGCCCCAGGAGGCTTCCGTTTTTCGCAAATTATCTGTTGAAGATAATATCAAAGCAGTTCTTGAAATGACCCAACTGACCAAAGAAGAGCAGAAAGACAAACTGGAAAGCCTTATTGATGAATTTGGCCTGTCTAAAGTCCGAAAGAGTAGAGGTGACCTGCTTTCGGGAGGTGAAAGAAGAAGAACAGAAATTGCAAGGTCTCTGGCTACCAACCCGAAATTTATTCTTCTTGACGAGCCTTTTGCAGGTGTAGATCCTATTGCTGTAGAAGATATACAAACCATAGTGGCCCAGTTGCGCCATCGCAATATTGGTATCCTTATTACCGATCATAATGTGCAGGAAACCCTCACTATTACCGACAGAGCCTATTTGCTTTTTGAAGGAAAGCTACTCAAATCAGGTACTGCCGAAGAACTTGCTGAAGACGAACAGGTAAGGAAAGTTTATTTAGGCCAGAATTTCGAGTTTAAAAGGAAGAAGGTACTTTAGGTTTTTTTATCAGTTCATCTGAGCGATATTTCGCTTTATCTGTGCAATATGCCCCGAAATATGGGCCACATAAATATCCAGCCATCTATCCAATCCAACGAGCCCGTATTCAGAGTGGTTGTATTGTTTTTCCCAGTCCGATTCAGACATATTTTTCACCATCTCATAAGTTAATTTCCTGAGCAGACGGAACAATTCCAGGTAATCTGCATATTCGCTGCCGGCATAATTCAAGGTAGAAGCCCATTTGTCCTGGTCATAAGCAAAAATCATGGTTCCAGGCTCGGCAAGTGCCTTACGCATACGTACATAGGAGTTGGCTTCTGCATCGGCAATATGTACGATGATCTCATGGGCTGACCATTTGTCTGGGGCAGGTTTAAAATTGATCTGCTCTTTAGTTAAAGTTTTCATGACTGCTGAGAGTTCAGCATAGTCATTCCCGTATTTTTCTATTTTGGCTTGCCTTTCGTTAGAATCCATAAGCTTTATTGATGTTAATGTTTTCAAAGGTATTTATTCAAGGGTAACCTTTTGTACCACAGTTTCTCCATCTCCGCTAAGTTTAATAAAATATATGCCTTTTGCGATACCACTGGTACTCAATTCTATAATCCCTGTTTGGCCCTCTATATTTACAGTTCGAATAAGTTTGCCATTCTCATCCACCCATTGGAGGTTTTTGAAATGCAAATTTGAATTTGAAAAATCTATGTTTAACATATCACGCACAGGGTTAGGATAGATTGAGATATGATAAACAGGATTCTGATTATCAATACTGCTGTTGTGATTGATAACTTCCTGGCCTTCGGATATTGTGGGTTCTGTCGATGAATAACTTCTTGCCCTGATCCAGTCAACAGATATGCTTCCGGTAGCGCCACACAAATTGCCGATAGCAATCTGAACATTGCTACTTAACGTCCATTGGGTATTGGTAGTAGTAAAACTTCCGCCCGGCCAATTCATATACTGGATATTTGAAGTTGGCCATTCTAACTTCCATATCCCGGTAAGTGTGCCGGGTTTTGAAGTAGAATCAGTGAAATGACCAGTATAATATACACATTGAGGGTTATTAGGCGTAAATATCCATCCTGTCCACATGGTGTTAGGTCCAGAGTTCGTCCCGTCAGAATAATTATAATCCGCCATCCACATTCCATAACCGTCGTCTGAATTGGCATTAAGAATGGCCATACTTTCAAAGCTTCCGGATACAGCAGATATATTGGCTTCTTCAATCAGGGGGCTTGGAAAAGCAGATTTGGAGTGAATATTGGCTTCTCCGGATGTAGAACAAACAAGGGTTCCCCCTGAAAGGCTCACAGAAGCATTTGACCCTGATGTGGCAGCCGTCCATTTAGAGGTATTTAAAGAGCTGGCATTAAAATCATCAAATATGATAAAGGTACTGTCACCATTGCTTGCGGCAGTAGCTGATGGATTGCCATAATACATATTAATGACCTCATTGCCATTCGCAGCAAGAGATGCAAGTTTTACCCAGATTATAGTTGTAGATGAATTGATTCCACTCTCAATCCAGTAATTCAGATTACTACACGTGGTAGGATCAACAAACCTAATATCATCACCAGTGCTGATCATTTTTCCTGCACTAATCAGAATAGAAGTATTTACAACAACTTTAACCTGGTATTTGCTTAACGCAGTTGAGGTGTTGTTGGAAACTGTAACCGGTTGATAGTATTCCCAGGAGGTGATACATTTAGCCTTACTGCCAAAAGGTAAAGAAGCTATAACAATGCAAATTAACAATTTGATAATGTTAGGTTTTTTCATTTTTTTGATTAAGATTAATAAATTAGGAATGTCAAAAATAAATAATCCATTTTAGAAATGGCCTAAGAATTTTAGATTCCGAGGTTGTTAGCGTATATATCCTTTAACAAATTATTAACCATTGATGGCATTATTTTAGCTTAAACCTGCGTATTCATTTGGAACACATTTATATGCGTTCATTTAAACATATTAGAGATATAGGATGTTAAATCATTATCTGACCCACTTGTGCATTGTTTGCCTAATTTTGCACCGAATTTTTATAAAATATATCATCCGGGAACACGTCATAGCCTTGTATCAATCAAGGTAATTTCAAACAGATCTTAGAAAGGTCAACTATGAAGATAAAACGATTCAGCCTGTACATTCTCTTTTTAATAACTTTTTCAATTCCTGATTTGGCCACAGCACAATCTTCGGGTTTGACGTTGCCACAGTGCATCAATGAGGCGATTACTAAAAATATACAGTTAAATATCACAAAGCGGAGCGCGGACCTGAACCAGGTAAACCTTGATCTGGCCAGGAACGCACAATATCCTTCATTGAATGGTAATGCAAACCAGGGTTTTAGTTTTGGAAAATCACTGAACCCTGTTACCTATCAATACGTAAATCAGAATATTCTTACCAATGCCTTTTCTCTCTCCAGTTCGCTTGTTTTGTTTGAAGGCAATCAGTTGGTAAATACCATTAAGCAGGATAAAATCCTGTACGAAGCCGGCAATATGGATGTAGAAACATACAAAAACACCATAACCATTAGTGTTGCCAATGCTTATCTACAGGTTTTGCTTGATTATCAACTTATCAGTATTGCACAAAGCAGCATTGAAACGGATAAAAAACAAATTGACATTACCAACGTCATGGTTACTGCCGGTTCAGTTCCCGAACTGAATTTGTACCAGGTTCAATCGCAATTGGCAGCTGATCAGCTTACCCTTACCAATAGTCAAAACCAACTTGCTCTTGATAAATTAACTCTTGAGCAATTGATGAATAAACCGGCTTCAGCAGGTTTTGATATCGACAAACCTACATTAGCAGATCCTCCGGTGCATATTGATTCGCTCCCTTCATCTTTGATTTATGATCAGAGCGTAGAAAGCCAGCCGCAGGTAAAAAGCACAGAAATGAAGCTGGCAGGAGCTAATTATGGGATTGATATTGCCAAAGGGACCGCTTATCCAAAGCTATTATTAAACAGCAGCATATCCACCAATTATTCCAGCAGCAGAACCGAGCCGAATGGTTTATATGAGCCGGTAGAGATTGGCTTTCTTCAAAGCAACCCATCTTCGCTGGTTTATACAGAGGAACCCAGGACGGGCACGTATTATTTCCCAAAACAGATAAGTGATAATATCGGAGAAGGATTTACTTTTTCGTTGGTTGTTCCCATATTTAACAATTATACCATAAGGGCGAATGTTCAGCAGGCCATCATTAATAAAGACATTGCCAAACTGAATGATGACTACACAAAGCAACAGTTCAGGCAAACTATAGAGCAAACTTATACGGGCTATTTTGGAGCTAGCAAGCAATATGCGTCAACTATGGAGGCTCTGCGAACCGAAACTGAGGCCTATGATGTCATGAAAGTGAAATATAAAAGTGGATCCGCCAATGCAAGTGATCTTATTTTAGAGCAAAACAAATTTGTTGCGGCCGAATCGCAAGTGGCCCAGGCTAAGTACAATTATATTTTCAAACAAAAAGTTCTGGATTTTTACAGAGGTAAACCCATAACACTATAAAAGGAAACATGAAGAGAAAAATCATCATCTGGTCAATAATACTGGTACTTGTGGCTGCAGGAACGATTTATTATTTTAAACGTCCGGCAAAAACAGCGGCGACATCTTACCTGACCAGTAAAGTTATCAAAGGAGACCTGAACGTTACTGTTACGTCAACCGGATTGTTAAACCCGGATTCTGATATTGCAGTAGGTACTCAGGTTTCCGGTATTATTTCCAGGATTTTTGTTGATTTTAATTACAAAGTAAAAAAAGGACAACTCCTGGCATTGATTGATACTGTTCCTTTAAAAGAGGCTGAAAATGATGCACGGGCAACATTGGCCAAGACAGAAGCAACTGTTTTCCAAACGCAAAAAGCTTATGAACGAACCCAGGAATTACTCAAGGGAAAAGCGGCCGCCCAGGCTGATCTTGAACTCGCGCAAGCCAATTACAAATCCGCTTTGGCCGACCGTTTATCTGCGAGAGCCCAGCTGGATAAGGCCATCACCAGTTTTAAATATGCTTTTATTAAAGCACCAATAAGCGGGACAGTTGTTTCGCGTAATGTTGATATAGGTCAGACCGTTGCAGCCAGTTTCACAACTCCAACGCTGTTTATGATCGGAAACGACCTGACAAAAATGCAGGTACAGGCTGCGGTTGATGAAACCGATATTGGCCAGGTATTTATGGGACAAGATGCGCTGTTTTATGTTGATGCCTATCCCAATAGGAAATTTTATGGAAAAGTAACACAGCTCAGATTGCAGCCTACCGTTACCAATAATGTGGTAAACTATACTGTAATTATTGAAGTGCCGAATCCGGATTTAAAACTGCTTCCGGGAATGACTGCAAATATCACGTTCCAGGTTCAGTCGCATAAAGATGTATTACAGATACCGGCCAAGGCGTTGACATTTAACCCGCCCGGCTATGTAAAACAGAAAAAAACGGGAGATTTTAAAAATAAGGGTCAGGAATCGTCAAAAACAGTCTATACAGCAGGACCTGATACTATTCCGGCAAAAAAATCCGGTCATGTATGGATCATTGCCGGAGATAGTTTGAAAGAGTTGAAGGTTACTGTGGGTATCAGCAATGGTACCCAGACTGAGGTATCGGGCGATATAAAGGAAGGCGACCTGGTGGTTACGGATATAAGTTCTGCCGGAAATCCCGATGCGGCAACCGTAAAAAGTCCGTTTGCTCCAAGTTTTGGCGGAAGAGGCAGTGGAGGGAAAGGCAAATGATAAAAATGAAATGAAGACTGTAATATCGGTCAAAAACCTGGAGAAGATATATACCATGGGTGACGTAAAGGTTTACGCGCTCAGGGGTATAGATCTGGATATCTATGAAGGAGAATTTGTAGCCATAATGGGTACCAGCGGCTCGGGAAAATCAACCCTGATGAATATATTAGGCTGTCTTGATCAGCCCACATCTGGATCTTATACCCTTGATGGAATGGATGTGAGTAAAAGCACCAGGAATCAACTGGCCGAAGTTCGAAATAAAAAAATCGGATTTGTTTTCCAGTCATTTAACCTGCTATCAAGGACATCTGCTCTTGAAAATGTGGAACTGCCATTGCTATACAACCGCAAGACCAATGCACAGGAACGTCATGAACGGGCTGTGAAAGCATTGACCTCAGTCGGACTTGCCACCAGGATGAAAAATATGCCAAACCAGTTATCAGGAGGGCAACAGCAACGGGTAGCTATTGCGAGGGCTCTTGTCAATGACCCAGTCATTATTTTTGCCGACGAACCTACAGGAAACCTGGATTCCAGGACAAGTTTTGAAGTCATTGATATTTTTCAGAAGCTGAATGCCAACGGAATTACGATAGTTTTGGTGACCCATGAGCCTGATATTGCCCAGTTTGCTACCCGCAGAGTGGTATTCAGAGACGGAAAGATCATTGATGATTCACCCGTGACAGGCCGAAAAAACGCGATAGAAGAACTGGCAAAACTGCCCCCGGCGGATGATATCGACAATAACCCGGAGGCATTGCAGAAAATTGAAACAGCCGTTGAAACAGAAAATGAAGCATCATAATGGGTATAATTAAAAATATATTAAGGATTTCGCTGCTTGCCTTGCGAAAAAACCTGCTCCGTACCCTTCTCACTGCATTGGGTATTATTATCGGGGTTGCTTCTGTAGTAGCCATGATGGGGATAGGTTCCGGATCAAAGCAAAGTATTGAATCACAGGTAAACAACTTGGGAACCAATATGATCATTATTTTCCCGGCTTCCAACAGCTATGGCGGTGTTGCAGCGGGTGCCGGCGCTTCACAAAACCTCACCTATGCTGATGCGGAGGCCATCCCTGTCAACTGTCCTTCTGTGCCTTATTCTTGTCCGATTGTCAGGAGCAGTTCGCAGGTATTGGCAAACGGACAAAACTGGAGAACAACTATTTATGGTGCTACAACCGATTATTTCCCGATTAAAAACCTTCATACTGTTGCAGGGGATATTTTTACGAATTCTGAAAACAAAAGCGCTGCAAAAGTTTGCCTTATAGGCCAGACAGTTGTAAAAAACCTTTGGGGTGCCAATGCCGACCTCAATAGCATTATCGGGCAGTCTATCAGGATCACAAATATTCCTTTTCAGATCGTCGGAGTACTTGAAATCAAGGGTCAAAACAGCTTTGGCCAGGACCAGGATGACTGTATTGTTGCGCCATTTTATACCGTTCAACGTCGCATTTTATCGATAACCTGGGTAAACCAGATCCTCGCATCTGCCAAAGATGCCAATCTTGTAACAGCAGGAACCGATGAAATTACGGAGTTATTGAGTGAAAGACATAAGGTACTACCCGGTGTGGCCCCTGATTTTACCATACGTACACAGGCTGATCTGAGTAATGCATTTTCTGCCATTTCAAATGTAATGTCGGTTCTATTGCTTATCATAGCCAGTATATCCTTGCTCGTAGGTGGCATCGGCATCATGAATATCATGCTGGTTTCTATTACAGAAAGAACCCGCGAAATAGGTTTACGGATGGCTGTGGGTGCAAAAGGAAATATTATCCTCCTCCAGTTCCTTACTGAAGCTGTTATCATTAGTTTTCTTGGGGGTATCATTGGCGTTGCACTCGGAATAGGTATTGCCATGATTGTTAAAAATGTAATGCACTGGCCTATCGTCATTAGTGCGGCATCCATTATAGTTGCTTTTCTTTCTGCTGCGGGAATCGGGATATTTTTTGGATTTTATCCAGCCAGGAAGGCTTCTTTATTAAATCCTATTGATGCTTTGAGGTACGAATAAATTAAAGTTGACAATCCCGATCTTCGGGATTGACAACTTTCAAACGGCCTATTGCTTTTCTTTGGCATATAATCCGTCAGCAATATTCATCTCTTTACGCGCTTTTTCTGATTCGCCCATCGCTTTATAGCAGAGGCCTTTGCCATAGTGGGCAGCAGCGTCATATGGGTTTTTCAACAAAACTTTTGAAAAGAAACCTATGGCATCATCATATTTTTTTGATTCATAAAGGCAATAAGCAATTCCATAATTGGCATCACGGTTATTGGGATCCATGGTCAGTATTTTCTGATACTCGTCTATAGCTCTTGCAAAACTGTCAATGTCCTGGTAATATTTTCCTTTATCATAAATGGCAGCGGTGTCATGTGGGTTGAGTCTCAGGGCACTGGAATAATAATCCAAAGCCTTCGGGTCTTTTTTGGCGCTGAATAATACACCAAGAATAACATAAGCCTCTTCATAGTCAGGTTTCAACTCAATGGCCTTTTGATATCCAATAATTGCTTTGTCATTTTCTTTCTTTTCCCTATAATAATAACCCATCCAGAAATTGGCTTCAGCACTGTTGCGGTCCAGTTTTAATGCTGCTTCCAGGTTTTTGAAACTTTCATCAAAATCGCCGCTTTTTATTTGTATTTCACCTATTTTGAGGTAAGCATCTTTATTAGAAGGCTGGCTTACAGCAAGCCTTTCAAGGATCATAATGGCACTTTTCACAGCCGGTTTTTCCATAAACAGGTCTGACATATAAAAATACCATGCAGTTTGTGTTGTATCTTTATTTATGGCTTTATCAGCATATTTTATAGCGCTGTCAAGGCTGCCGGTTTCGTTGTATGCCTTCGATTTCAACATATAAAGGTTGGCATTGCCAGGTGTTGTTTTAATGTATTTATCGAGGGCGACAATACGGGCCGATGGATCACTGATGTGGGTAATAGAATCCAGCGTGTTTCCTGTAACTTTTGATGTTTTTTTTGAAGTACATCCAAAGGAAGCAATAGATAATAATGCCATTATCAATACATAATGCAAAAAAGGCTTAAAATAATTTCTCATGCTAAATTCCGTGATAAGAGTTCAAAAGTACGGTTTTCATACTTTAGTTTCTTACAATGGATTTTTTCACCTTTAGCAGTATTTAATCGTTTAATTTTCAATCTTTTAATTTTTTAATATAGTCCAATCAGGCCTGAGCAGTGTCCTTGGGATGGTGAATAGGACGCATATAGATGGGGCCTTTGTCTTTTTCGGGTTTTTTAGAATCTGTATGTTTGCAGGCTGAAAAGCCGGTTAGATTGATGATTAATAGAATGGATATAATAATTTTTTTCATGTTTGCATTGCCATAATGATCTTGTGTCAGCCCATTCCCAAATTCCCATCCCGAATGTTCAGGACCAAATTGACTTTAATTCCCCGAAACCTTTACTTTATACCCTTCCTTTTGAAGTATTTCGGCTATTTTATTACGCTGATCGCCCTGGATCATGATTTCGCCGTCCTTTACACTTCCGCCTGTGCCGCATTTGTTTTTGAGCATTTTACCAAGGGTTTCAAGATCGGCTTCTTTGCCGATAAAACCTGTAACAAGGGTCGCAACTTTGCCGCCACGGCCTTTCACACTTTTTTGGACAATCAGGTTTTGCTGTTTGGCTGGAAGGGTTTCTTGTTGGAGTTTACCGTCTTTGCCGAATTCAATATCTGGATTTGTGGAATATACGAGAGCCATATTTAATTACGAATTATGAATTACGAATTTCGGGGTTAATTGTGATATTCGAAATGGTTTGAACAAATTTCTCCTTTGCGTCTTGGTCCCGAACGCTCGGGATGAAATATTTTGCTCGCAAAGGCGCTAAGACGCAAAGCAAGGATAAACGTAAGTAACTGTATAGCGTTCCTAATTCTTAATTCATAATTGAATCCTCCCTGCCAAAATTTCCGCCTCTTGCAAAAATGTCCTGATTTGTTCTTTGGCACGGATTGTGTCAAATCGGCAATGACAAACGGACAAATTCTTTAATCGTTAATCAAAAAACTAATTTTATAAAACAATGACAGTGAACGTAAAACCATTGGCTGACCGTGTTCTGGTGAGACCAGCCGCCGCTGAAGAAAAAACAAAATCGGGCATCATCATTCCTGATACTGCTAAAGAAAAACCTATGCAAGGCGAAATTATCGCTGTTGGACAGGGCAAAGTGGCAGAAGATGGAAAAATTACGCCACTTCAAGTGAAAGTAGGCGATAAAATCCTTTATGGTAAATATGCAGGCACCGAATTGACCTTTGAAGGTGAAGAATTTCTGATTATGAGAGAATCAGATATTTTCGCTATTATTTAATCTTCCAATCTTTTAATTTTTCAATCTTAAAACTAAATAAGCACAGATATGCCTAAAATGATAAAATTTGAATCAGAAGCAAGGGATGGCCTCAAAAGAGGGGTTGATGCCTTGGCAAATGCCGTAAAAGTAACACTCGGCCCCAAAGGACGTAACGTCGTTATCGATAAAAAATTCGGCTCCCCACAAATCACCAAAGATGGTGTAACTGTGGCCAAAGAAATTGAACTGAAAGACCCGATTGAAAATATGGGCGCCCAAATGGTGAAGGAAGTAGCTTCTAAAACTTCTGACCTTGCAGGTGATGGAACAACAACCGCAACGGTACTGGCACAAGCCATTATCAGCGCTGGTTTAAAAAACGTAACCGCAGGTGCAAACCCAATGGACCTGAAACGTGGTATTGACAAAGCTGTGAAAGCAGTGGTTGAAAGCCTAAAAGCTATGAGTACAGCTGTAGGTGATGACAATAAAAAAATCGAACAGGTTGCTACCATTTCTGCTAACAATGACCCTGAAATCGGCAAACTGATTGCTGAAGCCATGGCTAAAGTAAGCAAAGAAGGTGTCATCACCGTAGAAGAAGCAAAAGGTACTGATACCTATGTAGAGGTTGTAGAAGGTATGCAATTTGACAGGGGTTACTTGTCAGCTTACTTCGTAACCAATACCGATAAAATGGAAGTTGAGGCAGAAAGTCCTTATATCCTGATCTATGATAAAAAGATCTCAGGAATGAAGGAATTGCTTCCAATCCTTGAAAAAGTAGTACAAACAGGCCGTCACCTTGTTATCATCGCAGAAGATGTGGATGGTGAAGCATTAACGACCCTGGTTGTAAACAAAATCCGTGGCGCATTGAAAATATCAGCCGTAAAAGCTCCTGGTTTTGGCGATCGCAGGAAAGCTATGCTGGAAGACATCGCAGTGTTGACCGGTGGTATCGTGATCTCTGAAGAAAGAGGTTTCAAACTGGAAAATGCTGACCTTACCTATCTTGGAACTGCAGAAAGATTGGTTATTGATAAAGACAATACCACGATTATTAATGGCGCTGGCAAAAAAGAAGATATCACTGCACGCATCAACCAGATCAAAGCTCAGATCGAAACAACCACATCTGATTATGATAAAGAAAAATTGCAGGAACGCCTGGCTAAATTAGCAGGTGGTGTTGCAGTACTTTATATCGGTGCAGCATCTGAAATAGAAATGAAAGAAAAGAAAGACCGTGTAGATGATGCCCTTCATGCAACCCGCGCGGCTGTTGAAGAAGGTATTATCCCTGGTGGTGGTGTTGGTTATATCCGGTCACTGAAAGTACTTGATGATATCAAGACCATCAATGAAGACGAAAAAACAGGTGTTAATATCATTCGTCGTGCTCTGGAAGAACCATTACGCCAGATCATTGCCAATGCAGGCGAGGAAGCATCTGTTATCATACAGGATGTGCGCAAAGGCAAAGGATCTACAGGTTACAATGCACTCACCGGAAAACATGCAGATATGTTTGTTGATGGTATCATTGACCCAACCAAAGTAAGCCGTGTGGCCCTTGAAAACGCAGCATCTGTAGCAGGTATGTTATTAACTACCGAATGTGTCCTTGCTGACGAACCTGAAGAAGCTCCTGCCGGTGGCGGTGGCGGAATGCCAGGTGGTATGGGCGGCATGGGTGGTATGATGTAAGCAGCCTAATTCTCTATATAAATTTGTTGAAAAGCCCCGTTTCTGAAAAGAGACGGGGCTTTTTGTTTTTGGGAATCCTGAGTCAGAATTGGATTTTTGTTCGGATGGATCTAATTTCACCAGCGCATCCTTTCTCAAACATTCCACTTAATTTCGCAGGGTAATAAACAATATGCGAAGGATTTGTACGTTTTGGAATTTCCTTCAGCCAACACGTTGTGAAAAAGATATTTAAATTAACCGTTCTCAGTTTTATAGGGCCATTTATTGCCACGTTTTTCGTGGTTTTATTTGTGATCCTGATCCAGTTTTTGTGGACCTATGTAGATGATATGGTTGGCAAAGGGCTGGAGTGGTATGTTATTCTTAAACTTCTTTTCTTTGCCTCCGCATCTTTCGTGCCTACCGCATTGCCACTCGCCATACTTCTGTCCTCCATTATGGCATTTGGTAACCTGGCTGAGTCTTATGAGTTGGTAGCCCTCAAAAGTGCGGGTATTTCACTGGCAAGGATCATGGTTCCATTGATCACGTTGATTTCATTAATAGCCATAGGTGATTTTTTCTTTTCTAACAATCTTATTCCTGTAGCTAACCTCAAATTTCAGAGCCTGCTATGGGATGTAAGAAAGCAAAGGCCTGCGCTTGACATCAAAGAAGGCGTATTTTACAATGGAATAGACAATTACAGTATTCATATTCAAAAAAAGGATAAAAAATCCCAGAAGATAGAAGGGGTTACCATTTATGATCATACCAGCCGCCAGGGCGATGACGTAGTGATGGTTGCAAAATCGGGAGAGATGACTATCAGCCCTGATCAGCGTTGGCTGGCCATAAAACTTTATGATGGTACCCGATACGAGGAAATGCGGGACAAAGAGAATGCGCATCGTAATACGGATCCTGCCAATAGGTTGACATTCAAATCATACGAAATAAAGTTCGATCTTTCAGAATTCAAACTGAACCGGACGGATGAAAACCTTTTTAAAGAAAATTCGGTAATGCTGAATTTAAACCAGTTGCAGTATTATGTGGATTCTCTGAACATAATGAAGAAAAAGAAACTCGATGTAGATGTCAGTTTTGAGAAGCAATACCTGCTGGCTACGAGAGACGCTTCCGCAATAAAACAAAATAATAAACATACAAAGCCATCTGATTCTTTATTAAATAAATCATTCGTTTATTCATTGCCAACCAACGATCCTAAGCATTTCATTGTCAGGGCAGAAAACACGGCCAGGGCCTTGAAGGACATGTATAATAATTATGCTGAAGAATTGAATAATACGGATAAGGAAATCAGGAAATATGAAATAGAATGGCATCGGAAATTTTCACTCTCTTTTGCCTGCCTCACCTTGTTTTTTATTGGAGCTCCTCTCGGTGCCATTATCAGAAAAGGTGGTATTGGTTATCCGACAGTTGTCGCCATTTTTATGTTTTTGATTTATTATGTCATTTCCATAATCGGGGAGCGCTCTGCGCGCGAAGCCGCTATTGGTATTTTTACAGGTATGTGGATATCAACCCTGATTTTACTACCTGTTGGTCTTTACCTTACCTATCGCGCAAACCGCGATTCAGTAACTTTTAATTATTCAAAATATTTCACAGGTATTATATCTTTTTTAAGAAAAAGATATAAGCCTAAAAAAAATCAGTCTACAGTTTAATGCGTATCCTGCAAATATGCAATCGTGTACCCTGGCCGTTGAATGACGGTGGCGCTATTGCCATATATAACATGTCGAAAGGGTTTTACAGTCTTGGGCATGAACTGCATATACTATGCCTGAATACCCGAAAACATTTTGTGGAAACTGACGATATCCCTGAATTATTCAAAGAAATTTCAGGTTTTAAGTCTGTGGAAATTGATACAGATATCCATAAATGGGATGCGGCTGTAAATCTTCTTTTTACCAGTAAATCCTATCATATTTCCCGATTTTATAGCAGAAGATTTGAGCAGGAACTTATTAAATTACTTCAATCCTGTGATTTTGATATTATACAAATTGAAGGTTTGCATATGTGCCTTTATATTGATGTAGTAAGACGATATTCAAAAGCCCGAATATCACTGCGTGCACATAATCTCGAATATCTTATCTGGGATAGGTTGGCAGAATCAGAGCACAATCCGCTGAAGAGAATGTACCTGGAGATATTGACGAAGCGCTTGCTTCATTTCGAAACAAAGGCCATAAAAAAAGTTGATTTTCTTGTCCCAATTACCGAAAATGATGCTGAGCTTTTTCGTGAAATGAGTACAGCTGCCAGGGTTTTTGTTTGCCCGGCAGGCCTCGACATGGAGAATTATGTCATTGACAAATCTAAAAGGGAATGGCCGGGGATTTTTCATCTGGGGGCTTTGAACTGGATGCCTAATGTTCAGGGAATAGAGTGGTTTTTAAAAGAGATCTGGCCTGAATTACATAAAGAGCATCCTGATATCCATTTTTACATTGCCGGAAGGAATTCGCCTGATTGGTTGAACAAACTTGATAAAGTAGGTGTTGTTGCGTTAGGAGAAGTTGAAAACGCCGTTCAATTTATCAATTCCAAGTCAATTATGGTAGTTCCCCTGTTGTCAGGGAGTGGCATGAGAATAAAAATCATAGAAGGGATGGCGCTTGGGAAAACTATTATTGCCACATCTATTGGCGCGGAAGGAATTGATTATAAGGATGGTAAAAACATATTAATTGCAGACAGTCCTGATGAATTTGTAAAAGTCATTAAAAAATGCATTAGTAATCCCGGTTTTGCTTCAAATATTGGCAATTGCGCGCGACTTTTGGCAGAAAGTGAGTATGGAAATATGGGTTTGGTGGCTAAATTGTCAGAATTTTACCAAAGTTATGTGAATGGGGATTAATGTAGTAATATGGATATGTTTATAATAAAGCGATGATAAATTCACATTCAGGCAATTATAATTCTTTACGGGGCTTTTTTTAAGAAACCAACATATGCGGTTCAGATAATTATATTCTAAAATCGAAAAGAGATAGTCAATGAATAGAAATAAACGCACTTTTTGATGACATTACCCTTTGAATTAATAAATTTTCATGGTTATTATCTTTTGGGAAACTATCTTTGCGCCGTACTAAAATCTCATTTAAAATTTTAAATCTTTGCGTTACAAATGTTTAAGCTTTATTGTGGGGCTTGTTTGCCTTATTTTAATAGCAAGTTCGTGTACAAGCTATAAGCACATACCATATTTTGTAGGTCTTAAGGATACGACCTATAAAATGAAACAGCATCCATCGCGGATTTTTATACAAAAAGGAGATCAGCTTTCAATATATGTATCTTGTCCTGATCCAATAGATGCATTGATATTCAACCAACCGAATTTTTCTCAACCAACGCCGCAAAGCCCATCCAATTATAGTATAAATAACCCGCTTGTTGGGTATATTGTTAATCAGGATGGTTATATTTTATTGCCAAAAATTGGCCTTTTTAAAGCCGTTGGGATGACAAAAGAAAGATTACAGGACACACTTCAGAATTTACTAATTCCGTATTTGAAGGAACCACAAGTGAGTGTTCGTCTTCTGAATTATAGAATAAGTGTGTTAGGAGAGGTTGGGCACCCGGGCATTTTTATTATTCCAAATGAGCAGGTTACCATCCTCGAAGCAATTGGATTGGCGGGTGATCTTAGCATTTACGGTAGACGGGATAATGTTCTGCTTATTCGTCAAAATGATTCAGTTGGGGTAGTGCATTACTTGAATTTACAGGACAAATCAATATTGTATTCAGAATATTATTATCTTCAACCCGGAGATGTTATCTACGTGACTCCAAATAAAGTAAGAGCCAATTCTACAGACGAAACATTGCAATTACTTCCTATTTGGCTGAGTATTCTTTCTACAGCAATAATTCTGGTTTCTTATCTGGGTCTGAAAATAACTATACATTAAGATATAAATAAAGCAGATGGAAGAAAGCATAGGCAATATTGGGGCCATACAAAAGATACAGAAGCAATATTTGCCATATTGGCCATTATTTTTGATAATTCCAATTCTAAGTCTTTTGATCGCGTATACCTACATACGCTATACTAACCCTATGTGGGAAATAAAGGCAAAGATTTTGGTTTCAGAACAGAAACAAGGTATTTCAGCCGATGATATTGTTGAGAAAATGGATATGTTTGGCGAAAAGAAAGAAGTTGATAATGAAATTGAAATCATTAAATCACTTCCAATATTTGAGCAGGTTGTAAGCAATCTTCATCTCAACACTGCGATAATGCGAAAGGGACATGTTGCCAACAGGGAAATGTATAAAACCGCACCAGTTGATATAACTGTACTAAACCCTGAAAGTATTATCAAGAATTTAAAAGTGCCTTTTAGACTGGATAAAGACAAAAAAACCATTCAATTCAATAATGGCCCAAAGTTTCCGATTGATAGTACTCTTATTTTACATGATAACGGCACTGTAACGTCAACTGGTACAGGATGTAAAATCAGAGTTGCCTCGAATTTAAATTCTACGGATGATGAAATAAAGGATCTGGAATTCATTCTTATTGTGCTCCCAACTGAGCCCATGATCAGGTCATTATCAAGTTCTTTAAAAGCTCAGGCTACTGCTAAGATGGCTACGGTGATTGAGTTGACATTTAAAAGCACTTCCAGGATCAGAGGATTGGATATTGTGAATGAAGTTTTAAAATGTTATAACAGGGCTGATATTCAGGAGAAAAGAAATGCAGCAATGTTTACCGTTCAATTTATTGACAGACGCCTTGCTGTTGTAGCAAAAGAACTGGATAGTGTAGAAACAGGTATAGAACAATATAAAACCAATAATAATATTGTGGACCTGAGTTCTGAAGCCAATTTATTCCTTGCAAGTGCTGAGGACCAGGATAAGCAATTGACGGAGTTGACAATACAACTAGGTATTTTAGATGATGTAGAAAAGTATGTCCAGGGAAAGGGGCCTAATCCGGGAACGGTTCCTTCACTTGTAAATATCCAGGATCCGCTGCTAATGCAACTTCTTCAGAAATTATACGAATCAGAGTTGCAACTTACCAGTCTGGAAAGAGTAAACGGTGATCGTAACGATGCAGTTGTAGCGTTAAAGGGTGATATCTCCCGAATGAAATTCTCAATTTTAGAAAGTATTAAGAATATAAGGACCAATTTATTAACGGCACGTGATAAGATTGACAGCAAATTCTCTCAAAATTCGGAGTTATTAAAAGGGATACCCAGCAAAGAGAAAAATCTGATTGAAAAAAGCAGGCAACAAGCTATAAAAAATGCGCTTTACACATACCTTCTTACAAAGAGAGAAGATGCGGCCATATCATATGCTTCCACTGTTTCAGACAGTCGTATAGTAGATCCTGCGAATTCGCCACAAGCACCTGTGAGCCCTCAGAAACAACTTATATATCTGATTTCTCTGATTGCAGGATTTAGCCTTGTCTTTGTTTATATATTTGTAAAGGAACAGGTAAACACACGCATTCAATTTCGTTCAGATGTGGAAGAAAGGACAAAAATCCCCATTCTTACTGAGCTTATGTTTACAAGTTCGGCAGATCCTCTCATCATGAGAAATTCCAAACGGAGTATGGCTGCAGAACAATTCAGATCATTGAGAACTAACCTGACATATCTGGGCAGCGATCGGAATAAAAGGATAATCATGTTTACGTCATCCATTTCCGGAGAAGGAAAAACGTATGTATCTGCAAACCTCGCTATTAGCTATGGCCTGGCTGGCAAGAAAGTAATTATGATTGGTGCTGACATGAGGAAACCTACTTTGCACAGACTTTTTGATACAAGTAATAAGGTAGGATTATCAAATTACCTGATAAATGCATCAACACTAGAGCAGGTTATTTTCCCGACAACATTTGAAAATGTAGAAATAATACCTTCCGGCCCAAATCCTCCGAATCCTTCAGAATTACTTATGAATGGCAGGATTAAAGAACTTCTTGATGAATTGTCTGATAAATATGATTATATATTTGTGGATACAGCCCCTTTGGGCCTGGTAACGGATGCACAGCTTATGCATAACTACGCAGATATTACTATTCTTATTGTGAGGCACGATTATACACCAAAAGTTGCTATAGAGCGCGTTCTTAACCCATTATTTACTGAAAAGATATTCCGTGAACTTGGCATTGTGTTTAATGGAATAAAACCCCGGGGCGTTTCTATATATGGCTATGGTGGCTATGGCAGCTATGGTTATGGCTATGGGTATGGCTATGGTTATGGCTACGGCTACGGCAGCAGTGGTTATTATGGAGAAGAAACAAAGAAGAAAAGAAGTATTATCAGAAAAATACGATCTTCGTTGAAAATCTAATTGTATGATACGTGAAAATTTCTCTGCGAATTCAAATAAAACCAGGATGATATGTGTAACCTGGTCTTAATTTGAGGTAGTTTCACATACTTATCTGGGACAATCATGATTAGTAATTTCAATAATAATTATTGCATCTTTGGTACCCGGATTGGCTATACAAGGTTAAAAATAATAATTAAATGTATAGTATTCAGGAATTTGTACAAATTAATTTAGGAAATTGTCACTGAGAAAACAGGCTTTTTCAGGTGTCTGGTGGACATATGCACAGCAATTTTCAACCCAGGGGATTAGCTTTCTGGTTTCCATTGTACTGGCAAGATTGCTGATGCCGGCAGAGTTTGGACTCATTGGAATGATAGGCATTTTTATTGCGGTTGGAACTACATTAATCGATAGTGGATTTACCCAATCAATAATTCGTTCTCCAGATCTTGACCAGGAAGATTACTCCACCGTTTTCTTTTTTAATCTTGGATGTAGTATTGTAGTATATGCTGTAATTTATTTTGCTGCACCCTATATAGCAGATTTTTATCATCAGCCGGTTCTTAAAAGTATCGTGAGAGTTTATTGCCTGTCTTTTATTATAGCTGCCTTTTCTGCCGTTCAAAATACAAGATTGACGAAACTGTTGGATTTTAAAACCCAGATGATCGTGGCGCTTCCTTCATTATTGGGTGGAAGTGTAATTGGAATTGCACTCGCTTATTATGGTTATGGCGTATGGAGTTTGGTTTGGATGAATTTGGCGCAAACATTTTTGAATACAGTTCAGCTTTGGCGAAAATCAGGATGGGTGCCTTCAATGTCTTTTAATATGAAAAAATTTAAAACTCATTTTGTATTCGGGTATAAACTAACTATTTCCGGGTTATTGAATACAATTTTTAATAATATTTATCAGATTGTAATCGGCAGATATTTTTCCACAGCCCAGGTAGGATATTTTACCAGGGCAAACAGTGTGACACAATTGCCTGTTTCAACCATTTCATCTGCTTTAAATAAAGTTACTTTTCCTTTATTTGCAGCCATCCAGGATGACCATGAGCGATTGAAAAGGGCTTATAAAATGATCATGCAAATGGTCGTTTTTTTGATTGCTCCTATCCTCATTTTTTTAGGCGTATTGGCAGAACCAACATTCAGGTTTTTATTCACAGACAAATGGTTGCCTGCAGTTCCTTATTTCCAGATATTATGTTTTACAGGAATTTTATATCCGATCCACGTCTATAATTTAAATGTATTATCAGTAAAAGGCAGGAGTGATCTTTTTTTGAAATTGGAAATAATTAAAAAGGTACTAATTGTAGTTACCGTTGCAGTAAGCATAAGGTTTGGCATTTTTGCATTGCTTTGGAGTCAGGTAGTTGTTTCTATTGTTGCTTTTTATATAAATACCTACTATTCGGGGAGAATCATTAATTATTCTTCAATGCAGCAAGCGCGAGACATTGCTCCTGCTGTTATATTGGCTATGTTTTCAGGGCTCGCTGTTTTTGGCCTCGATTATTATTTAAAAGAATACCAGCAAATTGATATTATAAGAATGCTGCTGGGCGGAATATTTGGCGGAAGTATTTATCTGTTTGGTGCATATATCTTTAAATTTGATTCTTTGAAGGAAATAATGAATATACTATTTAAGAAATGAACATTGAAGTAACAAGACCGTTCCTGCCTCCTATTGGTGAGTATCAGGAATATGTTTCTAATATATGGAAACGCAATTGGCTCACAAATAACGGACCTTTGGTAAACCAGTTGGAACTTCAGCTCAAAGAATTTCTGAAAGAAGAGCATCTGCTTTTTTTAAATAATGGAACGATTGCCTTACAGATAGCCATTAGGGCATTGGAGCTTAAAGGTGAAATAATAACAACCCCTTTCTCATTTGTAGCAACCACCAGTAGTATTGTATGGGAGGCTTGTAAGCCTGTTTTTGTGGATATAGATGAACATACATTAAATATAGACCCCACTAAAATAGAAGCAGCTATCACGAAAGACACAAGTGCTATTCTTGCCACGCATGTTTATGGCAACCCATGTGATATTGAATCCATTGATACGATAGCCCGGAAGCATAAAATAAAAGTTATTTACGACGCGGCGCATTGTTTCGGCACTAAGTATAAAGGCAAGAGTGTATTTTCTTACGGAGACATCAGTACTGTTAGTTTTCACGCCACCAAGCTTTACCATACAATAGAGGGTGGTGGAGTTATCACTAAAGATCCCTTATTACTGAAAAAAATGGCTTATTTGCGAAATTTCGGATTTGATGGGCCGGAAAATTTTGAAGGTCTTGGAATCAATGGGAAAAATTCAGAATTTCATGCGGCTATGGGCCTTGCTATTTTGCCCTATATTGATAAAATCCTGCATTCCCGTAAAGCTCAGAGCGAACGGTATGACAATAAATTAAAGGGTTTAAAAATAAGGAAAATAAAAATAAATGAAAAAGCGGAATATAACTACGCCTATTATCCTATTATTTTTAATACTGAAGCAGAATTGTTAAAGGCACAGACAGCTTTAGCCGACGATCAGATAAAGACCAGACGGTATTTTTATCCTTCTTTAAGTACTCTCAACTATGTAGAAAAGCAACCGGTACCGCATTGCGAAGATATTAGCAAACGCGTATTGTGTCTGCCACTATATTATGATTTGACAAATGAAGAAATAGATTATGTATGTCGGATTCTTTTAAGAGCTCAAAATAATTAGCAGGATGAAAGTAGCAATTATGCAGCCTTACCTGTTTCCTTATATAGGTTACTATCAACTAATTAATGCTGTTGATATCTTTATTGTCTATGATGATGTTGCATTTATAAAGCAAGGGTGGATAAACAGAAACAACTTACTTCTCAACAATAAAAAATTTCTTTTTTTTGTTCCGGTAAAAGGAATAAGCTCATTTAAAAAGATTTTTGACACAGAAATAGATTATAAAATGAAATGGGCTAAAAAAATGCTCATGACCATAGAGCAAGCATACAAGAAGGCACCTTATTTTCAGGATGTATTTCCAATTTTGCAAAGTGTTTTGGAATCTCAAAAGGCTACAATTTCTGAGCTAGCCACCGAAAGCTTGTTGCAAGTATGCAAATATTTGGAGATTGAAACTGAATTTAAATTGAGTTCTGTTTTATACAAGGATACCGAATTAAAAGGAAAGGAGCGAGTTATTGAGATTTGTTTGCATGAAAAAGCTACGCATTACATTAATCCTATAGGTGGGCAGGAATTATATTCAAAAGAGGATTTTTTGATGCATAACCTGCATTTGAATTTTATTAAAACTGAGCAAATTTCTTATAATCAGTTCAATAATGAATTTATTCCTTCTCTTTCAATAATAGATGTATTGATGTTTAATTCGTTAGATGAAATAAAAGTGATGCTGAACCAATTTGAATTGATATGAACAGAGCTATTGGTGGATATTTTGGTCTGGAGACTGGCTCAGGGAATGAATTTCATACGGATGGTTTGAGGTTAAATACAGGAAGGAATGCCCTGGAATATCTTCTTATTTCGAAAAATATAGAAAAATTGTTCATCCCTTTGTATACTTGCGATGTATTGATGGAACCTATAAAAAAGGTAGGGGTGGATTTTGAATTTTACAATATTGACGAAAACTTTGAGGCAGTATTTGAATTTGATAAAATTCAAAAAAAAGATTATTTTTTATACACTAATTATTTTGGTTTAAAAGGAAAATATATTTTAACTCTTGCAGAAAAATGCAATAACCTTATAATAGATAATGCACAGGCATTTTATAATAAGCCGATTAAAGGAACGCACTCATTTTATTCAGCAAGAAAGTTTTTTGGTGTTCCGGATGGAGCCTATCTGTATACAGACAGTATGCTTGATATTGATTTTGAAACCGATATTTCATACCAAAGATTTGAACATCTATTAAGAAGAATTGACATTTCTGCTGAAAATGGCTATTCCTATTTTTTGAACAATGAATTATTGCTAAATAATTTGCCCATTATGAAAATGTCAAATTTAACAAGAAGAATACTGAATTCTGTTAATTATGAACAAGTAGCTATGGTGAGGCTGGATAATTTTAAATATCTGGATGAGAATTTAGGAAATATTAACAGGCTTTCATTTTCAATTGGAAACAATGATATACCAATGGTTTATCCATTTTATTCTATTGACAATAGACTTAGGGCGAAACTTATTGAAAACAAAGTTTACACACCAATTTATTGGCCGAATGTACTTAACTGGACTACAGACAATAGTGTAGAAAGGGATTATACACAAAATATTATTCATTTACCAATAGATCAGCGAATTGGTAAAGCTGAACTTGATAGAATATTAGACATTATTTTGAATTGAAAATTCAAAAAAGGATATACTGAATGGAAGAAAAACGGGAATTTAATAATAAGAATATGCGAAATATCCCGCTCGTGGCTATTTATATGGTAACGTATAATCATGAGAAATATATTGCCCAGGCTATTGAATCTGTTGTATCACAGCAAACCGATTTCGATATCAGGTTAATTATTTGCGAGGATTTTTCTACGGACAGAACACGGGATATTTGCATTTCATTTAAGGAGAAATTTAATGACAAAATAGATCTGGTATTTAACAACCCTAATATTGGTGCAATACAAAATGGCTTACAGGCATTTAAACTTTGCCTGGAAAGCGGAGCTAAATATATTGCAATATTGGAAGGTGATGATTACTGGATTGATCCCTTAAAATTACAAAAGCAAGTAGACTTTCTTGAACTGAATCCTGACTTTGGACTCGTCCATACAAATCTTGAGCGGATTGAAAATGGAAAGATAACAGAGCATTGGCAAGCTGGAAATATACCCTCAGGCTTTGTATTTGAGAAATTACTGACTCAGGAAATATCTATTGCTACGCTTACTATATGCATGCGAAGAGAGTTGCTTGAAGAGTCATTAAATGTATACAGCAAACAGGTTAACATAAGAAACTGGAAAACGGGAGATTATCCAATATGGCTGCAATGTTCGTTAATAGCCAAATTTGCATACTTTAATGATAAAACCGCATTTTACAGAACAGTAGAAGGGTCTATGACTCGAAACAATGATAAAAAAAAGCAATTTGAATTGATAAAATCAGTTTTTGATATTCAGAAATTTTTTATGGATAGAGAAAACGTGGATGCTAAAATTAAAAATAAAATAGAATGCGTTTTTCATTCAAAATCAATAAGATTTGCTTTTAGTCTTGGAGATAAAAAACTTGCACGGGAAGATTATGAATTTTTAAAAGCACATGGTTATCACCCTCAGAATTATAAAGTGGGGCTTTTATTTTTGGCTGTTAAAAGTCATTTTATCTGGCAAATGCTGAAGATATTAAAAAATGTTGGAATTTAAAATGACGTTAAGCTATTTTATTCTTAAACGAATAAGTTAGTGTCTCATAAAATCATTTATTACTAAAAATGATGTCCATTCTATAATTCGATACCGGTAATTCCTGGTTTCTGACGAAACAATGAATACCTAAATTTTCGCTGATTGCTTCAATTTCAAGAGGATTCCACCAGCTGCCTAGCCCATCATTTGTAAGGTCGCCTTTAGCCAGGAGATTATGATAAAATTCTTTTCTTTCCGGTGTATCGTAGTAATTCCATTTCAGCTTTTCATTTGGAACTCCTCTGCACAAAAATTTAAACTCTTTTGAAACGGATTTTATATAAAATAAAAGATCTTTCAGGTCAGATGCAGAAAAATATGCCAATGAATCGTTCATAAGATATTTTGTAGGAATTGCACCAGGCCAGGTTTCCTTAAAAGTTTTCATGTATTCAGTTACACTGCCAAGAACGTATGTAATATTTGGCGCGGACTTAATTTTATTTGCCGTGTCTATAATGTTTTGAGCGAAATCAATGCCTATTATTTGCTTTACATTGTTTTTTAATTCGTATGTAAATAATCCGTTCCCACAGCAGAAGTCAACCAGAATGTCATCTTGTTTAAAATCAAGATCTGAATATATTTGTTTAATAATATTGTCAAATACTTCTTGTGAAACAGGTTTTCGGTTTACTGTTCTCGCTACCTGAAAAAATAAATCCTCTTCTGTTTGTACCTCTTCTTTGCCGTATCGCTTTTGAAGAAAATTGTTCCAGAATTCATGCCAATTATCAAATTGTTCCATTGCACTTTTTTTATTCCTACGGCAAATGTAAACATAAGTTTGATTTCTATGATAAAAGCTTATTTATGGCGCTTATCCATAATGGCACATTTGGCTATTTAATAAAAGAATTAAATATTGGTATTTATTTACGTAAAGTTCTAAGCATAATAAATCATGCATTGCTGAATTGAGAAAGAACGTATGGATTTTTGGAAATTCGAAAAAAATCATGCTTTGGATATTTCTATTTATTTAAGTGATAATTAATTATTTTCTGATTCCGATCTCTTTATATAAAATATTACCAGTAAAATATGATAAGTATTGAGTGTTGAAGGGTTTTGATTTTTGGGCACATAAAACATGGAATATATGCATTATTCAAAAGATACGGCCGGGTTTTGGCTCGGGTTTATATCGAAAAATGTCATAAATTTGCGGGCATAAGAATAAGAGAGATCACAAATTGAAAGTAATTCATATACTTCACTCCCTGAAATATTCTGGGGCAGAAATAATGTATGTAGATGCTGCAGAGCTTTTCAGAAATTTGGGGTGTGAGCTATCTGTTGTAGCAACAGCTACTGATCTTGGTGAATATGCACCTTTTTTTGAGAATGCCGGATATAAAATTTTTCATTTGCCAATACCGTCATTTAAAAATTATTTCAGGCGTCTTCGATATTATTTTTCGATAATAAGATTGTTGAAAGTTGACAAGTATGATGTAATTCATATTCATAGTCATGATACAATGTTTGGGATGGCATTTTGTGGCTGGATGGCTAAAGTGCAGCCTGTTTATACCTTCCATTCGGTATTTCCAACAAAATCTCTTACCTACCCATATCATGTAATAAAACGCTGGATAGCAAAGCAAATATTTAATTGTCGTTTTCAAGCCATAAGTGATTCTGTATACAATCACGAACTGAAATTTTATCATAATAATACAACCAAAATATATAATTGGATCAATAACCGGCGATATTTCCCTGCTTTGAAAGGAGAAAAAAAGGAAATCAGAAATGAACTTGATATGGCGCCTGGTGCGTTTGTAATAATATCAGTGGGTGGGTGCAATGTGGGCAAACAACATTCTGATATTATTAATGCCATGCCAGTGATTTTGAAAAAAATACCTGATTGCTATTATCTTCATTTGGGTAACGGGGATTTAGAGTCTGCAGAAAGACAATTGGCTATTGATTTGCAGATAGCAGATCGGGTTATTTTTTGCGGCAACAGGGAAGACGTACGAAAATATCTCATTGCGTCGGATGTATTTCTGATGCCAAGTCATTATGAAGGGTTTTCATTAACGACTGTTGAAGCTATGGCTTGTGGGATACCTGCAATACTTTATGATGTTCCGGGGTTGCGCGATTTTAACAAACATGGAATACACAGCATATTAATAAAAGAAGATTACAATCTTATTGCAGAAAATGTTCTGTTTATTTATTCAAATCCTGATGATGGTAATGCAATGGCCAGATCTGCAAAATCTTTTGTAGACAAAAATTTCAATATGGAGCAGAATGTGAAACAGATTTATGAATTATATAAAACAAAAACCAGGAGATGATTATGTTAATTCATGAATCGATAAGTATAATTTGTAAACTTAAACATATAATTTGAGAAGACAAATATGAAGCAGATTGGATTTAAGGATTATTTATTGATGGTTGTTCTGATTTTTTTTAGCGGAAGCCCTCTTGTTTTTTTTGTGTTTGGGAAACTGGCCAATGTATACATGTCTCTGATTGTTTTAATGGTTACAGGATTGGGAATTGCCATCTATAATAATTTTTATGCGTTGTATTTAAGAGTTACAATGGTTTTATTGGGAATATTTTTGCTTCAATTTGCTTCGCTTGGTTACGTTTCATGGCTTGGTGCATTTAATTATTTTGTTCTGATATGGCTTGGTGGGTTGGTATTGTGTTATTTTAGCGAAAGGTTTGCGGAAGTCTTCTTTGATGTTTTGTTTCATTTTTGCTACATATCTTTAATATTTTTTGTTTTTGTTACTTTACTGGGAGTTAATTTACCCCATATTGATATGGGGAATGGCCAGTACAATTATTTGATATATAACTTTAATAGCTTGTTGATAGCAAGGAGAAATGGCGGACTTTTTTGGGAACCTGGGGCTTTTGCCGGAATAATTACACTTTGCCTTGCTTTGAATTTTAATAATCTTCAGATTTTATGGAAGGATCACAAGGTCAAACTTATCGTAATGGTTGTGACGCTATTAACCACACAAAGTACGGGAGGCTACCTGATATTTTTTGTCATTTTGATTTTTTACTTGATAGGATCAAGGAACAGGTTTTATGCAATGCTTTTTTTACCCCTGCTTATCGTAGTAGGGCTTTACCTATACGGAGAAGCTGACTTTCTGAGCAGTAAGATTAGCGACCAGACCGGTGAAGCAAGCCAGCAGCGGGTTGGAGAATATTCAAACAACAGGCTTGGGTCAATTATTTTTGATTTACACTACATAAGCAAGCATCCATTTATCGGGAATGGTATGAGCGAAAAAACAAGATATGCGGATGATCCGGATTTTATTGTAGATGCCAGTCAGGTAGGTAGTGGCAATTCATTTTCAGGATACATGGCATCCATGGGTGTGTTTTTTGTTATAGGATATTTTGTGCTTCTGTACAGTGCATTCGCAAAATCCAGTAGAATATTTGCCATTTTGATATTGATCGTAGTCATATTAAACATGCAGGATGAACAATGGTTTAACTATCCGATTTATATAGGTTTGCCATTTATTGGGTTTAAAACTCAAAAGCTAAAAGATTTAAAACCTGTTAATGCCGGCAAAGAAGTAATGGCATAATAGAAGCCGGCTTTAAATCAGATAAAAAATAAATATTATTGATATCGTTTGCAAACACTAAAAAATCGGGCATTAAGTTTCCTTTTATACATCCAGGTCAAAATATCATTTAAGTAGTTTATGCAAGTCATACCACAAATTGCAGTTTTGATTACATGTCACAATCGTAAGGAAAACACACTTAAATGTCTCGAGTCTGTATATTCACAAAGGGGAATTGGTGAGATATTTAAAATAACTGTTTTTTTAACTGACGATGGTTCATCAGATGGAACAGCATCAGCTGTAATTGAAAAATTCCAGGATGTTCATATTATAAAAGGAAATGGAAATTTGTTTTGGGCCGGTGGTACACGGGAGGCCTGGAAGGAAGCCATACGAAGCAATATATCAATAGATTACTATTTATTGCTGAATGATGATGTAGTCTTATTTGATAAAGCAATTGAATCTTTACTTAAGGATAAAGAATATATAAATACTGATGAGATTATATTGATTAGTTCCACAGTGGATGCCACAAACAATACGATTAGTTATGGAGGCCGGATATTACTTAATAATCATAACATGAAGACTAAAAAGGTAATACCAAATAATAAATCTCCTCAACTTTGTCATATGGGAAATGGTAATATCATGCTGATATCTGGAACAGTTTATTCAAGGATTGGTATGTTATCCGAAAGATACACACATGGTATTGCTGATTATGAATATACATTAAGAGCAAGAAAAGCAGGAATACCAACATATGTTGGATCTCATGCCGGTGGAAAATGTTTTAACGATCATGGCAATAATTGGGAAAAATGGAGCAATGTACCCCTTAAAAAAAGGATTGCTCAGTTATATGATGTTAAAGGATTTGCGTACAAAGAGTATCTGTATTTTATTAAATCTTATTTCCCTGTATATTTACCAAAAGCATGGGCTTTATCATGGCTCAAAACTTTTTTCCCTTTTTTCTGGAAGTGGTTTAAAAAATAAATTATATTAATATAGAATAATGAAGAAAAACCTGATAATATTTCATCAAGCATTATCTCCATATAAAATTGATTTATGGAATAGCCTGAATGAGCTATTTAATTTTAAAATTTTCTTTATAAATAAAGCCATAAAAAGCCAGAATTTTGATCAGTCTGAACTGGAAAAGAAGCTAAGATTCAAGTGTAATTATCTTACAAGAGGATTTAATATTAAACATATTGCAATCAGGTTTGGTATTCTTTCTGTTATCAGAAAAAACAATCCGGGAATAATTATTTCGTACGAATACAGCCCGATAACCATTTGGGTCTATTTTTTAAAACGCATATTTGGATTTAAATACAAGATATATTCAATATGCATGGATAGTTTGCTGATAGCTAAAACATGCAGGGGGTTTCATAAACTTTCAAGAGATTTTCTGGTTACGAAAATTGATGGGTTAATAGTTGTAAACAATGATGTGGCTAAATGGTATAACGGACGATTTGCATTAAAAAATGATTGTATTGTATTGGGCAATATCTATAAGGAATCGGATTTTCAGGATAGGTTGAAGGCCGCATTACCTCTTTCTAATCAATATTTAAAAAAATTCGATCTGATTGGTAAAAGATGTATATTCTTTGTTGGAAGATTAGTCGCAATAAAAGGAGTGGATAGATTATTAAATGCTTTTAACAATATCAGAGCTGATTATCCTGATGTAAAACTGGTTATAATAGGCGATGGCACAGAAGAGAATAAATTAAAGAATCAGGCAAATCAATACGGCCTTGGCGATGCAGGAATATTTGTCGGCCGTTTAGAAGGGCCTGAATTAGATGCCTGGTATAATATAGGACAAATATTTGTTTTGCCCAGCCATTATGAACCATTTGGGGCTGTTGTAAATGAAGCATTGCTTGGCGGCGCAGATGTACTATGTTCCTCTTATGCTGGCGCCACAAGTCTGATTCAGCCGGCTAAGAATGGAGAAATATTCGATCCTTATGATATTGAATTGCTAAGCAAGTTATTAAGAACCTATCTTGACAAACTTTCTTCGTTAGTTTTGCTTGAGTCTATTCGTGCTTCGCATATGGTAGTTACATTTGAAGAGCGTATTAATAATTTGTATAATAGATTATCAAACACCTGATTAGCCTTATATTTACGAATGGATAATATTTTTGAACTTTTTTTCTCAGAACTGAATCATTCTCGAATATGCTATGCAATAGTGGGTAGAACGGAAGAATATCCATTGAATATTGATAGCGATATTGATATCATCATTCAAAAGAATCAATTTTCTGATTTCTGGATATTTATAAAATCATTGGAGAAAAAAGGATTGACCCTGATCCAGGTACTTGCGCATGAAACTACAGCCCGATATTGTATTTTAATGCTTTCTAACGGTACAAAGCATCAAATGTTAATACCTGATGTATGTTCTGATTATTACCGCCATGGGAGTTTTTTCTTATCAGCTTCGTTTCTACTTCAAAACAGAATATTGGATGCGAAGGGTTTTTACATCCTGTATCCTGATAAGGAATTTATATATTATCTGATAAAAAAGATTGATAAAGGTTTCATAAACGATGTGCAATTCAACCATTTGTTAAAACAATGGAAACTGGATTCTTCAGGTTGCTTTTCAGTATTAAAGGAATATTTTGATTCCCTTAGCCAAACACAAATTGTTAACGCTTTTGAATCTGAACAATTGCAGGTTTTGGATCAGCATCTCCACGACTTGAAGATATCCTTACATAAACATATTAATTACAACACTTTTGATATCGTTTCCCGGGTATCAAACCGTTTTAAACGAATATTATACCCTACGGGTTTGGTGATAGCATTTATGGGGCCGGATGGCGCCGGGAAAACAACTGTAATTAATCAGGTAAAAACTGATCTTGGAGGAGCCTTCAGGCAAATCAGGCAGTTTCATCTGTTCCCAAAAGATTCTGATCATTCAGTTCCGGTGTCGAACCCTCATGATCAGAAACCCAGGGGCACATTTGGCTCAATTGCAAAACTTTGCTATTTTGTCGGTTTATATTTGCTGGGATTTATTACTAAAATATTTCCTCTAAAACTGAGAAGTACTTTTGTTGTTTTTGATCGATATTTTCAGGATATATACGCAGATCCATTGCGTTACAGATATGCATCCGGTATCCTATGGTTGAAAATAGCCGGGTTATTTATTCCAAAACCTGATATGTGGATATTTTTAGAAGCGCCTGCTGAAGTGATTCAAAATAGAAAATCGGAAGTTTCCAGGGATGAGACGGAAAGACAGCTGCTTGCATATAGAAATTTGTGTTCAAGTTTGAAAAATGCATATCTAATCAATGCAGATCAAGCACCTGAAAAAGTTGTATATGATACCGAAAAGGCAATTATAGATCATATGAAAGAACGCATTAAATCTGTTACTAAAATTATTAATTAATGCGTTATTACTACTTTAACCCGATTAGTAAACAATACTGGTTTCCGGAGGGTTTTGAAAAATTTCCCTTGTTTAAATCATTTTATCATCCTTATAAATTTAGTGCAAGGATATTGTGGTATATCTGGCGAAATATTGGGATAATCAGGCGTTATTTTGTTGAGCAGCAGCCGGGAAATATTTTACCTGAAAAGTGTATACGCAATTTCGTTTCTGCTGATGACCTTTTGGCCTATAATTTAGGTTCCCGAGGCGTGGAACAGAAAACTACAATTCTGGGTATAAATCCAACAACCGGAGGCGAATTTTTTATCAAGTACGGTGAAACTCCAGTTGCCCGAAAAAATGTCAGTAACGAAGCCAATATTCTTTCTCAGCTAAAAGATCTCGATTTTGTGCCACATCTACTTTTATATAAGTTTACCTCAGAATATGCCTTTATTAAGACAACTATTTTGAAGGGCGACCGGTTTTTAATCCAACTCGAAGATCAACAATTGATTACCGTATTGGAAAAATTGGGCCATATTAATGTTGAATCAATAATAAAATTTGGGACGGGTTTACAGGTCGGTTTTGCGCACGGTGATTTCTGTCCGTGGAATATGATGAAAGATATCGCGGGCAAAATTCTTATTTATGATTGGGAAATGGCTGGTGAATATCCTTTAGGATTTGATTTGTTTACATATATTTTTCAAACCTCCTTTTTAATAAGTAACCAAAAAAGCATTGATCAACTTTTAAAAATGAATGAATCTGGTATCAGAAATTATTTTTCCCGTTTTAATATTGAAGATTGGCAGCCTTATCTTCTTGCCTTTGCAGAAATTAAGTTTAAAATAGAAACTGAAAAGCAGGATAATTTAGCTTCGTCATATAAATTGCTCAGATCTCATGCCGAAAAAATATAACATACTTTTATCGGCATATGCATGCGAACCAAACCGGGGCTCAGAACAAGGTGTGGGATGGCACTGGGCCTTGGAAATTTCAAACAGGGGGCACAATGTTTGGGTATTAACCCGCCGGAGCAATAGCACCGAAATTGAAAGCTATTTTGAACAAGTTAAAAAACCTGATAACCTCCATTTCATATATTATGATGTGCCAAAATGGATATCATTCTGGAAAAAAGGAAACAGGGGTGTTCACCTTTATTACCTGCTTTGGCAAATAGGGATTGTTGGAATAGCTTCAAGAGCCAATAAAAAGTACAAATTTGACTTTGTTCATCACATAACATTTGTTACGATACACTTGCCAAGTTTTTTATTTTTATTAAAAAACGTATCTTTTTTTTATGGACCCTGCGCTGGAGGAGACCTGGTTCCAATAAGATTTCTTAATTCATTCCCGTTTCGAATCAGATTGAAAGAACTGCTTCATTATCTGCAGAATAATTTACTTGTTTTTGACCCCGTACGTTGCTGGATGTTTCGGAATTCTGATTTAATCTTTTGCAATTCACCGCAGACATTATCCTTCCTCCCCAAAAAGCAATTACCAAAAACGCGTTTAAATTTAGCAATCGGGACTTCTTTAACCAATAATCTTGCAGCAATAAAACAGACACAAGGTTCATTTCAAATTTTATTCGTTGGTATGTTTAATTATTGGAAAGGAATTCATCTCGTGATTAAAGCATTTAATCATATTTCAGGTAAAATTCAGGCTCAGCTCACATTGATAGGTAAGGCCGGCGATTTAAAAAATATTGAAACGATACCAGGTTATTCAAATGATATTAAATGCATAAGCTGGATGCCCCAGGACAAAATATTGGAAATATACCGTAATTACGATTTGATGCTGTTTCCAAGTTTCAGAGATTCAGGAGGCATGGTTGTTCTGGAATCTTTGGCAAATGGTTTGCCTGTTATCTGTCTTGACTATGGGGGCCCCGGACAGATTGTTAATAACGAATGTGGAAGGGTTATAGATGCGGAGAATAAATCGGAGCAAGATGTAGTCAGCGCAATTGCAGATACGCTTATTGAATTGCAGCAAACCCCTGAAACTTTGAAAAAATTGAAAGAAGGGGCAGTTATCCGGGCATCTGAATATACATGGGAGAAAGTTGTGGCAAATGTGTATAATGAAATTGAAGAGTTTATGAGCTCAAAAAAGGTTAATCTATAAAATTCAGATATTTATGGATCCGGATTGTTTTTAATTAATCAATTACAGCCATAGTAACTTAATTAAATTTTACATGTGAATGATGTTCCGATTATGGTAAAGCAAAGCTTATGGAAGCTATTCTATCTTTCCGGAAGAGAAATTTGATATTTGCTTTCAATAATATTGTTATCTTTGGTACACAATTGAGTGATTGCAGGGAGGGCAAATTATTATTCAACGGTTTGAGGATTGAAAGATTCTCTTCAGGTATTGCTTTAAAATACGGTTAATAAGGTACTAATCTTATTGGTTTGATTTTTCTAAAGCAAAAATTCATAATATTCTTTCCTACAGAAACTTGAGATGTTATTTATTATGTATATACATAGGGATACAACTTTGATATCATGATTCAGATTTTACAGATAAGAGAAAGGTGCAGAAATGAAAAAGATGCCGGAATTAGAACATGTTTGCTTTGATGAACAAAAATGCATATGTATTGTCAGTAGGTTTCATTAATCAGACCAATCATAAATTGAAACTCAATTAATCATAGTAAACACATTACATTTTGAAGATTCTTTTGGTACATAACAGATATCAATCAAAGGGAGGAGAGGATACTGTTTTTGATGCAGAATATAAGATGCTGATAAATAATGGCGATGATGTGCAGACTCTTATTTTTGACAATAAAAAAATAGTTTCTTTCGCTGATAAAATTTATACAAGTTTAAATTCTTTTTACAACAGGAATTCTGCCAGAAAGATGGAAGATGCAATATTAAGTTTTCATCCAGACATCATTCATGTACATAATTTTTTCTACATAGCGTCACCGTCTATTTTCTTTGTTGCCCATAAGTATGCCGTTCCTGTTGTTATGACCTTGCATAACTATCGTTTAATTTGTGCCAATGGGCTTTTATTCAGGAACGTTCAGGTATGTACACTCTGCACAAAAAAGGTGGTTCCATTTGATGGTATTTTGTACAAGTGTTTTCAAAATTCAAATATTGGCACAGCATCTGTAAGTTTGATGACTTCCTTTCATAAGATAATTGGGACGTGGAAGCATAAGGTTGACCGCTATATAGCATTATCAGAATTTGCACGCAAGATATTTCTTGAATCTTCACTTCAACTCGCACCAGAACAGATAATAACGAAAGTAAATTTTGTAGAAGACCCTGGGCCTGAAATATTAGAAAGGGAAGATTATTATCTTTTTGTGGGACGTTTATCTGAAGAAAAAAGAATTCAAACAGTATTGAAGGCTCAAAGCAAATATAAATTCAAAATAAAAATTATTGGAGATGGACCTTTTCGATATATTGTAGAAAATGCAGCATCAGAAAATGAAAATATTGAATTTCTCGGAATACAAAGCAGAGAATTTATTATCGACATGATGAAAAGGTCGAGAGCTCTTTTATTTACTTCTTTATGGTATGAAGGTATGCCCATGACCATTCTCGAAGCTTTTTCAACAGGAACGCCTGTTATTTCTTCTGATAAGGGGATTCTTTCTACATTAATTAGGGATAATGTCAATGGATTTCTGTTTGAGTCAGGCAACAGTGAAGGGCTTGCCGAAAAAATTGAATTCTTTGATACGCATATCGATGAGCTAAAGGATTTTTATAAAAATGCAAGACAAACCTATCTGGATAATTATACTCCTGAACTAAATTACAAACTTTTGATAGGAATTTATGAAGATGTAATCAAACAAAAGAAATCACAACTAAAACTGCCGTGAAAATCATTACTACAAGCTGGGATGATGGTCATCCACTCGATTTCAAAATCGCTTCATTACTTGAATATTACGGCTTAAAGGGCACTTTTTACATCCCCAAATCAAATCCTGAAAATGAAGTAATGAATGAAGATAATATCATCAGACTGGGAGAAAAATTTGAAATAGGAGGTCATACTATTCATCATTCATCACTAAATAGTAGCGACTCTGATTTTTTGAAATCGGAAATTATAGAGGGTAAAATATGGATGGATAATTTATTAAGTATGTCTACGATATGCTTTTGTTATCCCAAGGGTCTTTACACAACACTGGCTGTAAATATTGTAAAAGAAGCCGGCTATAAATATGCAAGAACTGTAGAATTACTTCAGACAGAAGTGATAAACCACCATCTTGCGCCAACTTCGCTTCAATTATATAAACATTCAAATTTAGTTTATTTAATTAATCCAATAAGGAGAAGCGGATTCATTGGTTTTCTTAATTTTTTGAAGAATAACAGATTAGAAAATAAATTGGAATCCTTGACAAATCTAATGCTGGATAATATTGAAGAAAACGATGGGATATTCCATTTATGGGGTCATTCATGGGAAATTGAGAATGAAAATTTATGGAATGACCTCGAAAAGGTGCTGAAAATTTGCTCAAAAAGAGATAATTTTAGCAAAATGAGCAACAGTGAACTTGTTTAATACTAAAAAATATTGCGCAGCAGAGTCCTTCTGTTATTTATAAGGGGGAGTTTAATACCGGCAATGTTTTGTACTATTTTTGCACTATTATATCCTTATTGCAAATGGACAAAGTACACCTCCTGAATTTTGGCATATCTTCCGGAAAATTATCCGGGTTTCTATCGGAAATCTCTCGGTCAGCTTCTTTACATATATCTTCTTACACTTGTGTAGCAAATGTTCATATGATGATTGAAGCTCAATTCGACAAGTCATTTGCAAACATTGTAAACAATGCGGATATTGTAACGCCTGATGGGAAACCTTTATGCTGGGCATTAAAGCTTTTATATGGCATTCGCCAGGAACGGATTGCAGGTATGGACCTGCTTCCGGTACTTTTAAAAATAGCTAAAGAAGAAAACATATCTGTATATTTTTATGGAGGAACTCAGGAAATTTTGAGTCATACAGGTCTTTTTATATCAAGATATTATCCTTCTTTGAAAGTTGCAGGGATGTATAGTCCCCCATTCAGGAAATCTACTATTAGGGAAGATGAAGATATAATTGAGGAAATTAATAATTCGGGGGCTGGTTTGGTATTTGTAGTATTGGGTTGTCCGAAACAGGAAAAATGGATGGCGGCCATGAAAGGGCGCATTAATGCCATGATGATTGGCATTGGTGGCGCACTGCCAGTGATAATCGGGATGCAAAAAAGAGCCCCACACTGGATGCAAAAATCAGGTTTGGAATGGCTATTCAGACTTATGCAGGAGCCTCGCAGGCTTTTCAAAAGATATTTAGTTACAAACAGTATTTTTTTGTACCTGCTACTTAAAGAGTTTATAAAAATTAAACTGATTAAAAAAAAATACCCGGGGTTTAATATGTAAAGAGCCCAATCATGAGGAACTAATTCTGGTATCTACCTTATTGAGCTGCTGTATTCTTTATATACGGCTTCTATGCCTTCCTTGAGGGATATTTTCGGAACAAAACCTAAAGATTTAAGCCTGTCTATATTTAGTAGTTTTTGTGGGGTGCCGTCAGGTTTAGTGTGGTCCCAATGTAGTTCGCCTTCATATCCTACCAATGATTTAATTAACAATGCAAGATCTTTGATACTAATGTCTTCTCCGACGCCTATATTTACAAATTCCGGCTGGTTATAGGTTTGCATGAGAAAATAACTGGCAGCTGCGAGATCATCCACATGCAGAAATTCACGTCTTGGTGTACCACTACCCCATAATTCTACAGATGGTCTGCTTTCAGTTTTTGCTTCATGAAACTTACGAATCATGGCCGGCAATACGTGAGAATTTTGAAGATCGTAATTATCGTTAGGTCCATAAAGATTGGTAGGCATTACAGATATATAATTGCAACCGTATTGATCCCGGTAGGCTTCAGATAATTTTATGCCAACAATTTTTGCGATAGCATAGGGTTCATTTGTAGGTTCTAGCGTGCCTGTAAGCAAATGCTCCTCTTTCATTGGCTGCGGTGCAAATTTTGGATATATGCAACTGGATCCCAAAAAAAGCAGCTTTTTCACCTGGTTTAGATAACTATGATGTAACACATTCGCTTCAATCATCAGATTATCATATAGAAATTCAGCCCTGTAAATATTATTTGCCATGATTCCGCCAACTTTTGCAGCAGCCATGAATACATATTCAGGTTTTTCAGATTCGAAAAATTTTGATACTGCCTCCTGGTTTCGCAGATCTAATTCGTTTGAATTTCTGACGATAAGATTGTTAAATCCTTCGGCATTGAGTTTTCTGATAATTGCAGAACCAACCATTCCCCTGTGGCCTGCCACATAAATTTTTGACGATTTATCCATAGTATTGATAATACGCGAACTTAAGTTTTCTTAATGAACAGGAAATTATTCAAAATAATTCAAGGTAGTAAAACCGGATTCACGAAGAAATTTTTCCTTTTTAAAGAGGTTTAAATCAGCAAGTGCCATCTCATTCACAAGGCTCGCAAGATTATATTTTGGCTTCCACCCAAGTTTTTCCTTTGATTTGGTAGGATCCCCTATCAGCAGGTCCACTTCGGTAGGTCTAAAATACCTGGAGTCAACTGCTATTATTTCATCACCCTCTTTTAGTTTAGTATCATCTACCCCAAGTTTTCTTAGTTGTTCAGAATCGATATTTTCAACGATACCTTTTTCATTTAACCCTTCGCCTTTAAATTTTATTTGTATGCCAAGTTCATTGAATGTCATTTTTGTAAAATCCCTGATTGAAGTTGTTTCGCCTGTTGCAATAACATAATCCTCAGGGTTTTCCTGTTGAAGTATCAGATACATTGCCTCTACATAGTCTTTGGCATGCCCCCAGTCTCTTTGAGCACCAAGGTTTCCCAGCCAGAGCTTATCTTGTAAACCAAGTACTATTTTTGCTGCTGCCCTTGTTATTTTCCTCGTTACAAATGTCTCTCCCCGTATGGGTGATTCATGATTAAAAAGGATACCATTGCATGCGAACATATTATAAGCTTCACGATAGTTAACCGTAATCCAATAGGCATACATTTTGGCAACCGCATAAGGAGAACGCGGATAAAATGGCGTTTTTTCGGACTGAGGCACTTCTTGCACCAGCCCATATAGTTCTGATGTTGACGCCTGGTATATGCGTGTTTTTTCAGTTAAATTGCAGATACGTACAGCTTCAAGTACACGTAAGGTGCCAATGCCGTCTGCATTTGCCGTATATTCAGGGGTTTCAAAACTTACTTTGACATGACTTTGGGCGGCAAGATTATAAATTTCGTCCGGTTGGGTTTCCTGGATAATGCGGATAATATTGGCCGAATCCGTCAAATCACCATAATGCAGGGTTAGGTTAACCTTTTTCTCATGAGGGTCCTGATATAAATGATCAATTCTATCTGTATTCAATAGAGAACTTCTTCTCTTTATGCCGTGAACAAAATAGCCTTTTTTCAGAAGCAATTCTGCAAGATAGGCGCCATCCTGCCCAGTAATACCGGTAATTAATGCTGTTTTAGTCATTTTTTAATAATGAATGAGGCGCGAAATTACAAAATTTAGCGGGTTTTGAATTTGCAATCTATTTGAAACTGAGTTTGGAATTTACCGATTCTTAAACTCCGCCCATTTGAGATAATTACTTGTTAATAATGAAGTATTTGGTATCGGCTTTCATGGTTTAAAAACGCATTTGGTTGTAAAACATTAGGCTATGCATACTTTACTAATAATTTTTATGCTAATTTTGAAACTTAAATATGGCTATTCCCTTGTGGCATTTTAAAAACGAACCATCCGGGCAAACCAAAATTAATGTAAGATCGTATTATATAGTATCCTTTAATTTGAAAGCATTTTATTCCTGATTGATAATGCGGATAATAAGGAGCGTAAATGAATAACAGAATTTGAGGTCTTCATTTAATACGAATTGAAGAGAATTCAGGAAAGAAAATATGTTTAGCGTACCGGGAAGATGTCGCTAAATGTATAAAGATTAATAGTTTGTGAAAAACAAAATAGATACTTTTCTTAGGGATTTTGCCTTAGTATTGGATATTTCGCTTATCAACCTGGTATATTTATTTCTTTTCCAGGCAGTTAAATGGAATCTGCACTTAAAGTTTTACCCACATTATTTTTTTCTGCTTGGTGTATTTAATATCTTTTGGATTATATCTACCAGGGTTTTCCATGTATATCAGAAAGACAGGATTTATAGATTTGAGGATTTTGGTGCCAATACTGTAAAGGCTTATACAGCACTGGTTACCATGATGCTTTTATATATTTTCTTATATATAAAGGATTCTTTTTCAAGAACATTTATTGTTTATGTGTTTATAGGCGTGGTGGTTGTGTTGCTTATAAACAGGTCTTTTTTTCTCTTCATTAATTATTATCTGAAAACAAAGACAAGCCTCAAAAAAAGGGTTGCCATATTGGGGTATTCGAGAAATGCCCGCGGCTTATCACATCATTTTATCAATAATTCCGGCTATGAGTTTGTCGGTTTTTTTACAGACAGGGAAAACTGTCCTGATGATATGCTGATTGGCGATCTTGAAGATATATTAAATCGCTCCATTAATCTCGATATTGGGGCTATCTACTCTACATTATCCCCTGAGCAGTATCCGTATATATATGATCTTGCAAATGAATGCGAGGGGAAATTTATCAGATTTTTATTTGTGCCGGATTTCAATATGTTTGTTAACAGAAAAACGCATATTGATTTCTTTGGTGATATTCCGGTTCTCTCTCTCAGGCGAGAACCGCTGGAAAGCTTTGGAAACAGAGCGGTAAAACGATTATTTGATCTGGTTTTCAGTGTATTGATCATTACGCTTATACTCACTTGGCTATTGCCAATTATAGCTCTCATAATAAAACTTGATTCAAAAGGTCCAGTGTTTTTTATGCAGAAACGATCTGGTAGAAATAACCAGGAATTCATGTGTCTTAAATTCAGGACCATGTGTATCAATTCTGATTCACATTTAAAACAGGCTACAAAGGATGATACCAGGGTAACCCGGGTCGGGAGGTTCTTAAGGAGAACAAATCTTGATGAAATGCCTCAGTTTTTCAATGTCCTTTTTTCACAAATGAGCATTGTTGGTCCCAGGCCCCATATGTTAAAACATACAGCCGATTATTCAAAACTTATCAGTAAATTTATGATCAGGCAGTTTCTAAAACCGGGAATTACGGGCTGGGCACAGGTAAATGGATACCGTGGTCAGACTGAAACGCTGAACCAAATGGAAAAAAGAGTAGAATTTGATATTTGGTATATGGAAAACTGGAGCATATTGTTGGACTTGCGTATCATCCTTAAAACAGCCTTTATGTTTTTTAAACTGGATAAAAATGCATTTTAATTAAATAATACAAATTGCTCAATATTCAAATTCAAAGCCCTGCAAATGATTTTTAGCATATACAAAATCCCGCGTATGACCCGAGCATTGGAATTAAAAAATGTTTTTTTACGAAGCCTGGTTTTTATTATTTGTTTTACAAGTTCATTTATATCCATAGCACAGTATCAACCGGTTGATCCCCTTTACAGGGAATGGATCAGGCAGGCTGATGGCGATAGTATTACTCCTGGAATGGGTTACTGGCCACTTGACCCACTCACGGCCTGTAAGCTTATTACAATTGATACTCCTAGACATACCGGATTGTTTAATGGAAAAACCCGTCCAATGTTATGGCAATATCATTCTAATGATCTAAATTTTACAGTTATACCAATTATTAATTTTACTTATTCCAAGGGCAATAACAGTTATTCACAGCATGAGGATTTAAGAGGGTTGAAAATTCAGGGAGATCTTGACAAAAAATTAATATTCGGGGTTTCATTTTATGAAAATTCGGCATTGCTTCCATATTGGGTCGATTCTATTGCACGCAAGCACAGCTTTGTTCCCCAGGAAGGACTTGGGGTGCCATATCCGAATGGCACCTGGGATGTATCTTCAACTGAAGCATGGCTTCAATATTTGTGCAGTCCTCATTTCAGCGTCATCGGGGGATATGGCCGGCAATTTATCGGATATGGGTATAGAAGCCTTCTTCTCGGAGACGGGATTTCAAATTACCCTTATTTGCGCCTTGACTGGCATTCCGGCCCATGGCGGTATGAGGTTTCTTATAATCAATTTTTAAACCCGGGATATCAGATTCCTTTTGCCTACGGCAGTGCCACTTTTCAGAGAAAAAATAGTGTGATTCATTATCTTAGTTTTACAACCGGGAAAAATTTTGAGATAGGACTATTTGAACAAATTTTATGGGTTGCCAGTGATAGTAATTACAATCGTGGAACAGAATTACAATACCTCAACCCAATTATATTTTTGCATCAGGTTGGTTATGCGATCGGGTCTCCTGACAATGATCTGATAGGTGGCCAGGCCACATATAAAATCGGGAAAAACACAAGAATATACTCTCAACTTGCCATTGATGATTTTAGCATCTCACAAACTATTTCGCATCATGAATTAAATTTAACTGACAAATACGCTTTTCAGCTTGGTGTAAGTAAAAACAAGCTTTTTAATCAGGATGGGCTAAATACAAGGTTAGAGTGGAATACTGCAAGGCCCTTCATTTATGGACATCGGGATATTTCTTTAAATTATACACAGGGAGATCAATCCCTGGCGGACCCGCTTGGTGCAAACTTCCATGAATTTATTTTTCAGTTGTCTTATAAAAAAAACAAAATGTATGGCTTATTTGAGCAGCTGTACGCAATTCAGGGCAAAGATGAACCGGGATTTTTGTCCGGACAGAATCTTTGGGGTGGGGAAGCCAATGTGCCTTTTTATGGCGATTATACCTTGCAGGGACGAAAGTGTAACCTATCCTATACAAGCTTAACAGCTGGGTATATTCTAAACAAAGCAAACGAATTATCTATAGAACTGAGCGCTATATTCAGGTATTACAAAGAAGCGTCTGACATTACTGATCCTGCCTTATCCCAGAAGCAGGTTATTGTTCAACTTGCCATAAAATCATTATTTATCTCAAGATACCAGGATTATTGATTTAATCGAAATTTCCCAGTTAATTGCTCGTCTCACAAGTGTTCTCTATTTTGTCAGATTAACGTAATGCCACCTACCTTTGTAGAATGATTTTATATAGGTTCGTCCGCTTCCTGCTTTTCATGCTCCCTCCGGAAACTGCCCATTACTTTACAATGTGGCTTCTTAAGTTGCCTTTTGTAATTGGTATATTCGCAAAGGAGACAAAAAATGATGAACAATTAAGCCGGAAAATAGCTGGTATCAGGTTCCCAAACCCTATTGGCCTTGCCGCAGGATTCGATAAAAATGCAAAATGGATTCCGATACTGGCAAAACTCGGTTTTGGGCATATTGAAATCGGGACCGTTACTCCAAAGCCTCAGCCTGGAAATCCAAAACCAAGACTGTTTAGGTTGCCAAAGGATCATGCATTAATCAATAGAATGGGCTTTAATAATGATGGTGCAGATGTTATTGCCAATAGACTTTCGAAACTAGATCGGAAGAAAATAAATGTAATCGTTGGCGGCAATATTGGAAAAAACAAAATTACACCGAATGAAAGTGCAGTGGATGATTATTTATATTGCTTTGAAAAACTCTTTGAATACGTTGATTATTTCGCTGTTAATGTAAGTTCCCCAAACACACCAGGGCTTCGCGAATTGCAGGAGAAAGAATCATTGACTAAGATATTAACTTCATTACAAAATCGTAATCTAAAAAAAACGGCGTCGAAGCCCATTTTTTTAAAAATAGCACCTGATTTGAATTTTGATCAGATTGATGAAATTGTTGAAGTAGTATCTAAAACAGGATTAGCGGGTATAATTGCAACAAATACAACCATATCAAGAGAAAATCTTATAACAGGCAGGCTTACTGTAAATAACGTCGGCGCAGGGGGCCTTAGTGGTGCCCCATTATCAATAGTTTCACAAAGCATTTTGCAATACCTGAAAGCGAAATGCCCTGATAATATTATATTGATAAGTTCGGGGGGCATAATGAATCCTCGTCAGGCTGAAAGCAGACTCAAACAAGGTGCTGCTCTTGTTCAGATATATACCGGATTTATATATGAAGGCCCGGCTTTTATAGTAAGAATCAAAAAGCATCTGAAGCTGATAAGTCATTAATTATCATACAATGACTGCTGCCCGAAAAATAAAAATATGCCATCTGACATCAGTTCATCAAGCTTCAGATACCCGTATTTTTTATAAAGAATGCAGAAGCCTTGCTGCTGAATACGATGTTTATCTAATTGCCCCGGCAAAAGGTAATTACATCAAGGACGATGTGAAAGTTATTTCTCTAAAAAGACCAAAATACAGGATAATAAGATTTGTATTCACTGATATATCTTTATTATTCAAGGCAATAAAGCTGAATGCTGTTTTGTATCATTTTCATGACCCTGAACTGATATTTGTCGGACTTTTCTTGCGGGCGCTCGGGAAGATCGTTATTTATGATGTTCATGAAGATGTAAATGCCGATATACCAAATAAATCATACCTTATATTCAAATCCTTTCTGAAGGTCATTTATGGCTTCGCAGAGAATCTCGCCATTAGATATGGTTTCCATTTTGTACTTGCAGAGAAATCATATGTTCCAAATTACATCCATAAGACCAGGGATTTTATTATTGTTCAGAATTTTGTTCCTTTGAAGGAGCTTGAGCCTGCCCGTGTTCCATATAATGAAAAGAGTTATTCTTTTGCATTGATTGGTTATCTCAGTGCCAGGCGCGGATTGCCATTTATAATTGAGGCTCTGGCTATTTTGAAAAAGAAGCGTATATTAGTAAAATTAATTTGTATAGGTGAAATAAACGAAGGTGTGAATTCAATATTAAAACAATCAAAAGATTGGAATGAGGTTAAAGACAATATTGAATTTTTGAATTATATTCCTTTTCCGGATTGTCTTTTGGTTATTCAGAACTGCCTTGCAGGATTTGCACTTCCTGAAAATATAATGAACCATTATTATTCTTATCCTACCAAAATGTTTGAGTATTTGGCGATGGGATTGCCTGTAATTTCGTCTGACTTTGACTTGTATAAAAATGTAGTAGAGAAGTATGAATGCGGGTTGACTGTTAACCCGGAGAGCAGTAGTGAAATAGCAAATGCCATAGAATATTTACTTGAACACCCCGAAAAAGCAAAAAACTTCAGTAAAAACGCGAAAATTGCAATAAAAAATTTCGATTGGGAAACGGAAGAGACAAATTTGCGAAATTATTATCGCAGAATCCTAAATTAATTTTTATTGAAAGTATTTATATTCAGTGCATTTGATGGCGTACCCTGGGCGGGAGAAGTATCTATGCGTTATGCAGCACTTACAGAGGAATTTATCAGGAATGGACATGAAGTGATTTATATTACCTCTTCCTTTTCGCACATTCGCAAAGAATTCCGAAAAGTTAAAGATACTCCTTCGGGTTTGAAGGTAGTACTTCTTAAAACAAAATCTTATTCAAAGAATTACAGTATAGACAGGTTTTTGAGCTATCAATATTTGGCTGTGTCTTTAAACAATTGGCTGAATACTGTCAGTGCAGAGCCGCCCCCGGCATTGGTTATAGGGGCAAGCCCTCCTTTAGAGACAAATTATGTCCTCGCCAAATATTGCCGGAAAAATGATATTCCTTTTATATATGATATCCAGGATTTATGGCCGGAGGAGTTTTTAAAATTCCTGCCCGCGAAGGGCGTACAAAGGATTATTTTAAAGCCATATTTTTCTATGGCAGAGCGGATTGTCGAGATGTCTACTGCCATTGTGTCAATTTTGTCAGATTTTCTCGATTATTATAAAACTCAAATTTCAGATAAACCCAATTCTGTTTTTCATCTGGGTACTGACACCACGAAATATCAAAATGTGGCGGACATATTTCTTTCGGACAATAAAATGAAGACTGTTATAGCCATGGGCAATTCCAGCTACGGCAATCACCTTATAAAACTGGCCAGGGTAGTTCAACATTTTACAGATTTAAAATTGATCATTATTGGACTTAACGAAAAATCGGATCATATTAAAAAACGAATTGAAAAGGAAAAGCTGCATAACATCGAAATTATTCCCTGGATGGCTGAAACTGAAAAATATTCCGGTATTCCAGCATTCAATGCTGGAGTTATCTTGTTCGCGCCAGGTTCCAAATATGCATTTCCCAACCGGGCTTTTACATATTTCGCGGCGGGCTTGCCGGTTATCAATACCATCAGGGGTGGTGAACTTGAAAAATGTATCGCAGAAAATAACCTCGGAATTTCCGTTAATTTTGGAGAGGAAAATCAAATGAAGGATGCCATTGAATATTGTCTTAATCATTTCCCTGTTCAGGAGCACCAGAGAATTCAGGATTATGCGAAAGCAAATTTTGATAGAGCAGACATATATAAACAATATTACAAGTGGGCAATAGAAATTGCCAAGGATCAATAATCAATTACGAAATATGAACAATGAATTTCAGGATCCAAAAAATTTGCATTATGGTATCGTTGGTGGCGGACTTGTCGGCGCCCTTCTCGCCGTTGTTTTAGCAAAAAAAGGATATAAAACTGATGTATTGGAGCGTCGTGAAGATATCAGGAAAACCATTCTTGAGGGCGGTCGCTCTATTAATCTTGCTTTGTCTTATCGTGGGTTGAAAGCATTGGGAATGATCGGGTTGGCAGATGAAGTCAAGAAAATGTGCATCCCGATGTATGGTAGAGCCGTGCATGACACCGGGGGTGAAGTCCGGATCATGCCATATGGTATCAATGGAGAAGCCATCAATTCCATTTCAAGAGACGGGCTGAACAGGATGTTGCTTGCCGAAGCTGATAAAAGCGAGAATATCAATTTGTACTTTCACCAGAGATGTGAAAACCTTGATTTGAATAAAAAGGATATTACACTAAAGGATGAATTATCCGGTGAGATAACTAAAAAACATTATGATATTTTCTTCGGTGCTGATGGCGCTTTCTCTGCCGCAAGAATGTCACTGATGAAAACCGACAAACTGAATTTTACATATAATCAAAGCTATCTTAATCATGGGTACAAAGAGCTTCACATTCCGCCGGCAGAAAACGGCGGCTGGCTTCTTGAAAAAAATGCCTTGCACATATGGCCGCGTAAAAGCTTTATGATGATTGCTTTGCCAAATATGGACGGAAGTTTTACATGTACATTGTTTCTTTCACTCAAAGGAGAAGTTTCTTTTGAAAAGCTCCATTCAGATGCAGAAATATTAAGTTTTTTCGGACAATATTTCCCTGATATGATTTCGTTAATGCCTGATTTATTATATCATTTCAATAAAAATCCTACTTCTTCCCTGGCTACTATTAAATGTCATCCCTGGTCGTTTGAAGATAAAATGACCTTACTGGGTGATGCGGCACACGCTATTGTTCCTTTTTATGGGCAGGGTATGAATTGCGGATTTGAAGACTGTTATGAAATGAGCAATCTTATTGACATGTACCCAGGTGATTGGAGGACTATTTTCGAAGAATTTACAGCCCATCGCAAACCCAATTCCGATGCTATTGCAGATATGGCCATTCGTAATTTTGTGGAAATGCGCGACCTGGTTGCCGACCCTGAATTTATCCTGAAAAATGCCATCGACAAAACCATAGGAAAACTCTTTCCTGAAAAGTGGACACCGATGTACACCATGGTCAGTTTCACCGAAACACCTTATGCCGAAGCAAAAATGGTGGGAGAGGCGCACGATAAAATACTTGATACCATTGTTCGGAAAGAAGGCCACGATATAGGTGATCGGCTTGCAAACGCAGACATCGGGAAAGTGCTGGAAAAGTATATAAGTTGATTCAGCCCTTTTATCGTCGCTGGTTCGATTTAACCTGATCCTGTTCAGGCTTCAAATATTTGGAGGTTTCGGGCAATATTTCAATAATATTTACTAAATTTGATTTATTGAGCGTATTGTAAATAGGTAAAGCGGTAAACCAACATTGAAATGTTTTTGAATAAAATAAAACGGTACTGTTTCGTTGTCAGTGTTGTTTGGGTGCTTGTTTTTCCTGCCATTTCCAGTGCCCAGGCCTTGTCGGGAACTTACACGATAGGCTCCTCTTCCGGTTCAAGCTATGCCAGCTTTACAGCTGCTGTAAATGCCCTTACAAGCAAAGGGATTAGCGGCCCGGTGGTTTTTAATATTGCACCCGGTAATTACAATGAAACCATAGCTATACCTGCAATAAGCGGTTCTGATTCTGCTAATACAATTATTTTTAACGGATCTGGAAGTAGCAGCAGTGGAACCCGCATTTATGCATCACTAACAGCATCAGGAAGTTCGGTCATTTATCTTAACGAATGTTCTTATGTCACAATTCAGAATATGACTGTTGAGAACACCTCTGTTTCTACCTCAAATTTCACCGATTACCCTGCGGCAATTGCAACAAATCTGGATCAGCATAATACGATCAATAACTGCAGTATTAAAGTTGCCGTAAGCAGCAATGCTCAATATAATGTGGTGGGAATAAACCTGAATAATGCCATTCATGATTCCGTCAAAAACAGCCATGTTTCCGGTGGATTGTTTGGTATTTACAATATCGGACAGTCAAGTACTAAAAATGTCAGTTATGGCTATTCTTGTATTATAAACAGCCGATTTACAGGTGCTTATTATAATCATATCTATGGACTCAGTTCCCAGTATGGTCTTGTGCATGATAGCTATATAGGCAATAGTTTTGATTCGTCAAAAAGCCCCTATATCTCTGCCCTTCAGTTGTCTTATGAAAATGGCGCCACCGTTAAAAATAATATTACAAACGGGAATGTGGCTTCATATCTTCCTATTGAAATAGACTATCCAAATTATGGGTTCGATAGTATTCCTTTTATTATTTATAATAACATGATCGGCAATTTCGGTAATACAGGCATTTTCGTCGATGCGGATTCAATCCCGAATATGAATGTCAGTATTCTTCACAATACTATTGATGAAGAAAACAATTCACCGGCAAATAACATGTATGTTGATCTGGTGGCTTGTGATGGTATTGTCATTGAGAATAATATCATGAGTACCAACTCGGCCATCGTGCCGTTTTACATTTCCTATACAGGTGTTCCTTCAAACATAAAAGTGAATGGTAATGACTATTATAACCTCAGCGGAGCATTGGTGAGTTTGAACGGAACAGGGTATGCAAGTCTAGCCAATTTTCAGGGTGCCGTATCTAACATGGGCTGGTCATTATATGACAATAATGTGAAACCAAATTATGTTTCCCTCCGTGATCTTCATTGCAACCAGTCAGCCCCGAACCCTTCCGGTATTTATGCAGGCATTAGTGTTGACATTGATGGCGATCCAAGATGTCTTTCTTTTCCTACGACAGGTGCAGATGAGTCAACTTATTTCTCGGGGAATCCGGTGGTTTCTTTTACAATTCCCGCGAAGATATATCCAAACAGCCCAACTTACGTTTACCAGAACGCCAAAGCCGGAGATCCGAAACGATATGCCTGGTATCTTAACAGAAAACTGGTGAGCGATTCACTGGTGTTATTTACCAATAAATTTCTGCTTGGTTCTGATACTTTAAAACTGGTGGTCTTTACCTGCCACGGCTCTGATTCACTTACTAAAATTCTGACAGTTACAGCCCCAACTGCCGTGCCGGTAGTTAATTTTGTTTCAAATAAAAACCTCATCCATTCCGGAGATATTGTTACGTTCCTTGACTTGTGTACCAATGGGCCTACCCGCTGGTTCTGGAATATTACGCCCGATTCTTCACTGGTGAATGGGGTGAATACGGCCAACTATAAGTTTGTTTATGGCAACGATCAATTTCAGGAACCACAGGTTGAATTTTTTAATGCCGGTAAATACAAAGTATGCCTCAATGCAGGTAATAGTGTGGGCAATGGCTCTCCATTATGCAAAAGCAACTATATCGAAGTTATTCCATCTTATAACCTGGGCTCTGCCGCAGTTGTACACGATGCTTCGGGTTATTTGTTTGATAATGGCGGCCCCAACGGGAATTATCATGCTGACCGGAATGTGGAATCCATTCTTATCGCGCCCTGTGCAGATAGTGTTTACCTGACTTTCAGTTTGTTTGATCTTTATTGTGGATTTGACTATCTACGCATATACCAGGGCGCAAATGCCAAAGGAAAAAATATTTCAGGCAATTGCACCCGAAACGGCTCTTATACCGGCTATGGACCAGGATTTACAGGAGGCAAAGCTTTTCCCACCTGCGGATTTCAATGCATGCCGAATGTGACCAAGCCTGATACTTTTAAAGCGAAATCAGAGATGTTTATTGAAATGTATTGCTACGAAGCCGTTCAAAGTGCCGGTTTTGCTGCTTATTGGTGGAGCAAACCCAGAACATCCATTACAAAACCGGCAGTATCCTTTACAACCTCAAACCCTGGCGATTCTGTTTGTATGAATGGAACGCTTACTTTCATAAATACAACCAAATATGATTCTTCAGATCCTGCCACTTTTCTATGGGATCTCGACGGCGATCTATCGACTTTTGAGTGCATTGGAGTATGCGCTAATGCCACCTATTTATACAGCACACAGGGACAGGTAACAGTAACACTGATTGCAACAAATTGTGCAGGTTCTGATACAGCAACCCAGATGATCAATGTGGTATATCCTGATAAACCTAAGGCAAGTTTTACAGTTGACAATCCCCGGCCTACAACAGGGGATAATGTGAATTTTATGCCTGATATGCTCCAGTGTGTAGATCATTACAGATGGACCATCGCTAAATCGAACGGGGGTGGTTCAGGTGCCGTGTTTTTTGTAAATGGCACAGGAACTTCAAGCGCCAATCCCCAGGTAAATTTTTCAGATACAGGATATTATGATGTTAAATTATATGTAGACAATCTTAATGGGAGCCAAAAAGATTCCGTTACCTATTCAAAATATATCCATGTACACCAGCCTTATTGTATCCCTTCTGTTAATACATTAAACTCGAGTATTGGCATTTCAGGAGTTGTGTTCAATACCATAAAAAACGGGCCGGTACAGGCCATCCAGGGATATACCAATAATGTCGGCGACAGCAGCCTGTCCACCTCTCTTGCCAAAGGGGTAACTTATAGCCTTAAGGTTTCACGTAACCCGAATCTGCTATCTTATCCGATAAACAGGACGGTTTATATCGACTGGAATGAAAATGGTGTTTTTACGGACCCCGGTGAAATTGTCGGCTCAGATTCTGACAGTTATTCCACTTCATGGACAAAGAAAATAACAATCCCAAAAACAGCTGTGGCTGGCGCAACTGTGATGCGGATTGCCACCAACCTGGGAACATTAAGCAACAAACCCTGTGGCGTAAATGAGTACGGTGAATACCAGGATTACCGTTTGTATATTACGCCTTATAACATACTCCCCGTTATATATCTCAATGGAAAACAGGGTTTTAATGATACGATCAAGCTTCAGCTCGGTAATGAATATATTGAACCAACCGGAGATTCTGCCACATCTGTTTTATACGGCAATATCAGTAAAAATATTATCAGGACTTCGATAAAAGCCGGGAGCACCAATCCTAAAGATACTTTCAACCGGCTTGTATTGGCGACTTATATTTTTAGCTATAATGTCACTGATTCTGTCGGTAATAAAGCCATTACAAAATACAGGGTTGTGACCTTAACCAGGGATACGACACCACCGAATCTTATTGTTGCCTTGCCGGATACGGTGTATTATCCCGTTACGGCCAAACAGCATTATCCCTTACCTATACCTAAGGTTATCAGTTGCATAGACCTTGTAGATGGGAAAGAACCTGTATTGATAGACAGCAGCAAAGTGAAAACAAATGTCGTTGGAATCTATATCGTAAGCTATACTTCCAAAGATAAGAGTGGAAATAGAATCACGGTTTACAGGTATATAAGAATTGTGGATTCTATAAAACCCGTTATGACCCTGATAGGAAATGACACCCTGAAAATGGAAGTGAAAACCCATTTTAAAGATCCCGGCGTAAAAATTACGGATGCCTATTATCCGTTAGCAGAACTTGATACCCTTCTCATTGTCAAAACAAATTTGGATACTGCCCGCCTTGGAACTTATACCGTCTATTATTATCTTACCGATCCATCAGGAAACAAAGTTTCCCTGACCCGTACGATTATTGTTTTCGATACGGTGAAACCCTCGATCATCCTCAATGGATTTAACCCTGACAGCGTTGCTGTTTTTGGGAATTATAAAGATCCGGGCGCCATTGTCTCAGACAATTACGATACACTTACCCATTGGGA
>Ga0207032_1002_pt1 | contig 119453 bp, 98 predicted proteins | sample Alteio_BWMinCont_38_FD_153308 | JGI IMG/M metagenome (GOLD analysis project Ga0207032, IMG submission 153308) | Enriched cells from forest soil in Barre Woods Harvard Forest LTER site, Petersham, Massachusetts, United States -... | ecosystem: Environmental > Terrestrial > Soil > Temperate forest >... | reverse complement strand
AATGTTCCACGTGAAACATTGGTAAAAATTCCATTTGTAAATCCAGGAAAGTATCACGTGAGACTCATAAAAGATGGCAACAGAAATGGACGATGGGATGGCGGAGATCTTAAAACAAAACGCCAGCCGGAAGAAGTGATCTACTACCCCAAACTCATAAACATGAAGGCGAACTGGGAGATGACCGGTCAGAAATTTGACCTCAATTCAAAGCCGGTTAAGAAACCATAATAGCCTTTTTAGCGAGAAGTTTTTTGTAGACATCTTCGTACTTTACTATGATATTTTTCAGATCAAACTCTTTCGCTCTTTCGAACGCTGCAAGTTTAAACTGCTGATGTATGGCAGGGTCACTCAGGATTTTCAGGGCGTTCGCAGCCATCTCTTTTACGTTCCCGATTTTACTTATATAACCCGTAACCCCGTCAATATTTACTTCAGGAATTCCCTCGGCATCAGATGAGATAACCGGTACCTGGCAGGCCATAGCTTCGAGTGCTGCGAGTCCGAAACTCTCCCTTTCTGATGGAAGCAGAAACAGGTCGGCTATCGATAGTACTTCTTCTACCGCTTCAATTTTTCCAAGGAAACGGACGTCCTGTACCAGGTCCATTTTCCGGGTTAATAGTTCAAGCCTGCTACGGTCTGGGCCATCACCCATAAGGAGCAACTTGGATGGTATAACTTTGTTGATTCCTTCAAAAACATGAAGCACATCGTCCAGCCTTTTTACTTCCCTGAAGTTAGAGGTATGTACAATGATCTTTTCCCCGTTCGGTGCAATAGCGACCTTGAAATGGTTTTTCGGTTTCTTGTTAAAGCGTTCAAAATCAACAAAGTTCGGAATAACACAAATGTCTTTTTTTACTTTGAAGTATTTAAATGTCTCATCCTTAAGGAATTGAGACACGGCAGTTACTGCGTCCGACTGATTGATCGAAAAAGTAACCGTTGGTTCATAGGTGGCATCCCTGCCTACAAGTGTGATATCGGTTCCGTGAAGTGTAGTTACTACCGGAATGTTAATATCCTGGCTTGCAAGGATCTGCTTTGCAATAACGGCAGCAAATGCATGGGGAATGGCATAGTGAACATGCAGAATATCAAGCTTTTCGTATCGAACCACATCTACAATTTTACTGATCAGGGCCGATTCGTAAGGGGTGTATTCAAACAGGGGATAGTTCAGGACATTTACTTCATGGAAAAAGATATTGCTACCGATGGTATCCAGGCGAACCGGGAGACTGGTGCTTATAAAATGGACTTCATAACCTTTATGAGCCAGGGCCTTGCCGAGCTCCGTTGCCATCACACCACTTCCCCCGTAAGTCGGGTAGCAAATCATTCCTATTTTCATAATTTCTTTTTAATGTTGAGGAGCATATCGTGTACCATTTGCTCGAGGCTGAAATCCGGTTTCCATTGCCAGTCATTTCGCGCCCGGCTGTCGTCAATACTACCCGGCCAGCTCTCGGCAATCGCCTGCCTGAAATCCGGTTTATAACTTATCGTAAATCCCGGCAATTGTTTTTCAATTTCTTTGGCCAGTCCCGCCGGATCAAAACTGAAGCCGGCAAGGTTATAACTCGACCGTATCTTTACTTTTTCTGCAGGCGCTTCCATCAGTTCAATAGTAGCTTTAATGGCATCGGGCATATAGAGCATGGGCAGCATGGTATCTGCCGTGAGAAAACATTCATAGCTGTTGTGTTTCAGGGCTTCATAAAAGATATGAATGGCATAATCCGTTGTGCCTCCTCCCGGTTCTGCCTTATAACTGATAAGGCCCGGATACCTGATACTGCGTACATCCACACCATATTTTTCATGGTAATATTCACACCATCTTTCACCCGCAAGCTTGCTGATTCCATATACCGTATTCGGATCCATTATCGTATCCTGGGGTGTATTTTTCTTAGGAGTTCCGGGACCAAAAACAGCAATCGAACTTGGCCAGTAAACCTTGGATATATGGTTCTCTTTGGCGATGTTCAGCACATGCAATAAACTGTCCATATTCAGCTGCCAGCCAAACATAGGGTTCTGTTCTGCCGTAGCGGAAAGCAAAGCGGCAAGATGATAAACCTGTGTTATTTTATATTTTTTAATCACCTCAAAAATGGCGTCCTTGTCCATGACATTGATGGTTTCATAGGGACCGTTAACATTGGCTTCTGCGGCAGGTTTGATATCACTCACCACAACATGGTCGTTTCCATATAGTTCCTTTAACCCTGTTGCCAGCTCGGTACCCACCTGTCCGCAGCCTCCTAAAATCAAGACGTTTGTATCTGTCATATATTTTGAAAATTGTCGTCAAAATTAGGGGTTTTTCAGGGAACAGTTAGCAGGGAGCAGTCAACAGTTTGTAAGAGTGAGAAGTGAGAGGTAAGAAGTGAGAGGATCATTTGGGAATGAGGCAATGTGATGATGTGCTAATGTTGATGAATCCCGAAAAAGTCCTATCGTGTGGACACAAGTATTTGGATAATTTAATCATCAATGTATATTTGGATTTTAATGGATTTAGACAACATGTTGTTTTACAGATATTTATAAATAAAGTTTTTACTTGGCTGTTCAACCCACTCCGGGGTTGGGTATAATTGCTTGCCCTTTTCCGCCGGTTTTGCCGGCGGTTATTCACATTCAACCCTTTCTGGGTTGGTAGAACAGATTGGTTGCCAAAATCAGCAAAAGATCTGTAGGTAAGCCTGAAGGGCTTAAACAATAATAACCGTGGGTGAAACCCACGGAAAGATATCAGGCAGCCAACAACCCCGAAGCGGGTTGAACAGCCGATTATAACAAAAGATGTGTCCACACGATAGGAATAAGGCGGGACAAGTCATGTTAATTAAAACGCAAATGTTGTAAGATGGGAATCCCCCTTTTAAGGGCCTGTCCCGCTTGTCCCGTTTGTCCCGTTTGTCCCGACTTATTCGGGAACTTATTCGGGAACTTATTCGGGGACTTCTTCGGGGGGCAGGGGGATTTTCTCCAATTACAACATGACAAAAAACGCCATTTCCAGCAAACTGGCTTGTTAATTTCCCAAAAACGCCATTTCCAGCATTCTGGATTGTTCTTTCTGTTTTTTTATTTTTTTCATTTTATATCTCATTGATTTTAAATTTATTACACGTAACTCTTTGACAAATAACAGGCGATATCAGTCCCGAGTTCTCGGGATCAGGCCAGAATGGGTAAAAACAACGGTTTATCTTTTTCATTTTGTGTTTTTAATTTTCTTGCGCAACCCAATTTTCAAATTTTCTCATTTTCAAATTTTCTCATTGTTTTCCTTACCCCTTATGCCTAACGCCTTTTTATAGTACATATATAGTGAGATGCCAAAGTGGGTGGGTGTTTTCGAAAAATATTTTTTAATTAATATTTATTCAAAGGATTACAAGCGAAAATATTTTCGAAAATGTTTTACTTTTTGTAACAAGGTGGTTTTCATCTGTTTCACAAATAATACTATCCCGAACAATCCGTTTATATTTTTTTATTCTAGGTTGGAATGGCTCCATGGAGAATTGGCTTTCTTTAATGGGTCTCCTTTTTCAAAACCATTTGTAAGCAATCCAATAACTGTAGTCATCTCATATTTTAATATGTCCCGACCAAACGAGAGGCAAAAGATCGCTTAAAAGGCATATTTATTTTAAATAAAAATCTTAGCTTCGTTTGTAACTTAAACCTGGAAAATGTCGCCAAAAAGAATAAATAGTTTTTTATTTGTAATTAATGTGTTTGCCATTTTTATGATGGTATGCGGATCAATTTGTTACAGCCAGTCGAAAATCAACCCTGAAAAGGTTAAAGAAATTTCGGTTAATGAAAAGGAATGGAGTTTTGTTGAAAACAAAGGACAACTAACGGGTTCTGATGCAAAATTTTACGGACAGCAGGACGGAGTAACCCTGTATTGCAAACCGGGCTCTATTGGCTTTTCTTTCTGCAAAACAGAAAGTCAGCCGAACGTCAATAATAATCAGTCTGTTACAGGCAAATCAAATCTAAGGCTTCCAAAACAAAAAGATATTCCTGTTAATTTAAAAACATCAAATTGCAAGGCAGACCTTGTATTTCTGAATGCGAATCCCAATGCACAAATTGAGGCTTCAGACCGACAGGCTTTTTATGAGAATTTTTATCTTTCAGGTTTGCCGGAAGAGGGCGTTACCCATGTAAGAACGTATAAAACAATTACATATCATAATATCTATCCTCAAATAGACCTCGTGTTGCAACCCAAAGGACAAGGATTGAAATATAGCTTTATTGTAAATCCCGGAGGCAATCCGGCTGTTATACAAATAAAATGGAATGGCCCAAAAGACGTTGATCTTAAGGATGATGGCAGTATATTATATTCATTTGAGACGAACAATGATAAAGGGGTTCAAAGCTTTGATCTGAGTGAAAATGCACCGGTATCTTACCAGGGAAAATCAACGATACAGGGGAATTTCAAAATCAGTAATGAAAAAACAATCAGCTTCAATATCGGAAATTATAATAAAACAAAGACGTTAGTCATAGATCCCTGGATTGTATGGGGCACTTATTTTAACGGTTCAAATGGCGGTTCAAACGGATATGCCGTGGCAACCGATGCATCAGGCAATATATATCTGGGGGGCGCTAATTCCAGCACAAAAGGACTTGCCACAAGTGGTGCATTTCAATCAACAGGTGGCGGCGGGTTTTTTACAAAATTCAGGCAAGATGGAACCCGGGTATGGGCCACTTACTATGATGCAGCAGTAACAAATATGGTTACTGCCAAAGGTTATATATATATTTCAGGCTTAGCAGGCGGTTCTTCAGGAATTGCAACCTCTGGCGCCTATCAGATATCCTGTGCAGGAGGCGTTGATGATTTTCTTGCTAAGTTCGACACAAGCGGAACCCGCAAATGGGGTACTTTTTACGGTGGCAATAAAGATGAATATAATGGTGGGTTATCTGTTGATTCAAGCGGAAATTTATATTTAGCCGGAGCTTCAAGTAGCAAAACCGGGATTGCCACGAGTGGAGCATTTGAAACTTCAATAAAGGATTATGGAGCTTTTTTGGCCAAATTCAACAACTCCGGATCGTTGCAATGGGGAACCTATTTAAAAGGAAACTACTATGAAACTGGTTATGGAGTGGCAAGTGATCTTTCCGGCAATGTTTATTTATATGGCAATACAGACAGTGATTCAGGAATTGCCACCAGTGGTACCTATCAAAGTACCGGTTCGGCAACATATTTTCCTGCTTTTATTGTCAAATTTACCGGCGATGGCAAACATCGCATCTGGGGAACGTATTATGGTCAGTATTATATGTATTGTGGCGGAATAATATTAGATAAAAACAGCAATATTTATATATGCGGGCAAACCACCAGTTCAACAGGTATCGCGACCAACGGAACCTTTTTAACAACATATCTCGGGGGATCTGATGGAGACGCCTTCCTGGCTAAATTTGATACCACAGGCTCATTATTATGGGGCACCTATTACGGCGATACCACAACTTTTGGTACCAATATTGCCGAGAGCAAACAGGGGAATATATACATGACAGGATCTACCGAAGGCAAGTCATATATCTCTTCTGCAGGGGCATATCGCGCCAATTCGAATGGAGGGGATAATTCATTTCTTGCTTCGTTTAGCAGTTTGGGACAAAGGTTATGGGGTACTTATTATGGGGGAAACTACACTGAAGGCGAAGATGTGGCAGTAAGTGGAACTGAAATATATATATCAGGGTACACCGGATCCAGCAATGGAATTGCCACCCATGGTGCTTTTCAATCAAGTTATTTGGGATCTGTTAGTGCTTTTCTTGCAGATTTCGGTGATCCGGTTAATGATGCAGGTATCAGTTCCATTCTGATTTATTCATCAAAATTTTGTCCGGGTACCACGCAACCTGTAAAGGTTATATTGCAAAATTATAGTCATACTCAACTGGATTCGGTTACAATACATTGTAACATTAATGGCAAACTGCAGACACCCTATAAATGGAAAGGCAACATTGATTATTTTGGCAACGATACTGTAACTATTGGCAATTTTTATTTTCCGGCAATCAACAATACAATTACTGCCTGGACAACGAATCCAAACGGCGTACACGACAGTGATAATAATAATGACACATCGATTGTTACAATTGCTACTTTTCCTTTACCCACGGCATTTGTGGGCTATGATTCAGCAGTTTGCATGGGTGATTCAACTTTTTTGGGTACTGATTCCATAAGAGGGCATTCTTATACCTGGAGTTCTAACCCTGTGGGTTTTAGTTCATCAAAAAGTAAAGTAGCAACAATCCCTCATGCTGCAACGACCTATTATTTAACCGAAAAAATAAAAGCCACAGGATGCACGAGCTCTGATTCCATAAAAGTTGTCCTAAAACCATTTCCCAAAGCAAGGTTCAATGTGAACGATACCGTAGCATGCCTCTATGGAAACAGTTTTGCTTTTAAAGACAGCAGCACTGTTTCTGCGGGCAAAATCGCCACATGGATATATGACTTTGGAGATGGTTCAGGATCAGGAACTTCAAATAAAAACCCTTCGCACACCTATCTCAGTGATGGGACACATAAAGTAATCCTGGCAGTAAGTACTATTTATGGATGTATAGATACAACCTCAAAAAATGTATCGATCTACCCGGCATCAAAAGTCGCATTTGCTATCAATAAAGATACGCAATGTTTATCGGGGAACAGCTTTGTTTTTACGAGCAAAAGCACCAATTCTTTTGACAGTATTTTAAGCTATAAATATGATTTTGGAGACGGTGCAACTTCCAATTCTAAAAACGCAACTCACACATATACAAGCCCCGGGAAGTATAAGGTCATTTTGAATGTGACCACTGACAAAGGATGTGTGGATACCGGTTCAAATACGGTTACAATAGAATATCAGCCTGTTGCTTCCTTTAATGTAAGTGGTACCAGACAGTGTTTCGCCTCTAACTATTTTCAGTTTACAAATAAAAGCTCTATTGCGGTAGGCACCCTCGTATCACAGGTTTATGATTTCGGTGATTATACGACTACGAGCTCTGCAAACCCGGATCATACTTATACCAAACCAGGCACTTACAAAATAAAACTTGTTGCAACTTCAGACCATGGATGCGTGGATTCTTTTATCAAAACTGTATTTGTTTATCCCACACCAGTTGCATCCTTTAAGATCAATGATTCTTCCCAATGCTTAAGTGGGAATAATTTTTTGTTCACAGACAAAACTACTTCTGTAGATACAGTTATTTCCTGGTCATGGAACTTTGGAGATCATAATACATCCACTTCACAAAATCCCGCCCACAGTTATAGCCAACCGGGAACTTATACTGTATTCCTGCAGGTAAAGACAAAATCTGCATGTACAGATACGATTTCAAAAACAGTAGAAGTGCATTCAGATCTTTCGGCCGCTTTTCAACTTGTTGACAGCCTGCCTTGCCATAATGGAAATAATTTTCATTTTAAAGACCTGAGTTCGTCAGCAGACCCTATCAGTTCTTGGACTTGGCATTTTGGAGATGGTGATAGTTCTGCCGTTGAAAATCCCTCACATTTATTTAAAAAAGACGGCACCTATCATATATCGCTTACTGCGGCTACAAAATTCGGTTGCAAATCCGGTTCCGCTCAAACCAGGACGATTACGACAAGTCCCGTCGCTTCATTCAGCATCATAAAAAACACACAGTGCTTGACAGGTAATAAGTTCATATTTACAAATAAAAGTTCCGCATTAGATTCCATTGTTTCAGCGATTTGGACTTTTGGCGATCCTGCCGGCAACACTAAGAATCCCGATACTGTCAATACCCAAAATGCGTCTCATTCTTATGGATTTCCAGGGACATATCCGGTTACATTATTCGTGAAAACCAAAGCCGGCTGTACAGACAGTTTTTCTCTACCTGTGAAAGTACTTTCAAATCCTACAGTATCGTTTCACAGTGAGGGTACGGAATGTTTTAATAGCAATAGTTTTACTTTTCAGGATCTAAGTTCCGGTGGTTCCCAGGTCATTGTGAAATGGAAATGGTCTTTCGGTGACGGAGATAGTTCTTCGGTGCAGAACCCCGCACATGTTTATAAAAGCGCTGATCTGTTTCACGTACAATTGACTGCCACAACTAAAGAGGGTTGTGCTGACAGTGCTAAAAATACTGTGACGGTAAATCCTTCTCCCGTGCCGCAAATATCAGGGGCTATCAAGGTTTGCCTTAACACAAAAGCAGTATATAAAACTACTTTGGATACTGGGACTTCATATTACTGGGTATTTTCGGGGGCAAATATTATTTCACGTTTAGATTCAAATAACATTATTTTAGATTGGACTGATACCGGTAGGGGATATGTTTTAATATCTGAAACAAATTTTTTCGGTTGCCAGGCAAAAGATTCTATTTTAGTTAAGGTGAACCCGTTACCTGTAGCTCTCTGGAAAGAACATCATGCAGACAGCACCTACATATTCCAGGCCCTGGATAGCAGCCTGAGCCGCACAGATTATTCCTGGACATTGGGAGACGGCAGCCCATTGGTTAAAGGGTATCACGCTATTCATATTTTTCCGAAAAATAAAACTTATACGGTGAAACTATCCGTAAGTGATACAGATGGTTGCAGCAGTGAACTGGACTCAAACATTAATGTTACCATTTCGGGAATTGCCGGCTTTATAACCGGGGGATTAAATATTAAAGTTTACCCGAATCCTTTTGATGAAAACACGATCATAGAATGCAATACAAGCAGCAATACAAACCTCAGGATCAACCTTTATGATATGAACGGAAAACTAATAGGAAACATCATCGACAAATATATTCAAGCTGGGATATACCAATGGAATATCGACGTTGCAAACTACCAGTTAAAAAAAGGTATATATATCCTGAAAGTTATTACACCGCAAGGGAAAACCAATTATAGGCTTGTGAAGATGTGAGAGGCACATAGGCTGTGGTCGGCGGGAACGCCAATGACGGACAGCGTATATTATTTCCGGCCTTACGCCTTATGCCTGTTGGGTAGCTGGAAAAATTATTTCCCCCATCCTGTAACTTTCCCTACCCCTTGCCCGTCTTGGATTCAGAACAAATCGAAACCCGCTGCCGGAAGCCGGCATTTTAAAATTAAAACATTATGAAAAAATTTATCCTCCCCCTCCTGATCTTTTCGTTTCTGTCTGTGACCCTGTTTGCGCAGGTGCGAGCCAATCCTAAAAACCTGCCTCTTGTTTTTAAGATGCTTCAAAAGCCATCTTACCGGGCCGTGATGGCACAGGTGCAGGCAACCGTAAAAAGCAATGCTGCCATGCATAAGCAATCTGTGAAAGAACCTTACCTGATCTATACCCGGCTTTGGGATACCGTGGGCAAGACCTGGGCAGATACTTTTGAGAAATATACGATCACCTGGGACATAAACAAAAACCCGCTCACGATATCTGACGAGAGTTGGGATTCGGTTTCCAATGGCGGGATAACCAAAACCATTGAATCAGGCTTTGTAAAGATTCCGGAAGCTATGAATATTGATAATAACGTGACGATCAATTACTTTCCGGGAAGTCTTGTTTTCCAGGAACTCCAGCTTGGCAAATGGGTAAATATGGAACGTGAAACGGTAACTTTTGACAATAACAATCGCATAGCATCGGCGGTTGCGCAAATGTGGTCGCAAAATGCCTGGGTCAATTACATTAAGTATGATATCACCTATGATACCCGGGGAGACTTTACCAGTCTGAAAGCTTATAGCTATGCAGCAGGGAGCTGGATACTTGTAGAAGGAATACAGGAAACATTCAGTTTTGATAACAATGGTTTTATAAACGGTATGGTACAGAGTGTGAGTACCAGCGGGAATTATGTCCCAGATCTGAAGGAATCGTTAACACTTGATAGTAAGGGCGCTGTGACCAATGCCTTGATAATGACCTATGACACTTTGTTGCAAAAATTAACCCCTTCTGATAGTTTTTATAACATGAGCTGGTTGTATTTTGATCCTATCCTGAGAATTGATTATCAGACTCTGGGTACAAAGGGTATGCTTGGCGTAGGCGGTGACAAATATCTTGGATATACCGATATGAAATTTGATTCGGCAACAAATAAATGGGGTGCACCTGAAAAAAATATTTATACCTATAACAGCGACAGCTTACCCACAAATATCATCGTCCAGAACTGGCAGAACAATGCCTGGGTAAACAATACAAGTGACAGCACATCCTACTATACCGGAGGTGATATAAAAACATATCTTCCAAGGTATTGGGCGGGTGGCTGGTACAATACTTCATTAGGCAATAACAATATAAATACCTATGATGCGGATGATGATATTACGGAATGTATTGCTCAGAATACAGACCCGAATGTGGCAACAAAATTTGATAATTATTCCAAAACAGAATACCTTTATACACATAACAGCGGAATCGAGACGGCCTATTCTTCAGACTTTAAAATATATCCAAATCCTGCGTCTTCAAGTTTGAATATTGACCTGGGTTCAAATTCAATTCATGGTCTTCTTACCATAACAGATATAACCTGCAGAACAGTGCAATCGCAGACGATAGGGAATGGAAACATAGAGCAAGTGAATGTAACCTCTTTGCAAACAGGTATCTATTATCTGACCATCAATACCGGAACATCTGTTTCTACTTCTAAGTTTGTGAAGAACTAAGTTTTATAAAGTATTATATTAAAGCGATCATATTATTGTTTGTCAATATTTTATGCTTGTTTTTTAAGTGCCGGAAACTATTTATCTTTGTGACATGTATCTTTGTACAGGATAATATTAAAACAGCATGGATATAGCTTCAGAAAAAATAGAATTGGTAAAGAAAATCTTAAACACAACCGATGATGAAGTAATTAATCATATCAAAGCTGCATTTGATTCTTCTGCAGATGATTGGTATGAGCATTTACCGGAACAGATTAAACTATCAGTGGCAAAGGGGCTGAGCCAATCTGCTAAAGGACAAACCATTCCTCATTCTGAAGTTATGAAGAAACACGAAAAATGGTTAGGGAAATAAGATGGACAGTTGAGTCTGTTGAAACATTTGAAAAAGTCATAGAATACTTAGAATTCAAATGGACTCCCAAAGAAGTTAAGCATTTCATCGTTGAAACAGAAAAGGTTCTCAGGTATATTTCTTTAAATCCGAAAATGTTTCGCAAATCTCATGTATTAAACATCCATGAAGCTGTAATTACGCCACACAATATGCTTGTTTACAAGTTATATCCAACACATATTGATCTTATTACATTTTGGGATACCCGCCAGAATCCTGTTAAAAGATAAGTTTAGTTTTCGTATTAATAAAACTTATAAGGTTAAACACACCTTATAGGTTTTATCTTTCAAAGACTTAAATTGCGCCAATTATTTAACATCCACCTGTAAATACCAGTACCATGTCATGTGATCCCGTAACTTTTAATAATGTTGACACAAAGGTTTTTAACGCCCTGAAAGGCAAACTCCAAGGGCTTGGATATGACCTCGAAGGAACCAAAGGAACGATTCATGGACCGATGAGCATTACTATAGATTTTGAGTGGAATGAGCCTGCTGCTACGCTATTAATTCATGTGCTGTCTAAAAACATGCTGATCCCATGCAGTCGTGTGAATGCAGAGTTGGAGAAGGCGATTGCGAGTTGCAGGGAAGGAAATTAGTGAATTGGTGATTTTGTGAATTGGTGGCCTGAATTAATTTCGTAATTGCTATCACAATCATTTCGGTTCGTAATTCTCAAGATATTGGATTTAGTTTGACGATATACACCGATATCGTATTCATATCCCTGCCGTAATAAAGTTTATCGAGCGCGCCGTACATGTCTTTCGCCCGGAAATACGACGTATGTAAATCATTGGAATCTACCGTTGTCCACTGAATGGTATAACTGTTTTCTTCTTTGTATTTTTTCTTTACATATTCCCGCATTTTCTTCAGCGCATCAATCTTGTCAATGCCTTCGGAAGTATGGAAAAGAAATGATTGGTTATGGCGGGGATTTACTGTAACCAGATCAAGTTTTACGGCATTGTTTCTTGTCCCGAATTCGAATACGAGATTTTCTGTTTTCAGGCCAAGCATATCCTTTATTTCTTTCTGATAGCGGGCCACTTCTACTCTTTCGTCAGTATTTAGCATTTCCTGAGTTTATTATTTGGTAATTAAAACTTTTAACCCTTGAATTGTTTCAAAGATTCAATGGTTCTACCTATCATTTCATCATTGATATCCAGATGCGTTACCAGCCTTACAGACTGCTTGCCCATGGGGCTGATCAATATATTCTGATTCTTCAAAAACTGTTGAAAATCAGGTACATTTATATCATCTTTCAGTTTAAAAATAATAATATTGGTATCTTGTGGAAACACGGAATCCACATAGCTTAAACCTGAAATTGTTTTGTGAAGTTTTTCAGCCCTTATATGATCTTCTTTCAGCCTGGTTATGTTATGATCCAGGGCATATATTCCGGCAGCTGCGAGGAACCCGGCCTGCCGCCAGCCACCTCCCATCACCTTACGGATGCGTCTTGCTTTTTTGATCATGGCTTTTGTACCCAGCAAAAGAGATCCGACAGGAGCACCTAATCCCTTAGAAAGACAAACTGAAATGGAATCAAAAACGGCTCCGTATTCCTTCGGACTTTCCCCGGTTTCGGCAAGAGCATTGAAGATGCGCGCACCATCAAGATGCAGGATCAAACCATGACTATCGGTTATTTGTCGGATCTTTTTTATTTCATTCAGATCATAATAACTGCCTGCCCCACGGTTCACAGTATTTTCAAGAGCCACAAGTCTTGTGATCGGGTTGTGAATGTTATCGGGATTGATATTTTCTTCAACCTGGTTTGCATTCAGTCGGCCCCTGTCTCCATCAATTAACCTCACGGAAGCCCCTGAATTAAAGGCAATTCCACCACCCTCATGTGAATAGATGTGCGCATTTTTATCACAAATCACTTCATCTCCCGGCTGTGTATGCACTTTAATAGCGATCTGGTTGGTCATGGTACCCGAGGTGCAGAATAATGCCGCCTCTTTTCCAAACATCGACGCACCTTTTTCCTCAAGTTCATGAATTGTTGGATCGTCCTCAAAAACATCATCGCCAACTTTTGCATGGAACATGGCTTCAAGCATGGCGGGAGTTGGACGTGTTACGGTATCTGAGCGATAATCTGCGACGGATAAAATGGGGTTCATGGTATTTTTGAGGCAAAATTAAAGGAATTAGTGTCAAAACCCCTGAATTTTCATTCAACAAAGCAATGACTTTAGCGAAGATTGTTAAAACTTTTTTAATTTGCAGGTTCAAAATACAACATTAAGCGATTAACGATATGATAAACTTAGCATCGACACTGGCGGCGATAACCATAGCTATTGGAACTATGATTATGCCCGGCAATCATTTATCTAAAAATATTAAAATGGAAAAAGGACATGACATTGCAACTTTAACCATTACAAGTCCGGCTTTTGAGCCAGGTACAATGATTCCTGATAAATATACCTGCAAAGGAGCCAATATCAATCCACCTATTCATATCGAAGGGATACCTGAAGGAACCAAGTCGATGGCATTGATATTAGATGATCCGGATGCACCAGTTGCAAACGGGTTTAACCATTGGGTGATGTGGAATATCGACCAAACCATGCCTGATATTCCTGAAGCATACCACGGTGCCGTGCAGGGATTTAACAGCAACCACAAAAAAGGATATATAGGACCATGTCCGCCTCAAGGAACGCATCACTATCATTTTAAAGTATATTGTCTCAATTCTCTCATAAACCTACCGCCTGACAGTTATAAAGACAAACTTGAAAAAGCAATAAAAGGCAGAGTGATTGCCCAGGGAGAACTTATCGGGCTGTTTACAAAAATGAAATAAGCGGCAAAAGCCTTTGCCAAATATTCAGACGGTGATCTTTTCTTTCTTTTTATGATGAAAGTCATTTTTTTTGCTGGTTATAGTGCGTTTCTTTGCATTTGGAAATAGCCTGCTCATTTTTTGCAGGCATGTACTAAATTCAAAGATCATTGCGAAACCCGAAAGCCTTCGTCCCCAAGATCTTTACAACCCTAAAAACCTATACACGTAAACAGTTTTATGCGGATGTAATTGCCGGGATTGTTGTGGGAATTGTAGCGCTGCCGCTCGCTATTGCATTTGGAATTGCTTCCGGGGTCTCACCGGAGAAAGGATTGATTACCGCCGTTGTAGGAGGCTTTATCATTTCTGCACTGGGTGGGAGCAAAGTTCAGATCGGCGGACCAACAGGCGCTTTTATCGTTATTGTTTACGGTATCGTTCAGACCTATGGCATAGCTGGGTTGACGATTGCTACCTTGATGGCTGGTTTCATGCTCATTATCATGGGTTTTGCGAGGCTTGGCGCCATTATCAAATACATTCCGCATCCATTAATTGTAGGATTCACTGCCGGTATTGCCCTTATCATCTTTTCTTCTGAAGTCAAGGATTTTTTTGGTTTAACCATGGACGCAGTTCCTGCCGGTTTTCTGCAGAAATGGATCGCCTATTTTGATCACTTCAATGTAGTAAATATTTACGCGCTTCTTGTTGGCCTGGCAACGGTAATTATTATCGTATTCATGTCAAAAATTACCCACAGGATACCGGGGGCCCTTGTAGCCATACTCGTTTGTACAGCAGCGGCTGTCATTTTTCATCTTCCTGTCGAAACCATAGGTTCCCGCTTCGGGGCTATACACGGTGGGATACCCAAACCCATCGTCGATCATATTGACCTGGCTGTAATTCAGCACCTGGTGCGGCCTGCCTTTACTATTGCTCTTCTGGGCGCCATAGAGTCGCTCCTAAGCGCCGTTGTAGCAGATGGCATGATAGGAGGCAACAACAGATCAAACATGGAACTGGTAGCCCAGGGTGTCGCAAATATCGCGTCTTCCATTTTTGGAGGCATACCCGTTACAGGTGCTATTGCAAGAACTGCAACCAATGTAAAAAATGGAGGACGCACTCCTGTAGCCGGTATGATCCATGCGGTTACGTTATTATTAATCATGCTGTTTGTAGGGCAGTGGGCTAAGTTGATCCCTATGGCTTGCCTCGCCGGAATCCTGGTGGTGGTAGCCTATAATATGAGCGAATGGCGATCTTTTGTAGGACTGCTGAAAGGCCCCAGAGCTGATGCAATGGTCCTGGTGGCAACATTTATACTAACGGTACTGGTTGACCTTACCGTTGCTATCGAAATCGGGTTGGTACTGGCAGCATTTCTATTTATCAGCAGGATGGCTAAAGTATCTAAAGTTGATATGGTTACGGGTGAAACATCAGACGAAGAAGATGATAATGATCCCAAGGCTATTAAAAATTATACCGTTCCGAAAGGCGTTGAGGTTTTTGAAATAAAGGGCCCGTTCTTTTTTGGCGCCGCCTATAAATTTAAAGAAGCCATTGCAGTTATGGAGAACCCACCGAAGACGATTATTATCAGGATGCGTTTTGTACCCATCATTGACGCCACAGCAATAAATGCGTTGGAAACGGTATTTAAGGAATCGAAAAAGCAGAATATCAGGTTTGAACTTTCAGAAATACAGCCTGACGTTTTCCGTGAAATTGAAAAATTCGGATTGCTTGAAAAAATAGGTGCCGAAAATGTGTTTTCAAATATTGAAGACGCTTTGGTTCAATAGTTGATAATTATTCGGCAATCAACATTTATTCAATGGATTCTGTGGTTGCCACTGAATGATAAAGAGGAAGCGAAACTGTAAATACTGAACCTTTATCAACGATACTCGTAAAGCTGATATTTCCCCCTGCCTGTTCGATAATGGCTTTTACAATAGCTAAGCCAAGTCCTGTGCCAGAAGATTTAGTACTGAAATTCGGAATGAATATTTTTTTACGAAGGAGGTCTGGAATTCCGGAGCCATTATCTTCAATGGATACGATCACTTCATCTTCGTTTTGCCTGCTTCTGATGGTGATAATTCCCCTTCGGGTTTCCGGTATTGCCTGAACAGCATTATTGAGCAGATTGGTAAAGACACGATTGAGTTTATTTGCATCTGCAAATACCAAAAGATCTGATTTTGGATCAAAATCATGCCTGATACTGAGTGAAGCATTATGACTGAATAGATCACTGATCTGCTGGAGCAATAAATTTATATTCAACGGAACAGGATTTCCGATTTTTGCCGAATCATTAAAATCGGTTGCAATAGATGACAATGTATCAATTTGCCGGATGACGAGATTGGTTACTTTTTCAAATAAAATATCATAGTCGGCCGACTTGTTTCTGTATGCATTTTGCAACTGCTGGACACCAAGTTTCATTGGCGTTAGCGGATTCTTGATTTCATGTGCTACGTGTTGCGCCAATTCTCTCAAAGCGTCCTCTCGTTCAGATTGTGCCAGCCGGTCCACACTTTCTTTTAGTGCTACGATCATGGTATTATATTCACTTACAAGCTTGCCGATTTCATCATTGGTATTCCAGGTAATAAATTCATTTGACCCACTTAAACTCGTATTTTTCAAATGGTTGCGGATAATATTTAAAGGTAGCGTCAGTGCCCTGGTCATAAAAACACCGAGGACCACCAATATGAGGAACAGCAAAAAATATAAATTAACCAGGGTGACAACAAAAGAGGAAATACGATCTTTAAGTTCTTGTTCTTTTGAAAAATAAGGAAGGTTAAGATATCCAATGACCTGTCCGGTTAGGTTTCGAAGCGGGATATAGCATGAGAGATATTTCAGCTTGCCGATTCGTTCTTCATTGATAACCTGCGATGTCTGTTCCTGTGAGAATTTCTGGAAAGCAGAAGCATCCATTTCGGGGGCAATAATTCCTTTGTCAAAGATGGCATTTTCAGTAGAATTAACAAGATTGCCTTTCACGCTGAAAATATTAATGTCAGCCTGGTAGTTATCAGAAAGTGTCTTCACCATCAGGGGCAGATCAGGGCCTCCAAGTTCAGGTTGTTTTTCATTCTGCTGCAGCTCATCACTTAATTTTGTTGCTATAAGCCTTGTCTTTTTTCTGAGGTTAATCAGCTCATCATTATTGTATTGTACTCTTATATAACTCACAGTAACAATGCCGATTAAAATGATGGAAAGTGTCATTCCCGTAATTACCGTAATAAGAATTTTATTTCTGAAAGACAGGTTTTGAAGTCCGAATATTTTCCTGATTAAATGCTGTTTATGGCGAAGAATTACGTTAGAAATCCGGTAGAGAAACCTTGTCAGAATTCCGGACAGAAACCCAATGACAATAAATAAAAAAACAAAAGCGAAAGAAGAGAGATAATAAACCCAGCCTTGTGATCTGGCACTTACAATAACGAGAAGATCGGGATGTGGCTGGTAAAGAAGATGTTCAAAACCATCTTTGTTGACGGACGCAAAATTATTGCTATCAAGCTGCACCTTAAAATTCTGAAATCCGGGATATGCATATTCCCCTTTCTGGTTGAGCAGCATTCCATTGCTGTATACTGCATATGAATATTTTTCCTTAATACTGTACTTTCGCAGATTTTCTGATACCAGAAGCTCAGGATAGATACTTTCCTCATAAAAAGGTTTTTGTTGAAACTCTATCAAAATAATACCAACAACCCGGCCTTGCACACTGATTGGAATTTGGGAAACATATGTAGGAAGACCTGTATGCAAATGCAGGAAATACAGGCGATCAGACCCTACCGGAGTTCCTTCTTTTTCAAGCAACGCACTGTAAAAAGACAAAGGTTTGGCCAGAATATTTTTATAGGAACTTCCATCCGGATTGAAAGTGTTTACCACAACTTCATATTTGCTGAAATAGCCAGAAAGATAAACCTGTTTTATCCGGCTTTCCAATACCGGTTCTGATATAACAGGCAGTGTGAAATAGTTTTTTAAATAGTTGTCCTGCTCAATACCATCGTAAATACCTGTAAATAGATATTCGGCAAAATAATCCCTTTCAGTAATGATACTCGTAGCTATCGTTTGTCGGTCATCACTTTCGTTAAGGCCATTGTATTTACTTAAAACAATACTGAGAAACACACTGGTTGCGGTAATACAGGCCAGTGTAAATGCAACCAGGTTAAACCTGAATATTTTTGTTTTATAATAGTATAATAACACAGTAACAGTATTGAAAGCGTATGCAATATAATAAGTGCCTGATAGATTGGACACTATAAAACCTACAATAACAAATGCGAAAAAGGCAATCAGGAGAAACAAGGGTGTGGACTTTATTTTCCCGAAAACAGATCTTGAGAAATAATCGAAAAATAAAAAATAGCAGGCGACAAGGATGAGTATAATTACGATACCTGAAACGCTATATAAATCCAGGCTAAAAATATTCCCAAGGTCAAATGAAATGATCGAGTCGAGGATCAGGCTGCTTATTAATTTGACAATTCCCACACTGAAAAAACAGGAAATGACTGTGAACAGAAATAAAAAGAAATAATTCAGAAAATCAGGGAAATGCAACCTGATCCTGATTTTCCGGATGAAGACAAATGCAACTCCGATGATCAGACTAAATATCAGAAGGTCTCCGAGTGATGAAAAGAAGGCAGAGCTTCCATAATAATGAGAACTGAATATAGGAAACCTATAGAGATTATCCGGAAGTCTTACAATTTTCCAGCTGTATATGAAAAAAGCGTTTGCAAACAGGTAAATACTTGACGCCCATAGCTTTTTCTGGTGGGTTATCAGGTCGGAAATAACTTTGGAGCAGAAGGTAAAAAAAAGAACCAGGCCGGCGATGAAAAGAAGAGCTATCCACCCAAATGGCTCAAGGGCAGTTTTGGCTGAAAGACTGAATAGATACCTGTGTGATAAATCGTACACCGGATAGCCCTGTTTCTGATTTCTTGACAATGTAAAATCATTGTTGGTTTTCAGAAAAGGAATAGTGTTTTTAAGATATTCATTTTCAATAGTATACTGATATTGAACCGGCACCAGTGCAATATATATCAATCCGTTTGCCAGCAGATTATTTTGAAGATAATAGCCGTTTGGCAAATGTTGAAGTTCACTGTCGGTGGCTGAAAACACAACGGTTTGAGGGAATACCGAATTGGAAGAATAATAAACAAAGCCTCCATCTATTCTTTTGATATATAATAATATATGAGCACTATTACTATTATCGTATAGCTGATTATAACTGGATTGCAATTTATTTAACGGAATAGCAGCTACAGTTTGTAGCAGATTGTCAGCCTCTTTTTGTTTTTCAAGCAAAGAATGCTGCACATGTTTAGCCTGGCTTTTTGCATAGGCTTGCGAAATATTCGGATAGAGCCAGGTGTCAGATAATAAAGATATTACAAGAAGTAATATACCTACGATACCGCTTATATATTGCCATTTTTTTAACATGTGCATCTGATGCCGATGAACTTCATGTTCAAATCGCCTGCCAAATATATCCAATTCTGTGCCGTAAAATTGCTAATCGCTTATTTTACAATATTTATATAAAAATGATTTATAGATCGCATCGTGAATATCAGTGCGAACGTTCATTTTAAGCAGATTGTTGTTAGAAGCATCGGGATATACCCGGTTGGAAAGAAAAACATATATCAGGTTATATTTCGGATCAGCCCAAATGCATGTTCCCGTAAATCCTGTGTGACCGTAGGCCTGGTCTGATGCATATTGAGACGCCGGGGAGAGTTTGCTGCCAGAGGCAGGTTTGTCCCAGCCCAGGCCGCGCCTGTTGGTATCATATTGTTTTCCGGTGAATAATTGAATGGTTTCAGGTTTCAGGTATTTTATTCCTGCATACTGGCCGCCGTTCAGCATCATTTGCATCAGGATGGCAAGGTCATTGGCATCTGAAAATATACCTGCGTTACCACTTACCCCACCCAGCATAGCGGCTGCGGGGTCATGCACATCGCCGTGTATTAGCTGGTGCCGGAAATAGGTGTCCTGTTCTGTAGGAATAATTTCCGAAAGGGGAAATTTTTCTCTCGGTTTATAAGTCATTGTTCCCAGACCCAACGGCTTATAAAACACACTGTCAACATATCTGTCAAGGCTTGTTCCCGTTATTTTTTCCACAACGTGCTGCATGAGTATAAAACCAAGATCACTGTATTCATATTTTCCCCGGTTTTTCAATGGAGAACGGATAATGATATGATAAATACTATCTTCATAATTTTTGTTAAGGTATAAGCTGTCAGCGACCCTTACAGTAAACAATTCGTTGGGCCAGTTGCAGTAATAATTTGTATCGGGTCGACTTCCTTGTATCAATGTGTTTTTGTAGAAAGGTATCCAGCTTTCGAGCCCTGCCTGGTGGGTCATTACTTCCTTAATCTGCAGATCTCCTTTGTCTGTGTTTTTTAATTCTGGAAGGTAGCTGTCAAGTGTTGCGGAAGGATTTATTTTTCCTTGTTCATATAATTTCATAACAGCCAAGGTAGTAGATGCTACTTTAGTAACTGAAGCAATATCATATAAATCATAATTCCGCACTGGGTCTGTTTTGCCATATACCTGGTTGCCAAAACTTTTATCATAGACCACTTTGCCGTCTTTGGCAACCAGAACCTGGCAACCCGGCATATCTTTTTCTTTTATGGCTCTTTTTACGATAGAATCAATATTGTCAAGGGTTTCCGATGCCATTCCGGCTTCCTCTGGCCTGGTATACCTGAATCTTGAAATGTCTTTGGTTATTTTATCAGGAGCCGAACAATATTCTGTGCATGCTGAAACAGGTAGACTTGCCCGGGTTCCTATAGCTCCGAATAAAGCCTCTGCCGCAGCGTATTGAAATGATACATCATCCTGGTATCCTTCAATAATGGTATTAAAATCCGGAAAAAACTTCAGGGCATAGGGTGTGCCCATGTTAACGAGGATCAGCGGCTTGGTCCTGTTGATTTCATTGATCACCGCAATAGCTTTGTCTCCTATTCCATATGTATCAGTATGCCTGTTGCTTACATTGTGCAAACTTATTACAACCAGGTCAAATGTTTTAAGGGTGTCTTTTAATTTTTGCCAGTCTGAATCTTTGCTCCAGAAAGAATAATGGAAACAGCTTGCTTTGCAATAATTGCGCAACATGTCCTGGAACTGTGGCTCCATTTTAGTGCCTATTGCAACTGCAGCAATCCGGAAATTGCCTGGATTTTTCAGGGGGATGAAGTTATTTTCGTTCTTAACAACGGTTATACTTTGTTCGGCAATATGTTGTTTCAGTATCTGGTCAGTCGAAGTATTTAATTCGGATGTAATATTGTCAAGGTCAATATAATGACAGGTATCAAGCCCGGCCCACTGTTTCATTTCCAGTATTTTTCGCACTTTGTCATCTATATAGGATGAATCGATACATCCACTGTCAATGGCAATTTTTATTGCTTCAATGGCTTTCGGAACGTCTTCAGAATAAAGGAGAATATCATTCCCCGCCAGCAATGCTTTTACTTCGAGTTGTCCTGGATTGTAATATTTGCTAACCCCTTTCATGTTCAGGGCATCAGAGAATGCGAGACCTTTGAAATTCAGGTCATTTTTTAATAATTGGGTGGTGATAAGTGGTGATAGTGATGCACCCACGTGTTGTGCAGTATCATACGCAGGTATATGAAGATGTGCCGTCATAACACCTCCTACACCCCTGGCAAACAGATATTTAAATGGGTATAATTCAAGCGTATCCATTTCCGCTTTGCTCTGGTTAAGTACAGGAAGATCGAGATGTGAATCCACATCCACGTTCCCATGACCCGGGAAATGCTTTGCTACGGCAAGTATGCGCTGATCCTGCAAAGCCTGCATATACATGGTTGCTTTACGGGCAACATCTTTTTTGTTTTCCCCGAATGATCGTAAGTTGATGATTGGATTTAATGGGTTATTGTTCACATCTACGACCGGGGCAAAATCTATATTAATCCCAAGTCTTTTACATTCCAGAGCGATATCGTGCCCCATTTTATAAACAATTGAATCGTCAGAAATGGCGCCAAGAGGCATCTGGTATCCGAAATTTATGGTACTGTCAAGACGCATGGCCAAACCCCATTCGGCATCAATTCCAATCAATAACGGCACTTTTGCTATGGATTGCATTTCATTTGTAACATCGGCCTGTTTACACGGATTTCCTTTGAAGAATATAACCCCTCCGATATGGTATTGACCCACCAGTTTTTCGAGTTCAGGGATGTTTATTTTATCCTTGGTAGTGAAGGCCGCAACCATAAAAAGCTGTCCTATTTTTTCATCCAGGCTCATGTTATTTATCACAGAATCTACCCAATGGCTGTCCTGGTAAATGTTGTATTTTTTTACGGGTTTCGGTATTGGGTCTGCATTGCATAAATTGCTGAACACCATAGAAAATAAGGCACATAAAACAACAATATAATTAACTGCTTTATTCATTCTGTTACCCTTGTAAAACAATATTCCTTCTGAAATCATTGATGCAAAGGTAAGATTAATATCATGGGCTTTGCTGCCGCAAAATGTCGGCTTATCGCGGATGAATGTGATTTTCAGGCTATTCTATGCTTATCAACAGAAATATCAGCATTTATCAGGGTATTGTATAAGTTAATCCACAAATAGGTGCATAATTAAAGGCCCCATGATCACCACCATTCCTGAAAATAACATTAGTTTGGCAGTATGATATTCAGGAGGAAAAATGACCCAAAGCACTTTTAACCATACACGATTTATAAGTTTTATCCTGGCCGGTTGCTTCATGGTTTCGTGTTCTTCGCTGCGTAAACAACCTGTGGTTCAGGAAAATAAGGGACATTTTTCCGAAGTTGAAAAAGATAAAGAGCTTATAAGTAAGTATGAACAAATTATTGGCGAACCCATAAATATGCGCAAAAGTCTTTCCTTATATAAAGCCATTGACTCATGGATGTGCACACCTTATTGTTATGGGGGAATGAATTGCAAAAAAGGAACGGATTGTTCAGGGTTTACCTGCAGTATCTATAAAGAAGTATATCATATCAGCCTGGAGAGGTCTTCTGAAGATCAGTTGGCAAAAGATGTAAGGCGGGTTGGAAAGGCAAGGCTGAAGGAAGGCGACCTGGTTTTTTTTAAGATCGAGGACGGTAAAAAGGTCTCGCACGTTGGGATATATCTTGGAAATGAAAAATTTGTGCACGCTTCCACTAAAACCGGTGTTTGTATTAATGGTCTTGATGAGAAATATTACAAAGAACACTTCAGGACCGGTGGAAGGGTAATTGCCAATGCCGGGGCGGATAGAAACAGAGAATGATAAAGGTTAATTATTATAAAGTTTTGGGAATCAAGGATCATGCATCGGTAACGGAAGTAAAAAAGGCATACAGAACCATGGCTTTCCGATATCATCCTGACCATAACAAAAGCGGACAGAGTGGCGAAGAAAGATTCAGGGAGATAAAAGAAGCTTATGAAGTATTGACAAATCCAGTCCGTAAAAGGCAGTTTGATGCCGAACTAAGTTCTTTTCATTTTTCAGCCCCTGCTTATGGAAGAGGTAAAATTTATAGCGAAAACACGGCTAATGAGTCTTTTTCGGGTGAAGAAACCAATAAGGGCACAGCAAAGAAAAGTACTTATGCAGTTTTTTTGAAGCCATTGGTATTAATATTGATTACTATTGCATTAATGTACCTGATCATGGAACCGCCCCGGTGGCTGGCAAATATATTTGGAAATAAGTAGCATAATATCGTAAATTTGCATAATCTGATAACTGGATGGAAGAATTTTTTAACGGGTATGATGAAGAAGGCAAAGATTTGGCTTTACTCTATGAACAACTTGAAAAAGACAAATCGCATATCTTTTTCGAGACAGACGAGTATGAAAACATTGTCGACTATTTCATAAATACAGGTCTGTACAAGAAGGCATTCCATGTCACTGAATATGCCATGGAACAGCATCCGTTTTCTGCTTCACTAAGGATAAAAAAAGCCCAGCTTCTTTGCCTGGACCAAAAACTGGACGAAAGTCTGGAAATACTGGAAGAAGCCCTTCTGTATGAGCCAACCAATTATGAAATATTCATGCAGATAGCAACCGTTTACGATGAAATGGAGCGTTATCCTGAAGCCATTGAGCAATTTGAAAAGGCGCTCAATTATGGCGTAAATGAAGATGAAATATTGCTTTCTCAGGCCTACGTGTACGAAAACTGGGACAAGTTTGAAAACGCGGCCCAGAGTCTCGAACAGGCATTAAAAATTAATCCTGATAATTTCCAGGCAGTATATGAGCTCGCCTATTGCTATGATTATCTGGAACAACCTGATAAAAGCATTTCACTCTATTTAGATTATCTGGACAATAATCCTTATTCGTATAACGCATGGTTTAATCTTGGTCTGCTTCATGCCCGCATGGAAGATTACGAAAAAGCCATAGAAGCATACGATTTTGCAAAAATCATCAATGAAGACTTTAGCCCGGTATATTACAATATGGGCAATGTTTATGTGTTGATGGGGGATTATGAAAAAGCAGCAGAAGCATTTGAAAAAAATGTGGAACTTGACGGCACCAATGCAGCCGTATTTTGCCAGTTGGGCAATTGCTATAAATTCCTTGATAAATATGACCTGGCCCGTAAGGCATTTTTAAAAGCATTGGAGCAGGATAAGGACAGTGCGGATGGCTGGGCAGGCCTTGGAGTAACCTATTATTTTGAAGATCAACCGCAAAAAGCCGTCAATTTCTTAAAAAAAGCTATAAAAATAGATCCTAACCAGGACATGTTCTGGTCAGACCTGGGGCATTGCTATCTGGGTATGGACGATTATATCGCTGCTGAAGAGGCCTATCACCATGCTTTAATGATGGATGGTTCAAATCTTGAATATCTCAGCGACTATATATACGGGCTGTATATGAATGATAAAAATGAGCAGGCGCTCAATCTTTGCAAAGAGCAATTGCCCAATTTTGATAACAGCCCTGAACTAATGATGATGATGGCAGGCTTGTATTATGAAAGTGGGCAGGTGGGTCTTGCAGAAGATTATCTGATTGCCGCATTATCTGCTGATCCCGAATCTTATAAAGTTCTTTTTACTTATTTCTGGGAACTGGAAAACAATACCCATGTGGGTCAGATTATCCAGTTGTATAAACACGAATAATTGATTGCATGAATTTTCACCTTGAACAAATTCCGGTACGCGCACAAAAGCCCAGGGATTCAGGTATTACCATGGTTATGGATAAAGGCCTGAGCGTAAGGGAAACGGAAGATTTTATTTCTGTCGCAGGACCCTATCTCGATATCGTAAAGCTCGGATTTGGCTCAGCTTATGTGACACCACATCTGGGGCAGAAAATAAAATTGTACCAGGAGGCCGGGATTCCGGTTTACTTTGGAGGCACATTACTTGAAGCTTTCCTGGTAAGAGGGCAACTTGACGAGTATAAACGAACCATCGACAAATATAAGATCACACATCTTGAAGTCTCGGATGGCGCTCTTGATATCCCACACGAGGAAAAATGCAAATTAATTGCGACATTTTCCAAGGATTATACCGTATTGAGTGAGGTAGGATCCAAGGATGCTGAAATCATTTATGCTCCTTATAAATGGATCCAGCTTATGAAAGATGAATTGGCTGCAGGCTCATGGAAAGTAATTGCTGAGGCACGCGAAAGCGGCAATGTCGGCATATTTCGTGGAACTGGTGAAGTGCGTTCAGGCCTTGTGGATGAGATACTTACAGCGATACCGGCAGAAAAAGTACTATGGGAGGCTCCAAATAAAACCCAGCAGGTATGGTTTATTAATCTCCTGGGTTCAAATGTTAATCTCGGCAATATCGCCTACAACGAAGTTATCCCTTTGGAAACAATAAGGATTGGCTTGCGGGCGGATACCTTTTTCAATTTTCTGGATATTGAAAAATCGCTTTATAAACCACAGGAACCAAAGAAACCGCATCAATAATTGCGACATTTTGTCCTTTTTTAATGATACTGGATTCAGTATTTTACTGTGATAGTTTTCAGACCTTGTTAAGCGACTTTATGCGATCTTAATTCCATTAAGGCTTTGGTCCATAGCACCAGTTCATCAAGCATCCCATAAGCAGATTTTTCCAGCCCTTCTTCAGGAACGAATTGGTCAGCATCATTTATGAATCTGGTAAAGAAAGGAACATTAACAGATTCCGCCACCGGCATCATTTTTTGAGCTGTCACTACCTGTTTCAGCATTTGTACGGCTCGGGTTCCGGCGGCCACACCTCCATAACTCACAAATCCTACCGGTTTATAGGTCCATTCATTATAAAGAAAATCAAGAGCGTTTTTTAAGGTCGCAGGATATCCGAAATTGTATTCCGGGGTTACGAAGATGAATGCATCAGCCTCATTTATTGTTTTGCTCCAGGCTTTGGTGTGCTCATGTTCATATTTCTGAAACCTTGGATGATTAGGTTCATCGATAAAAGGGAGATTGATTTCCGCCAGATCCAATACTTCCACATCATAAACGCCATGTTTGCGCGCAATATCAGTGATCCATGTTCCCAGTATCGGGCCTTTTCTACCGGGACGGGTGCTTGCGATGATTATTTTTAATTTCATAATGTTTTTTATTGCACAATATTAAATACCGACATGCCGGGCTGTTTCAGCAAGGCATGCCAATATTTATTTTGATAACAAACAACGCGACAGAATGTTATGCTGCCTGTAATTCTGCTTGTTTTACAAATTCGGCATTTGCCAGTATTTTCACCTCTTCTCCAAGCAATGCTGCTCCTGTTTCAGAAGGCATGCCAAATTTTACACCGTAATCCATGCGGTTTATTTTGCCGGAAATTGAAAAGCCCAGTCTTGTATTGCCCCAGGGATCCTGAGTTTTGCCACCCAGTTCCACGTCAAGTGTAATAGGATTTGAGTTTCCCCTGATGGTAAGAATTCCATGGGCTTTGTAATTTTCCTCGTCCAGTTTTTCAAGTGTGGTGCCTTCGAAAGTCAATTGAGGGTGCGTTTCTGCATCAAAGAAATCGGTTGATCTCAGGTGCGCATCACGTTGCTCATTGTTGGTAGAAATTGAAGACAGGTCTGCCGTTAAGTGAACTTTTGCTGTGCTAAGGTCTTCACCGTCAGTTTCGATGGTCGCATTAAATTGTTTAAACTGGCCGGTTACGGTAGAGATCAGTAGATGTTTGACTTTGAATTGAATTTCAGAGTGAGTAGGGTCTAAAGCCCATTTGGTAGTTTCCATTTTGAATTAATTAATTGAATTGTGATTTGAAATTGTTAGTATCGATATATTATATAACAGTGTTAGCATTGGGCAAAAAAAATTAGTTTTTCAATCCTGTAATAAATACGCTGATAAAATCTTTTAGGACCATTTTATTGATCTCCTCCCTGCTCATATCTTCACGGGTGGTTTCAGGCGCCATAAGGTTGATAGAAACCAGACCATGCAGCATAGACCAGAAGGATTGTCTTTTAAGGAACACATTAAGCTCGGTATTGTTTTCCTCAGCAATTTTGGCAATGGTAGATTCAATGACTTTGGTAAACTCTGTTAGTTCGGGCATTGTCCTTGCCTGTTCGCATGTGGGCATTCCAAGGCCAAACATCAGCTGGTAATATTCTTTATGAGCGAAAGCAAAATCCCAATAGGAAAACACGATGGCTTCCAGCTGTTTGGAAGGATCACGGTGTTTTGATATGGCTTCGATTAGTTTATCGCTTAGTAATTTATAGCCAAGTTTATTGAACTCCAGCAGGATGGCCTCTTTGTTTTCAAAATATTCATAGACGACAGGAATACTATATTCTATGGCATCTGCAATTTTGCGAATGGAAAGCGATTGCCAGCCCGAATGCAGCACCTGTTTCCAGGCGGCGTTCAGGATCGCTGAACGCATTTCCGTTTTTTGTCTTTCCTTTCGTTCTACAATTCCCATCGGGGTTGAATAAGTTATCTAACACTGTTAACAAAAGTAGTGCCACTAAGTTCCGGAATGGAAATATTTTTTTTGAGGAAGATGAAATGGGATATCACAAGTGTTTATCAATGGTCAGTATTGCGCGGACGTTTTTTCGGTTTCCTGATATTTAATTTGTCTTTAAGAATCAGCTTATTGTTTACAAAAACTGCACATATCCAGCCGTCGCCATAATAATCTTTCAGAAGCGGGTTCCGGGTCCAAGACCAATAATAATTATACCATTCGTCCTGTTTGATGATCATTTGAAAACTTGACCATAGTGTAAGATCAGGTTGATACCATTCGGTACGAAGCATGTCATTTTTATGAAGCCCTGAAATTAAAACCCAATGGGTGATATAAGGTTGATGTTCATCAAAATTAGATTTTACAGATATGCGTTCTGACAGGGAATCAGAATGTTTTGGCGCATAAGGTACAAATCCCGACTCCATAACCCTGATGGCTGTGTCATAAGCCGGTTGATTGACCCATATGCTTTTAGAACTTCCACATGGTCCTGAAAAAGGGTCAACAACATCGTTGTTTTTGTATTTGTCCCTGACCTCAAAATGTAAATGAGGCCCATTTGAATAACCACTGCTGCCAACATATGCGATAACTTCTCCTGACCGCACACTGTCTCCGGGCTTCACAGTTACCGAATATCTCTTCAACCCAGCATACAATGTAAAGAGACTGTCTTTATGATTGATAACTACATGGTTCCCATATTTTGTTGCTGACCATTTCAGATTATAGCCAAAGTCCCCGCTAACACGTTTATATTCGCTGTTCCATGTATTTCTGTCATATAATGAATCCACAGTAAAATATACTTTTCCAGCGGCAACTGCATACACAGGTACCAGGCTGTCCATTTGAGGGAAGCTTTTTAGCATATAATCTGTCCCTTCATGGTCTTTTTGTGTTTTATGGCCGCAATACGAGTCTTTGGGATCTCCATCAAACTTTCCATGATCAACATAATGGTATATGAAATAATCCTGCAGATAGATGCCGCCAATGGGGCTTACGAATTTGATGCTCTGCCCATTAGTGGTGCCTGTGTATGTAAATAAAAAACCTATGACAATTGTGTATTTCCAATGCATAATCAGAAGCATCTTGTCAAAATTAATTAAATTAAATTGTCAAATCATTCGCCAAAGATATTGGTTATGATCATTCGATGATGCAATTACATCCCAACTTTCAGTTTTTGTCCAGTAGATATACTATTGTCCTTCAAGCCATTCCAATCGATAAGCTGCTGAACGGTCACATTTAATTTTTTGGAAATCGAATATAAAGTATCCCCTTTGTTTACGATATAAAAATTACCGGAACTATCTGTTGAGCCAGTATTCTGTTTAATATACGGTTGATCTTGTTTGTTATCAAGAATATATGTAGGCTTCATAAAATTCTTTGGTTTCAGGAGATAAATTCTCTGTCCTTCGGAAATATGACCCATTACCTGGTTCCATTTGATCAAAGAATCATAGCGCAAACCATTGTTTTTGGCGATGCCATATATCGTTTCCCCTTTTTGAGCGATATGAAACCTGCCATTAGAATCTGTTCCATCAATAACAGGATAAGTCGGTTCCGTATGCATCATTTTCACAACTGTATCCTTCTTTATTTTATGTTTTGAAGGAGTAAAAGTTAGATTGGAATCCCTTGCCTCGTTAAAGTTATTATTGATCGTTTTTTGCTTAGACGAACTTACCGTATCAGAATCTTTCGGAGGCAAACATTTGTTTTCGAAGTTGGGCTTTGGTCCTGTTTCAGGTTCCTGTATCAGCATTACTCCTTTACGCGGAACAATAGTGCCAAGCGCCAATAATTCTAGTGGAGTTTCTCGCTTTTTCTGAAGATTAAGTATCGCCCCTGGGGCCGGTTCCTCGCCTTCTTTCATCTGGTTCAATTTATAGAGCAGTCGCAGTTTAATTCCTTCATCCTGTGAGATATAATACATGCCTTCTCCTTCTTTCACTTCCCGGGTTGGTTGCTTTCCTTTGCGGTGTTTCGGTTTCAGGTAGATGATGGTATTGGGCTTCAGAACTTCACCCATTTTCAGATCATTGTATTTACGGATCTCCCAGCGCATCATGTCATGATCGTTTGCTATTGTCTGATAATCATCTCCAGGCCTCACCACATAAGCCGGAATATTTCTGAATGTAAAAGAATTGTCAGTTTCTTTAAGTGATAAAGGAATCTTTACTTCTGGCTTGTTATTTTCTGGAACCAGTGGAACGCGCTTATTGCCAATATCGTATTGGTAGAGATTGTATTTTTCTATTTTTTCGATCAGCTTTTCAGGGTATTTTGGATTGGTTGCATAACCTGCCGCTTTGAGTCCGTAAGCCCATGATTTATAGTCGGTAGGATCCAATTTAAATAGCCCGGCATACCTGGGCTGACAGGTGAGGAAATTGGAATGATCCATATAGGAATCTTCGGCACGGTCATAGGCCCTGAAACATTCCTGGAGCTCATCATCATCCACTTTCACGCTTCTGCCGGTCCAGTCGTTTTTGCATTTAATACCAAAGTGATTGTTGTATGGAGGCTTTGCAAGAAAGCTGTTGCCATTACCACTTTCAAACAACCCTTGCGCGAGCGTAATGCTTGCGGGGATTCCGGTGCGATTCATTTCTTCAACAGCCAGGTCCTTATATTTTTGGATATATTGTTCAGGAGTCATTATTGTGTCCTTCGGAATTGCAAATGCGCGGGAGCTCAAGAGCAAAAGCAAGGATACTAATATGACGGAATACCTAATCTTCATCCAGAATTTTACAGTTTTCGCATTACCATAAGCCCGTCTCTCACAGGTAATAACACATTTTCGACCCGACTGTCGGCCTGTACCTTATCATTAAAGGCCATTATCGAGCGGGTTTCTTCATCCGGGTTTGCTTCTACCACTTTTCCGCTCCACAAAACATTATCTGCAATAATGTATCCGCCCGTCCGAACTTTGTTTATTACAAGGTCAAAATAATTGCTGTAATTTTCTTTATCGGCATCAATAAAGACAAGGTCAAAAAAAAGATCCATGGTAGGGATAATTTCCAATGCATTGCCAATATGATATTTGATCTTTTCTGACAATCCGGATTTTTCAAAATAATATGAGGTCATGTTTTGCAATTCCTTATTAATATCAATAGTGTGCAGGGCCCCGTTCTCGTTAAGCCCCTCGGCAAGGCAAATGGCTGAATAACCGGTAAATGTTCCGATTTCAAGAATGGTTTCCGGTTTTATCATGATTGATAACATACGCAAAACCTGTCCCTGCACATGCCCTGATAACATCCTGGGTGACAACACTTTTTGATATGTTTCCCGATCAAGATCTTTTAGTACTTGTCCTTCGTCGCGTGTATGGGCCTCAACATAGGCTTCCAGTTTTTCCGGTAAAAATTCCATGGTATTATTTTATTAATTAAGGGTTATTTCATTTTACTTAAAATCGCCGACTTTTTAAAAGTCAACTACCTTCGATTTTTTTCGTTTCGAAATTTAGCTTTTTTCCTGTTCATATACGAGGCTCGAAACGCGTTCCGGGGCAAAAACTTCGTTGCTTATTTCCATCAATTCAGAGGCTGAAATTTTTTCTATTTCTTTGATGTAATCTTTGAAACCGATAATCTCACCATAATCGAGGACACTTCTTGCCTGGTGCTGGGCATGCATGCTGTTGTTTTCAACGATCTGGGCCATCTGCCCGACGAGCTGTATCTTGGCCTGTTTCAGCTGTTTATCAGTCAATTTGATGTCCCGCATTTTTTTCAGCTCCCGGTAAACAATATCCATACATCGTTTCACATTTTTATCATCAGCGCCGAAGTAAATGGTAAAAACCCCTGCATCCTGGTAAGTGGAATAATGGGTGCCGATATTATATACCAACGCATTTTTTTCGCGCACTTCCATGTTGAGTCGGGCACTCATGCCGCCTGCACCCAGGATATTATTGATGAGCGACAACCCGAATCTCCTTGAATCATGACTCGAATAGGCCCTACTACCTATGATAACGTGCGACTGGGCAAAATCTTTTTCTTTACTTATTGCAAAACGCGGCTGCATAATAGGGACGGCTCTCTTGCTGTCATCCGCGAGGGGAATATTCATTTTTTCAACGAATCTTTTTCCAAGGTTTTCAGCTTCTGCTTTGCTCAGGTCGCCAACGATTGTAAGAAGCAGTTTATCAGCAGTATAATGGGCTTTTATAAAATCAAGTATTTTTACCCGGTTCAGGGCATTCACCGTATTTTTATCCCCTAAAATATTGTATCCCAGTGGATGGCCCTCAAAAATATATGTGTAAAACTCATCATATATACTTTCGTCAGGACTGTCTTCATACATATCAATTTCTTCCAGGATCACCTTCTTTTCCTTTCCGATTTCTTTTTCAGGAAATATGGAATTGAAAGTAATATCGGCTAGTAAGTCAACTGATCTTGCGGCATATTGTTTGAGGCTTGAAGCATAATAGCAGGTTTTTTCGCGGGTGGTATAGGCATTGAGTTCACCGCCTACATTTTCTATCCGCCTGAGGATATGATGTGATTTGCGTTTGGAGGTGCCTTTGAAAACGGTATGTTCTATAAAGTGCGCAACACCATTATTGTCAGCATTTTCATCTCTGCTGCCTACATTAATCATAAAGCCACAATGCACAATCTCAGAATGTTTTACCTGCATATGGACAATCCTTATTCCATTGGCCAGGGTAATAATATGCTGGTTTTCCATCATGAATTGGTCTCTCCTGCTAGTTTATCCATTATTGTGGCCAGTTTATGATCGCGTTCGGTAACGATATCACCCGCGTCATGAGAATATAGTTTTACATCCACCCGGTTATAAACATTGGTCCATTCTGGGTGATGGTTCATTTTTTCAGCAGCGAGGGCAACACGTGCCATCCAGCCGAAAGCTTCAGAAAAATTTTTGAACTCAAAAGTTTTGTGAAGACTGTTATCTTTTTCTTCCCACATGTCTTTAATGCGTTTAGGGTGTCAAAGGTATGTATTTGGCCTGAATTAGTATTTTGATAACAATCGTACTGTGAAATGGATTTCAGGCTATTTCTCAAGCCTTATGGCAAGTTAATGTGAATATGTCGAAATAAAACTTATACCAAACTTTGGCCGGAGTTGCTTCGGTTTAGTACTTTTGCATGTTTGCAAATTGAAACCCTTATCGAATGGACAGACTTATAAATATTGATACAGCCTCAGATATCCCTCAGGAATATCGCGATACACCAATCGGACTACTCCTGGAGTACCACAATGAAATAAGGCCGCTTGACGCATACAGCAGCGCAAAATTGCTTATCGGGATGTGTATGGACAACCGCAAACATTTGCATATACCGGACAATTTTGCATTCATCATTCGCTCGGGCGGTGCCAACCTGAGGTATAGTGAGTTTAAAGTTTCTTATGCCATTTCAGTAGGGCATTTAAAACATATCGCTGTTATCGGACATAACAATTGCGGCATGGTGAACCTGATAGACCGAAAAGAAATTTTTATCCAGGGACTTGTAGATCAGGCCGGTTGGGATCGTGGTCGTGCAGAGGCACAGTTCATGCGCTTTGAGCCGATGTTTGAGATCCATAATGAGATCGATTTTGTTTTAAGTGAAACAAAAAGACTTCGGCTGGAATATCCCGGAATACAGGTAGCGCCTATGCTATACCTGGTTGAAGATAACAAAATATACCTGATCGAGGAGAAGTAAAATCAGAAGAGGGCTAATAACGCTTTCGGAACAGTGGCGATATGAGGATAACCAGGCCCAGAACGATCAATACAATACAGGCAACCGCGATAAGGTGTAATAGAAATCCCAAAAGGCCTCCTGCGATAAGGATAAAGCCGGCTTTATTAATCTGGGGATAACCTCTGTCAGCAATATGTGTTGGCGAAAGAACCGGGTTGCCAGATTTACCTGTTGCTATCATTATGACTTTTCCTGCCTCCTTTTTTGCAAATTCAGGAATATGCATCCTGGCAAAAACGGCAGATCTCTTTGTTTCTGAAACCGGAGTTTCGTTAACAGGTGTAAATGCGTGATCTATAATAACTTCGTGGTTGATATTAATAATAGTTCCTGTCGCTGGTTTTGATCCAAATACAGATGCCGTCTGAAGTTGTGATGTTGATTTCAGGTTCGTCATCTGGCGACTGCAGGAAGCAGATAATAACGTCATAAGAACTAAGGAAATAAATATGAGATTAGGCTTCATGGTTATTTTTTAAAAGAATCCGCGCAAAAACCATGCAATTTAGTTCCCAATTCCATTAAAAACATCGTGGCATCTTGAAAAACTCTTTTTATCGCCTCATCCTTAGTCCTTCTCCTTAAGGAGAAGGTAAGCGGTTGGTTTTTAAAGATGCCAATAAGCAATACTCAAACCAGGATAAAATATTACGCTTTTATCATCCAGCCATATTTATCCGGAACAGTAAAATTCTTAATACCTCTCATCGTTTTCTGAAGCCAGTTGGCAACTTCCCATTCTTCTACGGGCGGCAGCACCATATCATCTTCAAGATGACCGATGGCGCTGATATAAGCGATAACGGCTGCCGTACCGGCTCCGAACACTTCTTTCAATTCTCCGGCATGATATGCTTCTACAACTTCATCTACGGATATCGGACGCTCTTCTATTTTATATTCGTTGTCACGCAACAGACGGAGTACAGAATCGCGGGTTACGCCTTGTAGGATTCCCCCATCAAGGTTAGGCGTAATCACTTTATCACCGATCACAAAAAATACATTCATCGTACCCGATTCCTGAATCCATTTATGCTCTGCTGCATCTGTCCAAAGCACCTGCTGGTATCCATCTTTCTGGGCGCGACTGGCTGCATATAAAGAAGCGGCATAATTGCCACCAGTTTTTGCTTCGCCAATGCCGCCTTTTGCGGCACGAACGTACTCCTGTTCAATCTTCACTTTTATGGGTTCGGCATAATAGGCATTCACCGGGCAGCAAAAAATGATAAACTTGTAATTGTTTGACGGCCTGATGCCTACATAATCATCTGTAGCAATCATAAATGGACGGATATAAAGCGATCCTCCTTCTGTATCCGGTATCCAGCCGCGGTCAAGGGTTACCAGTTCCCGGAGCCCATCCATAAATATTTCCTTAGGTATCTGTGGCATCACCATCCGGTCAGCTGAGATATTAAACCGCCTGAAATTTTCATGTGGTCTGAACAGATAGGCATTGCCTTCAGCATCGCGGTAAGCTTTCAAACCTTCAAAAATTTCCTGGCCATAATGCAATACCGTAGTAGCCGGACTCAGCCGCAATTCCTGGAAAGGCATAATATTCGTCTCCTGCCATTCGCCATTGATATAATCAGAAACGAGCATGTGGTCTGTAAAAACCCTGCCAAAGGGAATATTGGTAAAATCAACTTCCGGCAGACGGGATTTATTAACCTTTTCTGTTTTAATTTCGTAATTCAGTACCATAGCAGCAGACAAATTAAGATTGCAAAATACGAATATTATATCAAAAACGAATATGACAAAAATCAGTAATCACGACATTCTGTTCTTCAAGGAGCTGTTCAGTGACCAGGTTTACCGGATCGGGGAAAAGAAATATCCGTCAAACCACGATTCCAAACAAGGGAATGTTGTTCATGAAGAAACGGCAGATTACCAATCATTACCTATAAAATTTAATGGAATAACCTCATCCACACTCATATTGTTCAATTACCCTGGTGAGGATAGCTTATCATCTACTGATAAAGTTTTTCTTGACCAGGTATTAAAAGCAGCAGGTCAGAATTTTGAAAATCTTTCCTGGCTGAATACATCAAGCCTGCCCCGGGAAACCAATTGGACTGCCATTGCGAAACAATCTCCTTCTGAGAATGTTATAGCTTTTGGTGTGGATACCCGTTACCTTCCGGATAAAATAGCAGATGGCTGGATTAACCATAGCAATGGCAAAAAAGTAATTTGTGCGTCCTCACTGACTGAGATATCAAACGACCCTGGAAAGAAAAAACTGCTTTGGCAGGGACTTAAAGAAATATACGGATTATGACAAAACATACCCTTGTGTTCGCGACGCACAACCAGCATAAATTGACGGAAGTCAAAGAACTTATGCCGCGATGGATTGAACTGAAAAGCCTTAACGATATTGGCTACGATAAAGAGATCCCCGAAACGGGAACAACTCTTGAACGCAACGCCCTCCAGAAAGCATATACCATTTTCAGCAAAACCCGGTTCGATTGCTTTGCCGACGATACCGGCCTTGAAGTGGAAGCTTTAAACGGTGAACCCGGGGTTTATTCCGCAAGGTATGCGGGTGCTAATGCAAGCTTTGAAGACAATGTGAACCTGCTGCTCAAAAACCTTGAAGGAAAAGAAAACAGAAATGCATGTTTTCGTACGGTTATATATCTTATTTTCAATGGCAAAAAATGGTTGTTTGAAGGCGTGATAAATGGCACCATTACCAAAGAAAAACATGGCAGTTCCGGATTTGGCTATGACCCTGTCTTTCAACCCGAAGGCTATGATAAAACCTTTGCCGAAATGAGCCTTGAGGAAAAGAATAAGATCAGTCACCGCGGCCTGGCGATGATCAAAATGCTCAACTATTTCGAAGGCCAGGAAGAAGGGTTGAGTTTAGCAGGGCAGGGGGAGTTTGCGTGAAAATCAGGGGTTAGGAGTCAGGGGTTAGGCGTTAGGAAGAGTAGCTTTCAACTTATCTTCAAAAACTTATTAAACAAAAGCATTTCAATACTATATAAGGAAAATGTCTTTTTCAAAGATAAGATTATATTTGAACGAGTTAATTCTTGTTGGTGACAACGCTTACAAAGGCGAAAATTCTCATATGGGTTGTTGCTAACAACATTAAAAAGAGCTTGAAAATCTTTTGTTATTTATCACATTGGTCAAAGCAATATATTTCAATTTTATATATATCACCGTTTAAACTAAAATTTGATGTTTTTTCATCCGGAGAGAAGTTACGGTACTTGCCTAATCTTTTTTCCTTACTTGAGCCTACATATATTTGAAATACGGTTAAAGGATTTCCATTTTGATCATTGGTTTGGTACTCTTCTGGTTCGAAATATTCTTCTTCACCCTCAATTGCATCTATCTGTAGTTTCATTTTAGGGAATGCCCTTTTTAAACTCTTCAATGTTGTACCGACTTTTATACCATTCTCCAAATGATAAAGAGAAGAATAAGAAGTAATCCCCGTTAATTTATTACCAGATTTACTTGAAAAGCCAACTAAAGGTTTATTTTTTCTTAAAACTAAATAACCCAATTCAGTATCAAATTGGATTGAATCTTTAGAAAAGAGTTTTTTAGCATCATTCAATTGCATTCCTAAATAAAGTGGTCCGATACTGTTTTTAGTTATAAAATTGATTTGATTATCATTGCCGCCGCCTATATTGGTTATCTTATCTTTACCAATCTTTTCAGCAATTTTTTTGCGGTTATCACCTCCTTGCTTACATGAGATTATTAATAGAATGACACAAAATAAAACCCCATTTTTTACCATACTTAATAATATTTCCCGCCCTTGTTGGTGTTGTCACCAACAAGTCTACTTATCCTCAAAAACTTATTAACCGAAAGCATTTCAATACTATATAAGTAAAATATCTTTTTCAAAGATAGGAATATATTTGTATGAGTTAATTCTTGTTGGTGAAAATAGCAACGAGGGAAAAATTATTTACTCCAGCTTTTTTCTGAATCATGATTTGCAGAATTTTAGGATATTCAGGATACTATAGATTCTCAAAAATAATGAGTTATCCTGTTAATCTTTTTATCATGAAAATCCTGATTCAGATTTAGCTTCGCTGAGCCTTCGGGTTCTCTCCCGGGCGTTCGGGATCGAAATGACAGCTACTTTCAATCCACTTCTCACTTCTCACTTCTTACCTCTCACTTCTCACTCTTACAAGTGTATCACTTCCCCGTACGCTGCGGCGGCTGCTTCCATGATGGCTTCGCTCATCGTTGGGTGTGGGTGAACTGATTTGATGATCTCATGTCCTGTGGTTTCGAGTTTGCGTGCTACCACTGCTTCGGCAATGAGTTCGGTAACGCCGGCGCCTACAAAATGTGCGCCCAGCCATTCGCCGTATTTCGCATCGAAGATCACTTTGATAAATCCGTCAGGTGTACCGGCAGCTTTCGCTTTTCCGGAGGCGGTGAATGGAAACTTACCGATCTTTAATTCATAGCCAGCTTCTTTGGCCTGCTTTTCGGTCATGCCTACAGAGGCCACTTCCGGCTGGCAATAGGTACAGGAAGGAATGTTGCCGTAATCCAATGGTTCCGGGTTAATTCCCGCTATATTTTCAACACATATAATTCCTTCAGCAGAAGCCACATGCGCCAGGGCCGGGCCTTTTACGATATCGCCGATGGCATAGATGCCTTCCACGTTGGTGCGGTAAAAATCATCAGTCGTTACAATGCCTCTTTCCACTTTAATGCCGAGTTCTTCAAGACCTAAGTTTTCTGTATTCGGCATGATACCTGTAGCCGAAAGAACGATCTCACATTCAACCACTTCGATGCCTTTTTTGGTTTTGATAGATACCTTACAAAGATCCCCTTTGGTATCTACTGATTCTACAGAAGAATCGGTCATTACCGTGATGCCTTGTTTCTTGAAAGAACGTGCCATTTGTTTAGATACTTCTTCATCTTCCCTTGGCAGTACATCCGGCAAAAATTCCACCAACGTTACTTTGGTGCCAATGGCATTATAGAAATAAGCGAACTCAGAACCTATCGCTCCTGAACCGATGACAACCATAGATTTGGGCTGGTTCGGCAATACCATTGCTTCGCGGTATCCTATTATCTTTTTGCCGTCGGCTTTGATGTTCGGCAGGTCGCGGCTGCGTGCGCCGGTAGCCAGGATAATGCTTTTGGCTTCCAGGGTTTGTTTGGCACCTGCGCCATCGGTTACTTCTACTTTTTTATCTTTGGTGAGCTTTGCCGTGCCCATGATCACATCAATTTTATTCTTCTTCATCAGGAAGGCCACGCCCTTGCTCATGCCGTCAGCCACCCCGCGGGAACGCTGCACGATAGCCCCGAAATCGGCACTGTATTCAGTGACATTGATACCGTAGTCTTTGGCATGGTTGATATATTCAAAAACCTGTGCTGATTTGAGCAAAGCTTTGGTTGGGATACAACCCCAGTTGAGGCAGATGCCGCCCAGCGATTCGCGTTCCACAATAGCAACTTTCAAACCCAGTTGTGAGGCCCTGATGGCTGCGACATACCCGCCGGGACCGCTGCCTATAATGATAAGATCGTAATTCATGGCACAAAGATAACAGTTATCAGTTAACAAGGAACAGTTAGCAGAACAGTCATCAGTTAACAGGGAGCAGATAGCAGTGCGCAGGTATCAGGGAACGGTGTACAGGTTGCAAGGAGGAAATTCAAATAAGCAGTTATCATATGACTGTGGAACTAAATTCTTTTAACTGTTATCTGCTCACTGATCCTTGTTAACTGTTCCTTGCTCACTGCTCGCTGTTAACTGTTATCTTTGTGGTATGTTTCGACTGGATAGAACAAAAGGCAAAGGCTATAAGCATGAAAATGCTGAAAAGGATTCTGCCTATTGGAAAACGAAAACCGTAGATGAAAGGCTGGAAGCAGTAATGTACCTGAACAGCATCGCTTATAATTTCGATATCAACAATCCGCCCCGAATGGATAAAACCGTTTTCAGTATGCGGAAACACAAAATAAGATGAATGTAAGGCTGAATGATGATTTGATTTACTAATTCCTTACCACTTATCCCTTACCCCTTATTCCTGTTTTTCTTATCTTCGCCCTTTAAATTACAATGGCAGACTTAAAAAATTTTATCGCTGAACTGCGCTGGCGTGGCATGATCCATGACATGATGCCCGGTGCCGAAGAAAAACTGGCTAAGGAAATGACTTCGGGTTATATTGGTTTCGACCCGACATCTGACTCGCTCCATGTGGGCAATCTTTTCCAGTTGATGATCCTTAAAAACTTTCAACTGGCAGGGCATAAACCTATGGTGTTGGTTGGGGGTGCAACAGGTATGATAGGAGATCCTTCAGGAAAATCAGCAGAGCGAAACCTGCTCGACCAGGCTACCCTGGAGCATAACGTCAAAAGCCAGCAGAAACAGCTCGAAAAATTCCTTGATTATGATTGCGGCGCAAATTCCGCAGAGACGGTAAATAACTACGACTGGTTCAAAAATTACAATGCCCTGGATTTCCTGCGTGATGTGGGTAAACACATCACTGTCAACTACATGATGGCGAAGGACAGCGTACAAAAACGTCTGGAAACAGGGATCTCATTTACAGAATTCAGCTACCAGTTGATACAGGGTTATGATTTCTATTGGTTGTATAAAAACAAAAATTGCCGGATCCAGATGGGTGGCAGCGATCAGTGGGGGAATATCGTGACCGGTACCGAGCTCATCAGGCGGATGGCAGGGGGTGAGGCCTATGCACTCACAAGTCCGCTCGTAACAAAGGCTGATGGTACCAAATTCGGCAAAACAGAATCAGGTACGGTATGGCTGGATGCTTCCAAAACTTCACCATATAAATTTTACCAATACTGGCTGAATGCTACGGACGAGGATGCCGCCAAATACATTAGAGTGTTCACCTTGATGACCAAAGAAGAAATAGAAGCTATGGAGGCAGAACATGCCCAGGCTCCCCATCTAAGGATATTACAAAAAGCACTTGCAAAGGATGTAACGATAAGAGTACATGGTATTGAAGCAGTTGAGAGCGCTATAGAAACCTCTGATATTCTCTTCGGAAAAGGGACAGCTGAGTCCTTAAAAAAATTGTCTCCTGATAATCTTTCGTCTGATTTTGAAGGTGTTCCACAGTTTGTAATTTCAAAGTCGGAACTTGAAGCCGGTATTAATGTTGGAGACCTGCTAGCTGTAAACACAACCATATTCCCATCAAAGGGAGAATTGCGCAAAATGGTGCAGAACAATGGCTTGAGCATCAATAAAGAAAAAATAACCGATGGCGGTATGATGATTGATATCACACATCTGATCAGCGACCGGTTTATGCTGGTGCAAAAAGGCAAAAAAGACTATTACCTGATTTTGGCGGAATAGAAAAATTCACTAATCTTGCGGAAAGCTCAAAGTATTTGAAACTAAAAATTAATCGTAAAAATAGAATGAAAAAGTTATTATCTCTCCTGTTTATATTTATGGCCGGTGCCGGATTAAAAGCTGTAGCACAGAACTTTCCAATAGATAGCCTTACAAAAAAAGTTTCATTTGTAGAGGTTGTTCAGGCGCCCGGTTATACCAAAAGCTCAGGGTTCGATCGCGGGCTGGTGGTATTGCACCGCATGTACAAACAGGCTGATACCAAAATCAAAGAAAGCGATAAAGACAATGGAATTATTGTGCTGAACGGGTTTACCCAGCTTATGATGAAAGGCAAAGGCGGCATCCTGGTTCCGGATCCGGATCTTGTTTTGTATAAGTTGACTATAGCATTTAAGAATGGCAAATACCGTTATGAGTTTACCGATTTCCAACAGAACCGTTCAGGCGTTCCAATCCATATGGAAAAGTGGATAGAACATAATGTACCGGGAGATAATTTCTACACCGCCAAAGATCATATCCAGGCAAACCTTGATTTTGTATATGATGATATCCATAAAAGAATTAATGAGTTTAAAACCGGGATGCTCGGGGATAAGTCAATAGAGAAGAAGGACTGGTAAAAACTTAGGCGTAAGGCATAAGGAGTTAGGCGTAAGTGGCTGGCGCCAGCAATTCCCGGCCTCAGTTGAGGAGGGGTGCCCAGAGGGTAGCCTGTCCCGACTTTTCGGGAGGGAGGCGAAATTAAACTCACATTAAATCAATTCAATGCCATCAAACCGGGAAACAGGAAATGCAGGTGAAAAGCTTGCTGCAGCGTATCTTATAGAAAAAGGATATAAGATTCAGCACCTGAACTGGAGAGGTGAAGGTTGTGAGATTGACATCATTGCGAACCATAACAACACCATCATTTTTGTTGAAGTAAAAACCCGCAGCGGGTCTTATTTCGGCTGGCCGGAGAAGGCGGTGAACAAAGTCAAGCAACAACACATCGCCCGTGCCGCGAACCTATTCATTGAAGCAAACAAAATCGAAAATGAGATACGGTTTGATATTATCTCAATTGTTAGAAATAAAGATGAGAACGAGATTTATCATATTGAGGATGCGTTTGTGCCGTGAGGGTTTTACATTTTTGCGGGATGATCTATCCATAGACGTACCAGCATCATATGATTTTCATCTTTTTCTATTCTGATAACTATTACCCACTCGACTATGCCAGAATATTTTTTATTTTTCACGCTTTGTAAATTATAACTGAATGATATACTTGGTGGATCATCTTCTGGGTATTCTTTGTAGGATTGTACAATTGTGTACGGAATACAGTCATTTATTTCGTTTCGAAGCTTTCTGAATTCACTCATTGCCTGTGTACTATCCTTTCCAATGAAATAATCCGCAGCGTATTCAGCATCACTCCAGGAAATATTTCTTAATATCTTTGCACTATCAAATCCTGGTATTTGGATTTTTGATGCATAATCTTTTTCATATTTGTTGGGTTGCGAAATGAAATCTCCTTGAATAGTTTTAAAACTGTCAATTGTTGATTTTAATATCAAATCGAATTTGACGCAAAAATTATCATTTTTGTCCGGCACAATAACATTCTCCCTTTTCATCACAAAATCCATTTGTTTACCAACTCGGTCGATGTTCAGGTCTACCTGGGAACCAATCCTTCCGCGCAGTTTATTGGCAACCTGTTCCTGCGATTTGCCTTTTGTATTCCAATGGTTTATGGAGATGATATGATCACCGGATCTGAGCCCGGCCATGGCTCCTGGTTTGCTTGAAAGAATGTCAACGATATAAGGCCGCATGACAGATGAATCAATATCAACGGAGACACCGATACCACCAAATTTATTCGATTGAGAATATGATGTTGAACTGAAGAATAAAAGAAAACCCAAAACATTACCGCAGAGTAGCAAAAGGCTTCGCAAAGGGAACAAAGTCTTTTCTTTGTGTACTCTGCGATACCTTAGCGTCCTTTGCGGTTTGCTTTTGCTTTTCATCTATTCGCCACCACCTTTTTCGCCGGTGAAATAATCTTCAGGTCTTTTGAACAACACATTGAATGAAGTCAAACTGCCATAGCATTTGGTAATATATTGCTGTATCGAAACCTTTTCTTCATCAGTTAATGCACTGGCATTCACGCGCTGTTCAAGGGTTCTCATGCGGTCGCGGATCATCACAATTTTATGGAAGAGTGCATCAATAGGCATCTCTTTCGGTTTGAGACTTTTATCACCCGGCTGCATAATAAGCACACCTCCTGTCCATTTGGCGCCAAGCGGTACAATTTCCTGTACATCAGCCCATTTGCGAAGGATATTTGTCAGGCTGCGTTCCACATCTGCCAGGCTTATTAGGTCGTCCGCAGGCTCTTCTTCTTCAATGATCTCGAGCGGATAAGAATGTGATATTTCCTTACGGCCAGATGCCATAAAGGTGATGATATATGTAGCAGATTTTACACCGATAACGACGCCATCTCCGAACTCCTTATGTCTTATGCGTGAACCGATACCGAGAGTTGTTTCCATTTAGTGAGAAGTAATATATGAGAAGTGAGAAGAAGTTTTCAGGTTAAAAGTTCAAAAATAAGTTATTCGTTTTACATGTTATCAATAAAAGCAGGAGCTTATTTCTCAAAGAAGGCTGTCATTTCGATCCCGAACGCTCGAGATCGAAATGACAAAGAAATTCATAATTATCTAATTAAAGAAACCGCTCCGTCTTTCTCTTCGTTTTTATTGCCGATAAAACGGTAATTAAAAACATAATAATAGGTGCCTTCAGGATAAGGGATGCCGCTGCTGTGGTTAATGCCATCCCACATGGATCTTTTGTCATCACTATGAAATACTTTCTGCCCCCATCGGTTGTATATGTCAAGATGATAACCAAGATTCCCGTATATAACGATATCAAAAACAGGATTATATGCATCACCATTTGGCGTAAATACATTCGGGACATACAGGAAAGTATCTATCACGAGCGAATCGCAATATTTTGCAGGGCAACCTTTTTCATTGAATGATGTCAGGCATATAACCGACTTTCCGGCCTTCATAAATGGATGCGATATTTCCTGGTAAGAAGTGATCGGGAACGGCAATGAACCATCTCCAAAATCCCAGGTATATCGGACTCCGCCAACGGATTTGTTTACAAAGCTGAAAGTGGGGGTATCATTTTTTGCCGTATCTATGGTGAAATAAGATTTTATATCAATGACCCTGACATTGATGGATGCGGTATCCGGACAATGCGCCCCGCTGCCACTTACAGTGACATGGTATTTCCCTGTTTTTGTATAAATATGTCCGAAATTCGGACTGGTTCTGGTTGCGCTGTCACCATCCCCAAAATGGAGGGTCCAGGAAGTATACCCGGTATCAGGCGAACTCTTAAAATATATGGAATCTTTACCGAGACAAATTAAAGTGTCAGAGGCCGTTAGCACCTGTTTATTGGTATCCCATACCTGCACCTGGATCTGGCATTTAACAGGAGGATACAGATCAGAGCAATACAATTGTTTCCCTGTGGTAGAATCCGTAAATGAATCTACGACGTAAAACTGCGGACACCATACACCCGGTTTTTTATAAGTGAGATAAACAATAGAATCTCCATAACTGTTGACTGAGGTCGAATCGCCAAGGAACCATTCACGTGTTTGTGCTTTTAGGGATTCATCCCTTACAGCAACGGTAAATGGCACACAACCCTTATCTGCCCCCACGATACTGAACTTGGCTACAGGCCCAAGAATATGAATGACACGTTTGAATGTGTCGGCACAACCATGGCCGCTGGCCCCTGTTCCGGGAGAAGTCCGGATGATGAGGGTGACCGTATAATCACCGTTTTTTTCGTAGTAATGAGAGGCATTTTTCTTGGTGGTATCGGTTATCGTTTGTGGCGGATAACCGTCTCCGAAAATCCATTTCCAGGAATAAATTCTATAAGTATTGGAAGAATCTGCAAAAGGCTTGATAACATGTGATGAATCAATAAACTGGAACAGATGTGATCCTTTGCAAAGACGGGTAGGTCCCGGTGATGCAATAGTAAAATAAGCAGAATCACCGATAACAGAAATCAGGTCTTTTCTTGTGACGGTTTGAACGCACCCATTGCTATCTGTTGTATAAAGTGTTACCGTATATTTTCCTGGTTTGGTATATTTAAAATAGACATAAGGGCCTGTTGCATCAATAATTCCATCTCCGTTCAGGTCCCATTCCATTTTTTCAGGAATTTTAGGAATACGTCCGCCCCGGGCACTGTCGGGGTTTTGCCAGTAATTGATGTTGCTAACACCTGTACTATAGCCATGAGGTGCGAACGGCACAAAATATTGTGCAATTCCTTGAAAATGAACTGTATCGTTCGTGCAAACGGTAGTATTGTCTTCACCGAAATCAGTATAATCGCCGACCGTAACCTGGGTGCGGACCGTATCGCTGCAGCCAAATCGACTCACAATCACAGAAGTAATCAATACATGCCCTATGTATGGGATTACTATATAATTTGTATCGGTCAGATAATTAAAATTCTGGTTAGCGCTGTCATCAATCCCCCAAAGCCGGTTGTGGACTGTGGATGTGATGGTATCATAACTCCCGTTCTTTTGTTTAATAACCTTATACCTTGTTGTCTGTGTTTTAGGTTTTGCTATTGTGTCACCCAGGTCAAGTTGTTCTGTAAAATAGTATGTAAAACTTTTTATGCCAAGTTGTTGCGGAATAGCTGGCCACATCTTTATTGTGTCACCCAGGCAGGTATGTGACGCAGAAACATTGATGGCGGCATAGGTTCCATGTATGTATTTGTAATGGTGATACCAGACCGTGTCGGTACAGTTATAATTGTTGGTAACCACCAGCCCTATCGTTTTCCATCCTGTATCCTGATAGTCGTAGGTATAGTCCATCACATTGGCAATGGTATCTTTATTTAGCCATTTCCATCCCACCAGGTGATTGCAGTTAAGAACATCTTTTACAGAATCGAATGCCATATTAAAGTTTCGCTGGAAACAGCCTGGCAGAATTTCCCTGAGATCAATATTCTGTGCGGAATCCACACAAGGCTTGCCGCTGATAATCATACCTCGTCTGGGGCCGTGTACCGGCAGGCTGTCCTGTATCAGCGCCGTCATGTCTTTAATATTACTATAAGTTGGATCCCATCCTGCATTAGGTTCTTCCAATACTACAGGTATGGAATCCTGGTCGCTGCAATTAGAGGAAGTGTCAGAAACCGTAAGAATTACCCAATAGCAACCATTTTTCCTGAAAAGATGGCTCGGCAGTTTTTCAGATGAAAACCGGTCGGTGATTACAGGATTGGCTTTGGTAGAAGTGCTTGGGGATCCTTCTCCAAAATCCCAGTAATAAGTGAGGCTGTCACTGGCGTAGGGATATGATTTGTTCGCGCATTTACTTGGATATGCAAACGGGTAATTATCAACAGCATAGTAGCCTCTGTATTTTTCGCTGAAATTGGTGAAACTGATCTTTTGCGGCGCCTGGCATCGGAGCGAAAACAAACTGGTATCATCCATATATAGGGGACGGTTCACAAATGGTGTATCGCTGTAAACGTCACCTGTTGGAATAGGGTCTCCTTTAAGCCAATAATGCAATGTTGCAATTTGTTCTGTTGTATCTTTATAAGAATCAATATGTTTCACAAAACTCAGCAAAATATTAGGCGTTTTTTTACCGTTGCACAGATAGAGCGAATCCTTCTGATAGGTTGTTATTGTATCCACAAGGCAACTGTCATACACAGGCTCTCCGTTTTTTACAAGCACCGATTTATATGTGTAATATTTTGCATATCCGGGACTTAGACATGTTGTATCGAAATACTTGCTGTATTTTGATGGAGGGATCAGGAAAGAGCCGTTTGGAGGGACAGAGTCCCAGGCTTGCTTACTGCCTTTCACCGGCATGATGAGTGCAACCGGGCCGAGCATTTTTACAGCATGGCAAACCGTAGAATCATAATGGCAGGTGCCTATTACAACATCAATATGCACGGTGTAAATTCCTGGCATTTTATAAATATGATTATCAGCTGCAGTAACGCCCGGATCGCGCCGGTAAGGATCGCCATAATCCCAGTAATAACCCAGGGCTAATGGATGTGGTGGTACAGTATCAATCGACATGGAATCCTGAAGAAAACAAGTCACAGATGGGAAAACCGACACGCTGAGCTTATATGGATCAATGATGATTGGGGTATCAACGGAAACACTTCCGATACAACCGTATTTGTTTTCGATGGTAAGAGAAGGCTGGTAAAAACCCTGTTTGGTATACACATGCTGAAATTTTGTCCATTTGGAAAGACAGGCCGGTGTGGGCAGGTAGCAGGTATCGCCTGTTCCATCACCAAAATTCCAGATAAAGTTTGTGATAAATTGCCCCTGTGTATCAGTTGTGTTTGTGAATGTTACAGTCTGAATATTCTTTTTGCAATTGTAGGCAATATACATTTTGAATGTAGGATTGACATTAATACCCGAGTCGGTTGTATATCGCACATTGATCGTTTTCTGTAAAAATTGCGTACATCCGTTAGAGTCCGTTATCTGTAATGTTGCCTGGTAATACCCACTGTCAGAATAAGCATAGCAGGGGTTCTCGCGGGTAGAACTGCCACCATCGCCGAAAGTCCATTGCCACGCAATGATAGGAGCCTTATCAGCGCCAATGCTTGATTTGTCAGTAAAACATAGAGAGTCTTTACGCGCGCAAAGAAGTATAGGCTTGTTATTGTTTACAATAAAAGCAACATTGGGATTGTGGTAAACAATAATCGGTTTTGAAAGTGTATCCGTACATTTTGTACCATTCTGAAAAGTGACCGTTACGATTGGTTTATATGATCCTGATGCTTTATAAATATGTGTCGGGTTGTTTTGAGATGAGTTGTCACCATCACCAAAATCCCAGGAATAACTTACGGGTGTGGAAGTATTGGTTGTTTTAAATGTAAATTCGATTGGAAGCGGAACACAGCCTTTATTCACACTAACAGTAATATCACACTGGGCTTTTGCTGCGCTCACAAAAAACAGGAATATCAGGCAGAATGTGTAGTGTCGCCGCATGGGTTTTTTAACAATGGCTCAGCTAATTTATAGATAATTATCGGATTTAATCGGTTTATTTGAAAAAATCTAATAAATTAATAAATATTATTGGCAGACATAGCACATCGCAATATCTTCATTGTCAAAGTATATATTCAGTTCTGCTGACGTCTCTCGTGTAATTGGATTATTTTAAAAATTACCCGACCCTTTTATTTATCATTGAACCAATTAACACCTATCTCCTGATTGCTGATCCTGATTTACACAAAACTCCCTTCTTTCAGTCGCTCTGCGTTTTCTGCAACCTGCAAACCGTCTATCAATCGGTCAATATCCCCATCAAGAACGTTATCCAGGTCATACAAAGTAAGCCCGATACGGTGGTCTGTGACACGGCCCTGGGGATAGTTATAGGTTCGGATCTTGGCCGAACGATCACCGGTAGAAACCATGGTCTTCCGTTTGGTGGAAATCTCGTCCAGGTATTTCTGGTGTTCTATTTCATACAATCGTGAACGCAAGACTTTCAACGCTTTCTCGTAGTTTTTGAGCTGCGATTTTTCGTCCTGGATGGATACAATCAATCCGGTAGGAATGTGCGTCAACCGAACTGCAGAATAGGTAGTATTTACCGATTGTCCCCCTGGACCCGAAGAACAAAAGGTATCCTTGCGGATATCGGAGTCTTTCAGGTCGATATCAAACTCCTCCGCTTCGGGCAATACTACTACAGAGGCTGCAGAAGTATGCACCCGTCCCTGCGATTCTGTGGAAGGCACCCGCTGCACACGGTGTACACCCGATTCATATTTCATGTTACCGTACACCTTGTTTCCCGAAACATTGAATATTATTTCTTTAAATCCTCCATTTGTTCCCTCATGGGCGTCAATTACATCTATTTTCCAGCCTTTGATATCGCAGTATTTCTGGTACATCCTGTACAGCACTCCTGCAAAAAGCGAAGCTTCATCACCACCGGTACCAGCCCGAACCTCTACCAGGGCATTCCTGTCATCCATGGGATCCGGCGGAATCAACATAAGTTTTATCTCTTCCTCCAATGGCTGTAGTTTCGACAACAATTCATCGAGTTCGCTCTTTGCCATATCCCTGAATTCCTGGTCTTTCTCTTCGGAAATAATCCTTTTGGTCGCATCAATATTGCTGAGCAGATCACTGTATTCGTGATACTTATCCACGATTTCTTCCAGGTTTCGGTATTCCCGGTTCATCTGGGCAAAACGCTTCATATCGCTCATGGTATCAGGCTCATTGAGCAGCCTCCCCACCTCTTCCCAACGGGTTTTTATCTCTTCAAGTTTTTTTTGTAATTCCATAAATCTGAGAAATGATCAGTTATCAATGATCAATTATCAATCCCGAATAAGTCCCCGAAGAGGTCGGGGCAGGCGTGACAAGTTGATCAATTATCTTTCGGCCTGCAAAGGTACAGAAATAAGGGAAACTTGATTGAAGATTTCAGGCGACTTTGATTACAAGACTATGCTGGTCGGGAGCCCATTTAGTAACAACCCAAACAACGGAAGAAAAAATTCATCTTAACAATGATCTAATTTTTCATTAGTATTGAATCCATTCATAAAACAAAATCTAAATACTCATGTCACTCATTGTAACACTTTATGTCCCGGAAGGCCTTGTCATAGCTGGTGATAGCCGGTTGACTTTGACCTGGAAAACCAAAACAGATAATGGTGAACAATTGCATTCCATAACGGCATCTGACACAAATACCAAAATATTTACGATCAATGATAAATTCGGACTTGGGACTTTTGGGGTCGCGGATATTAAAGGGATACCCATCTCTGGTTTTATCAATCAATTTATTGAAGAAAAAGTGGTGGATGAAACAACGATAGACCAGCTTCCGCAATTGTTAATTGATTTTTTTGGCAAGATATCCGGGAACCCAAAAACGTACTTTTATACCACTGGTTACAAAGTTGAAAACGGCATTTCTATCCCTTATGTCTATTACGTGAATATTGCAGAAAACAGTTTTAACCGCGTAAATGTTGCTAATGGACAGACATTTCATGGAGCAAACTGGGGCGGGGAAATTGAAGTACTTCAAAGAATTCTTAATACAGTCAAATTAAAGCAGGGGGATAAATGGATTGATTTACCTGACAATCCATTAACATTTAATTTTATGCCTTTGCAGGACGCCATTGATTTTGCAGTTTATGCGGTGAGAACAACGATTGAAACCATCAGGTTTCAGCAAAAGGCAAAAACAGTTGGAGGTCCGATTGATGTAATAGTAATTAAGCCCAATGAAGCCCCGCAATGGATAAAACGGAAAGAATTAAAGTTTGAATAAGTCCGGTTCCCGGCTCCTGCCAGGTCTTTCGGCGTAAAAAGTAAAACATTTTCAAAAATATTTTCGCTTGTAACCCATTGAAATAATACAACTTATAAATTATTTTTCTGAAACATCCACCCACTTTGGCATCTCGCTATATATGTAATTTAAAAGGCGTAAGGCATTAGGCGTAAGGCGTAAGTGGCTGGCGCGAAAAAAAAATACAAAACGCAAAAGATAAACCGGCCTTTAAACCTATTTCCTATTGATATTTTATTGATATCTATTGATATTTGTCAACGAGTTACGAGTATAAAACTTAAAATCAATTAGTTATAAAATGAAAAAAATGAAATATCAGAAAGAACAAGCCAGAATGCTCAGAATGGCGTTTTTGAAAATTTATCAAGCCAGAATGGCGGAAAAGGCGGTTTTTGAAAATTTATCAGGGTCGGTATTTCAGAATAGCGATTTATGGTTATCGACCGAACCACCCTGCCGAAAAATCGGGACAGGCTGGCTTTGGGGGGAAGGCTGGCGCGCGAGTAAAATCCCCTTACCCCCTTACAAGGGGGAATCCCTTCTGTGAAAATTAAAAAGCAATTCACTTATTTAAGATTTTCACAATATTGCATTTTCAAATCACAAATCACAAATTTCAATTTATAAACCATGCTCACAGGAATCGACCTTTCTCATTGGAACACCATCGCCAACTATAATGCCCTGGAACAAACAGGCCTTGCTTTCGCCTATATTAAGGCAACACAGAGCGATCAGATTACTGATCCTGCCATGGCAACACATTATCATGGCATATCCACCACACATATTTTAACTGGTTTTTATCATTTCTATGCCGTTGGCGTAGATCCGGTTGCCCAGGCGCAACATTTCTGCGATTCGATTAAGCCTTACCTGGATCAATATTCGCTTCCCCCGGCTCTGGATATTGAGGACGAAACCAACACAATTCCGGTCGCTACTCTGATACAAGACACTCAGATTTTTCTGGATAAAGTAAAAGAATTAACCGGATATTTGTCTATGTTTTATTCGAATAAACCATTTATCATGAACAGGTTGGGGGGTACCAAACAATTTTCAGGTTATCCCCTCTGGCTTGCCTGTTATGAACCGAATCCTTCAACGCCACTGGCCGGATGGAACGCGCCAAAAATATGGCAGTATTCTGATAAAAGCCTGAATTCAGGACAGCCTACTGATGGAGATCTGTGGTATGGAGATGCAGCGGACATGCTTTCTTTTACGAATGCACCCTCTTTTAAGGATGGATCCAGTCCGTCAGATTGGGTAACAAAATATAACATCAAAATATTGGGAACACAATCTTAAAAAAATGCAATATGAAACCTCAGGAAAACCCAAATCAGAGTTCAGATAATCAACATGACGAACCTGTAATCCTCTCTTATAAAGACCTGCGGCGAGCCGTTGGCTGGCTTGGGATTTTACTGCCTTTTGTTCTCATTGCCGGATCGATCCTGGGGAAGTATAATATACAACCATCTATCAGTCACTACTATTATACAAATATGCGGGAAATATTTGAGGGCATTCTTTTTGCCGTGGCGCTCTTTTTGTTTTCCTATAAAGGCTTCGATAATCTTGATAGTAACATATCAAACCTGGCAGGTATTTTTTGCATCGGTGTTGCTTTGTTTCAAACGGATATCATCGATGGTTTTCCCGGACAGCAGCCTGCAGTTTATCTGATCAATTTTGAAATGCATAGCACTATCCACCTGGCATGTGCGGCATTGTTTTTCTTGACCCTCGCATTTATGTCTATTTTTCTATTTACAAAAACAAAGGGTATAAAAACACCTCAGAAAATCATCAGGAATTATATTTATGTGGGTTGCGGTATCGTAATGACAGCCAGCGTGGCATGTCTTGGTGTTTATTTCCTGGCCAAGGGTAATCCCCTGAGCCATATTGTTATCATTTGCGAAACAATTGCATTGCTCGCATTCGGGTTTTCGTGGCTCATCAAAGGCGAAACATTGTTCAAGGATTAAACTATTAAAAACTATAATATTAAAGCATTTCCCAAAGCTTTTTACTTCTCACCTCTTACTTCTCACTCTTTAAAAAAAATCATTCCATAATCTTCACTTCAGTTCTCCGGTTTTTGGCTTTTCCGGCTTCTGTTGTGTTAGGAACAATGGGTTTGCTGTCGCCATAGCCGACATAACTCAGTCGCTTGGTATCAATTTTCCCGCTTGTGGTCAGATAGTCATAAACAGCTTTTGCTCTGCGGGTTGAAAGGTCTTTGTTGTGTTCAGGAGATCCGGTATTATCGGTATGCCCACCTATTTCTAGTTTCACCTTTGGATTGGTTCGCAGAAAAGAAGCGAGCTTATCAAGTTCTGATTTAGACTTGTCTTCCAGTGAAAAACCGTCCGTTGGGAAAAACACATTTTTGAGATTAATGGTCTGACCGGTTTTTATTGGTTTTAACTGGATATTATACAGATACGGATTATTGAGATGGTAATTTTTTAACGGAATATTATCAGAAAAGAAAAGATAAGCACTATCAGACACATTCACCATATAATCCTTACCACCCGGAAGCACAGCTTCAACATCCCCATTCTTGCTGCAGATGGTTTTCAGAAAGCTTTTCCCGGTTTCAAGATCGATAAGTTCCAGGTTGGCTCTAAGAGGTTTATGAGTTTCAATATCAGTAACATGTGCCTTAAGATAAGTAACGGGATGCGGCTTGGCCGGCTTGGGAAGTTTGAAACGATAAATATCAAGTTTCCCATATCCACCTTCCCTTTCGGAAGAGAAATAAGCATAATCGCCAAGGCGGTCAATAACAAGACCGGGCTCATCGCCGGGGGTATTGATGGGATAGCCTAAATTAACGGCAGAGTCCCATTTCCCAAAGGCATCCCTGCGCGAATAAAAGATGTCATTACGCCCCATGCCTTTATGCCCAAGCGAAATGAAATACAAAGTCTGATTATCAGGATGAATGAAGGGTGCCTGGTCATCCAGTTTGGTATTGATATTGGGACCGAGATTCACAGGCTCACCAAAGTTCCAGTTATCATCGCGGGTACTGGACCAGAGATCCAATCCGCCCAGTCCCCCGGGCCTGTCACTCGCAAAATATATCGTCCTTCCATCAGCACTTATGGAGGTTTGCTTTTCATTAAAACGGGTGTTGATCGGGTCGCCCATATTCACAGGTTTGGTCCAGTCACCATCTACAAAAAAAGAAATATAGAGATCGCAATTGCCTTGCACGCAACTTGTATAAATAAGGTAAGTACCATCAGGGGCGATACACATGGCGCCTTCGTTATTGTCAGGTGTATTAATAGGCCCGGGAATATCCTGCGCTGGAGACCACTGACCATTTATCTTGGTACTCATCATGATATCTTCGTTGTAATTCTCAACAGTCATACCATGGAAATCCTTAGTGCCCTGCAACTTGCGCCTGGTGAAATACATTGTTTCGCCATCGACAGTGAATGTAGGAAAATACTCGTCATCCGTCGAGTTGATATTCGAGCCCAGGTTCTCAGGGTTGAACGGAACCGGGTGCGCAACAAGATAACGGATATAAGACATTTTATCAAGGCGATCTACCGCTACATTATGATACTTTGCAGGCGTTCCCTTCAGCGCAACAGCAGCCCGGTAGTCCGCTTCTGCGTCATCATATTTCAACCGCTTCACCTCCGCATCAGCGCGACCCATGTACCCGTCGAAATCATTCGGGGCTACAGCCAGCAATCTGGTATACATAACTATGATATCTGAATCACGATGCAGTGTTTCCAATATCGAACCCAAAAGATGATAAGGGTCCACATAAGTAGAATCCTCTTCAATGGCCTTGAAACAATAGTCGATCGCGGCCTTAAAGTCATTCCCATAAGCATTGACCCTGGCCTGGTTGTAATATTCCTCTGCTTTTGTTTTTTCGGCATCGGTCTGTGCAATTGCTTGAGAATAAAACCCAAGGCACATTACAATTGCGAATATGAATTTGATATAAACCGGTTTGATAGTATAAAATTATTATGTTAAAATTCGGATATTTATTACGATTCCTGGTGTTCTGCCTGGTATGCTTTTATCAATTTTTCCTGCATCTCCATCGGCACCGGGGCATAGTCGTGAAATTCAATGCTGTATTTCGCTCGACCCTGGGTGATTGCGCGGAGACCCGTGGAATAATTCTGCAATTCGGCCAGCGGAATCTGGGCTTTAACCTTCTGATAATGGCCTTCCGTATCGATCCCTTCTATAATGGCACGCCTTGTAGGCAGATCACCCATTACTTCACCTACAACATCTTCAGGGGCAAGCACTTCCAGTTCATATACGGGTTCCAGGATTTTTGGGCTCGCCTGGCTGAAAGCATCTTTAAAAGCCATCATACCAGCAATTTTAAAGGCCATATCATTGCTGTCAACCGGGTGCATTTTTCCATCGAAAACGGATACCCTCACATCGCGCACATAAGAACCTGTCAATGGCCCGTTTTCCATTTTGTCCATAATACCTTTCATGATGGAGGGCAGAAAACGCTGGTCGATAACACCACCCACGATGCAATTATAGAACACAAGTTTGCCGCCCCACGGCAACTTCACTTCATCTCTCCCCCGCACAGTCATTCCTTTGGGATCCGGCATGCCCTCATAATAAGGTTCTACCTGGATATGGATTTCCGCAAATTGCCCCGCACCACCCGATTGTTTTTTATGCCGGTAACTGGTTTGCACCATTTTCTGAATGGTCTCTCGATAAGGAACTTTAGGTGGTACAAACTCTACGGATAACTTGTATTCCTGTTGCAGTTTGAGGGAAATAATACCGAGGTGTAATTCCCCCTGGCAATGCAGAATGGTTTGTTTCAACTCCTGCGAAACTTCAATTTTTAAGCTTGGGTCTTCTTCCTGCAACTGATGCAACGCCTGCGCAAGTTTCTCTTCTTCACCACGTTTGGTTGAGACAATGGCCATGCGCATTCGCGGATTAGGGAATTTGATCGGCTCTATTTCAAGTTTTTCATTTTTACTATGAAGTGTATTATTGGTATGGGTGCTTTTAAGTTTTATGGTTGCCCCAATGTCACCGGCAAGAAGTTTTTCAACAGGTTCGCGTTTTTTGCCTTCGAGGGTGAAAAGCTGTGTGAATTTTTCAACCGCTCCTGTTTCTTCATTCATCAGTTCTGACCCGGCATGCACCTCACCGGAATACACCTTGAACAATGACATATCACCTAAATGATGTTCGGAAATCGTTTTAAAAATAAAAACACATGGGTTCCCTTTCTGGCTGATGGGCAATGTGTTGCCATCGGTAAGCTTTTGGGGAGGCATTTCAGCTGCCGAAGGTGCAACATTATCAATAAACCCCATCAACCTGCCACTACCCATATTTTTCTTGCCGGAAAGACAGAAAAGCGGGAATAATTCATGGTTTATCATGGCTATTTTCAGGCCTTTACGCATTTCGTCCTCATCGAGGCTCCCCTTTTCAAAATAGAGTTCCATGAGGCCTTCATCATTTTCCGCAATAGATTCAATGAGCTCATTATGCAGCTGATCAGCTTTGGCTTTTTCAGAATCGGGTATCGGAAGTTTTTGTGGTTTTCCGCCTTCCGCCGGAAACTTGTACATGGTCATTTTCAATACATCAATGATGGAATCAAACCCAGACCCTGCATTGAGTGGATACTGCACAACCAGTACTTTTCTTCCGAAACTGTTTTTGGCCTGTTCAACCGTTTTTTCAAAATCAGCTTTCTCATGGTCGAGCTGGTTTACAGCAAAGATCATGGGCGTTTTAAATTGTTCGGTGTATTCCCAGATGATATCCGTTCCTACTTCCACCCCGAAAGGTGCATTAAGCAGCATAACGCCTGTATCTGCAACTTTAAGCGAGGCGATAACTTCACCAACAAAATCATCATTCCCCGGTGTATCCAGTATATTTATTTTATAGCCCCTCCAGTTTGAGTGCAAGAGTGTTGCAAAAACGGAACAGCCTTTTTCCTGTTCAATGGCATTATAATCAGATGCGGTATTGCCTTCTTCAACCGTACCGCGTCGTGAAATTAATCCGGCCTCAAAGAGCATGCATTCGGCAAGGGTTGTTTTACCGCTTCCGGCATGGCCCAGTAAGACTATGTTTTTTACCTGATTTACATCATAATTTTCCATATCTTTACTCTTATTTAATATTGGAGGCACAAGGTATGGAGATTCAAAGAAAACGCAAAAAATATTTGAAGAAGGAAGGGTGAGAAGTGAGAAGTAAGAATTGAGGGGTGAAAAGACCATTCAGGAATTTGGGGAAAACCGGATCAGTCCTTCAATTACTTTTGCACCTGGCTATTAGTTTAATCCCTTAGGGATAGAATATTGACAGAAAATTTTGGTGCCCCAGTTTTAGTGTGCCTTAGGTACAGTATATTTCCCTTGAGTACATAAATATGTCATTCCTGCGGGATTAAATTCTTCACCTACAATTCGCTTGCTATTAATGTTTCATCCTTAGCGGGATTTCCGAATAAAGTTTTGCATTTGTCCCAACTGTATTATTTTTACACTCCAAAGGAGAAGAAGTATGGCAGGCATTTTGGAACAGGCTGCGTTTTTTCAAAAAATTAGGGAAAGAATTCCTTCTCATTTATCAATGGTGGATGAACTGGAAGATCTTCTGAGTATCAGTACCGATAGTGCTTACAGGCGCATCAGGGGAGAAAAGGAGCTTTCATTCAGTGAGTTGCAGAAAATAGCCTTGCATTTTAATGTTTCTGCAGATCTGGCCCTTAATTCTACCACAGGAGACGAAATTTATTTCAAGTACAAGCCTATTGACGAAGAAAAATTTAACCTTCTTGATTACACGACCAATGCATACCAGATCGTAAAAAAATTTGCGGATTCAGGGAATTGCGAAATGATTTATGCAGCGAAAGACATGCCGATCTTTCATGATTTTTATAATGATGAACTCGCTGCTTTCAAGACATTTGTGTGGCAGAAAACCATCCTGGGATTCAGGAAATTTGAAAACAGGAAATTTTCACTATCTAATTTGGATTCAGGCATGATTCAAACTGGTAAAAAACTTCTCGCAGAATACATCCGCTTTCCGTCTACTGAGCTTTGGAATGAAGAAACCATACAAAGCACCCTTCTGCAAATTGAATATTATGCGGAATCCGGCCTCTTTGAAAACCCGAAAGAGGCATTCATTGTTTTGGGAAAATTAGAAGAGTACATCACACATATTAAAAGCCAGGCTGAAAAGGGGTTAAAATTTTTAATCGGCGATGCTCCCAGCCCTTATTCCGGGAGCTTCAAATTATATCACAATGAAGTGGTATTGAGCGATAATACTGTTTTGGCAATTCTTGAAGATCAAAAGGTGTCTTTTATCACGCATAATGCTTTTAATTTTCTAAGTACTTCTAATGATAGGTTTTGCGACGCTTCTTATAAGCATTTTCTTAACCTGATGAGCCGCAGCAGTCTTATTTCAAAAGATTCAGAAAAACTGCGGAACAAATTCTTTTCGGGGCTTGCAGCTGAGATAAAAAAGACGCGGGAAAAACTGGAATACCTGATCAGGTAATTAAACGCTGCTTTGTTTTTATAACATTGGTTTGAAGCTTATTATCAAACCAGAACGCCCGTGTTTTGCAAAAACCCGTAAAAACAGTTTCCGGATTACGGGTAATCAATTTTAAAGTGCTTTAAAACTGCCGGAATTTTGTCCCAACAAATTATTTAAAGTCATGAAAAAAATTAACTTAAAAAACAACATGAAAACAGTAAGATTTACTTGTCTTATTTTATCTTTTTTACTTCTTGCTTTTATCGCAAAAGCACAGGACAATCAGGACAACCAGGGGATCCAGGACAAGATCTACCCTACTGTTAAATTAAATGGACCACGGATTGGCCTTACTTATATATCTCCTGGCTTGATTGCGGGTCAAATACGAAGTGCCCAGGATCCCAACAGTAATAATAACAGTGGAACTACCATCACCCAATTTGGGTGGCAGTTTGAGTGGAGGTACTTTACCCTTCAGAGTGGCGTCTGTGGGCTGGTTGAGTTTGTACCTCTTATTGGAGGATTGGACCAGGGTTTGTTCCTGCCAAGCTGTAATTTATTAATCGGAATAAGGGATAGAAATGGTTTTGAATTCGGGTTCGGGCCAAATGTTTCAATTGCTGGAGTAGGTTTTGTCTTTGCGGCCGGAACTAACATAAAAATTGATCAGGTGAATTTCCCAATCAATATAGCCTTTGTTCCATCCTACAAAAAAACTGTGACGGTGTACGACAATGGGCCTTTGTATACACCTCCTCATACTGTAACCGAAGACCTCGGAGCAAGGATAAGTCTGGTTATCGGATTTAATGCAAGAAAGCATTGATTATGAATCTATAGTGGTATAAAAGCAGAAAGGATTTTATCCCAGGTTGTAGTCAGTAAAAACCAAAAAAGATGAAAAAGCTTATATTATTACTGGTAATCTTAAATGCAACACATGTGTTTGCCCAGAATTTTTATATCACCAATATGCTTAATATTCCTCTTATGAGAGATAAGGGCGAATTTAAGTGGATACTTTATGGAGGAAACGAAGGTGTTGGCACACAGTTCTCCTACGCTCTTACAGGACATTTGGTTTTTTTTGGCAACATATCCAATTATAATAATAATGGAGGGAATCAAAGTTCTTCCGGGACTAGTCCGTATGGGAGCAGCCAGAATTTTGAAGAACACACGATGGCTGATATTGGATGCGGTTATTTTAAAAAGATCGGCACAAGAGGTGTTTTTGAAATTTCGGGCGGCATTGGATATGGGAGTGCGAATATATCCGGTATTAAAAACAATGGGAATCTGATCTCTGATGATACCATCTCACCATTTCTAAGACTTATTACATTAGATTTTTTCAATATCCCCCCAGGCCATTACGAGCAAATTACGCAATATGTCATTAGCGGCAATTATCTCAAAGCATTTGTGCAGCCGTCAATTGGACTGGCAGGAAAGAAGCACCGTTTCAATGCAGGTATTGGCGTCAGGATCAACCAGATTTTTTATAACAATATAACTTCGGGTTTTACCACAAAGGATTCATTCAACCGAATAACCAAATCCTATGATAGAACAGTATATGAAAACCACTATGATATGGGTAATGGAAGCCTTTTTGCAGAACCCTGCTTTACAATGGATGCCGGATTCAAAAATATTAAGTTCCACACAGCAATATATTGGACCTTTCAGGGAAACCAGCAAGGCAGTATAAGCGCATCGGCAGGTCTTTGTATTGGTATATTCGATACGAAAAACCCGTAAAAACAGTTTCCGAATTACGGGTAATCAATTTTAAAACCGGGAATGATAGTCGGAGATTTGTCTCAACAAAAAACAAAAAATATGAAAAAGATCTTCCTGATATTTTCGATAATGGCAATCACCGTTACAAAGCTTTTCTCCCAGAATTATTATGCCCCGGGGTTACTTAACATGCCGCTTTTAAGCAAGGAAGGTGAATTTAAGGTTATGGCATTCAATGGATCAACATCAGGCGTGCAGGCTTCAATTGCACTTAAAGACAATCTGGTTTTATTTGGAGATTATTCCTCCGCGCAAGGTTCATCTTTTGAATTGCCCAACGGAGCATATTATACCTCAACTCTTGTAAATAAACTAGTAGATATCGGCGTAGGATGCTATAAAAATATCACGCCGGATGTTCGGTTTGAAATCTTAGGCGGGATTGGTTATGGAATTGCCAATTCCGAATCATATCAGGAAGCCGGTGATACTAAATATGATTCAGCCATGGAATATGTATATCACGGTGGTTACTTTACCGGTGGAAATTATAACTGGGAATGGGTATATAATGATGGCCCAGCCCAAAGAATCTATAGTAGCTTAAATGGCAGCTATTTAAAAATGTTTGCTCAGCCGTCAGTAGGCTTATCGGCCTTAAATAATCATCTTGAACTGGGCATCGGCCTTAGGCTTAATCAAGTGTTTTTTAATGATTTGACTTATATTGTTACTACCAAAGATGGGCCAACAGGTAAAATTGAATCCGTTCAGCATAATAATATACCCAATGGAGGACCCATTGTTGAGCCTGGTTTAAGAATGGCTTTTGGATTTAAAAAAGTAAAATTAAACGCATCACTTACCTGGTCATTTAGAGGCGGCCAGGATGTTCAGGGAACCAGTGCAATAGGTATACTAGTGGATCTTTTTACTTTGAAACATTCCTGAATTCCGCGGATATTATGTTTTTGCCAGCATTTCAATCCCGTTAGGGATGAAATATTGGTAGTATATTTTTGTAACCATAATTTTAATCCCGTAGGGATGCCATATTTCTCGTCTTTTTCAGTTTAAAAAGGGTTTTGTAGATTTGGGAATTAACAATCCCAATTATGGCTAACACTTATTCACAGGTCCATCTGCAATTTATTTTCGCTCCGAAATTTCGAGCTGCATTAATTAATCAAGAATGGGAAAATGATCTGTTTAAGTATATAACTGGTACTGTTCAAAAAAACAAGCATAAAATGATTTGCATTAATGGGGTCGAAGATCATTTACACATATTACTTGGGTTTCATACAACTCAGTCAATAAGTGATTTAATGCAGGATGTTAAATCTTCGTCTTCACAATGGATCACAGAGAATAAGCTGGTAAAGTCTAAATTTTCCTGGCAAGAAGGGTATGGCGTATTCTCATATTCAAAATCGCAATTGCCAGCAGTCACACGATACATAATGAACCAAAAGGAACACCATAAGAAGAGGACCTTTCTTGACGAATATAAACAGATTTTAAAACAAACAGGGATTGACTACGACGATCGGTTTGTTTTTCATGAACCCAAATAGATAAGAAATATTCCATCCCTATGGGATTCTTATATGTTTGTCCATTCTAGTGCTACCAATATGTCATCCCTAATGGGATTTTTGTATGATAAAGAATATTTGTATTCCATGTAAGGCATGAAGAGTCAAAAAATATGCGAAGGACAAAGTTGTATATTTGGCAAAAATTTACTTATGATTCAAACCATAAATAATTCTCTAATTATTAAATGTGAAAGAGTCATTCGTGAACTTGCAAATGATGTATCAAGATCTATCAAATCGAATTCTGAAGAACAATTTTTAGTCTATGTAAGTAGGAAACTTAAATTCAAAAATGCTAAAGATTGGATTGTTTTGTGCAGTGTTATGGACTTATTAAATGATACAGAACTCGCAAAACAAAATTACGATCAATTTGAACTAAGCGGCCCAACCAAGATTTCAAGTATTGGAGAACAATATTTGCGTCTGTACGGTATCGTAAATGCTATTTATCTTCAGAAATCCGCCATTGCTTCATTTATTGAGTTAGTTAATCTCCCCTATAAAAAGAAGATTATGGAGACTTTAAATAACCTTGAAGTCATGCAGTTTAGGCATATTGTTGGTGCGCACACTGTGGATTTTATAGAAAATAACAAGATCAATCCTCATCAAATTCAAAGATACCCATTAGATGGAGATATTATTTCGACAATGGATTCAGATAATAAATTTAAAGACTTTGAACTGAAAAAATTAATTTTGGAATATAACGCTTGTGTGGAAGAACTTCTTGTAAGGGCAACTGAAAAGTTTGTCAATAGTGCTTTAAAAAATGGAGGAGAGAAACTTAAACAATACCTTGAAAAGATTGAACTTATTAAATTTGAATTGGCAGGAAATACTGTCGTATACAATGAAATAGGCGAAGTAACCTTAAAAATTGCCATAAATTACAACTTAAACAACCCCAAAAAAACGAATTAAAAAAGTTCTAATTCGTAATTGAATTATTACTTCTTAAACCCCAGTATCTTCATCATATCCTCAGGGTTTTGCTTGTCTGCAAAGACTTTATAAGTAAATTCCCCTTTTTTGTTGAGGTCAATTAGAACATGTTTCGGCGCCGGAACCAGGCAGTGCTGAATGCCGCCGTACCCACCCAGGCTTTCCTGGTAAGCTCCCGTATGGAAAAAGCCAATATACAATTTTTCCTTACCTGCAATTTTGGGTAAAAATACCTGGTTGATATCCACTTCGCTGTTGTAATAATCCTGGCTGTCGCAGGTCATTCCGCCAAGGTTCACGCGCTGGTATTCCTTGTGCCAGTGGTTGATGGCGAGTAATATAAATCGCTGCCCGATGCCCCATGTATCAGGTAAGGTTGTAATAAAAGAACTGTCGATCATGAACCATTTTTCGGCATCATTCTGCTGCTTTTCAGATACGATAGAATAGATTGCCGCGCCACTTTCTGCCACTGTAAAGGAACCGAATTCCGTGAAAATATTGGGTTCATCAATTCCATTAGAATTGCATAAACTTTTGATGGTAGAAACGATCTCATTGGTCATGTATTCATAGTCATAATTAAATGACAATGTGTTTGGTACAGGAAAACCACCACCAATATCGAACGAATCCAATTCCGGACAAAGTTTTTTCAGGTCACAATACACCTGCACGCATTTGTTCAGTTCACTCCAGTAGTACGTATCATCCTTTATTCCTGTATTGATAAAGAAATGCAGCATCTTGAGTTTATAGCGTGAATTTCCTGCAATTTTCTTTTCATAAAAGGGAACAATATCCCTGTATCTTACACCCAGTCGAGAGGTATAAAATTCGAAATTCGGTTCTTCCTCTGATGCAATGCGGATTCCGACCTGGAAAGGTTTTTTTACAAATTTATCATACCGTTCCAGTTCATCCATACTGTCCAGGATTGGAATAATGTTTTCAAAGCCTTCATTGATAAAATCACAGATCTTTTTGATATAATCATCCTGTTTGAAACCATTGCAAACGATATAGGTTTTCTTGCTGATCATGTCCTCTTTGTACAAATGCCAGAGCAGGTCCATATCAAAAGAAGAAGATGTTTCGAGCTGCCCCTTATTCTTTAAAACCTCATGGATTACAAATGAAAACTGGGAACTTTTGGTGCAATAGCAATAATGATATTCGCCATTATATTTTGCCTTTTTCATGGCATTGGCAAAAAGCTTACGTCCCTTCTGAATCTGTTCTCCTATCTTTGGCAGATAAGTTATTTTAAGGGGGGTACCAAATTTTTCAATAACATCCATAAGAGGTATGTCATTGAAAGTGAGCTGGTCATTGTCTAAATTGAAATCGAATGAAGGGAAGTAAAAGGTTTGGTCAATTAGGTCGAAATACCTGTTTTTCATTCAAGGAAACGTATTTTTGCATTACGGCGGTTAATAATGAGGCCGAAGTTAAAGGAAATTTTCAATATGCCTGTTAAAATTTTGATCTGTGCGTCTGAAGTAGGAGCCGGTAAAAGGGGTGCCAGCCTGGGTCCGGATGCCATCAGGATCAGCTCCGTAAATATGCTCTACAACCTGTTCAACCAGGTGCCTACCGAAGAAATAAAAACACAGAAACTCAACAAGTACAGTCCACAATTCAAGTCGGCTAAATACATCAAACTCATAGCATCCACACAGGCTAAGATCTGTCGTAGAATGTGCAAGGCACAAATGGATGGTTTCAAGACGCTCATCTTTTCTGGCGACCATTCCAATGCTGCCGGATTTTTTGCCGGATTCCGCGAGGCATACCCCGATAAAAAGCTGGGTATCATATGGATAGATGCTCATGGCGATATCCATTCTCCTTATACTTCTCCATCGGGAAATATGCATGGTATGCCCATGGCGATTTTGCTGGGAGAAGACAACCGCGAAAACCAGCTGAAACCCATAAAGCCTGAAGTGATCAAAAACTGGGAACGGATCAAGCGTACCGGCAAGCGAAAAATAACGCCAAAACTATTCCCGGAAGACATCGTTTATGTAGATATCCGATCTCTTGAAAAACAGGAATGGGAAACCCTGAAAAGACTAAAAATAAAATACTATACGCCTGATGTGCTGCATAAAAAAGGGGCAAAAAAAACAGCAAAGGAAATTGAAAAATATTTTGAGCCCTATGATGCCGTTTATGTTTCGTTTGATGTCGACAGTCTTGATCCTTCTATTTCCAAAGGCACTGGAACACCGGTGAAGGGAGGATTGACATTGGATGAAGCAAAGGATCTTTTGAAAACATTTACCCGTATGAATAATTTTAAATCATTAGAGGTCACTGAAGTAAACCCCTTACTGGATAAGGAAAATAAAATGGCCAATGCGGTTGTTGATATCCTTAGAGAGAGCCTGGTGGTGGAGAGTTGGTGAGGATCTGAAATTAGTGAGTTGGTGAGTTAGTCATCAGGCATTTCTTTTTAGCTAATTCTATCAAAAACAACTATATTTGATTAAATTCCGTCTCGTTATAAATGAACCGGATCAAAATCATACTGCTGCTACTGTCCCTCGCTCTTGCCTGTAACAAAATACATGCAGGAAGCCCGGTTTCAGCAAAACAAATCCTTAAGCATTCAGACTGGAATTTCGTAGAAAATAAGGGGCAAGTTTCATCCCCGGAAATTTGGTTTTATGGACATCAAGGTGGAGTTTATCTTTATTGCCAACCCGGAAAAATCAGTTTTGTTTTTACTAAAGCCGAAAACACCGAAAATAATGTTTCCGAGGCAACAGGCGTAGGAAAGCTGTCCCTCCCGAACCCTCGGGACGGGGGTAGGGGGTGGAAAAATCTCGAATCCCCATCCAGGCCAGAGAAAATAACAACCTCCCGCACCGACCTCATCCTCCTTAATTCCAATCCTACCGCTCAAATCCTGGCATCTGACCAACAGGAATATTATGAAAATTACTACACAACAGGTGATGCCGACCATGGCATTACCAATGTACACACCTATAAAACAATCACTTACAAAGAGATATACCCAAATATTGATATGGTTTTGCGTGCAATCCCTACAGGTATGAAATACGAATTTATAGTCCATCCAGGAGGAAATATATCAGATATCAAAATGCAATGGGATGGTTTGGAAGGCATTAAAAAATTAAAGGATTCAAAGATTGAATATTCATTTGCTTTGGGAAAGATGAGCGAAGAAAAACCGGTCAGTTTCCAGGGAAAAAACATTATTGAAACTGATTTTAACCAACACTCAAATCTCGTTGGTTTTAAAGTGAACAGATACGACAAATCAAAAGATCTGGTTATTGATCCAACCTTGATTTGGGGGACATATTTCGGGGGAACAAGTGACGATGAAAGTCACGGTGTTGCGACAGACCCGGCAGGGAATATTTTTATAACCGGGCATACCGGAAGCACTAGATATATTGCTACGCCCGGAGCGTATATAACTTACTTTGCTGGGACTGATGATGACAATGACGATTCATTGGGGCTTGAAGATGGAGATGATTTTGGCGGATTCCTCTCAAAGTTTGATCCAAACGGTAAACTCATATGGTCAACTTACTACAATGCAGATTGCTATCATGTGGCAGTTGACAATCAGGGTAGTGCTTATATTACAGGATGGGCAAGTACAGAAATTGCGACTACTAAAGGCGCTTACCAAAATGCTAAAGGAGGCACTTTTTTATCTAAATTTAAGGGTAATGGTCAGCTCGCCTGGGCAACTTATTATGGGAATGCAATTGATTCCGGAGGATCCATTATTGGGTACGGTGTCGCGTGTGATGATTCCGACAATATTTATTTAACCGGTACTTTAGCGAAAGCGCTACATGCTGTTAATACGAAGTATGTGGCCGATAGTGAGGCTTTTCTTGCTAAATTTAGTAGTATTGGCGCCTTTCAATGGTCAACCACACTTGGCAAAAGAGTACTATTTGGCGGAGCCGTTGCAACGGATCATTATGGCAACATATATATTACCACAGCCACATCCGATACCGATGGGATTGCTACGAGCGGGGCATATCAGACTTCTTTTGGTGGCGGCCTTTATAGAAAAGGAAGTGGTAATACTATTGCAAGTTATTCCAGCGATGCTGTTCTTGCACAATATAATGGCAATGGCAAGCTTCAATGGGCTACCTATTTTGGTGGTGAGGGGAATGAAATAAGTGGTGGTGTAGCAACAGACAGATACGGGTATATTTATATTTCAGGGAATACAAGCAGTCTTTCAGGAATTGCAACTCATAGCGCTTATCAGACTACTTCGCAGGGAGATGATGCTTATCTAGCCAAATTTACAGCGAATGGAAACTTATTATGGGCCACTTATTATGGTGGAGATTTTGCTACTGTAGCAAATGCAGTAGCCACAGATGGCTCTAAAAACGCCTATATTGCAGGATATACATCATGTCCTGACGGCATCGCCACAAGCAACGCGTACCAGCAGCATATCAAGGGAGGCGAAAACACATTTGTGGCGGAATTCAGTACTTCGGGAAAAATTCAATGGGCCACTTATTATGGCGGAAATGGAATCGATAACAGCCTTGATATCACTACCGACGCTAAGGCAAAAATATATATTACTGGATTGACAAACAGCAACAAAGGAATGACCACAAGCGGTGCATATCAGGTTTCATATAGGGGCGGGGGGAATGATGCTTTTCTTGCCCAATTTTATAATAAATCGGACATCAATGATGCCGGTATTGATTCAATAATTAGTCCAACCGGCAGCTATTGCAAAGATACACTTCCAGTTTTCGTCCGACTCAAAAACTATAACAATAATGAACTTGATTCTGTAAAAATCATATTATCAGCTAATGGCAAAATTCTGAGCTCTTTTCCATGGTCTGGAAAGCTATTGAAGGACAGCTCGATAAGAGTTAATATGGGTAATATTGTTTTTCCTACGGGTACCGATTCGATCCAAGTATGGACTGATAATCCAAATGGCGGACTCGATTCTTTTCCGGGAAATGATACTTCCAAAACTGTTATTAACTGTTATCCATTACCTGCTGCCAATGCCGGGCCTGACACTATTCTTTGCTATAACGAAAGCTATACCATGCAAGGCTCGGGAGGTGTTACATATGCCTGGCATCCTGCAACATACCTTTCGTCATCAAGCGACCCAAATGCCATTGCTATCCTGCCGAATACAGAACGTTATATCCTTGTTGTCACCAATAATCATGGATGCACAGATAGCGGCCAGGTCCTGCTCAAGGTAAGACCAAAACTCCAGGTTAAAATTACTGGTGACTCAGAAATATGTTATGGTAAAAACATATTTTTATTCGCCAAAGCCAAAGGCGGTGATAGTGCGAATTACAAGTTATTATGGCCCTATGATAACCGTTTCACGGGAGATAGTTTAAATGAAAAAGTTCTGGCAACAGGATGGCATAAAGTGATATTAAGTGATAACTGCTCACCCGTCCAAGCAACAGATAGCGTTTACATTACGGTAATTCCCCCTGCAAAAGCAGCATTTTCATGGCTGCCCGATTCACCCCTTGTAAAAAACCCGATCCCCTTCAATAATCAATCTTCAAATGCATCAAAATATTTATGGGACTTCGGGAATGAGGACAGCAGTATTATGATTTCTCCGGTTTATAAATACAATGAAAAAGGCAGATATCAAATTGAGCTTGTGGCTTATGGCATAGATCAATGTCCGAATGATTCCGCTTATGGTTTTATAAATATTATCAGCAACCAGATATATATTTACATCCCAAATGCCTTCAGTCCTAACGGTGATGGAACCAATGATTTATTTGAGATTTCGGGCTTTGGAATAAAAAGCTATTCTTACAACATTTACAACAGATGGGGTGAGCATATATTTGAAGGAAATTCCGGTCATCCATTTCCTTCGGGGATACCGGGTGAGGCTGCCTGGGATGGAAGTTTCAAAGGCCAGCAGGTACCGGAAGGCGTTTATATTTATATATTTGATATCATAGACATTGAAGGTCAGCATCATTACCTGAGCGGGAATGTGACATTGATGCGATGAAATTCAATTACGAATCAATTTCGTTTAGTTAAGGCTTTTAAAGTACAAATAACCCCGAATGGGGTTGAATGTAAGTAACCACGGGTAAAACCCATGGTTAACGAGGCCGCTCTAGCTCTATACAACCCTGAAAGGGTTGAACAGCAAATAATTGGCATCGTTCAACCCTTTCAGGGTTGTAGTTTACTTAACTAAATGACATTGATTCACTATTTACCCCCCAAACCATTAGCTTTTTGTTAACTTAAATATCATAAAACAGGCAGGATATTTGTGGGTCGGAGTAAAAGGCTATTTTTGCAGGACAACCTATATGATTAAAAGATTATTTATTTCCCTGTTGTTCTTGATATTATGTGCTTCAGCATTTGCACAGACCTATAATATCAGGGGCAAAGTAGTGGATGGCACTAACAAATCAGCTGTAGTGGGAGCTTCCGTCACTGTAAGTAAAGACAAGGATTCTACAGCAATAAAAGGCCTGCTTACAGATACAGGAGGGCGCTTTGTATTAACAGGCCTGGCACCGGATAAGTACATCGTAAAAATTATGTTTTTCGGATATAAGCCGCTTATTGTCAAGGTACAACTTGTGCAGCAGAATATCAGCCTGGGCCTCTTGAAATTGAGTGTTTCAACCTTTAAAGAAATAAATGTAAAAGGCCACCAGGTACGCGCAGAACAGATAGGAGACACGGTACAGTACAACGCAGATGCCTTTAAAACCAACCCTGATGCCACCGCAGAAGATCTTGTGAAAAAGATGCCGGGTATTATCGTAAATACTGATGGTTCGGTGCAGGCACATGGCGAAACCGTAAAGCAAGTATTGGTGGATGGTAAACCTTTTTTCGGTGATGATCCTACAACTGCATTGCGCAATCTGCCTTCGGAAGTCATTGATAAAGTTCAGGTTTACGACAAACTCAGCGACCAATCGGCTTTTACGGGTTTTGACGATGGCAACTCACAGAAAACCATAAACATTGTTACCAAAAAATACAGGCGCAACGGGCAGTTTGGTAAAGGCTATGCCGGATACGGAACCGATGGCAGATACAATGCCGGGGAGACCTTTAATGATTTTGATAATAATTTTCGTTTGTCGGTTATCAGCCTGGCAAATAATGTGAACCAGCAGAATTTCGCAACACAGGATCTCCTCGGCGTCATGGGTGGCGGAGGCCAGCGCAGCGGTGGAAGATCAGGAGCCAGCGTTACCAGTTCTACAGGAGGTTATGGCGGCGGGTCGTCAAATAATTTCCTGGTTGGCTCGCAGAATGGTATTAATAAAACCAACTCCGTTGGATCTAATTTCAGTGACAGTATCGGGAAGAAAACATATATCACGGCAAGTTATTTCTATAACAATACCGATAACAATACCCAGAGTACACTGGCCCGTCAATATTTTACAACTAACAATGTGGTACCCTTTTATAATGAAGCCGACCAATCAAATACCAACAACTACAACCACCGTGCTAATGTGCGTTTGGAATATACGGCAGACAGCTCCAACTCTCTTATATTCACTCCAAAAATCAGTTATCAGCAAGCAGGGGTTACCAGTTCCACCATTGGAACCAGCTTCTATAATCCGACAGATATAAGCACAGCCACAGACAATACTTTTAACCAGGCTACAAGTGGTTATGATTTCAATGCCAACTTGTTATGGAGGCATAAATTCGCAAAAAAAGGAAGAACTTTTTCATGGAACGTCGGGATTGATGTAAACCCAAAGGCTGCCACTGATACCCTTCATGCAACAAATTCATATTACCGGGCGGGCGTAGATTCTATGGTAAAAATCATTCAGCAGGCAAATGCACCGGCCCAAAACCAGAGCTTTAATACCAACCTTGCCTATACCGAGCCTATTGGCGATAAAAGTATGATACAGGTAAATTACAGTCCTTCTTATACTTTGAGTTCACTTAACCAGCAAACGTATCAATACAATGCACTCACCGGAGACTATAATACTATAGATACTTCATTGTCAAACAAATATTCATATACCACCCTCACCAATAAAGGAGGACTGAGCTATCATTACCGTGGGGTCAATGCAAATTTTATGATCGCAGCCAATTACCAGCTGGCTGATCTTGTCGGTTCCCAGACTTTCCCTGTTTCATCAAACGGGCAAAAGACTTTTTCTTATGCTAATTTCCTGCCGATGGCCATATTCACTGATAAATTTGAAAATAAAAGCAGCCTCCGGATGTTTTACCTTACATCAACCAACCTGCCATCCATAACGCAGTTGCAAAATGTTGTAAATAATACGAATCCATTATTGCTCACAACGGGAAACCCAAAACTGAATCAATCTTACAACAATACATTTATCACGCGTTATGGTAAAACCAATACCGATAAAGCACATAGTTTTTTTGTTTTTTTTACAGCGACGCTTAATGAAAACTATATCGGGAATTCAACCATTATTGCGAATAAGGACTCTATCATCAGCGGCGGTTACAAACTGGTAAGAGGAGGACAGCTCAGCTATCCTGTGAACCTGAACAATGACTGGTCGACACGCGCTTTTGCCACTTATGGAATACCGTTTGATATCATCAGCAGCAATCTGAATTTTAATGGTGGCTTGTCATATTCATCCACGCCTGGGCTGCTTAATTATCAGCTAAATTATGCCAATACCTATGCCTTGAACCCGGGTGTGGTTTTAAGCAGCAATATCAGTGAGAACCTGGACTTTACATTATCTTACAATTCCACATATAATATTGTAAAAAACACACTGAATGCCCAGGCCAATAGCAATTATTTCACGCATCTGGCGGATCTCAAATTCAACTGGATATTCTGGAGAGGGTTTAGTTTCAATACCGATATAAGTCATACTTTGTATACCGGTTTGGGTAGCTATGACCAGAGCCTGCTTCTGGTTAACGGAGGTATCGCAAAGAAATTCCTGAAAAACAATGCCGGAGAACTAAAGCTATATGTATTTGATGCACTGAACCAGAACCTGAGTATTGCCAGAACGGTAAATGCTGCCTATATTGATGACGTGCGGACAGCAGTATTGCAACGCTATATCATGTTGTCATTTACTTACACATTGCGTCACTATACTGCAGGTGGTACGATTGACAGAACTCCTGGTCAGGGAGGCCCTCCGGGTGGGTTTAATGGCGGTGGATTTGTAAGACCACCGGATAGGTAGGATCAATGTGATGATCCCGAAGAAGTCCCCGAAATTAGTCGGGACAGGCGGGACAAGTTATGATGTTGATGTGCTAATGCTTAAATGCAAAAATCATACGGGTGTTAAAATTGATATGAATTTCCTGATTGATCATTGATTATTGATTATTGTTTATTGATCATTTCTAAATCATCTCTCCTTCCCAGACCTTAAACTTAAAATCAACATCCGGTTTGCTTTCAAAAATGCCATAAATACTTGATCCGCTGCCGCTCATGGATGCGAAAAATGCACCCGATTGATATAACTTTTCTTTGATTTCTTTAAGCTCTGGATATTGCCCCAAAGCATAATTTTCAAAATCATTATAGAGCGTTTCTTTCCAGTACGGCCTGTCTCTTTGTACCTGGTGCGGCATGGGAATTTTCATTGTCGAATATGTCCGGATATTTCGATAGGCTTCTGCAGTTGGTATATGAATGCCGGGACAAACAATGACAATATAACAACCTTTAAGGCTGAGGTTTACGGCTTCCATCAGTTCGCCGCGCCCAAAAACATAGGCGGGATAATCAGGGACAAAAAACGGGCAGTCACTGCCCAGCATTGCAGCATATTCAGTAAGCTGCCCAACTGTGATATTTAATTTAAAGACATCATTTAAAAGTTTGAGTGTAAATGCCGCATCAGAAGAACCACCTCCAAGTCCCGCACCCGAAGGAATATTTTTAAGAAGAAACATGCTGATGGGAGGCAGATCATATTTCTCTTTTAGAAGATTATATGCTTTCACACAGAGATTATCTTCAGGGTTATCTGTAACTGAAATTCCTTCGGTCTGAAATGAGAATTCTTCAGATTCTATGATCTCAAGTACATCACAAAAGGGGACAGGGTAAAAAATACTTTCGATATTATGGAAACCATCATCCCGCTTTCCGGTAACATATAATCCCAGATTGATTTTTGCATTTGGAAAAGCGATCATCTTTTGGCTGTTTTGATCTTACCAGTTTTTGCTGTCAGTGTTCTGAGGTTTGAAATCAGATAAATTTGTGGTAATGGTGAAGGTATTGGAAGAGCCTGCCAATGAATATCCTGAAAGGCCATAAGATATATGGAAACGATTGACCCGGATACCTGCACCAATGGAATACCCGACGAGGCCCATATCAGTTGGGATGCTTAGTTCCTGGCGACGCTCTACATTATAACCAAGACGGATGTTGAAATTCTTGGAAATCAGCACTTCAGCCCCAAAAACAAAATGCCGGAACACTTTGTCGCCCAGGGTTATTTTCTGAACAATCGGCTGGCCTGTTGCGAGGTCTATTGTTTGCGGCGCATTGGTATTGATATAGGTCATATCAGGGGTTTCGAGATGGGTAAGTATCACCGAAAACCGGATGGGCATGTGCGCGGGCTTTTCAGAAACACCAGCCTGTATTTCAAAAGGCATCGGTTCTCTTACATCAGAATAAGGTTTGAACTGGTAACCTATATTCCGGAAAACTACTGCAGCTGTAAATCCTTTTGGCTTATCGAAATAGGTGCCGCTCAGGTCGACGCATGCAGCATAGGAATTGTATTGTTCCAGGTTGGAGTAAATCATTTTGAGCTGACCACCGTATGAGAAATTCCGCCATTGCCGTGAATATCCTGCAAAGAAATTGTATTCGCCAGCCGTAAATGTCCCTGTGATATTACCATTAGCATCTGCAGCGGTAAAAGTACCGTAATTGATATACTGCATACCTATCATCCCGGTATTGAGGCTGTCGAATGCATGAGCATAAGCAAGGCTTCCGAAATTGATTCCCGCAAGATAATCTATATAAGAAATGGCAAAATGATCGTCCATCGAGATATTCAGCAGGGATGGGTTTTGAATAGCGAGGGTAAGGTCATCGTCTTTTACGGATATAACATTACCACCCAGGGCAGCTACACGCGATGATGGTGCAAGATCTACGAATTTCATAATCCCTGTTCCTCCAATCTGCCCGAAAACACTATTTATCGAGAACAGAAAAACAAATGCGCACAATGATTTGAGGTTCCTGGCCATAAGGAGCAAATTAATCCCTGTTAACGCAGAATATATGCAAAGCGTATCTAATCATTAATGTTTCTTCTGACGGGCTTGTTTTTCAGCCTCTTCTGCGGCTTGATATAATGCATTTACCTGTGGCAGCAGGTTACTAACGGTTGGTTCTTTGCCACCCCTGTGGCAGGTAAAACAGGTCACACCCGGTATATTCTTACCAACACCAGTATTGCCCTGGCTGAAATAATGGTCGTTCATTTCTGCAGTCATGGTCATCATTTCTCGTGCCCTGCCTTTTTCAGGTTTGGCATCGCTCGGAAAATCGAGATGCCTGGAGGTAGAGTCTATTCTTGCATGACAGGTTCCGCAATGAACCCCTAAAGAAATACAATAATAATCCATGGTTGAATCCAATTGCTTCTTGGTGATGTCTTTAGGCAAAACCTTCAGGTTTTTAAAACCATTTTCTTTTAGCGGTGCATTTTTAAATGACAATATCGTAATGGAAACGGCTACCAGTATGAAGAGGCTGAACGTGATACTTCTGATTTTCATTTTTATTTTATGGATTATATTTAATGACGAGCGGTAAAATTACAAAAAGATGCCAGTTGAGATGGTTGCGAGAAGAATTATTTTGAGAAACCGGATATCGGTATTCCAATTCAAATTGTATGATGCGATTTACGTGAAACAATACGATATTTGAATTCGACACACAATTATGATCAATAAAAGCCAAAATATTACGATTTTGATTTTCTTTGGATTGATGTCATTAAATTTTGCCGTTCCAAGACATTGTGTCGCCCAAAATAAAATATTCCCTCAGTATTACAATGGATTAGATACTCCAAAGATTTCTGATTTCGAATTGCTAAGGAATCGGCCCGAAACTGTTTCAAGAAAAACTTTTTGCATCTATCCTTTAGCTCTATCACAATTTAATTTTTTGGATGTTTTTACCTTATTCTCGAGTATAAGTTTCGATGTTAATAAGAGTCTGACATTATCTGCCGAAGCTTTTTTGGGTTATTTGCAGTATGGCCCCAATGGGGATGCCTATCCTGCTAATTATGTTGGCTTGGGGCAAATAGGATTTGGCACTACATATTATTTCTATAATGAAGTAATTACAGGAAAAATAAACACTTACGTTGAGACAAAGCAAGGAAACTCAGTCTTGGCAAGATTTGATGGGAAACATCGCCAGAAATTAGGGCTAAAGGGCACGGTTAATCTGTTGAATACAACTGTTACGAATAGTCAGCTTGGTTTTATTGGCTATGATGTAAATGATCCGTCAATGAAAAAAGTGAATTTTGGCGCTTCTCCTTTTTTTTATAATTCGCTATATGGTGATCCATTTACCAATGCTCTTATTGGTTATTTTTCGATTGGGCCTGTTTATGAGAGGGTCAAAGATGTTGCTGTTTTAGCTGACAATTACAGGAAACGAGATATATCGCAGAAGTATCGCTTTTACGCCGAACTACTTGTTGCACCTTATGTGAAATATACTAATATTGTTTTCCCACAGACTGACTCTTTCCCAAAAAAAACATACAATGTTGATAAATATACTCCAAAGCAGATGTTTGGTTTCAGGGCAGGTTGGGATTTTTATAGCCTGAAAAAAATCGGACTTACCGGAGGTGTAGAAGGAGGATATATGCCGAACGAAGGAATATATTATATCTTCAAAATGGGCGTTGCTTTCAATAGCAAACGCTTGTGAGTCAATACCAAACAATACTACAAAAAGAAGGCGGCTCAGGTATTCCGAAGCCAGAAATATTTGATTCAGCACGAAATTCCGTAATTTGAAACCCAATGGAATTTGTCTGATATATGCCTGAAAATGTATGCTCAGCTATTGTAATTCTTTCATAGCTTTGAAAATACAGAATTCATAAAATGAAAATCCGGATCCATATTTTGAAACTGTTTTTCGCAGGTGTGATGATATGGCTTTTATCCTGCCCGGAACATGGTATTGCCCAGCAGAAAATAAACCCCGAGCATTATGGGGGAGATTCGGATTCTGTACCGGTGTATCATTATGATGTTATAAGGAATCGGCCGGATAGTATGCCGAAGTTGACGTTTATATTCTATCCATTAATTTATACCATAAACAGCTTCGGCAATGACGTGCTGCAAGTATATTCGAGTTATGATTTAAATAAAAAGATCAATTTTTATTCGACCGCTTCCATTGCCTTTTTTGAGGAAATTATACCCGAAGATCCAGTCCCGGCAGTTCTTATTCCATACTTTAACCTGGAAATTGGCGAAAATCATTATTTCTATCAGAAAAAATTTAGTACTAATACAAGAACATATTTCCAAACAAACCCAGGTGCAACGCTTTCTACTAAATTCAAAAGAGATTATTTAATTAAATTTGGATATAGGGGATCATTCGGATTTTCAAACTCGACAGTAGCCTCTTATACTATGGATTTCATTGGTTATAATACAAGTGATCCTCAAAAGAAAAAATACGATTTTAATACTTCATTACCATCTGACAAATATGCCTACACAAATGCTCAAACACCTTATTTATCAATTGGTTTAACCATGGAAAGAATAAAAGATATAGAGATAAATATTGAAAAATTCGGGAAAAGGGAAATAACTCATAAATCAAGAATTTATCTTGATTTACTTGCTTCCCCTTATGCTCATTATGACGATATTGTTATTCCTGAATACAATACCATGCCTCAAGGAACGTATAATATAGATAAATACACACAAAGACAATATATAGGCTTTCGGGTGGGATGGAATTATTATAGTTTAAAAAAATACGGGATAGCTTTAGGTGCAGAAACAGGAATTATGCCTAATGCCGGAGGTTTTGCCACCCTTCAAATTGGTATGTCATTAAATCCCAAAGGATATATTGGACTTTAAATGCTTTGATTGTCCAGTCTAATAATTAAAATAACCCTCACGGTACCACCACTTTCAAACTTCCAGGCCTGACTTCAATATCGATTTTATTTCCCAGTTTTACAGGCTCTCCGTCAAAATGAACCGGGTCATTTCCTTCAAAAGTCAGTTCCACTTTTTTGGTTTTATAATACTCGTATAAAGAAGATTTTGTAATGGTTTTGTTAAAAATCCTCACACCAAGACCCCAGAATTGCAATGCATTAAATGGCTTGATAATACAGATATCAAGATACCCATCCTGGAGGTCGGCCTGGGGTGCGATATAGGTGTTGTTCCCGTATTGGTTTACATTAGCAAAAGCAATGATGAATGCCTTTTTTTTAATGGTCTGGCCATCAAATGTTACCGTATATTCATTGGGCGCGTAACTGACAAGCTGCTGGATGGTCATTTTGGCATAATTGAACAAACCTCTCCCGGTACTCCTGCTAAAAAGATCGCCGATCAAAGCATCAAAACCGGCCCCCGCAGTACAGAGAAAAACATTACCATTTATGAGTCCGGTGTCTATGCTGATTTCTTTACCATTAGATATGTTTTTGATGGCTTCAATCGTTTTGAGTGGGATACCCAAATGCCTGGCCAGACCATTGCCGGAACCCAAAGGAATAATCCCAATTGGGATACCAATCTTCATAGCTGATTTGGCAACAAAATTTATGGTTCCATCACCTCCGGCAGCAACTACCATCGAATAGTTACCGCTTTGTATCATGGCCACTATTTCCTCATTCTGAGAGAGTGATTCCCAGATCTTTATTTCATAATCTGTGCCTTGGGCAAGGTTGGTTTTGATCTGCTCAACGAGGTTGGTTTTGTTTACAAACTTCCCCCCCGCAACAGGGTTGATAACGAACAGGATTTTTTTCAAATAATTACAAATTATTAACTACAAATTTTCGTGGTTTTTCACTTCTCACTTCTTACTTTTCACTACTTACTCTTCCAGGTGTTTAAGCAGACTTTTTTTCGAATCCGAAACCCATGTTCTGAAAACCTTTGGATTTGTTTTATGCTCAGGCAGATAGGCTAAAAGTTTATCGAGGTTGAACGTGCTGTCATATATACCTGCCCCGGCTTTTGCTCCATCACGGGCATTGCTGTATTGCTCAAAATGGCTTGCCACCGGAACCATGAACACAGGTTTCCCAAAATACATGGCTTCACAGATCGATTCAAATCCTGCTGTCGTGGCAAAAGCACGACAGGTCGCCATCAGTTCAATAAATTTTTTGTCATTGATCTGGTGAAAGGAGAGATTGTCGTTATATTTCCATTCGCCATCAATATCTTTTTTATCTGTAAAACAATGCAATGCAGTATCAGGATGATCTTTATGCCAATTGATGATTTCGTCCATATAACCTGCATTTAAAATATAAATCAGGATATAATTACCGTCAGTGACAGGTGTATCATATACCGACTGCCTGAGCAACGGTGGTATTACATAAAGATTTTTATTGCTGATATCCCTCATGGGATACATAGAAAGGGCGAGTTTGCGATTTGCCCTGGAGGCAGTGAGCCGCGTGAAAATTTTAAGGGAAAGTTTTTCCCAGAAAAAACCTTCAGGAAATTGAAAATCAGGATGGATAAAGCTGTACTGATGCGCAATACAGATTAAAGGAATTTTGGGATTATAAAACATATAAAACATCCCGATCAACGGATCATAAAAATTAATAACCATATCAGGTTTCAATTCTTTCAGTTTGCGGCTCACCATACGCATATTCCTGAAATACAATGGCATTAATTTGAGGTTGAAAATAATAGAAGGAAATATCCTTATCGATTTCATTTTAGAATCGATGACAAAATTCGGACTCGAAAAATTGATGACGGGCGCTTTAATCTGTTCATAAAAAAAGCTGGGAAGCTTCCTTGCACTGCTGGTACCTACTAATACGGCGCCGATTTCATATCCAGCCTCTATGAGGATATTTTGAAGTGTAATGGCCTGAGTCAAATGCCCTCTGCCTTCACCCTGAACCGTAAAAATGACTTTTTTTCCCTTTTTCTTCATGCGAATGGTTGCAATTTCGCCTTTTCCCCGATGTTAACAGGTGTCATTGCCGGATTGTTTGCGGCTTCGCGCTCTTTGAGCCATTCCTCGAAATATACAATCTTCCATTCGCCATCAAAGGTTTCAACGAGGGCAGTAAGTGATTCCACCCAATCGCCCGAATTGAGATAATGAATACCATTGATCATTTTATTTGCAGGATGATGGATGTGACCCGTGATGACGCCCTGGCATTTTTTAACTTTTGCTACTTCGGCCAGTTCGGTTTCAAAATCTGAAATAAAAGAAACCGCTTTTTTTACTTTCAGTTTTACCTGCTGGGACAGTGAATAATACGGCAACCCTTTTTTGATCCGGTAATTATTATAAAACCGGTTGATCCACAGTAAAAAAGTATAACCCACATCCCCCAACTTTGCAAGCCATTTTAAATTCGTTGTAATGGAATCAAAAATATCGCCGTGAACAACATAATATTTTTTGCCGAAAGATTCGTGGATATAATCGCGCCTGATGGAGAAATTCCCGATCTCAAGAGGCAATATTTCATCCAGGAAATCATCATGATTGCCACGGAGATAGATAACGGATGTCTTCTCTTTGGAAAGCATTTTTAAAAGCAACTTAAAAAAGCGTGTGTGTTTTTTCTTCCAGGAGCCTGATTTTTTCAGCTGCCAGCCGTCAATAATATCCCCGTTAAGAATGATTTTTTCTGCCGGATGATTTTTAAGAAACCTGACGACTTCTTTGGCTTTGGAACTCTTGATACCCAGGTGCAGGTCTGATACTACAACTGTCTTAAAGCGTATATTCAAAATGCGGAAAGTTTTTCAAAGCTACAGTCTGTATGTTACCTAATTGTAAAGGGAATGTAAAGAAATAGGGGATCAGGAGTCTGGAGTAAGGGGTTAGGGTGCTGCGAGTTATTATTTCTGACCCCTTGCCCTGATTCCTGATTCCTGAAAATCCTTATCTTTGCCAGCTTTTGATAATGAACCGAAAATTCCTATGATCAAATATCCATACCTGCAGGAAATGCGCGATAAGACCATTGCCAGCAATGACAATATCAGTGCGCGAAGAGTGAAATGGATCAATTCCAATTCATACTATTACAGGCAGATGGTAAATCAGCTGTCATTTGTTATAGAGCCTGGTTCACGGGTGCTGCACATCCGCTCTGGTATCGGATACACTCTTGACAAACTGAAGCCCGGGTATGGGGTATGTATCGAAGACAGCCTGTTGCAGATAGAAGAAGGCAGAAAAAGATACCCTCATCTCAAATTCGTTCACCAAAGCCCTGAAGATATCCAGCTCGATGAAACATTCGATTACATTCTCGTCAGTTCGGTAGAAGATCTTGTAGATGTGAAAGCTGTGTTTGACGGGATATACAAATGCTGTCACCCCGGTACCAGGATCATTGTAGTGAATTACCATTTTCTCTGGCATCCACTGGTAAGGCTGGCAGAAAAACTTAATCTCAAATATCCCCAGGCACTGCATAATTGGATCAGTTCTTCTGATGTAAACAATCTCTTGCAGCTCAGCAATTTTGATCCATTAATCAATCGTTCCGCTATTCTTATTCCATACAATATTCCCGGGCTCAGCTATGTACTGAACCGCTATTTTTCCAAGCTGCCCATTTTCAGGTTTTTCACCATGCAGAGGATAACGATTGCGAGGCCTTTGTTTTATGATCGTAAGGATTATTCGGTATCGATTGTAATTCCGTGTAAAAACGAAGCCGGGAATATAGAAGATGCCGTGAAAAGAATTCCCAATCTGGGGAGCCATACAGAGATTATTTTCGGTGATGACAAATCAACTGACGGCACACCCGATATCGTGCGGGAAATGATCGCTAAATATCCCGAAAAGGACATCAAACTGGTCAACTCTCCCGGCATCAGCAAAGCCATGAACGTATGGACTTGCTTTGATAATGCGACCTGCGATATCCTCATGATCCTCGATGCTGACCTGACCGTAATACCTGAAGAACTGCCTTATTTTTATGAGGCTATTGCCACACGCAAAGGAGAATTTATTAATGGGTCCCGTCTTGTTTACCCGATGCATAAAGAAGCCATGCGGATGTTTAACGTTATTGGTAATAAGTTTTTCAGTACCGCGTTTACATATATCCTGGAAACCAAAATAAAAGACACCCTTTGTGGTACAAAGGTGATGTGGCGTAAAGACTATGAGCGGATTAAAACACTCAGGGGGTCATGGGGCGTGAACGACAGGTGGTGCGATTATGAGCTTATTTTTGGCGCTGCAAAACGACACCTGAAAATCGTGGATATGCCGGTACATTATATGGAGCGTACCTATGGTGAAACCAAGATGACCAACCGCATCAAAAACGGTCGCATCATGTTGAAAATGTGCTGGGCCGCACTTAATAAGATCAAATTTTCCTGATTCAGTGAGCAGTGATCCTGCTTATCTGATTACCTTCGCATGTTATGTTAACAGCAGAAACCGGCATTAAAGTTTTATACGATGTGGCTGATGCGTCATGGAAGCCTGACGATAAGGCTGTCTGCAATATTGTAGTTTCTGCAGGTCATGTTGTGATGACGGTTTTCGATCCTTCAAAAAAACGTTTTGTTTCGTTGTACTGTGCTGAAATACACCCGGACAATGAAAAATTTACCCTCATCGCTGCACGTTTGGCAGACAATTATTCGGGAATTCATAAGCAGCGGATTTTTATCTCTTTACCCAAAACCATGCTTATCCCATTGGCACTGTTTGACAGGGAAAACAGGGATCATTTTTTAGAAAAACAGCATAAGGCTGAGGCTGGTGATCTGGCTTCGGATTATCCTGTAAAACTGATCGATGCCCAGATGGCTTTCCTGTATCCAAAAGCTTGGGAGCAGTTGAAAAACAATGTGATAGGCGCAAATCTAATATTTATTCCACTTGATTCCGCCTGGCTTGACGGACTCTACCTGAATTACAAAAACAACGACGAAACGCATCTGCATCTTAATATAAATGACGGTTTTATCAGCGTTGCTGTTTTCAGGGATGGAGCACTTCAGTTTTACAATACTTTTGATACGGCCAATGCCGAGGAAGTTCTTTATTTTGTGATGTTTGTGAGCGAACAGCTGCATGTAAATGCAAATAAGGACAGCTATTTTTATTCGGGTTTTATCAAAAAGACCGATGAAACTTTTACATTTCTTTCAAAGTATATCAAAAATATTAAACCCGAGGAACGTCCCGGTTTTTACAACTACAGCATGCCGATACTTGATGTTCCCATACACATGTTCTTTAATGCCTTCTGCACACCTATATGCGAATCATAAGCGGCACCAAAAAGGGTCATATCATCAGGCCGCCACGGAACCTGCCCATCCGGCCTACAACAGACCTGAGCAAAGAGAGTTTGTTCAATATTATTGTTAATCGTTTCGACCTGGAGGACTGTGATGTACTGGACCTGTTCAGCGGGGGCGGAAGCGTGAGCCTGGAATTTGCCTCGAGAGGTGCTAAATCAGTGACGTCCATTGACAAACATCCCGGTTGCGCAGGGTTTTTGAAATCAGAAGCTAAAAAGCTGGAATTTGATCAGCTTGAAGTGATCCGGGCCGATGTTTTCCATTACATCAGGAATACGGGCGACAAATTTGATCTTATTTTCTGCGACCCGCCTTATGCTTTTAGTCAGTCTCAATACGATGAAATGATCCAAACCATTCTCGACAGAGAATTATTAAAAGAAGACGGCTGGTGCATTGTTGAGCACCATTTTGTCACGAAACTTGATCATTTTCCCGAACGCTTCGATACCCGAGCTTATGGACAGAATATTCTGAGTTTTTTTGGGAACCAGGCGTTAGGAGATAGGGATTAGGGGTTAGGGGCTTATGCAAGATTGAATATAGCTGTCATTTCGACGAAGGAAAAATCTGAGGCCTACTCGCGCCAGTCCCTGACTTCTAAAAAAATCAATAAAACTGATAATCATTCCTCGTCTTCTTGGTTCCTGTCGCATCCCTGGTTACGGACTCAATCAGGTGACCGTAATTGTCATATTTATTATCCATAGCACTTTGCTGTGTTGTTCCCTTATAAACCACTGATTGTGTTACATCTCCAAATTCATTGAAGATATTGATGGTTCTTGTATCCGGTTTCAATTTGCCAACGGAATCTCTTTCATAATGGATTTCAATTATTTTGTTCCCCGTTGAATCATATTGGTCTTCTATAATTTCAAGAGGTACATCGTTTTCAATCATTACTATTTTGCCTGATTGCAAACCGGTGACACTATCATAAGCATAAGTCTCATGGCAGTCTGAAGTGGTGTCCTTATTGTTTTTTGTCTCTTTGCAGACACATTCAATCGGCCGGTCTTCCTTGTCGTAATTGTAATAATACAATCGGGAAATCACAAATTTGCCTTTCTCAAACCAGTCCCATTTAATCATTTTTCCGTGAGAATCATATTTATATTCATGCCTTCCTGAAGTGCCATCGGTGCGGCTCCAATCGGTCGCAAGTAGGTGCGTATCTTTATCATAAGTATTCTTCTCAGTAGTTTCGTAATTTGAAGCCGGATACACGCTATGGGTTTCGATGGCATTGCCATTATCATCGTATTTTGTTATTGTACTATAATCAATTTTTCCACTGTCTTCGGTATAATGTGTTTCCTTGATTTTTAATCCTTTGGAATTAAATTCAACCGAAGAGGTTAGTATCTCTTTAGCATTGGGGTGTGCGCTGTCTGAATTTGTATTATATGTTTTGAGAGACTTGACAACGGGTGATTCCGGATGCTTTTTATGATACTTGTAGAAATCAAAACCTGATGCGTCTTTGTGCTTGCAACCGGACAGGATGAGGCTCAAAGAAAGAAGTGTTAAAAATGCCCCGAAGTATGGTTTGATGATCATATTATTATTCCCATTTGAATGTTTTGGCAGCGGCAATATATATGACGATTCCCCATGCGACCAATATGAGAAGATCTTTTGTAATATCCTGGAATCCTGCCCCTTCAAAAGCGATTCTTCTTAAGGCATCATTCAGGTAGGTAAGAGGTAGCACTCTCGCGATGTGCTGCAGCCATACCGGGAATGCGGATATCGAAAAGAAGGTGCCTGAAAGCAAAAACTGCGGCAGAGTGATGATGTTTGCCATGGGAGGGATTGCGTTGTCATTATTAGCGATGCCCGATACAATGAAACCAAACCCCATAAATACGATCAATCCAAGAGCAGATAATATGAGCATATTAATAACTGTCGCAAATCCATGAATCAATGTAAAGCCAAATGCATAATACCCAACCACAATGATAAACAATGCGCCTAATAAGGCGAAAACAATCCGGCTCAATCCTTCACCCAAAACGATATAAGTACGCTTAACAGGAGTAGCGAAAAATCTTTTTAGTACCAGTGTTTGCCTGAGTCCGAAGAAAACAAATGCCGTCCCGAATACGCCTGTACTCAGCAATGCAAAACCAAGTTGCCCCGGTAAAATAAAATCAATGGTGCTGTATTTGCGGCCGCTTATTTCGGTGGACCTGATCTCAGCAACATCCTCTTGTTTTGGAATGCCTGAAAGATTCATGCTTTTTACAATATCATCCAGGATCAGCTTGAGCATCTTTGCTTTATCTGCTGAAGCCTTACTGGTTTTGAGTGAGACGACATAATGTGGTTTCCCTTGAGGCTGTGTATTCTGAATGTTAAGCCAGGCATCCAGTTTTCCTTTTTCAAGCTGGCTTTCAACTTCCTGGTCTGTTTCATTTTCAATAATGTTCACGCTGTGGCTTCCAACCAATCCCTGGTATATAGGACTATTCTTGTCAATATGACTATCAATGGCTACATCCATTTTAAAAACCCCTCCACCGATGAAACCAAATACAACGATAAAGATCAAAGGAAAAACGAGCGTAAATACCACAGCAGATGGACTATGTATAGTTGAAGTGAAGCTTGCCTTGGCAAGTGCCATCATAGCCCTGAACTGGTTATATTTTTTTGGAGGATTATTCATTTTTAAGTAGTTAGTTGTTAGTAGTCAGTTGTTAGTAGAAGCTACTGCATCAAAAGGCTTTATTCTCAAATTCCCAAATTCTCAAATAGTTTATTGGTCCCGGTATTCATGGCCTGTCAGGTTCAGGAACACGTCTTCAAGGTTGGCCTGTTTTACTTCGGTTTTTCTTTCAAATCCCTGGTTGATCAGGTTGTCGATGAGGTTGGAAGGAGAATCCAGTGCAATGATTTCTCCAAGCTCAATGATACCAACCCTGTCGCAAAGCACTTCAGCTTCATCCATGTAATGTGTGGTAATAACGATCGTGGTACCCATATCGCGTATCTGTTTGATCAGGTCCCAGAGATTACGCCTTGCCTGGGGGTCGAGACCGGTAGTGGGCTCATCCAGGAAAACAACTTTAGGTTTATTAATGAGCGTGGTAGCAATACTGAATCTTTGTTTTTGTCCGCCCGAAAGTTCTTTGAATTTTGCTTTTGCTTTATCTACCAGACCCACAGATTCCAATACTTCTTTTTTATTGATATCTACATTATAAAGTCCTGAAAATAACTCTAATAATTGCACCAGCGAAAGACTGGGATAATAACCCGCAGCCTGCAGTTGCACACCTATAATGGCTTTGATATCAGCCGGGTTTTTATCTACAGATAAACCATCTATAATGATTTCCCCGCTTGTTTTTTGCCTCAGGGTTTCCATTATTTCCAGCGTGGTTGTTTTACCCGCACCATTGGGTCCCAGGAGGCCAAAAATTTCTCCGTCATAAACATCAAAACTTATCCCTTTTACGGCAGTGAGTTTATCGTATTGTTTGACAAGATTTTTTACCTTGATGATAGGAGGAGTTTCCCGGTTCATGCAATTGTATTTTTGTACAAAATTATCTTATTTATTTACATCGACATCAGCAACGATTTGTATTCTTCCAGTCCCTTGATATACAGTGCGACAGCATCATCCAGTTTGCCTTTATAGCTGCCACCTGCGGCATTGAGATGACCACCGCCTTCGAAATATTTTGCCGAAAATTCATTGGCAGGGAAACTGCCTTTTGAGCGCAACGAGAGTTTTACGATATGCTCACGGTCTATGATCAATGCTGCGAAAACGACATCACTTATATTCAGCGGATAGTTAACAAGTCCTTCGGTTTCACCGGTTTTTATTTCATATTCTTTAATCTCTTCCCTGGTCACGCTAATGTATGCTGCACGGTATTGCGGCAATACAACAAGTTTGTCTTTGATGCAATGCCCAAAAAACCGGAGTCTCTTCTCCGTGAACGTATCAAAGATAAAAGTATGTACTTCTGTATGTTGCAGTCCTGCGTCAATCAGTGAGGCGACGATGCGATGAACCCGTGCCGTGACATTCGGATACCTGAATGATCCTGAATCCGTAATAATTCCCGTGTATATGCAGGTAGCTATATCCCTGTCGATCAGGTTTACATCACCCAGTTGTTCAATTAAATTATAGACAAGTTCTGCCGTGGCACAGGCATCCGGGTTCCAGAGGCGGAATATGTCAAAACCTTCAGGCTCCAGGTGATGATCGATCATCATCTTGGGCGCAGTTGCGTTTCTTAGTGCTTCAGAGAAATATTCGGTTCGCTGGTAATTATTGAAATCGAGGCACATGATCAGGTCGGCTTCTTTCAGAAATTTCAAAGCCTTTTCTTTATCACCCGGCAGGCACAGAACGGATGCATTTCCTGGCATCCAGTGCAGATACATCCCATAGTCAGATGGGCTTACCACAACAGGTTCATGTCCTTTTTTTAGAAGATAATGATACATGGCAAGAGACGATCCCATCGCATCACCATCAGGTTTGCTGTGCGTGGTGATCAGAATTTTGCGCGGAACGCTCAAAAAAGTCTTTAATTCATCCAGTTGCCACATAAGTTCATTAAAATTTAAGGGTGCAAGATACGGAAAAGAGGCTTTGATATGAGGAATAGAACAAGCTCTTACTGAAAATTGGATTTTGTGTAACTTCGCCAGCATGAAAATGAGAGTTGTGAATCTTCTATTTTCCATCGTGTGGAATAAAAGTTAAAAATTGAATACCCGAAAATATTGATCAAAGCGCCATTCCCCTCCTTACAAAGGAGGGGTGCCCGTAGGGCGGGGTGGTTAGTGTAGTGCATCGCGTAAAAATCAAAAGTGATTTATGGGAGAATTTTATAACAGAAAGGAACATGAACAGAATAGAAAACAATTAAGGAATAATGGAACTGCTGCCGAAGCTGTTTTATGGACGAGAATTAAAGGGGGCCAGCTTGTTGGCAGAAAATTCAGAAGGCAATATAGTGTAGAAAATTATGTACTTGATTTCTATTGTCCTTCCGAAAAATTAGCAATAGAATTAGATGGGAAAGGGCATTTTACGATTGATGGTTCCAGGCATGATGATGATCGGGATCAGGTATTGAAAAAATTTGGAATCAGGACATTACGATATGAAAACAAATTGATTTATCATAATATTGAAAGTGTTTTAGAGGATATTAAAGCCAATTTCACCACCCCGCCCTAAAGGGCACCCCTCCTCAAAAAGGAGGGGAATGGTGCAACTATCAACTTTTTTTCTTCATCCGATATTTAATGTATATTACCATAGTAAATTTTTTAATTCGCAATCATAAAAATTCATGTTCAAATCATTTGACCCGAAGGAATTAGCCACAAACGTATTGCACGATTATTTACTGAGTACTATTGCACCCCGGCCGATTGCATGGGCGTCTACGGTAGACAACAACGGAAAGGTGAACCTTGCTCCTTTCAGTTTTTTCAATGTGTTTGGGTCAAATCCGCCTACTCTCGTCTTTTCACCATCGAACAGGGTTCGAGACAATACGCAGAAACATACGCTGCTCAATGCGCAGCAAACTGGAGAATGTGTGATCAATATTGCGAACTATGAACTGGCCGGCCAAATGAGTCTCACCTCAGGAGAATTTCCGGATGGCGTAAATGAGTTTAAAATGGCCAACCTGGAAATGACACCGTCAGTAAAGGTTAAGCCACCCAGGGTGAATGCCGGTCCGGCCCAATTTGAGTGTATTGTGAAACAGATCATTCCGACGGGTACCAATGCAGGAGCGGGTAACCTGATTATCTGCGAGGTGGTGTATGTCCATCTCAATGAAAATATTTTTAATGAAGAAGACAAAATAGACCCGCACTTGGTTGATAATATTGCGCGGATGGGGAAAATATGGTACACCCGGGCAAAAGAGGGTCTGTTCCAGATGCCCAATCCCAAAGGCACTAAGATCATTGGATTTTCCAGATTGCCCGACCATATCAGGCACAGCAAATATCTCACAGGCAGTGACCTGGGCAGACTTGCAGGGGTTGATTATATACCATCACCCGAAGAATTGAAGGCCGAGGAAGCCCGGTTGGAAATGCAGTTGATTTTTAAACAGTTTGGTAACGATCCCAGGGAACTCGAAAAACAATTACACAAGTTGGCCAAATCCCTTATCGAAGAAAATAAACTTGAAGAAGCCTGGAGGATTTTACTCAGTTTCCGTTAACGCTTCAATATGTTTGCGCCTTACGATAAGTGCCAGGATGATACTGAGGATTCCACCGACAAAAATCAGAGTCACAAGGCGATAAGTGGCAATGGTAAAAGGAAGATTATTCAGGTATTGGTGTACCCTTTCGTCAATAAATTCAGGTGACTTATTCTGTTTCACAAGATCGTCTCTGAACATCGTTGACATAGTGTTGATAATGGTATGGTTAACAAGTTTAAGGTAGAGGTAATTGCATAGGGCATATACAACGCCTGCGATAGCCGAAACACCAAGTCCGGCTTTAAATGCTTCAGGAAAATCAATATGGTTCCCTATTTCCTTTCTCCGGTTCAGCATGGCCAGAAGCATAAATAATATGAGGAATGGGAAACAGCTCAGAAATGCATAGTTGAGCGTTGATTCCGGGTTATCTACTTTAGAGACAGACAATAATAAAAGGCTTGCCGAAAAAATAAGTCCCGTATATAATCCGAATTCTCTTGTTTTTTTCATAAGAATTAAATTTCTTAATACTGTGGCATACTGTTTTGCTGATTATCTTTTCTGAGGATAGCTGATATAACCAGGGAAAGCAAAAAACCTGTGAATACGGTGCCAATAATATCATAAATGGCTACACTTCCCGGTGAAATAATCACGGGAACAAGTTTTTTTACCATGGCCATCTGATCGGCATTATATTTCATTGAATTGTTGCCTTCCAGAACATCCATATAAAGGTTACGAACATTAATGATGTAATTATGGTTGAACACTTTACAATAGACGTACCTGCCTATACCGTCAGAACTTCCCGCAACCAGGGAACATAGAACGCCAAGTCCGAGGCCTCTTGCGTAGGTGATACTTCCCACCATATCCCTAGTATCTTTCAAAGTAAAATAAACACCGAATGTGAGGATAAACATACTCATGTAATAGAGGATGTTGCCCCTGTCTGCAGCAACTGCGTTCATCACAATAAAAATGATAAATGAGGCTAGGCCAACGAGCAATCCGTATTTAACCTGTGGTTTCATGTTTTTGAATATTTGGCGAAAATTATGAAAAATTATGCACTCCTCAACTATCAGCGTTTCGGCAATTGTATGCATCTTGTTTTCTGTGAATGGTTTACAATCTTTACTTTTCTACAAGAACTGCTTTCTTTTTCGCATTTCGGGGAGCAAAAAGTCCGGCACGTTCGCTTTCTATAAGATTAATAATGGTACCGAGATCTTCAGGACTGTCAGCAAAATTACAGTTGTCAACATCAATGATCAAAAGTTTTTTACCATGATAATCTGCAATCCAGTCTTCATAGCGCTGGTTGAGTTTTTTAAGATAATCAAGCCGGATCGAATCTTCAAATTTTCTACCCCTTCGCTGAATTTGTGTTACCAGTGCAGGCAATGACGCCCTTAAATAGATCAGCAGATCGGGTGGTACGATCTGACTTTCAATGGTTTGATACAGATTTTTATATGTTTCATAATCTCTGCTTCCCATCAGGCCCATTTCATGGAGGTTGGGCGCAAAAATATGCGCATCTTCAAAAATTGTTCTGTCCTGCACAACTGTTTCTGTTCCTTTCCTGATTTCCAGTACCTGCTGAAAACGGTAATTCAGATAGTAGATCTGCATGTGGAACGACCAGGTCTGCATATCCTGGTAGAAATCATCAATATATGGATTGTTTTCAATCACTTCATATTGAGGCATCCAGTTGTAATGCTTTGCCAGTAAACTTGCCAGCGTCGTTTTGCCTGAGCCAATGTTTCCTGCAATGGCTATATGCTTAAAATCTTTGTCCATAGTTAATCTTTATCCGTTAATCGTTGCTATTCGTTTCATTATCATCTTCTTCTAACCAGGCATTGCGGTCATTTATCGGTTGGGGCAATCTGTTGATTATGGTATCTGTTATAATTTCTGGATCTAGATATGGGATTTTTGTTTCAATTACCCAAGAAAGAAATTCTTCAGGACCTCCATTGAGATATGGTGGAGGAGAAACAGGCATTAGGACAGTAGGAAGTTTTGCAGTCAATGAAATATAGTTTAATACGAACCCCAATTCCTGCACAACATTCCAGGCCAATTCATCTTTAATATCAATCGAAAATTTAAGCCACCAAAAAGGCTCGTCAATTTGACTCGTATAAGTCCTTTGAACTCCGGGAACACTTTTAATCAATTCCGACAAGGCTATTAAACTGTCATGGGATTTTCTAACAAGCTCTTTGTCGTAATTGGCATGTAAGTTAATAATGTCGCACACTCTTTGTTCAAGTGAAGTTCCTAATAAAGCAGCCTCATTGTCCAATGTTTCTAAAACAGTATTTGACAGGTCTATGTTAAGCATTTTCTTTAATTCTCAAATTATCTCATTGATCTTTGGTCTATGATAATTGGTCAATGTCTAAATCCCATAGCGCTTCTTACTTCCCTCATGGTATTTGCGGCGCTCTCTGTGGCTTTTTCAGTGCCTTCTTTCAATACTTTTTTCAGGTATTCATCATTTGTTCTTATTGCCTCAATCTTTTCACGCACGGGTGATAAAAATACAACCATATCGGCGGCAAGTTGTTTTTTCAGATCTCCATACCTGATGGTCATATCATTATATTTCTCTTCAAAATATGCGATGGTATCAGGCGAAGATACATGTTTCATTAATGAAAAAAGATTATCAACAGCTTCGGGTTTTTTCTGGTTCAGCTGTGTTGGGCCGGTATCTGTTACAGCACGCATTATTTTCTTTTCCAGCTCTTTAGGTGAGTCTTTAAGATAGATGGCAGTACTTTCTTCATCGCTCTTGCTCATTTTACCGCTTCCTCCAAGCCCCGGTACTTTTATCAGCTTGCCAAGAGTATTAAAAGCTTCAGGTTCTGGTAAAATATCCTGTTTGTAAATATGGTTAAACCTCTTTGCAAAAGTTCTCGCCATTTCCAGGTGTTGTTCCTGGTCTTTCCCAACCGGAACTTTTGTTCCTTTATGAATCAGGATATCTGATGCCATCAGAACAGGATAAGTAAGCAATCCTGCATTTATGTTATCCGGCTGGGTGCGCGCCTTTTCTTTAAACGAAGTAGTTCGTTCCAGTTCACCTTTGTAGGCATGCATATTCAGAAAAAGATATAGCATCGATGTTTCATGAAGGTCGCTTTGGCGGTATATTGTAATTTTATCAGGATCCAATCCACTGGCGAGATATTCAACCAGTACAGTTTTTGCATTCTCTTCAAGATCTGCAGGGTTTGGATGCGTTGTGAGTGAATGGATATCGGCGATAAAAAAGAAACATTTTTTGTACAAGTCCTGCATTTTTACAAACTGCTGTACTGCACCAATATAGTTGCCAAGGTGAAGGTTGCCTGTTGGCCTTGCCCCACTTACAATGATATCCTCAAATTTTTTATCGGCCATAATTTTTATTCAGAGTCGTTGGTTTTCATTTGCGATTCACCGGCTGTAAAATTAAAGTAAAAACATTCAGCAGGCAAATAGTTTATAACTTGCGACAAAGATAAACATGAAGCAAGTTCGGGGACATATCTGTTACTATTATTTCATATTATCCTTCCTGGTTTCTTTTATTATCCTTTATCCTTTTCAATGGGTTTTACTTCAGAAAAAATCATGGTATCCCCTGGCACACAGATACAGGAGCACATGGTCAAAAATAATTCTCCTGATGTGGGGGATAAGTTATCGTGTTATAAACAGGCAATACTTAAAATTAAATAAACCCGTTATTATCTGCAGCAATCACAGCTCCTATCTTGATATTTTAACCATGCTTGCCATATTCCCGAAAAAAACCTGTTTTATGGCGAAAGCAGAATTGTCTGATATACCATTGTTTGGCTTGTTTTTTAAAACGATAGATATTGAAGTCGACCGTCAATCTGGTGAAGGTGGTGCCAAAGCATACCGCAAAGCAGTGAGGGCCCTGGAGGCAGGATATCACCTCGTTATTTTCCCGGAAGGAGGCATTCATCCCGATCCTTACAAGGTAAAACCATTTAAAAACGGAGCCTTTCAGCTTGCTATAAGGCAGAAAACAGGTATTCTTCCGGTTGCCCTTCCTGATAATTTTAAAATATTACCAGATGGCGGCAAAATTGCCAAAACCGGGAAAATTCGCATAATTTTGCACGAACCTTTATCAGTCTCAGATGTATCCGTTAAAGAGATGGATATTTTAAAAGAGCATTTATCTGAAATATTACAAAACGATTTATCACAGTGAATATTGATTTAAATACCGTGGAACGGGTTGCAGTTCTTGCCAAACTCAGCTTTAATGAAAGCGAAAAAACCAAAATACAGGATGATCTGAATAAGATTGTTGCTTATTTTGAAAAACTGAACGAGGTGGATACGGATGGTATAGAACCTCTTGTATTTATGACTGAGGAAATCAACGCCTTCAGAGAAGATGTTTCAAGGCTTGAAATTACGAAGGAAGAGGCATTGAAAAATGCACCTCAGAAAAATTCTGATTATTATAAAGTTCCCAAATTCCTGGAGCGCGAATAAAATATTTATAATGCCAAACATTATTGAATTGATTGATATTTCGAGGACTTATACCATTGGTACCGTTGAAATACCCGCATTAAAAGATGTTACATTATCCATTCAAAAAAATGAATATGTGGCGCTTATCGGCCCATCCGGTTCTGGCAAATCAACATTAATGAATATTCTTGGCTGTCTTGATACACCATCAGGTGGGAAATATATTTTAAATGGTCAGGATGTAAGTAATCTTTCGGATAATGAACTGGCTGCCATAAGAAATGTGGAAATAGGTTTTGTATTTCAGACATTTAACCTGATCCCGAGAATGACTTCACTGGAAAACGTAGCCTTACCACTTGTCTACGCCGGGGTACCCAAAAAAGAAAGACTGGAAAGAGCTGAAGCCACAATGATTTCTGTGGGTCTGGGAGACAGAATGCATCACAAATCAAACGAATTGTCAGGTGGTCAGCGCCAGCGCGTGGCTGTAGCAAGAGCATTGGTAAACCACCCTTCTATTATCCTTGCGGATGAGCCTACAGGAAACCTTGACTCAAAGACATCATTTGAAATAATGGATTTGTTTGAAGAATTGCACGAAAAGGGAAATTCAATCATCATTGTTACACACGAACCCGATATTGCCAAACGCAGCAAGAGAATTGTAAGACTTCGGGATGGCTTGATTGAAAGCGATTTGCTGAATGTAAGATCAACAGATCATGTAGATGCCTGATCATTTAATATATGAAAATTTACACGAAAAAAGGAGATAAAGGACAAACATCATTAATTGGCGGTGTTAAAGTATCCAAAAGCAATCTCAGGATTCAGGCCTACGGCACTATCGACGAACTTAATTCTTTTATCGGCGTCGTGAGAGATGCGTACGAGGACAAGCAATCAGGAGATGTATTATATCGTATTCAAAACCTGTTATTTACTATTGGTTCTCACCTGGCGGCAGACCCAGAGAAATCACGTATGAAACTGCCTGAAATTAAAGAAGAAGACATTAAATTATTGGAGGATGAAATAGATAGGATGAATGAAAAGCTTCCTCCATTAATGCATTTTATTTTACCCGGTGGTCATATTGCTTCTTCATATTGCCATGTAGCCCGGTGCGTCTGTAGAAGAGCAGAACGGCTGATTGTTGAATTATCAGAAAGCGAAATAGTTGAACCTATCATCATCAAATATATCAATCGCTTATCAGATTATTTATTTATTCTGTCAAGGGAAATACTCGCTGCAAATCATGCAGAAGAAGTTAAATGGATTCCTGGTAGTTGAAAAAAAGCTGGGAAATCCTGACAAAAATCAGTTTTTAATTCGAATAATAAATATGGCATAAATTAAACAAAACATGTCTCATGTTTGTTTTAGTACGCAGGAAGAATTTATTATTATTTTTTTGATCTCCTGACTTTTTACGACTATTTTATTATGAGGTTATTAGAAAGCTAAAATGGTTTGAGGATTGTATCGAAATTAAGCATAAATTTATCATTAACTGTCTTGCAATATGCTGGTGGCAGCGCATATTTATTAAAATTTTAAAAAGGCAAAAATTTAATATTCGTAAATTGATTTAAAATTAAATAACTTTGTACTTGTTTACGGGGGTAAATTATTAATAATGAAAAGAAGAGAGAAAAATGAAAAAAGAAAGCAACGAGGCATTGGAATCCTACAAAATCAGGATTGATGCTTTAGAAATTATCAACGAAGCGTATCTCGCTAAAATTGAAGCACTGGAATTATTAAACAGGAATCTTCAGTTTTTGAGAGAAGTAAAAATGCAGTCTCAGAATGGAAAAGGAAATGAAGCGCCTGTTAATTCAGGCCAGCTTTCTTCATCATTGGCGACTGGGGAGAAAAAAGGAAGGGGAAGACCGAGAAAATACCCGGTTGGAACTACCTATGCAGACATGGTTCGCAGCGGGAAGATCGCATCCGCTGAAAAACGGGGCAGGGGCAGGCCAAGGAAATATCCCGTTGGGTCTATGAATGGATCCCCTGTCGCTTTATCAGAAACTGGGGAAAAGCGTGGTCGCGGTCGTCCGCGTATCTATCCAATTGGGTCTACCCCATCAACGCGCGTGGCAAGTCTTGATGAATCAGGGAATAAAAGAGGCCGGGGACGGCCAAGGAAAATTGTCGTAGCGGGTAGTTCTGTATCAACGATTGCTCGGAAAATTCCTGGTTTAAACAGGCGCGGCAGAAAACCAAAAACATCAACAGGTATTACACGGCTTCAGGTACCACTCGAGATTGCACTCAGGGAAATGCTGCATGACGAGAGCTATAACAAAGCAACATACAGGGCATTGTCCGGCATTTTACTTTGTTTGTTTGAAAACAAAACGGCAACCGTTGCTACGCTTCACGAGTACATCGGTGGGTCTAAAGTAACGGTTGTAAGACATACGGCCGCTTTGAAAAAGATGAAACTCATTACCTATGAAGGAAGCAGAAAAAAGGGCAATTATGCCTTGACTGCACAGGGAAATCATCTGTATGACAGGCTGTTAAACGCATAGTGGCGGGTTCATAACTTATATGGAATGGCTGCCGTAGCAGGGTGGCCCTTCCATTTTCATGATATAATATGGAAATTAGGCCGGTATCGGTTTTTTGGCTACCTTTGCGGAAATTTTTTAATTCGATCCTTCTTACTATTTTTTACAAATCCGACCCTGCTTATCAATTTCAATCAGCATTAAAGGGGTCATCTTCTTTTTAATATGACTGATTTATCTTTTTCAGATTTTGGCCTCAGTGAGGCTGTTTTAAGCGCTGTGACCGAAATGGGTTTTACAGTTGCTACACCTATTCAATCCCAATCCATTCCTTTTCTTTTGCAAGGCCGGGACGTAATAGGCCAGGCGCAAACCGGTACCGGTAAAACGGTGGCATTTGCCATTCCAGCCATTGAAAGAATCAATGTTGAGAATAAAGCCGTTCAAACACTTGTGATGTGCCCAACGCGTGAACTTGCCATGCAGGTAGCTGATGAATTTCAGAAACTTCTCAGCCATAACCGTAAAGTAAAGGCTCTTGCCGTATACGGGGGTGCATCTATTGAAATGCAGATACAGGGACTTCGCAGAGGCGCTCAGATTGTTGTCGGTACTCCCGGACGTATCATGGACCATCTCGATCGCGGCACGCTGCATCTGGATAGTTGTAAGATGGTAATTCTGGACGAAGCTGACGAGATGCTTGACATGGGTTTCAGGGATGATATTGAAGCGATCCTTGAAGAAATTCCGCTGCCAAGGCAAACGGTGTTTTTCTCGGCTACCATGTCCAAGCCCATCCTCGAACTCACCAAAAGATATCAGAATAAACCTGAAATTATTAAAGTAGTACGCAACGAACTTACCGTAGCTGCTATTGATCAGAGATATTTTGATGTTAAAGAAAAAGACAAAACAGAAGTCCTGCAGCGTCTTGTAGATCTTTATGAACCAAAACTCTGTCTCGTTTTTTGCAACACAAAAAGAAAGGTAGACGAACTGGTTGGCAATCTGCAGGCCCAGGGCTTTTTTGCAGAATCGCTTCATGGCGATATGCGCCAGGCTATGCGTACCCAGGTAATGAATAAATTCAGACAGGGTATCATCCAGATCCTTGTTGCCACTGATGTGGCAGCCAGAGGTATTGATGTAGATGATATTGAAATGGTCATCAATTTTGATATTCCGCTTGATGCTGAATATTATGTACATCGTATCGGAAGAACCGGAAGGGCAGGCCGAAGCGGTTATGCTTTCACATTTGCCGGCGGGCGTGAGCATGGGCGATTGATGGATATCGAACGCTTTGCTAAAACCAGTATCCCGAAAGATAAGATACCAGCCCTGGCTGATATTGAAGTTAAAAAGAAAAACAATTTCGTAGCCCGCATCATTCATACCATTGCAGAAGGAAACCTGGATAAATACCTGGTATGGACCAGGGAACTTAACGTTCTCGGACACAGCAGCGAAGATGTCGCCGCAGCACTTATCAAACTGGAACTTCATAAACAGATTGCTGAAGAAGATAAATTGAGTAAGGAGTCTTCGTTTAGTTCAAATGACAGAGGCGATAGAGGAGACAGAGGCGGAAGTAGCGGCGGAGCCAAACGCTCTAAGAAAAACATGGCGCGTCTGTTTATCAATGTCGGCCGAAAGGCAAAAGTTGGTCCGCGTGAAATCGTTGGTGCCATAACAGGTGAAGCCGGCATGCAGGGCGATATGATAGGACAGATTGACATTTATGATAAATTCAGTTTTGTGGAAGTACCGAGGGATTTTGTAGACCATGTCATCAAAAAGATGAACAAGACACAAATTCGTGGTGTGAAAATAAAGATCGAAGAAGCTGTAGAGAAGAAAGGGTAGAAAATGTGCAAATGTGGGGATGTGCAAATATGCAAATGATTACTAGTAAATCAGTTATCTTTCTGACCTCGCATACATCGCTATTCCAATTCTGATTTTGCCGTAATCATATTTCTGATCCAGTGCTTCAAAAATTTCTTTGAGTGCAGACTTGACGCCAAGTCTTTTCAACACTTCAAAAATTTCTTTCTGTTCTTTCGCAGACAGCAGTTTTTCAATCTCCATCGGATTGCCCTTTTCGTACATTGATGCGATATGGGAATATATGGTGGTCAGGCTGATATTCCGTTCTCTGGCAATGGATTCCGGACTTTTACCCAGCATCAGTAAGTCATAAGTATATTGCTGGGTTGATCCTTTTTCTGAAGGGTTATATGGAAGCGACTTACGGTGAAAAAAGTTCTTGATTTCATCAAGAAAAAGTTTCCCGTACATATCAAATTTGTTTACGCCGATACCCTGTATGTCCAGCATAGCTTCTTCGTTGTCGGGCTTTTCATGGACCATAGCCCATAAGGTGTTGTCATTGAAAATAAGATATGGCGGCAGGCTTTCTACATCTGCAATTTTCTTACGTAACCTTCGCAATTTTTCAAACAGTTTATCGTCCACATTTTCATCCTGATCAGCGACAATATTCCTGGTGCCAGGTGTTCTGGCTTTAAATGATTGTTGTATCTCAACGAGAAAAACCTGTTCGCCCTCAAAGAGGATTCTTTTGCTTTTGGCATTCAGTTTCAAATGGTGGTTTTCATCATAGGCAATATCCATAACACCAAGGTTTAACATCTGTAGAATATACAATTTCCAGTTGTCAGGTTTTACTTCTTTTCCCGTACCGAATGTCTTTATTTTATCAAATCCTTTTTCAATAATATGCTGGGTTTTGCTACCGTATAATATTTCAGACAACGCTGATACACTCACTTGTTCTTCCGTTCTTGCTATAGCTGACAATGCCTTCTGAGCCAGTACCGTAGCTTCAAATTTATTGCGCGGATTTCTACAATTGTCGCAGTTGCTGCAGTTGCCGGAATAGTCTTCATTGAAATAATTGAGCAATATTTTTCTCCGGCAAAACGGCGTCTCAATATATTGCACCAGCCTGTCTAATTTCGCTTCCTGCAGTTCCCGTTGTTCTTCAGGCAAATCTACCAGGAAACTACGTTGTACTGATATATCATTCAGGGAATAAAAAAGCAAAGCTTCGGCCGGTGCGCCATCGCGACCCGAACGTCCGATTTCCTGGTAATAGCTTTCAATGTTTTTTGGCATGTTGTGATGGATCACCCACCGGACATTGCTTTTGTCAATACCCATTCCGAAAGCGATCGTTGCACAGATAATTGGCACATCATCATTGCGGAAAGCATCCTGTACGCGTGTCCTGCTTTCGGTGTCCATACCTGCATGATATGCAAGGGCCGAAAATCCTGCAGCTTTCAGGTCCATCGCCATCTGTTCGGTCGATTTTCTGCTTAAGGAATATATGATTCCCGGCTCATTCTGATGCCTGCCCAGGAAATCAATAATACGCTGCATCCTTTTATTTGCAGGCAGCACATCAAGGCTGATATTGGGCCGGTCGAAAGATGCGATAAATATTTCTGGATCATTGAGCCTGAGCTGCCTGATGATGTCCTTTCTGGTAAGGTTATCAGCTGTGGCAGTGAGCGCAATGATGGGTACATCAGGATAATTTTCTTTCAGCAAAGCCAGCTTCGTGTATTCGGTCCTGAAATCATGCCCCCAGAAAGAAATGCAGTGTGCTTCGTCAATGGCAAACATGCTCACATTCATTTTACCCATAAGCCATTGGAAAGACTCAGAGAATATTTTTTCCGGAGAAATATAGAGCAGTTTCAATGAACCGTTTGCGCATTTCTGTTCTACAGCAGCTGTCTCCTTTGCACTCAGGCTGCTGTTTAAGAATTCAGCTTCTATGCCATTGACTTTCAACCCTCCTACCTGGTCTTTCATTAATGCAATTAGTGGCGATATGACCACACAAGTGCCTTCCTGTGCAAGTGCAGGAACCTGGAAACAAACCGATTTCCCGCCCCCGGTCGGCATCAGAACCAGGCAGTCCTTTTTATTCATAACAGCCTCAATTACATCCGCCTGCAATGGCCGAAACCGATCATATCCGAAATATTGTTTCAGGATGGATTGAGGAGAATTCAGGGTTGGAGAGGGGGTGTCCATATCAATTAAAGTTATTCACGAAGCTAAGAAATGAATGATAAAAAAAGAATCCGTTGAAAGAAATTTTGGCTTCAATTTTATTCAGATTCATCTTTATAATCCTCCCCTTTCAACATTGCCAATTTAAGGTCCGCCTCATCTGAAACTGGAATATCTTCCCGTGACTTAACGATACTGATCAAAATAACAAAATACTCCTTTTCCACTTCAACCATCTCTTCGGGCGTATAGGTTTTGGTTTTATCATCCTTGTCAAAATACAGATCTGGTGTTGCGGCAAACCACTCTATTGTTTTGACAGGCATATACGTATAGGCAGGAAGTCTGCCTCGCTTGCCTTTGAAATAATCTTTCAGGAATTTTAGTTTCTCGTTCAGCATATTTTAATTAATTATTTGAAAATTAGGCAATAAGGCAATGAGACTATTTGGATTGCTTTCATTTCCAAATTTTCAAATTTCCACATTGCCTCATAATTTACTTCTGGTTATGAATACGTTTGATCAGATCATCTATTTCTTCTTCCGTAAGGTCGTCGAGATTAAGCTGCGGCGGACGTTCTGTGTATCTTGGTTCAGTATGTTTAAGCAGTTGACAGAAAAACCGGATCCTGTCTTTAGAACTCAGGGTATCAAGGTCTGTAAATACATCAGAAAAATTAGCTTTGATAAAAGCATATACCATGAGCCTGATCTCATCCTGGTTTTCTCTTATATTATTTTTCGGGCGGCCATTCGGGTTGCCGCTTACCCCTTTTTGAAATTGCATATTGTTCTAATTAAAAGATTAATAAATTGTGATTTGAAATTGGAAATTGGAACCCGAAGGCTCACGTTAGTAAATTTGGGGAATGCAGATAGTTGCGCCATTCCCCTCCTTCGGTTTAAGGAGGGGTGGCCGTAGGCCTGCCTGTCCCGAGAACTCGGGAGGGTGGTTCGGGGGAGTACCACAAAAGCTGCAAATCCCGTTCGCTTTTTTCCCTGTTATAACAGGGAAATTCATTTTTTTCATTTTATATCTCATTGATTTTAAATTTATTACACGTAACTCGTTGACAAATAACAGGCGATAACAGGGGAATTACAGCCCAGAATAGCAAAAAATCGAGGTTTATCTTTTTCATTATTTTTCTGAATCAGGATTTTCAGGATTATAGAATTAACAGGATTAATGAAATGTTCTCTTGCGCCAGCCACTTACGCCTTACCCCTTATGCCTAACGCCTTTTGTATACATATATAGCGAGATGCCAAAGTGGGTGGGCACTTTTGAAAAATATTTTTTAACTTGAATTATTTCAATGAATTACAAGCGAAAATATTTTTGAAAATGTTTTACATTTTGGAAAAGAGTGCATTCTTGTCCCAGGTGGGCGTCCCCGCCGACCTGCATTTTTTAGCCAAATTAGGTTTGTTTGTTCTATATGTAGTCGGCGGGGACACCGACCACGGACAAGTGTATGGAAAAAAGAAGCAAGAAAATCGCAAAGAACGCAGGAGTTTTTAAAACCGCATCTTTATGCCGACGCTCCCCACGATGGCATTGAAAGAAAATTTTATAGGCGATTCAATAGTCGGTTTGTTTGGATCATTATTGTCGCTTGTGTTGTAGGAGGCTTTAATTACTTCGCTTTTCTGGCTGGTATTTTCACTGTTTAAACTATTCACTCCATTCACTGTATATTCAATCATTTGTGCGTTGGTTGGTATTTCATATATATTGTTAAAAGAGGCTTCAGTATATAGATCGAATTTGCTGTTCAAAGGGTAAGACATACCTAAAACCGCGTTATAGCCTATAGACGCTCCTCCATAATATTTCCATACTGAATGAATCTGATCGAAGGTCATAGCCCCATTTGAACTTTGGGAATATGTATCATAAGTGCGGTAAACATTTCCAAATCCGGTAAGCAATCCTAACCTGGAATATGGACTGAATTTCCAAATTCGGGTTACTAAAAGTAAAGAAGGATTTATCTGAAGCATATTACCAGATTGTGAGCTTAATGAGTAGTATTTAACAGAATTGCTTGAATTAACAGCTCCTGGTGATTTTAGCGTATTACTTATTGTTTCATTTAATCCCAGATCAAATCCAATGTTTTCATTCAACATGCATCCTGCACCAATGCTTGCATTTATTCCATTTCCTCCAGAAAATGAACCAATGTATTCTACCGAACTTGAAATTATCTGATCATAAGCAATTTGACCTCCTGGTCCTTTGTCATAACTTGTAACGTAGCTATTTATTTTATCCGGATTTATTGAGAAACCATATCCTAAACTCATTCTGGAGTAAAAATTGTTTTTTTTATCCTTTTTTGCTAATAATTGAGGATTATGATTGCTTAAATTGAATTTTATCCCTGCATTGATACTAAGTGCATTAAAAAAGAAATTAACCGGGGATGGTGAAAATATGCGTGACCCCAATAAATAACTTATATCAGCGCCATCGACTGTGTATGAAATTATTCTTCCTTTAAGTGGAGTATAATTTATATCATTCAAAATTGCTTCTCCAAAAAGGCTGAGTTTTGTGTTAAGAGTATAAGTGCAGCCAATAGAAGTTTGTATACCCAAACCCTTCCCATCGTAGTATTCTGTCTTTGCATCCAATATGTGATACATTCCATTTACGTCAGTAAATCGGGTGCTGTAATCTTCATAAACTTCCGGGAGCCCAATTATTAATCCTGTCCTGATGTATGGCCTTAATTTTCCGAACGAAGTTGAAAAAACAAACGAAGGTATCATCTGGAACATGCTGCCATTCAGTTTTTCAGAGTTTCCATCGAAGGGAGGGAAAACGTTTAAGTTTAAACCATAAAAATAGCCAAGGCTTAGTTCTGCCGAAAGATTCGAATTGAATTGGCAACCTGCGCTTGCAATAAAAGAAACACCGCTACCGATTTTTGTAGTTGAGTTTGTTACTTTCCCGTTATTGTTTTCGGTATTATAATCACCATTTATACCTATCCCGCCACCAATGGCCGCCTTGATATAAAATTTTGAAAGGGAAGTGTCAAGGTTTTTACTCTGCGCATGTATCGCAAAGGCTACCAAAACATAATATAATATCAAAACAGGGCTTTTCATAAATCAACTTGAATAATGATCCGGATAAATCCCATACCAAAGTTAGAAGTTTTTCAATAGCCGGACTCCCTCCTCTCCTAATATTGTAACTTTGTCCCTTATTTTTTGTTGTTATTGCATGATCCATATCAAGTCTTTTACTTTTAATCCATTTTCTGAGAATACGTATATCCTGTACGATGAAAGCGGAGAATGCGTGATTATTGATTCTGGTTGTTCATTCGATGAAGAAGAAAATGAGCTGGCAGCCTTTATTTCAGACAATCATCTCAGACCGGTTCGGTTGCTGAATACCCATTGCCATATCGATCATATCCTGGGGAACAAATTTGTATCTAAAACTTATGGTCTTCCCCTCGAAGCTCATGAAAATGAGAAGGATAATATTAACAGAGCTGATTCTTATGCGGCTATGTTCGATATGAATTCTTTGGAAACGCCTTCCATTGCAAAATATCTTAATGAAGGGGATATTGTGATTTTTGGTCATTCAAAACTGCAGGTATTATTTACCCCGGGACATGCGCCCGGTCATGTTGTTTTTTATGAACCGGATCAGCAGTTTATTATCGGAGGTGATGTGCTTTTCCGGGATAGTATCGGGCGGACTGACCTGCCCGGAGGCAATTATAATACATTGATTCAATCTATTCATAACAAGTTGTTTACACTCGATGAAAACATTAAGGTTTACCCGGGTCACGGACCTGAAACCACCATTGGATACGAGAAAAAGTTTAATCCATTTTTGCAGGAGGCTATATCATGAAAATTGACTGGCAATGGATCATTTGCGGACTTCTGCTAGTCGTGGCAATTTATTATGTTTTCAAAACAATAAAAAAATCTCTGACTGAAGAGCATGACTGTCCTGAATGTGGCGTTCCTGTGAAAAAAGGACATCATGTAAAGCCGCATAAGCCGGTGAATTAGGTTATTTTATTTGTAATAATTATGCAATTACTGTTCAACCCCTTCAGGGTTGTATTGAATATGCTATTACTGCCATGGGTTGCACCCATGGTTATTCATATTGAAGCCCTTCAGGCTTCTTATCGGTTGTTTATGATTTTCCAGTTTTAAGATTGGCAACCCTGAAAGGGTTGAACATCACTCGAATACTCTACTATCTCCAATCAATCAAACTGGAACGAGGAAAATATAAAATCACTCTCATTGATTACCTGTGAATCAATGGCGATGGCTGTTCGCTCTACGGTTGATTTCAACTCACGTACATTTCCTGGCCATGTATAACTCAGCAGTTTTTCAACAGCATCTTTGCTGAATGATTTATCCTGCAAGTGATTGTTTTTGCAAAATTCAGTTACAAAATACCTGGCAAGCAGCAACACGTCATTTCCACGCTCGTGAAGCGGTGGTAAATGAATTAAAAATCCCTGCAATCTAAAAAAAAGGTCTTCCCTGAATTTATTTTCTTTCACCAGCTGGCCGAGGTTTTTATTGGTTGCGGCAATAACGCGTACATCGAGTTTTATTTCTTTATTGCTTCCAACCCGGCTGATCGTGGATTCCTGGAGCACACGCAGCAATTTGGTTTGCAATCCCAGGTCCATTTCTCCGATTTCATCTAAAAATATGGTGCCTTTATTTGCCTCCTCAAAACGGCCGATTCTTTTGGAATCGGCACCAGTGAATGCCCCTTTTTCATGGCCAAATAGTTCACTCTCAATAAGATCGGGAGGTATAGCTGCCATGTTTACCGGCACGAAAGGCTCCCGTTTGCGTAGTGAATTGTTATGTATAATTCTTGAAATCACTTCTTTCCCGGTACCACTCTGGCCGGTAACGAGAACCATCATATTGGTTTTTTCAATCTTCTGCACCAGTCTTAATACGGCAAGAACCGGCTTGCTATCCCCGATAAAAGTGAGGTATTTATTCCTGTCAATAATCTGGCTTTTAAGGTCCTCAACTTCTTTTTTGAGGTTAACCTGGGTATTGAAATTCTTGACGGAATTGAGCAGCTCTACAATGGCGTTATCGTTTTTAACGATATAATCCTTTGCGCCATTTTTATATGCCTGAACAACTACTTCAACATCTTCCTGGGCAGAAATGATGATAGGAGTAATTTCGGAACTGTGATCTGTAATTCTCTTTAGAAGTTCGAGCCCCGTAATACCCGGTAAAGTATAGTCAATGGTAACAATATCCGGCATCAGATCCAGATTTTTAAGAAAGTCTTCCGCTGAAGAAAACATTGTAACTTCATAGTTCCCATCTTCTTCCAGTTTCAGTTTCATAACTCTGCTGAATACAGGGTCATCTTCTACCACAAATATGCGTGTAATATAATTCAATGCCATAATTTCATTACAATCAAGGAATGTTGTTTGCGAAAATACGATATTTCAATATGATGCGGATAAAAGTTTATAGATTTGGAAATTAAGGATCGATAAAGCCCTCAGTATTTGCGCAGATGCGTGAACTCGATTTTTATATTAATTTTGAAAACGAACCATTGCTCAGCTACAGCCTGGCGAAGCAAGTAATTATTAATTCTTTAGAATCTTATTAATGTCCAAAGAAAATTCTACCCCGTTTATTGAACCCTGGATAGATCCGGATGGATGGAATGCCGCGGATTTTGAAAGCCTGGAAACGCCATGCTACGTGGTAAGCGAAACCAGGTTGGAACAGAACCTTGAAATACTCAGGGAGGTTCAGCAAAAAACAGGGGCAAAAATCCTCATGGCGCTCAAGAGTTTTTCCATGTTCAGTATGTTTCCGGTGATTCGTGGGTATCTTGCAGGTTCTGAGGCCAGTTCGGTACATGAGGCACGCCTTGGATCGGAAGAATTCGGAGGTGAAACCCATAGTTTTTCACCGTCCTATTCTGAAAAAAATATTGAAGATTTTATTAAGTATTCAGACCACCTGGTTTTCAATTCATTTTCGCAATGGAACAGGTTAAAATACACTATCAAAAAATCTTCAAAAAAAGTTTCCTGCGGCATTCGGGTCAACCCGGAACATTCCGAAACCGAGAATCCATTATATGACCCAAGTGGACCGAATTCGCATTTTGGGGTTACCCGGAAAAATTTTGAGCCGGAAAATCTCGAAGGTATTGAAGGTATTCATTTTCATAACCTTTGCGAACTGAATGCCGATGCACTCCAAAGAACTTTGCAGGTCGTTGAGCAAAACTTCGGTGAATTCCTGGCGGAAATGAAATGGATCAATTTCGGTGGCGGGCATCATATTACCCGAAAAGATTATGATCTGGAATTGCTATGTAATATTATTAATGGATTTAAATTACGCTATCCCCACCTGGAAGTATATTTGGAACCGGGGGAAGCTATTGCACTCAATGCGGGAGTACTGGTATCCAGTGTCATTGATATCACAAAAAACAAAACAGATATTGCCGTTCTCGATGCTTCAGCGACAACCCATATGCCCGATGTATTGGAAATGCCTTATTTGCCATCCATACTGGGTGCAGGAAATGGAGGTAACCAGTATAAACTTGTGGGACCAACCTGCCTTACCGGCGACATTATCGGCGATTATTCTTTTCAGTCGCCGTTATCCATTGGCAATAAGCTGATTTTTATGAATATGGCTATCTACACGATGGTAAAAAACACCACTTTTAATGGAATAAATCTTCCCGCAATCGCGATTATGAAAAAAACAGGCGAAATAAAAATAATCAGGGAGTTTGGCTATTCTGACTTTAAGGACAGGCTGTCTTAATGATTTGAAAGTGGTTTCTTCAGGTTTATGCATTCATTTTGCACTTATACAAGCCCGGGTCTTTGCGTTTAAATATTTGATATAAAATCATTTATATTTTAGCTGCTGTTTTAACAATTGAATATGTTCATTTTACGCGACTCCTCCTGGTCTTATTATTTTTTATTGTCTTGTGAGTAAAAAAAACTATTTTTGTTTTTCATTGAACTTTTATGCTCAAAAAAAATAAATAATCAGAAATCATAGGCATGAAAACTTTACAACTTACATTATCGGGAATTTTTACAAGTCTGTTTTTATTTTTAAATGCCAGTAGTTCAGAAGCCTGCTCTTTTACAGCATCATTTTCAGGATCTACAATGATATGTGCAGGAAGCAGCGTTAATTACCAGACTACATCTGCTACGGGCCATCATTACCGTTGGGTAGTATCCGGGGGCAATGTAGTATCGGGTGCCGGCACGTATAGTCTTATTGTAAACTGGCCAACTGCAGGTACCTGGAGTTTGGAGTTGTTCGACAGCACTATAACGTGTAAAGATTCTATTACAAAGATCATAAAGGTTGGGCTTAATTCAGCAACCCTGACGGGCGCTTCTTATAATGCGATAGGAAGTGCTTCAACTTCCGGAAGAACAGTTACATTGACAAATGGCGGCGGGAGTGAAAATGCTGCCGGCTGGAATCAATACAGCATCAACCTTAATAAGAATTTTGATTTTACATTTACGACCAACCAGAATGGTGGGGCTGATGGAATGATGTTCGTTATGCAAAACACCAGCAATACCACTTATAATTCTTCTGGCCAGGGGAGTGATATGGGTTATTACAATGCCGGTTCCGGAAATATGAGCGAATCTATTGGAATAGAGGAGGATATATATAAGTCATCATCGGCCTACTATGATAGTTCTGCATCACATCTTAATCTCGTTATGGATCAATCACCTGCGCCACTCAGGCCCCAGGTTAATATTTCTCCGGCACTTGGAGGTGGATCTGATCATAAGGTCAGGATAACATGGAACAGAGATCTGAACCTTTTTCAATATTATTTTGATAGTAAACTGGAATATTCATGGCCGAACGACATCGTAAAAAATGTATTCAATGGCAATCCTAATGTCTGGTTCGGCTTTACGGGAGCAACCGGTGGAAGTACTGCTACCCAAACCTTTACCGTAGACACACTCATTTATAACCAGGCTGTCATAAATGCTTCGAGTGATACAATCTGCTCAGGCGATTCTGCTACATTAACATCTAGTGCGGGATATTCTTACAGCTGGTCAACGGGGGCTAAAACCAGGGCGATAAAAGTTGCCAAATCAGGCACATATTCTGTTACGGTAACAGACAGTTTCGGATGTACAAGCTCAGCATCCTTAACAATAAGCATTGTAACAATGCCAAAAGTTTCTGCCTCATTTACGGTTGGTACGGCTTGTCTTGGCAATAACCTGTATATCACGAATAATTCCACACCAACTTCCGGAGTGAGATTTGAGTGGAATTTTGGAGACGGGGATAGCAGCATAGGAAACCCACCAACTTATGCTTATAAAAATACTGGCAAGTATACGCTCTCAGTAACAGCAACCAACGGAGGCTGCAAGAGTAAAGCTTCCCAGACTGTTAATGTATATACGCATCCTTCAAGAATGGTTCTTTCCAAAAGCGTTCCATTCCAGGGCCAGTTCAATACGGGTGATCTTTTTAACCCTGATCAAATATGCGTTGGAGACACCAATGTTTACCAGATTTCAAGTCCATTTGGATATACCAATGCTGATTTCGGCAAAAAATGGATTATATCCAACCTGACATTTGCTACCGCTGGCGGTACTGTAAATACGGACACATTTGCCGCACCACCCGTTGGTACAAAAAATGCCTATTTCAAATTTTATCCCACGAAGGGTTTCGCTGATAGTGTCCTCATACTTAATGTGGATATTCAGTTAATACCCGGTGGATGTGATACGCTGATTACCAGATATATAGAAGTGAGGCCTAAAGCTGTTTCCAAATTTGGTTTCAGCGATGCCTGCAACGGATATCCTGTTAATTTTAAAGACTCAAGTTCTATTACTACAGGAGATGTGATAAGCTACTGGAGTTGGAATTTTGGCGATAGTACTTATTCAACTCTGGAAAATCCGAAACATACCTATGCAAGGCCGGGGACCTACAAAGTAACCATGACGGCAACATCAAGTGCAGAATGTGGTGTGCCAATAACCAAAACTGTTATTGAATATCCTTCGCCGGTTACCAAATACGGCGTAGTACTGGGATGCCAGAAAGCAATAAGTACATTTACGGACTCCAGCAGTATCAGTTCCGGATCCGTCGTTTCAAGGGCCTGGAGTTTTGGAGACGGAACAAGTTCGACGCTTAAAAACCCTACGCATATTTATGCAAAATCCGGGCCTTATAAAGTGAAACTTGTAGTCACTTCTTCTTATGGTTGCAAGGATTCACTTATCAAACAGGTACGCGTTGAGCCTCAACCGGTAGCAGGTTTTGGATATAAAGATGCCTGCGTTGGAACTCCGATATACATGACAAATAAAAGCACTGATTCAGCAACCGGGACAACTTATCATTGGGATTTTGGAGACGGCACAACTTCTACAGTTTCTTCTCCTGCACACACATACAATACAAATGGTACTTATGCTACAGTTCTGGTTGTAACCTCAAGATTTGGATGTAAGGATACCATAAAGCAAACGATGATTCCATATGCAGAGCCAATTGTAAATTTTGTGTATACTGGTGCATGCACTAAAAATGCGGTAGCTTTTGGTGATTCTGACAAAAACGGGGCTGGGGCAACCTATACCTGGAATTTTGGTGATGGCGGCTCTGATGTTACCAATAGTGATACATCCACTCATATATATTCCAAACCCGGCGCCAATAAAGTTTTGCTTACCATACAAAGTGCCAACGGATGTAAAGACACTGCTTCAAAGATTGTTACCATTAACGATTACCCAATTGCTTCATTTACTGCTCCTAATGTCTGCGTTGGTAAAACAACTGATTTTACCAATACAACAACAGGTAGCGGAATAACATATTACTGGAATTTCGGAGACACATTATCAGGGAAGTCGAATACATCAACTTCGAATAGCCCAACGCATACTTACAGTGGCGCGGGCACATTTACCGTAAAACTGGCGGCGACCAACTCGGGAGGCTGTACAGATACCCTCACCCAGCTTGTAAATGTTGTCCCACCGCCTGTAGTAGGTAAATGGGCTTTTAAAATTCATAACAACAGTGTTACCTTTACACCACAAGACACAACCCAAAAGACTTATAAATGGTATTTCGGAACCGGAGATAGTTCTTCAGTGAAAAAACCTGATTACACTTATAAAAGCAAAGGTAAATATTATGTAAAACTCCAGGTTACAAACGTTACGGGTTGCACAGCGTATTTTGCTGATAGTATAACACTTACAGGTCTGGGATTTGAAACACTTAAAGGGGATAACAATGATTTGAATCTGAGTATATTCCCAAATCCATCCGAAGGCAAAGCAAATATAAGCTATTCACTTTCGGCTACCAGTCAAGTTAATGTTTCCGTATATGATCTTCGTGGCAAGCTGGTTGCAGAACTCAAAAACGGGAATTTCGGCGCAGGTAATTATAAGGATGAATTTGATGCTTCTAAATACAATGCCAATGATGGCGTATATATGGTAAAATTACTCGTGAATGGAGTAGAATATACCGGAAGGATCGTTGAACTGAAATAGCCGTACTAACTCAGTTGTATTAGAAATAATATTCCCTGGATAATTGCTTTTTTAGCCCTTATCCGGGGAATATGTATTGGTAGCAATCCACTAGAAATCTTCTTTAAGGGCTTCGGGTATATCGCTTAATTCTTCCAGAACCCATGATAAACCGGTTTTTGGCATTTCGTCCAGAAAGAGTTTTGAATCAAATTGTTTGTCTTCTGTGTTTTTTACACCGGTACCGTTCCATTTGCCTTCAAGTACCAGTTTGGCTACAGCAACTGTAGGGATAGCTGTAGTATAACCGATCGCATTTCCACCTGTTTCTTTAAAAGCGGATTCATGATCGCAAACATTATAGATATAAATGGTTTTTTGCTTTCCATCCTTAGATCCCGTAATGATATTGCCGATATTGGTTTTCCCGGTATAGCTGCTGTTAAAGTCTTCACCTTTAGGTAGTATTGCCTTCAGGAATTTTACCGGGACAACAGGAGTACCATTATAATCTACGGGATCAATGCGGGTCATTCCTACCTCATATAATACACGCAGATAGGTAAGATAGCTTTTTGAAAAAGTCATCCAGAATCTTATCCTTTTCAGTCCGGGAATATGGGTAGATATGGTTTCAAGTTCTTCGTGGTATAATAAGTAAGGTGTAAAAGTGCCGGCTTCAGGGAAATTGAATTCAAAATATGGTGCGGACTCATCCATCAATCTTCCTCTTTCTACCCATTTTCCATTTTCCCAGAATTTAATTGGTAATATCAGCTCCCGTAAATTGATTTCGGGATCAAAATTAGGTGCAAACTTTATCTTTTCATCTTTTGATCCACCGTTGCAATCCAGAATGTCTATAGTATCAATGGAATCAAAAATATAATCGCGGGCATAGGCTGAAAATATATTGGTTACACCCGGATCAAACCCGGCACCGGTAATGGCAAGTAGGTTCTTCTTTTTAAAAGCCCCGTCTTTGGCAAGTTGAAGGGCATAAGAAAATCCGTAGTGCGCAGGGTCTTCATAACACGCAGTATCAATATAATTTACACCATATTCCAGGCAGGCATCCATAACAGTAAGATTTTCATATGGGCTACCCCAGTTTACAACCAATACCGGTTTAACCTCATTAAGCAATTGAAGAAGATAAGTCGGATCTGCTACATTTCCCTGGTGTATCCGGAGATTTACTTTTCCACCAGTTTTGCCTGACACAGAATTTTTTACTGCTTCACATTTTGAAAGGGTACGGCTTACGACATGAATTTCAGAAAATGTTTCCGGAAACATTGCCATTTTATGCAATCCAACACTTCCAACATTCCCACAGCCGATCACCAGTATTTTTGACATAATAATGAGTTTATAATTTGTTAATATGTAATTGTTAAGGGTGTCCTCGTGCCATTTAACCCGGGTTCAAAATTAGCACTTTCACCCATGCCTGCCAAATCAAATGCAAGGGATTGTATCAAGGGATTGACTCAGAATTGATAAGGAAGTAATAATAATTTTTCAGGACCAATCGGGGCACTTTAGGATGATTTGTATGTAATATATTGATAATGAATATTTTTAAAAAAGAGTTCTGTTAGGCTATATGATATATGTAGTTAATTTAACCACATGAATATCATGTTTATAACGCTTATCTAAAGAATTTGGATGTCGTTACTTCGCATCACCTATTATTTATGAATTATTCGGTTGAAATGATGAAGCATCTGAACTATCCCCTGAAAATAAAAGAAATCTTAATTGTTTGCTTAGTGATTTTTCTTTCATGTTCTAAAGCAGCATCAAGTACCTTCACATGGGTTGGTGGAGATGTTTCAATGCCAAACTGCTGGGCGGATGCTAATAACTGGGATAAAGGAAGTATGCCTGCTATTGGCGATGACGTGATAATTCCTGCTACAGGAAATAATCCATATCTGACGCTTTCAGTATCAGTAAATAGTTTGAATATAACCGGCTTAAATGCTTCATTAACTCTGGACGGTACGCATAATTTGACAGTAACGGGGAGTGTTATTCTTTCAACATTAAGTTCTGTCCTTTATACGGCTAAAAGCACTTTATACGTTGGCGGATCCCTTTCGGGTAATGGTATTCTTAACCTGAATGGGAATGGTACTGCCGTTATCGGTGGCGATATGACGATGGGATCACTTATTGCCGGTTCTGGTGTAAAATCAATGGTAATATTTAACGGAACAAACCAGAATGTCATAGGCAGCTACGCGTTTAATAATGTACAGGTAGGATCAACAAATGGAACAACGGTTAATTTTCTTGAAAATGAGACTATTAATGTGGCATTAAGTGGTTATGGCACTTTGAATTGTGGCAATGACACATTAAATTTAACCGGAGATATGACCCTTAAATATTTTAACGCTGACAGTGGGACTGTAAATTTAACGGGTTATATCAAGGCACAATCGCAGGTTATTAACGGATATAGTTTTTACAATCTTTCTATTAACAATACCAAAACATACTTGAGCGGGAATGTGTCCATATCTCATAACCTTAACTTCATTTCAGGAAATATCCAACTGAGATCTTATAACCTGACTATTCTTCAAGGTGCGCAATTAACATGGAACAGCATTTCAACGCTGGATTACACTTCCGGATATGTTGTTACCTGTGGGTCAGGGCATTTTACTATGAATGCTTCCCTTGGCGGGACTGTTTTCCCGGTTGGATATTCATTGTCAGAATATAATCCGGTTACCATTACCAGTTCTGCATTGAGTTCTGTTTTTGACCTGAGGGTATATGATGGGGTCACTGATAAATACGGGTCACCTGTTACCAGCAACGCTGTTTCAGTAACCTGGTTGGTCGTTCCACACACAAGCGTATCATCCGTGATATTAAATCCGCAATGGACAGACGGCTCAAATTTTGATGCCGCTCAGGAATTATCCCCTTTTAGCAGGGACAATGCGCTTGTAAATTACAGGTCAAACCTGAGTTATCCTTCACAATGGATGCCATCACAATCCGGTGGATTCTCCAATGGAAGTGATCCTTATTCGAGACTTTCAGGTTCTATTTCTATGGTAGCGGACAGCAGTTATTATATATATGTAGGTGGTGCCGGTATCAGTGCCCTGCCGGTATCCCTTATATCTTTAGACGCCTCATACCAGGCAGGTTCAGTTAATCTGAACTGGGTGACAGCTTCAGAAATAAACAATAATTATTTTCAGGTCGAACGTTCGACAAACGGGGTTGACTGGAAAACTATTGGGATAGTCGATGGTCATGGTACAAGCCAAACCCGAAATAATTATGCAGCAGTTGATAATTTGTCTGATATTATTGCTTCGGGGCCAATATATTACCGTTTGAAACAAGTAGATTTCAATGATGGTTTTTCTTATTCTGATATCCGTACCGTAGATATTATGCTTAAAGCTTTTGCCGTGCAGACTTATCCTAATCCAGCCAATCAATCCTTGAACGTGGACTGGACGGGCACAGAAGCTGGAAATTCTCAACTTCGCCTGGTAAATACCAATGGAGTACAAATGTATACCAATACAATTACAGGTAATGGAGCTTTACATCAACAGATAAATATGGAAGGTTTTCCTTCCGGCAGCTATATTCTAGAGGTGATAAATGGTTCTATGACCGCCTCAAAGATCATTTATAAGGAGTAAACATTAGTCAAATTTGTGTTAAATTTACCGCAATATTATTTGGGTGGGTAAAATGCTTTCGAAAAGGTCTAATCATAAAAAACGAACTCGTTCGGGTTCAATGCCAAAATCTGGAAAACCGATGGAAAGCGAATTAAATGTTCTGGGCATCATTAAAAACGGAAAATCCGAAAAGGAAGCGAGAGAACTTTCTATGGATTTGCAAAAAACAGATTCCCATCTGCGTATCATATTTGACAATACGGAGACTGCATATGTTTTATTGGATACAAAACTTAATATTATGCACTTCAACGTAATGGCCGAGAAGGGTTTTATGCGAGAATTTGGAAAGATGCTCGAAATAGGCAGCAATATTATTGACTATATGCCCGATGATAGAAAAGCAGAAACGAAAGAAGATTATTGCAAAGTTTTAGAAGGCGAGCAGCTGAGCTACGAATCCAATTTCGTTGCTCCTTACGGACAGTTAATCTGGTTTAATTTTGAACTTTCACCAGTAGTAAGCGATCAATATAAAATACTTGGTCTTGTAATGGCCATTACAGACATTACCAAAAAGAAAAAAGTGGAGCTTGTAAAGGAAAAACTTACGGAGGCTTTAAGGGCCTCTCACTTAGGATTAAAAAAATTAGTTGTGCATTCGCAAACCGTGAGGGAGGAAGAGCGTCTCAGAATCGCAAGAGAAGTTCATGATGAGCTTGGCCAGTTGCTCACTTCTACGAAAATCGAATTATCCATGATTAAGAAAAAGTTATCATCTTCAGCAGAAAATGAGCTTCTTCATAATGATTTTACCCATGCAATAGATCTTATAGACAAGTCCATCAAGTCTGTAAAGAAAATTGTAACTGATTTAAGGCCAGAAATGCTTGATGAAATAGGCTTAGTAGAATCTATTAAATGGCAGGTGGAAGAATTTATTAAAAATACTGGTATAGTTTGTTCCTTGTCGATTTCAAAAGAGTTTGAAGAATTAAAATGCGAAATTAACCTGTCAACTACTCTTTATAGGATTGTTCAGGAAGCGTTAACCAACATTATAAAGCATGCCCATGCAACCACAGTAAAAATTGTAATTAAAGTAAGTATAGATAATATTTTTATGGTGATCCAGGATAACGGAGCAGGGATAACTGAAGATCAGAAGAAAAAGAAAAATTCATACGGGCTTACCGGGCTGAAGGAACGGGTTTTGTTATTGAACGGTATCATAGATTTTACTGGAAATAAAAGTGGAACAGTCATTTATGTTCAGATTCCCTATTCTATATGATTAATATCCTAATTACTGATGATCATTCAATGATGCGTGAAGGGCTCAAGAAAATCCTGAATGAACAACCAGATATGAAAGTAATAGGGGAAGCATCCAATTATCATGAGGCAATAGAAGCAGTAGAAAAATTGGACCCCGAAATAGTAATTCTGGATATTTCTATGCCTGGAAGAAACGGGCTTGATGTTTTAAAAGATTTAAAAGCAGAGCACAGTAAATTAAAAGTGTTGATTTTGAGTATGCACCCCGAAGAGCGTTTTGCTTTAAGAGCTATCAAGGCAGGGGCGTCTGGCTATGTTACCAAAGAAAATGCCGCTGAAGAACTTGTTAACGCAATCAGGAAACTGCATCATGGGCAGAAATATATCAGTTCGGCGCTTGCCGAGCAACTTGCCGACCACTATGGTTCTGATGCAAGCAAATTGCCTCACGAACTTTTATCAGACAGGGAGTTTGAGGTCATGTGTAAAATTGCAGAAGGCAAATCGATCAAAGAAATTGCAGATATATTGTCGCTGAGTCCAGCCACGGTTGCAACTTACAGGGCCCGGGTTCTTGAGAAAACGCTCCTGAAATCTAATGTAGAGATAACCAGTTATGTTTATCGTAATCATCTTATTGATTAGATGCTCTTCTTAGACATTTAATTACATGAGGTATATTTAATCAAAAGGAAATTCGGGAATAGATTTCAAAAACGAAGGGAGAGATTTTTTAGAAGGCTTCGGATAATTGAAATATTTGCGCCAGATTGATATAAACCGGTATCGTACAACGTATACATTTATTTTTATGATCTGGATAGGATTGAACCCTGATGCCAATAGCCTAGCAGGCACGTTTCAATAGATTTAGTCTTGGGAAAGACCTCTGGCAAAAGTGTGGCTTTATAAATAGAACTTAGTCCCTGATAAGGTCAATTTTGTGGAAATCGAGGTGATCAGGGGTTAGCACCTTCAAAAAGTATCTGCCGGATGACATTTCAGATCCATCAAGGTCATAGTGATAAGTGCAATCTGGAGCAACTTCCCCTTTAAAAAGTTTTTTAACTATTGTGCCGTCACTTACCATCAATTCAATGGATACTTTTTGCTCTTTTTCGAACTTCATCTCTATGCTGGCCACGGAATCAAATGGATTCGGACAAACGACAATTTCATTTAAGGTGTAATTTTTCATAAGTTTTAGATTCCTAGTTTTTTGTCACACATTTATGGTGCTAAATTGAGTGTATTTTTTTTATATAATTTGTCTTATTCGTTATCGGTGGTAAATTATTTGTGAACGGTATTGAAATATATATTTTCGGCAATATCAATAATTTTAAATCAGTCAAAATTTGCGTAATGTTATTCGTAATCGGCATAAGAATTCATTTATTCGGGAGTTTCGTTTGAATTTTGCATGAATAACCGGCCATGTTTTACTTTTTAACGGTATGTTTTGGACATACAGCGACAGGATGCTGTCTTCTTTCCTGTTTTATAACTATCGTTAAATAGGATAGACCGCCCTCACTAAAATGATTCTCCCTGGAAAAGTTTACCAGAGACCCACATCAATAAAAAAGCCCCGTGCAAACTGCACGGGGCTTTTTATCATACCTCACTTTCGACTCTCTTTTCAGAGAGGGGAGAAAGCTTAGTTTTTCAACAGATCAATTTTGCGGATCTGTACAGTTGAGCCACTGATGACCCTTACCATGTAGATACCACTATTAAATTGTGATCCATCAAATGTGAAGTTATAAGGCATTCCTGAAGTTACAGCGCCATCATACAATGTGCTGATAACCCTACCTTCCATTGTTACTACATCTACTTTTACCTGCTGCTCATCTTTTGCAAAATTGAGCTTGATATTGGTAGAAGTACTGAATGGGTTTGGATAGATGTTAATTTCATCAGTTGCCGTAGCATCAAGGTCAGAACCAACGGCGCCACTAACAGTCACTGTTGTGCTTTCAGGAGTAGAAGTACAACCGTTTGCTGTTGCAGTTACACTGTAGGTAGTTGTTGCAGAAGGCGCCACTGTCCAGCTTGCTGAAGTGGATACACTGCTATTACCAACTTTCCAGTTGAAGGTTGAACTGTTCTGATCTGAAGTTGCAGAAAGAGTAACATTACTATGATATTTATAGTAAAATGTCTGGCTGCCGCTAACTGTTACGTTTGGTACCGGATTCACTGTTACTGTAGTACCTGCTGATGTTGCACTGCATCCACTCGTGTTGGTTACAGTTACATAATAAGTACTTCCAGCAGTTACCGTAATGGAAGCTGTATTAGAACCGTTGCCTAATAATGGACCATTCGTGTTACTCCATGCATACGTTGAACCTTTCGCAGCGCTACTTGCAGTCAGTTTCACATTACTACCGTCGCAGATAGTTGTAGAACCTGATGCAGAAATAGTAGGTGTAGTCGGTAAAGCAGCAACATTGATGCTTCTGACTCCCTTGCCTTGATTTAAAACGATCGCATTTGTACAACCATTGCCGTCAGTATAGGTATACGTCAATGCATATGTAGCTGGCCCAGGTGTCTGAGCAGGATAGAATACATTGTTTGTAACTCCTGATACTGCTTGACCAGACAAGTTAATGAGACCAAATGTACCTCCTGATGGACTGGCTGCCCAAGGAGAAGTTAAGCTAATTGGTGCTGCATTATAACAGAAGGTACCCAGTTCATTAACTGTTACAGTAGGTAACGCATTAACCGTAACTATTACGGTGCTGGCGCTGGTACAATGACCATTGCTTGCAACCATTGTGTATTGGGTGCTTGCTGCAGGACTAACAGAAATGCTTGAACCCGTACCAATTGAAGTGCTGCCGTTGTACCAGGTATAAGTATCACCGTTTACAGCAGTTGAAGCACTCAATGTAGCCGAAGTACCTACACAGATAGTCTGGTTAGAAACCGCAGTTTCAGTTGGACCATTGTTTACTGTTACAGTAGCAGATGCAGATGCAGAACAACCACTTAAAGTTTCCGTTACAGTATAACTTGTAGTAGAACTTGGACTAACTGTAACGGCTTGTGTAGTTGCACTTGTTGACCATGCGTATGTTGTGCCTTTAGCACCGTTGCTTGCAGTAAGTGTGGTTGAACTACCATTACAGATCGTTGTTGTACCTGAAATCGATACAGTAGGTACAGCTTTTAATCCTAAACTTCTGACTCCCTTGCCTTGTGACATAATTATCACATTTGAGCAACCATTACCGTCGGTATATAAATATGTAAGTACATAAGTAGTACCAACTGTAAGATCAGCAGGATACAGGACATTATTAGTTACTCCTGCTACAGGTTGACTTGACAAGTTCCAGAGACCAAAAGTTCCTCCTGATGGAGAAGCCTGCCATGGATTAGTTAAGTCAATTGGTGCACTATTCGCACAAACAGGAACTTGATTTACTGTCACTGTAGGTAATGGATTTACCGTTACCGTTGCAGATCCTGAAACAGCAGCTGTACAACCATTTCCATGTGTTACAACAAAGCTAACCAGTGAATACGTTGTGGTAGTAGTATTAGAAGCTGTAATTGATACAACCTGGTTACCAGTACCTGTCACAGTATGGTTGGTACCATTACTATATACAAGTGTCCATGATGCACCGCCTGTATTTGCTATAGTAACGCTAATTGTAGGAGCAGTATACCCGTAACAAACAGAAGTACTGCCTGAAATGGTTGCTGATGCCAATGGGTTAACCGTTACTGTTGTTGCAGATGACGTAGCAGTGCAAGAGCCATTAGTGACAACTACAGAATAACTACCTGAAGTTGATACTGTTATAGAACTTGTAGTCTCATTATCAGACCACAAATATGTATAACCATTACCCGTAGGAGCTGATAGTGTTACAGAACCTCCCTGACAGAATGTTGTAGGACCACTAGCACTGATAGTTGCTGAAACTGGAGCTGGCGCACCAACCGTTGCAGAAGCAGTAGTTGTACAACCATGTGCATCTGAGATGCTATAGCTGTAGTTACCCGCTGCCAGGCCGGTGAAGTTGCCATTGCCATCGCCATTAGAATTGGAATTAACATCTGTAATTGTATAAGGGCCGGTGCCACCAGATACTGATACACTAA